>Ga0208297_1000192_pt1 | contig 159649 bp, 145 predicted proteins | sample LMS_cellobiose_e_FD_187367 | JGI IMG/M metagenome (GOLD analysis project Ga0208297, IMG submission 187367) | Rumen-fistulated moose microbial communities from Alaska, USA - LMS_cellobiose_enrichment (SPAdes) (version 2) | ecosystem: Host-associated > Mammals > Digestive system > Stomach >... | reverse complement strand
ATACATATAAAATATTTTGCACGCAAATAGAGCACATACGCAGGCTTTGCCTCGGCTGGAAAGGCACTGAAATTTCCTGCCGACAGCCATTCAGGAACCATGTTCGGGGCGAACACGCTGACGGCGACGCTGGCTAGCGCAAGCTCCGCGATAGCGAATCTATAATCGCCACGGCCTGCGCCCACAACGCTTTTGAGATAAGCCTCAATCTTCAGATACGCAGGGTAGTCTCCCAGGCTGATTGCCGCCGCGACCGCCAATAGGGATGCGCGCAGCCTTGCTGCTTCGTCCCCTTCGATTTGACAGCAGCAGCGCATTGCGCGCACGAAATCACCCCTCAGATAAGCAAGGTCGCCCTCGTAAAGAAGCCGGTGCTTTTCCTCCTTCACAATTTCCAAAATTGCATCGGGATTATGTATCGGCATTGGTTGGGAAGTAGGTTCAATCAAATGAACAAGCTCGGAGGACAGCGATTGTCCCGGCAGCTTTTTCTCTTTGCGCAAGTGGACGGGTTTTTCCGCGTCATCCGGAATCATCCAGAATCTTCCGTGTTTCTTGGCACGGGGTATCCGGTTATCGGCTAAAAGCCGCTGCACCTGCCTGGGGGAAACGCCCCATTTTTCAGAAGCCTCTATAGCTGATATGTATTCCATCCTTCCGACGAACCCTTCTTCTGGTAAATTATAGATATTGTAGTCGTTTGAGCGACGTATTGCAACATCAATGCCAATATACCTTGCAGGAATGACAGGCTGACCATGAAGTTTGTGCTCATTAAGCGGAACTAAATCAAGACCTGTATTAACCGGGCTTAAAGGTATCTTTCCAAAGGCTTGAACACAAAAATATTATTGCAACACTATTGACAAGCTGATGCTCGGATAGGTAATCTATTATTTACATCGGTTTAGTAGGATATTAGGGGGTGGTTTTGGGTGAAGATTTCAACCAAAGGAAGATATGGCCTGCGAGCCATGCTGGATCTGGCCTTAAATTCGGCCGGCGATCTGGTCACTTTGTCCAGTATTGCGGATCGTCAAGGAGTATCGGCTAATTACCTGGAGCAGGTTTTTGCCATGCTTAGGAAATCCGGTCTGGTGAAAAGTGTAAAAGGAGCTCAGGGCGGCTACGTACTCGCTGAAAGGCCATCGCAAATTACAGTCGGTTCCATTCTGCGGGCCCTTGAGGGAGAATTATCTGTAACTGATGACCATGTCAGCATTCAGGATCTTTCCCCAAGCGTGGAATACTGTCTGCAGAAGAACGTGTGGGAGAAGATAAACGAGAGTATCAATCTGGTAGTAGATTCCATTACCCTGGGAGACTTGATGGACGAGCAAAAGAGGCTGACCGATAATCAGTCGATGATGTACTACATTTAGCTATTACAAGCCTTTGTAGACAATCAAATCGGTAAAGACAAAATAATGGGAGGGATTTCGATGAGTGAGAGAAGATACAAGTTCGACACCCTGCAGGTGCACGCGGGTCAGGCAGCCGACCCTACAACCGGCTCCCGAGCAGTTCCTGTATACCAGACCACTTCATACGTATTTAGAAATTCAGACCATGCAGCGGCACTTTTTTCCCTGGCGGAATCAGGCAACATCTACACCCGTATTATGAACCCGACCAACGATGTGCTCGAAAAGCGTATCGCTGCCCTGGAAGGAGGGGTGGCGGCACTGGCCGTAGCTTCGGGATCAGCGGCCATTACCTACTCCATCTTGAACATAGCTGGAACGGGAGACGAAATAGTATCTGCCAGCACACTTTACGGCGGCACGTACAACCTGTTCGCAGTTACTCTTCCCCGGTTAGGGATTAAGACCATTTTCGTCGATCCTGACAACCCGGAAAACTTTCGCAACGCCATCACCGACAGGACGAAGGCTCTTTACGCCGAAAGCATTGGCAATCCGGCATCAAACATCCTCGACATTGAGGCAGTGGCCAAGATTGCCCATGAGTTCAAAATTCCGCTCATTGTGGACAATACTTTCGCAACCCCATACCTTTTAAGGCCGATTGAGTACGGTGCTGACATTGTGGTACATTCCGCCACCAAGTTCATAGGCGGGCATGGAACCTCTATTGGAGGCCTAATCGTTGACTCTGGCAATTTCGACTGGCTTAGCAGTCCTCGCTTTCCAGGTCTGACTGAGCCCGATCCCAGTTATCACGGTATTGTATACGCCAGGGATGTAGGAGCAGCCGCTTTTGTAACCAAGACCAGGGTGCAGCTGCTGCGTGACACGGGTGCCTCAATGGCTCCGTTGAATGCCTTCCTGTTCCTGCAGGGTCTGGAGACGTTGTCATTAAGAATGGAACGGCACGTCGCCAATGCCCAGGCCGCCGCCGAGTTCCTGGAACAGCATCCAGCAGTAACCTGGGTTAATTACCCCGGCTTAGCGAGCAATAAGTACTATGATCTGGCAAAGAAATATACTCCAAAGGGTCCAGGCTCTATCTTCACCTTCGGAATCAAAGGGGGAGCGGAAGCCGGAAAACGGTTTATCGACGGTCTGGAGATCTTTTCGCTCCTGGCTAACGTCGGGGATGCCAAATCGTTGGCAATCCATCCCGCCAGCACCACTCATTCACAGTTGACCGGTGACGATTTGCTGGCAACCGGTACCACCCCTGATCAGGTTCGTCTTTCGATTGGCATTGAGGATATCGATGACATACTTTGGGATCTTGATCAGGCGTTGAACAAGGCGGTTATGGGTTAGAATTATTGCTCCCGGAAAAAGCTAAGACCATAGTGCAGGGATCTTGACACAGGGATGAAAAGCGTCTATCTTGTTAGTAGACCGACTAATCCTATCAATATACTGGGTTTTACTCGAACGGAGGGAAAACTATGTCAAACATCGCAAAAAGTCTCACCGACCTGATCGGCAACACGCCGCTCCTTGAGCCTGCAAACTATAATGAATCCGAGAACCTGGAAGCTAGATTGCTGCTCAAGCTGGAATACTTCAATCCGGCAGGCAGCGTCAAGGACCGGATTGGTTACGCCATGATCAAGGATGCAGAAGATAAAGGGCTTTTGAGCAAGGATTCGGTTATCATCGAACCTACTAGCGGCAACACCGGGATTGGCCTGGCTTTTGTAGCATCGGCCAAAGGGTATCGGCTGATCCTTACCATGCCGGATACGATGAGCATCGAGCGCCGCAACTTGCTTAAGGCACTGGGAGCAGAATTAGTTCTGACACCTGGAGCGGAAGGCATGCCCGGGGCGATTAGGAAAGCCACAGAACTCGCTGCCGAGATTCCACATTCCTATATACCCCAACAATTCGATAACCCTTCAAACCCGGAAATACACCGCAGAACTACGGCTGAAGAGATCTGGCGGGATACGGATGGGGAAGTAGACTTCTTCGTCGGCGGGGTTGGAACCGGAGGTACCATCACCGGTGTTGGCGAAGTACTTAAGGCCAGGAAACCGGACTTTAAACTGATCGCTGTTGAACCATATGACTCCCCGGTTCTCTCAGGCGGCAGCCCAGGTCCGCACAGAATTCAGGGCATCGGTGCCGGGTTTATACCCGGTGTTCTGAACACGGAAATCATAGACGAAATCTTCAAAGTGAAAAACGATGAGGCTTTCGATACCGCCCGGAAGCTGGCGAAAGCTGAGGGTCTCTTGGTCGGAATATCTTCGGGTGCTGCGGCCTTCGCGGCTACCCAAATCGCCAAACGCCCGGAAAATAGAGGCAAGAATATTGTTGCCCTGCTTCCGGACACGGGTGAGCGTTACCTGTCAACTCCACTGTTTCAGGAGATCTGATTTTTACGCAGCCTTGAAACCTCGAGGGGATGACTTTCATTAAAGAAATCATCCCCTGTTTTTCCCCTTGATTACACCTATATCAATCTGGCCCGGCTGTGGGGAGACTTGATTTTTTTGTTTTTCATGATATTATTAAGAATGGTTAATGTCTGCGGTGTTAGTTACATCGCAAAAACTGCATTGTTCAGGGTTTGTTCCCCAGAAGAGTCCCTTATCGGCACGAGATAGGTGTCGCAGAAGTGACTCCTCAAAGAAATTATTGTGCGCGGTTAGCTCAGAGGAAGAGCACCTCCTTGACGCGGAGGGGGTCATAGGTTCAAGTCCTATACCGCGCACCATTTTTATTCTTGAAAAGGCTGAAATCTCGATTGGCCCGGTAGTCCAACCATTATTCCAGATCCCCAAACCAGGCAGTTGCTGCCACATAAGTTGGAAAAATCAATCAGCCCCCGAAGGTTTTCCATTCCAACCTGCCACTCGCGCACGGCATCAGCTTTCGAATACAGTGCATCAAGGAGTTCAAGGATCTTCGAGGTCGAGCGAATGGCTCATGCAATGTCCAGCATATTATTGAATTCCCGCCTTTTTTTGTCAGTCATTCTAGATTAATTGACGTTCTCGTATTATTGTGAAGAAGCCATCATGTTCTGAATCCTTCCGGTTACAGGTTCTTTCCGGGAATCTGAACCTTATTCCCATGGTCCCGGTAATAGTTAACTACGGCCTGAAGAATATCCGCCCGTACAAATAAGGAGAGATTGATATGATGGTAATCCTTCGCCGTAATCATGTATCCATCTTTATGTTTACCTTCTGTTTCCTGGTGGTTTCCGTCGGAATGTACAACTTTGCCCTCCATCCAGATCTGGAAGAGTGGACCCAACAGGGGTTGGTGGTTTCCTCAGTTAATACCAGGCAAAAGGTGGTTGCTCTAACTTTTGATGATGGGCCTAATCCCGAAGCAACGACTGAGATTTTGAGTCTATTGGAACAGTACCAGGCCCGCGTAACCTTTTTTGTGTTGGGCATGCATGCCGAGAAATACCCGGCACTGATTAAAGATATCCAATACCATGGGCATGAAATCGGCAGTCATGGCTACAGTCATAACATCCGACAGTATAATGACTCGAAATTCGCACGTTCTGATGTTAAGCGCAGTCTGGAGACAATTACCTCAATAACTGGAATCCGCCCACGCCTTCTGCGGCCGCCTGGCGGCTTCTTGTCCCGCGACCTGGTCAATTATTGCATCGATGAGAAGCTGACCGTAGTCACCTGGACCTGGTACGCTGACTACAAGGATTGGAAGGCTATAAACTCATGCTTCCTAGCAAAACAGATCATCACCGGGATCGAGCCAGGACAGATCATAGTGCTCCATGACGGAGGAGAGAATCGCGAGGTGATGATTAATGCTCTCTCCCTGGCATTGCCGGAGTTGTCCGAACGCGGCTACCAGTTTGTGACGGTTAGTGAGCTTCTGGCTTTGAAAAAGCAGTAATAAAGGAAGCCGCCAAACAATAACCTTGTATAAAAACCTTGGGGGTGAAGAAATTTGAGGCCTACCGTGGTTGGCTTTTACCATTTAACCAGACGCACCAAGATAGTAATGCTGGCGGTTGCTGTGGTATTTTTCACCATCAGTTCTGTAATTTATGTGAATGCTTATCACCGCCTGAAGCCGATCTATGAGGTGCCAGTCAAAGATAAAGCAATTGCCCTGACCTTTGACATCAGTTGGGGTAACCAGACCCCGGAGCCGGTAATAGAAATCCTGAAAAAGAACGGAATCCGTTGTACCTTTTTCCTGTCCGGCCCCTGGGCCAGACAATACCCTGAGATACCACAGCGGATTAAGAAGGATGGCCATGAGATAGGTAGTCATGGCTATCGCCACGTTAATCTGAGTACCCTGAGCCGTGCTGAAATCAAAGAGGAGATAATGAAGGCCCATGAGGCTCTTAAAGAAGTAACCGAAACAACACCAACCCTGATAAGAACCCCCAACGGTGATTACAATGATGAGGTGATTAAGGGTGCCGGGGAGTGCGGGTACACGGTTATCCAGTGGAGTGTCGACAGCCTGGACTGGATGAATCCCGGTGCTGCCACTATTGCTGAGCGGGTCATCAAACGGGTTAAACCCGGCTCCATAGTCCTGATGCATGCCAGTGATACCTGCAAGCAGACCACAGAAGCCTTGCCGGTCATCCTTAAGGAGCTTAAAAAACAGGGTTACAAATTCGTAACCGTATCAGAACTAATCAAGATGGGGGAGGCAAAGTAAGCCTCCCCCTTCCCGTTTGCTGGCAGACACTATAGCAACCCTCTAAAGCTGGATCAAACACCCTCATTTATTTATTGGCTGCTCTCCGCTTCAAGTTCCTGTTCCGCTATGCTTTTTACTGTATACTTTCCTTCTGGTGCATAGCCCGCTCCGTGATCCTTCAGTGGAGTATAACTGGCTTTTGCTGGAACGTCTTTGCTTAGCTCTTCAATCCGGTAACTGATTGTGGCCAGAATATGTCCATCCTCCATGCGCACATAGAACACATCCCCGACCTCTCCTTTAAATTCCTCCGGGAACAACAATTCGGTTGCATAGAATTGGCCGCCTAATTCCGCCTCCGTTGGTACTTCAATATCTTTCAACTCCCGAAAATCGCTGATCACTGTGGCTTGACTCACCGCCGGCGTGTTCTGCGGAGTTGAAGGGTCATTGTTTTCGCCTGCTTTATATATATAGGCCACATATACAAGCAATGCCACAATTAGAACCCATAATACTATCCGCGGATTTCCTATCTTTTTCAAGCTAAATCATTCCTCCCCTAATCTAATACCGTTTCAAATCCGCCATCCAAGTTCTGTTTTCAACAAGCACAGCTCAAACTCCTGCGAAAGGGGTGCTGTCCGGAACTGAATAACAGAATAATCAGAAGTGGCTATTTGCAGGAGCGGAGTGAAGGGACAAAGGTGTTACCCCCTGATTGAGCGCACAATTTGGTTGTCAAGCAAAATAGGCTGCCCCGGTATGGGACAGCCCTTGGTAAGCACAGGTTACTCAGATATCCATCTTCCCCATAATGTCCATGACCGTGGTAAGAAAACCTTTAAGGTCTTCTCTGTCGTTAATACCCGCCCGAAAACTGATCTCGGGGAATTTTCCTTTGGAATTAACCTTCAAAGATACCCGGTAATAGGTTTCTACTTTTCCTTCATCCTCGTGTTCCCATTCATCCTGAAACATCTCGGGATCGTCTTCAGCATCTAGCTCCAGGTCAGTCGGGGGCATTGGAAGACTGGAGTCCCGCTCCCAGTCGCAGTCCCTGATGATTTCTGTTACAATCCACATGATATCTGAATGCTTCATATTTAGTTCCTGGCCAAGACGGATAATCTCGTTAGCCACTGGAGTTATTTTCAATAGGTCTGAAAGATTTACGGGGTCCCCTTTTTCCCATTTTTCCCTCATCCAAACCACCTCCGATTCTCAGCTGTTAAAACATCAGTGTCTAAGTATACCTGAAACTGAGTTCGCTGTCTACCAGCCCCACTTGGTACGATTATATGCGAAAATTAGTTTCCGAAAACCCGGCTAATTGTTAGATCTTGAGGATTTTCCATCACGCCGGGCTTCCACCTATGCATATACTTCGCCATTGATGCGGGTGAACCTCTCCGCGAAACAAGGGAATTTATGGTTCCGCTGCCGATATCCATTCTCTATCATTATTGTCCTTAAATGCTATTCACTAGACCTTTAAAAGAAATCCAGACTACAAATACTATCGAAAAGGGGGTTATAGAATGAAGGTAAATTGGCGGCATCTAGCTGCATTATTTGGTACTTTGGCATTACTATTCATGCTGGTCTCTTCCCGGCAAGAGGTAGAGCCCCCCAAAAAACCATCAATTCCAGTCCGAAAACCACAGTGGTACTTGGTTAACCGCGCTGCCGACCAGGTTTCGACCGCTTACACTGAATCTCCAGGTGCCCCGGTGTCTTCAAGCGGCCGTCCTTATTTTGTTGGAGCAGTTGCGGTACATCCTAAGGTACCCGGTGGAAACCACCTTGACCCGATTATACCATTTGGTACGGTCATTATGCTGGAAAACCCAAAGAGTATCACAATACAGGGACAGACCTTAAACGCATTTACGGTAATTGATACTGGAGATGCCAACTGGAGCAGGTATGGGGATTCCCCATATTGGGTGGATTTCTATTTTGGAAGCGGCAACTACTGGAGTAATCAGGAGGCTCGCCGATACGGGCAACGTGTCATCGACTATTACTGGTATGAGCCATTTGAATAAGCGATCAAGGGAACCTCAATCTCATAACCGTCGGGCGTCACTACCTGGCAGAGACTGTTCAGATAGTCCCGTTGGGGTATTGCTACGATATGATAGCCTTTTCTGGCCGGTTCTATAACAACCTGCAGCTGGTTTTCATACTTGAGGATTTTCTTAATCGTCGCTTCCAGGGCAATGATCGCTACCTCGTCACCGGTCTTGAAGGCAATCCCCATTGGCGCAGTATCATCAGTAAATCCCATGTTTGGACTTAGATCAAACCAGTAGGATCCTCCTCCCTGATAAACAAACACCCGGTGACGGTTGTTTTCGATGAGACGGGGAACATAGCAGAATCTATCATTATTCCATGCCTTGCTGTGCCACAGGGGAATGTATATGGGGCGGACCCATTTATCATTAACCTCCAAAGTCCGGTATTTGATGGCTAACCCTCTTTTCATAATCTCACCAGCCGCGTAGGGAAATGCTGCCGGGACTGCGGGCTGGATTATTTGAGGTGATGGTGGTTCCAGAAAGGCCAGCCGCTTAGAGTAAGTCCGGTTTTCTGAAATCAGGCTGGCTAACCGAAATTCGTAATGGCAGACGATCCCTGACAATAGAATCAGGGTTATTAAAACCCAATACAGAGTATTCCTGTTCATGTTACCCCCCCACTACATCATAACGAGCTTCGGCGAAAAATATGACGAACAACCGCAACTATTGGTTGTTAAACTTTGTAAGAAACGCCAGAATTCTATGCTGAAGAAGCCGGTTGGCAATGGTGGGGGGTTATATAGTTTCTCAAACAGTATCAGGAACGATAAGGAATCAGAACCCGTGAGCCCTGGCCACAAAATTCCGGTCCGGAAATGTCCTTACGATATTAAGCTGCGGAGTTGAAACATGGAGTCGGGATGACTTTTAAAAAGTCAATACAAGTGATCGCCTTGATAATATTGCCGCTGGTATTTCTGACATACGCGTCTTTATGGCCCAAAAAAATTCACCCCAGGGAGATCAGTCTCAAACAGGCCATTGAGCTGTGTTTGCCTGAAGCGTTCCGCTGGTCACCGGATGCACGGTTAGCGTATATAATCAGTACGGAAGCAGGAGAATACCCAGAAGTGGGCAGCCATGGGAAAAACGGTCTGCGTTCAAACTGGAATGTCATATTCGTGGAGAAGAGCACGGGGCGGAACCTTCTGGTGGCAGTACGTGAGGGCAGGATGTCTTATACCAGAGAACTCCTGATGGCATTTAAACATCCCATCAATATTTCCGCTCTCAAGCTCGATTCTACTGCCGCGATAAAACGATTAACAACCGGTAAGAACCCACTGCCCAGCAAGGTTCATTTTGAACTCGTCAATCAGCAATCCCTGGTTCTGCGAGTGTATCACGAATACTCCGGCATGGATTCGCGGATTACCAGTATCGACGAGGCTACCGGAGATGTTATTTCACATTGGGATAGTACTGTAGACTAGTATCCGATTTTCTCCCTGCCAGTTGTAAACGAACAAATCAGAGAGTATCAGGTCGACTTGATCTTTTACCGACTCAAATTCAGGAGATGATCCTGATACTGAAAACTCGATTTCAAAAACATAAACCGGCACCACTTGCCAGCAAAGCAGCTTAAGCTCTTCCAAACCCTCTTCCAAATACTCCATTTCTGCAACCGGAACCGAAAATGGAGTATTACGGTACGCATTATCACTCAGGTGTCTTTGAACCCGGTTAATAAAATCCAGCAGCTTTTGTTCCTTTTCCGGTGTTAACACATATTGAAAGAGTATGTCGTAAAGCGTCTGGGTTACCACCAGCTTGGTCAAAGGAGGCATAACCAGATGGTCTTCTTTGCCAAAGTATCTCATATTAAATAAACCCTGCACTGTTGCTTCCATCACCTTTCAAGTTTATTATGATAGACTTTCGCCCATCAGATTCACGAATTCAATTTGGCAAGGGCCACAAACTGGGATGAAGGCTAGATTAACCCACTGTCATTTTATCAGAACCCGGGAATAATAGGTATATGGGATTAATTGAACACCGAGGCGATTAATCATCCTAAAGGGGGTTTCAGCATCATCAGGCTGGGTGAGGTGATCAGACGATACCGGCAGAATCAGTGCCTGCCCCTGCAGGTTCTGGCCAGTGAACTGGGGGTAAGCACCGGATATCTGGATAAGCTGGAAAGGGGATTGACTGATAAAGTCACTCTGGATTTCCTTGACCGTGTTCTTATATATTTCGATATACCGATTCAGCATGTATTAGGAGCTGTCAAATCTCGACCCGAACTGGCCATGTGGCTGGCGGTACAGAATACTTTGTCCAGCCGGGTTCCTCCGGAAAGCCTGAGCCCGATATACCGTCAGGTGATGGGCATTCTGAATAAATTAGGGGAAATATGGCTCAAGTGTCCCTCAGTGGAAGAGATGTCGATGTGGAATGGCCTTATGCTTAGAAACCTGGAGTCTTTAGATAGTTTCCTGAACGGGTGGCAGGAAGAGGTCTCTGCGAGCCAAACCGAGCAAAAAAAAACACAACCCCCCGAAGGAGGTTGTGCTGCCAGTTAAAATTTAATTTTCAGTATTAAGCTTCCATGTGGACACCGGGTGCCTGCCCTCTGCCAACTGCAGCCAATAGTCCCAGCATAACCACCAGGGCAATCAAGCCGTTAACCATTCCTCCAGCCTGGGGCTGAACCGGTGCGGTGCGGAACACATATACCACTTCTCCTGCAGCATTATCGGGCTTGCCCAGGAAAGTATCAACCGCATCGGCGTTAGCTTTCAGGCTATCTTTGATAGCCCCCGCTGAGCTGAGATCAACCAGACCGGCTGCCAGGCTAACCTTGGCGGTAGATGCACCCTCGCCAATCTGGCTGACGCCGGCTTGCATCTTCACCAGGCCAGGAACTAATTGCTGGCTGACACCACTATGCAGCTTGTTTCCTCCGTCTTTAAGTGTGGCCATTGCAAATAGCACCGTTCCCGGCCGGCCTCCGACTAACACCGGGACTGGAGTCCCGTCAGCTTTTACGTCACCCAGGCCTTTCACTACCTGATCCAGGCCAGCGCCGGTTTTGCCCAAAGAGGCAGAAACCTGCTCTAATCCTCCTTTAACTGCCCCTACTGACGCGGGGAAATCTACCTGACCGGTGGAAGTGGTAATTTTACCGCCTTTCTGCAGGGCATCAAGGTTGCCGGATAAAACGGTCAATTTGGGTATAAGTGCTTTATTGATCAGATCGGCCACAGGTCCAGACCCAACCGCTGCTTTAAGGGTGTTCACATCATTGAACAGGGAGGTGCTGGCGGACGGCGTTTTGCCCACATCTGCAGGATTGCCGATTACACCGTTCAAACCCGCTACCAGTGTTTCCTGGGCATTAACAGCCGGGATGAGCTGCTTTTCGATGCTTAGTTGAACCAAATCGATAGCATCCTTGGCTCCGGGGCTTCTTCCTTCAGCATCCTTGCCCTGGGCAGCATTAAAGGTAGCCGGATTAAACCCGGGGGTGGAAATTCCCATTCGGATCTTGACCAGGTTGTCATATAACGTATCCAAACCGCCACTGATTTGACTAAGACCGTTAATGACGCTTCCTTCTGCCTGGTCATTACCCAAAGCCTTCAACATGGTACTGAAGCCGTTCAGAAGGGTATTCGGCTGAGCCGGTGTTCCAACCCCTTTTTCAATGGAGTCAAATCCAGCATACAGCTTCTCAAAGGCGGTTTTCATTCCACCCAATGAATCAGTTTGAGATGTTTCGGGCAGTACCGGAATGACTGCGATATCAAAGGAATCTAGCTGGATGTTTTTCCCGTCTGCCTCCAGAACCGCATATTGTTTAGACGGATAAGCAGGAGGAATCAAGGGGATAGTCCAACTCACAGTGGTTACTCCCTTAATGTCGGTAACCACTCCTTCAGGGGATTCACCACCTACACCAGGTGCAGTAACATTGTCAAAATACTTGTTGTCAAAATTCCAGCCTGACAGGGAAACAGCATAGGGGGTAAATACTACGGCTTCTTTAGTAAATTTTTCGCCCTTATCATTCTGGAATTCTAAGACCTTGGGAACACCGGAGGTGTTCTCCACCGTTACTACTATTTTAAGGTGGCCACTCTTGCCCAGGAGATCGGCTGGTTTAAGTTGTTGCCCATCCAGGAAGTATTGGATATCGAGATTGATGGGAAACTTCATATCCTTTACCGCCGACTGTTCGAGGGTTGCCAGATAGTAGATATCTTTTGAACCCTTAACCTGGGTATTTATGACTAATTGGCCATCACTAGCGATGAGCTTTTCTCTGCCATAAAGATTACGTACTGAAGTTAGCCCATAAGCACTCTTGTCGGTAACCTGGACCTGGCCATCGCCGTTGATCCTCAGGTGATTAAGCACCTGAATCCCACTTACGTTTCCACTGGCATCAAGTGTAGTGAGGACCAGCTCATTGTCCTTAATCTGGGAAACGGTTCCCCCGGCGCCAAAAGCCGCAAGTGGAGCTGCAGCAACCAGGGCAAAGACCAATAGGGCAACTACAAGTTTATGGATTCTGCCTCGGTTTTTCATCCTAGCTCCCTCCTTCTCTAGCAGCAAGTGAAACCGCCATTTTTAGGACAAACAGACCCAAGACCAAACCAATCAGCAAAGACACTGCTGCACCAACCGCAGCCGGCACTCCGGCAGCTGCCAGGGTCGTTGGGTCACTCACATAGATCGGATAAACAGCGGCATAGAGTCCTGCCCAGCCAATTAGAAGCCCGTCGAGCCTGAGACCAGCGGCTGACAGCAGAACAACGAGAAATAATGAAACTGAACTGACTAGAGCTACATACCCCGTGTTATCCGGTGGGAGCGGAAAGGCTAATGCCAGTGCAAAAATAGCTATCAGTCCAATAACAATTCCAGCTAACATACTGAGCGCCATCTTGAAAAATTCACCATTTGGCCCCAGTGTGACGAAAAGTGCCAGTGCGATAGCAGCTAAGAAAAATGCTTCGGCTCCGAGCAGCCCTTCAAAAAACACGAAAATCCCGAATAGTGCTGCGATGACCAATCCCAACAACAAAACCTTTTTCAAACAACCTCACCCCCAATTAAAATTTTTAACCTCCCTCTATGAACCCAATTCTACTAATGGCTACAAATTCCTCCTGTAGAAATATATTCTATGTTATTTTTTATAAGAACTTATAATGTATTACATAAATCGTATTGTTAGGATCGTCGTCCACCATGGATTAAGGAATGGCTCGGGACTGCAAAACCGGTTTACACCAGGCATGCTCATCCCCTAATGTGTTAGATTATCCAAAAACAAATTACGTCAGAGTAAATGGAAAAATGGTACTGGAATTGACCTTAAGAAAAGGAGAGTATCATTAATCGTACGCAATTGCCTCGTTTTGCGGTATGGTTGGAAGGTTGAATAAAAAACCTCACTGAGCCAAATAGGCTTTCAAGAATGATTTCGGCAAGCGATTAGGACGGATGGTGCGGAAAAAATTCAAGGAGATTTGGCAGACGAACATCCAGTTATTCGCGTTCGCGACCGCCGCTCAAGTCGAAGGGGATTGTCTCCCATCCCTGATCGATTGATTTGACCAATTGTGATATTTTTCCTTCAGCTTTGCTGAGTTCCTCCTGACAGCGGCGAAAGAGTCCGATTCCCTCTTCAAACAGCTCCAGGGAAGTACTGAGGGGCAATTCACCCTCCTCCAGATGTTTTACGATCTCCTGCAGCCGGTTAAAGTCCTGCTCAAAACTCATTATAACCAGTCTCCTGTCCTCTTTTCTCGAACCTCAGCCTTTATTTCCCCGTTGCGCACGGTGAGGTTTATCAAGGAACCCGGTTCCACCTGCTCAATAACCCGGACTACTTCCCCGTCCTCCCGACGCGCTATTGCATAGCCCCGTTCCAGTACCTTAAGCGGGCTAAGCGCATCCAGTGCGGCCGCCGACCGTTTAAGTGACAATTCCCGGGTCCTTAGATTATTCTTCATGTGGTTCTGCATACCCTGCATGAGGTACTGTAATTCCCGGCGATGGGGTTCAAACAGCATATGCGGCCTTTTCCAGACCTTTCTTTCTTTGAGGTAGTCCAGTTGGGCCCATTTTTGATTGCAGCACCTCTCAATGGTTCGCTGCAGCCGGAGATGGGTGGTTAGCAGCTGTTCCTGATAAGCCAGCATGTCGGGAACCGCCATCTGACCGGCCTGGGTGGGAGTCGCTGCCCGGGCATCGGCCGCAAAGTCCGCCAGGCTGATATCCACCTCGTGCCCAACTGCCGAAATAACTGGTATGCGGGACTGGACAATTGCCCTTACCACTTTCTCAGTGTTAAAAGCCCACAGGTCTTCAATGGACCCCCCACCTCTGCCTACAATCAGTACCTCTGGATGCCCCCACTGGTTCAAGGCTTGTATTGCCCGGGTTATCTCATCCGGAGCCTCAGGCCCCTGTACCGTGGTTGGAGCAACTACAATATGACAGCCCGGGTGTCGCTGGTGAACCACACGGATTATGTCCCTCAGGGCTGCTCCATCTCCGGAGGTCACTACTCCCAGGCAGTCTACAAAGCGGGGTATAGGCCGTTTGCGACGGGCATCAAAGAGTCCTTCCTTTTCCAATCGTTCCTTGAGCTGGTTTAGAGACAGGAAGAGACGTCCCAGGCCATCCGGTTCCATCTCCTCCACATAATACTGGTATCGCCCGTATTTTTCGAATATGGATATGTACCCGCGGGCTATCACCTTCAACCCGTCAGCCGGTGAAAAATCAACGCTTTTTACCCGGGTGCGGAACATAACACAGTTAACGCTGGAGATCTCGTCCTTCAGGTTAAAGTACATGTGTCCCGATTTCTGGTAGTAGCGAAAATCGGATATCTCCCCTCTAACCCAGACGTTCTGCAACAACCGGTCACTTTCGAGCACCGAACGCACATGGGAAGTTAACTCTGCTACCGAAAGAATCCGGTTGCCTAATAACATCCTTTCACCCATTCCTGCTCGCTGCTTTTACCAGATTGGAAAGCAGCATGGTAATTAAAAGCGGTCCCAGCCCTCCGGGCACCGGCAACAACCACGGCCTTAAATCCGATTCAAAATCCTCGGTTATCACGTTCCCGCAGGTCTTACCCTCCTGCCAGTGGAACCCCGCATCGATAACCAGGGACCCTTCAATGAATACTGAACCGGATACTGAACGAGGGGTACCCTGCTCCAGGACTACCACCTCGTACAGGGACATATCGATCCAGGGCTCTATCTCATTAACCACGGTTACGGAACATTCACGCCCCACCAGCAATGAATTCAGCGGTTTAATCAGATCCAGGGAATTTCCGACCAGCAGGACCCTGGGCCTAGGAGTTTGTATATAACTGTCAATCAGGTTTAAGATGGCTGCCGAAGCACAGCTGGTAAATACCTGTCTTCCCAGATACCCCAACCCCAGGTTCAGGGGGTGAAATCCATCAACATCCTTGGATACCTCAATGGCGGCTATTACTTCATTCTCATCCAGTCCTGATGGCAACGGAAGCTGAACCAGTATTCCGTGGATTTCAGGGTTTTGATTAAGTTGATGGACCAGGGCTATGACCTCACCGGTGGTAGCCTCAGTCAGGTGATGCACCTGACACCGGGCTCCAATCTCCTCCGCTGCCCGCTGTTTCAGATTCACATAACGGCGGCTCTCCTGATCACTTCCTACCAGGATAACCGCCAGGACGGGAGGGCAACTCAAATCTTTAACCTGTTCTTTCAATTGATCCCTTAAACTCCGGGATAGCCTCTGTCCATCGATTATAGGCATTGGTTATCCCCCGCTTTCATCTGCCAGGTGATGGCGTCAATCAGGTTCTTACACAGGTAAGCGACGGTGACCGTGCCAACCCCACCGGGAACCGGGGTTATAAAGGCGGCTCTTTTTACTGCCTCCTCAAATTCAACATCCCCTACCAGCTTGCCGTCGGCATAGTTGATTCCCACATCGATTACAATCGCTCCCGGTTTGATCCACTCACCCGGAACGAAATTGGGTTTCCCGATTGAAGCTACCAGGATATCAGCCCGCTCCGCATGATTTCGAAGCGTTCCGCGTTCACTGGTCCCCGAATGACAAAGGGTAACTGTGCAGTCAAGGCTGGTGAGCATGAGGCTTACCGGTTTGCCCACAATGTCACTGCGGCCTATAACCACCGCTTCCAATCCCCGCAGCTTGACCCCGGTCATCTTTATTAATTCAATGGCACTCAAAGCGGTGCAGGGTGCCAAACCTGGTTGACCCAGAAACAATCTCCCCAGATTGTACGGGGTCACCCCTTCCACATCCTTCTTACCATCTATCGCCCACTGCAAAGCCCGGCCATCAAGGTGCCTGGGCACCGGCATATGAAGCATTATGCCATGAACAGCCGGATCATTGTTCATCCGTTCAATGGTCTTTATAACCTCAGCCTGGGAAGCGGTTTCCGGAAGGTTAACCAGTTCGCTCTTAATACCAACCTTCTCCGCACTGCGCATCTGGGAAGCCAGATACACCTGGGATGCCGGATCTTCCCCAACCTGAATGGTCACCAGATGAGGATTCACGCCTGCGGCTTTCAGCCGCTGTGCATTGTCAGATACATACTCCAGTATGGCGTTGGCTGGTTCTTTGCCGAATAAGATATTATTGCTCAATACGAACCCCCATTTCATGCTCGTAGTAGTAACATTTACAGGCTAATAAAGCAGTGCCTACAGCGTTGTCAGTGCTCAGGTCCGGTGTTGCCCAGAAGAGTTGAATTCCTGATTTTTTAAGCCTTTCGGTGAGGCGATTACGGATTATTCCATTGGCCATTACCCCTCCAGCCATGACTACACCATTAACCATGTTTCGTTGGGCGGCCATTCTGATTCCTTTTTCCAGGGTGTTGGCAATGCACATAAAAACCAGATAGGCCACGGTTTCCTGCGGTACTCCTTGCGCCAGCATGGATATCGCCCGGGTTTCCGCACCGGAGAAGGAGAACCCCTGTGTATCAACTGAGGAAGGAATTGCGAGATTGGTAGGCACGTTTTTTGCCAGCTTCTCCATATATGAACCGGACGGGAACGGAAGCCCCATGGCTACGCCTACCCGATCCACCAGTTGACCAGCATTTAGATCCTTGGTCGCCAGGATCAATTCGATTGCGTATCGGCCCTTATCACGCTTTACCAGGAGGATTTCCGATGTCCCCCCGGAAATATGAACCGTGATAAATTCCTGTTCATTTAAAGGAAGGTTATGGACTGCTGCCTCAACATGGCCTTCCTGGTGACTTAATAAGTACAGCGGGTAGTTTCCGATACTAGCCAGACAGCGACTCACCCCTAAACCGGCGAGAAATACAGGCATGTAGCTGTCCGGAAGCCGCCTCGGCCGGTCGCTCACTCCTAATGCCATAAGCCGGTTTTTCTCTAATACCGGTGCCAGCTTATCCATTAATACCGGGAGATTGCGCGTATGCTGGAAGTGGGCTTCGGATTGACGCAGCCCCCTTTTCCCAGGTTCTACTTGTAACAGTATGCGCTCATCAGCCAGCACCTCACCCGTTTCCCCCACTACCGCCGCCGAGGTGGTATAGGCGCTGGTGTCTATGCCAAGAAAGGCATTCAACTTCCGACCTCCTTGATGCGGTCCAGGATGGCATTAATAAACGCATGGGAGTTACTGTCCCCGTAGGTTTTCGCTATTTCCACGGCTTCGTTTATAACCACCACCGGGTGGACATCACTCGAGTATAACATCTCATAAGCAGCCATTCTTAAGAGATTCCTATCAACTGTGGGCATCCTCTCCAGCGGCCAATCAGGAGAAAACCGGGTAATATGCCGGTCAATCTCTTTAAGGTGTTCCAGGGTTCCCGTGACCAGGCTGGAAATGAAACTGCGGCTCTCTTCTTTAATAGAGTGATCCTGATTGAGTTCCAGAAGAGCCTCCTTTACATCTGCCTGAACCAGATCAACCGTGAAAAGTATCTTGAACGCTGCTTCCCTGGCTTTCCTTCTGCTCAATCAACCTGCCTCCCTATTATTTACCGCGAAATTTCTTGAACCAATCATCAAAATCAACCTGCTCATCAACTGCTTTACCAATTAAAAAACCGCCTATTATGCACATAACAATGAACAGGGCTTTCCAGAAACCGTAATTTATCACCAGTATCCCGGCGATCAAACCCAAAATCAGGCCAATAGCCTTGCCGCGGTGGTTCTCCACTATGTAAGACAGCATCTTATCCCACATGATTATTCCCCCTTTCAGCGCACTGCGGGCTTGGGAGCAAAGTCATCCACTTTTATCCTGACCTCCGCCACCCTAAGTCCGCCCACTTCCTCCAGGAGAGCTGCAACCTTTTGCTGAACCGTGGTGGTCATTTCAGGGATTTTGTAATCGGGGTTAACCATCAGGGTCAGGGAGACCACCACCCCGTTCTTTCCGTTTATAACCTCGGGCTTGATTTCCCGCACCCCTTCTACCTGTTTGACCGCTTTAAGTACGATCTGCTTAATGGCGGGAACGGTTATGCTTACCTTACCTGCAGCCGATTCCTGCACGATAACATCAGTATCCTGTCGGTCTCTAAAAAGCTGAATAATAAGGTATAACCCCACTACCGCCAAAACCACCCCGGCACTGCCGCTGAGCAATCGATTTTGGGATGTCCTAAGGGCTTCGTTGATCCACTGCAGCGGTTCTGTGTTACCCAGAGCCAGGGCCACAACCATTACTGATAAACCAATCAGGACCAGATTATACAGGGCCAGTATTGACTTCCAAAAAGCTGACACCAAAAACCCCCCTTCCCTTGGAGTGGCGTAAAACTTTGACAGCACTGCCGATTGGCTTAACCGGCTTCTTCAACACTCTTTGTTCTAGTGATTAAATGCACAAAATCACCGACATAACCCCATAAAATAGGACAACAACCCCCTGAGAGGACAGGGGGTTGTCAACAATCGCTTATTTCTCAGCCGGCTCTTCCTCGATCTTGCCTTTCTTCATCGAAACCCCAACGACATGGACATTAACCGAGGTAACATTAAGGCCGGTCATAGTCTCCACCGCACTCTTGACCTGACTCTGCACCGCTTTAGCCACTCCGGGAATCGGGAACCCGAATTCTACTATGATAAAGGCTTCAATAGCAGCTTCAGTATCTCCGACTTCAACCTTAACGCCCTTGCTCAGGTTTTTCCGGCCCAGAATTTCAGTTAAGCCGGCGGTAAGACTGCCGCTCATGGCTGCAACACCCTCAACCTCAACTGCAGCCAGACCTGCTATCGTGGAGACTACCTCCTCTGCAATGCGAATTGCACCAATATCTGTATTACTGCTTACTTTTTCTAGAGAAACACTGTTTTCCAATTCATCACCCCCTATATTTGTATCTACATTCTATTAGAAATATTTGCCGAGGGCAACTCTGGGCTAATTCCCGCAATTTACTTACTGTCTATACCTATTCTTCTCGCGATAAAATTGGTATATACCTCTCCGCGGCGGAAAAAGCTGTTGTCCAGAACCCGTTGATGAAATGGAATAGTGGTTTTGATACCCTTAATTATATGCTCGTTCAATGCCCGGTCCATGCGGTCAATCGCCTGGCTCCGGTCCGGAGCCCAAACAATGAGCTTTCCTAAAAGGCTGTCATAGTAAGGGGGCACAGTGTAACCCGTATAAATGAAGCTGTCAACTCTTACTCCCGGTCCACCGGCCGGTACATAATCAAGTACGGTACCTGACGAAGGTATAAACTCCTGGCTCGGGTCCTCGGCGTTTATACGGCATTCAATAGCCCAACCCCGGGGCTGGATCTCATCCTGTGAGATACCCAGTTCCTCGCCACTGGCAATCGTCAATTGAGCCTTAACCAGATCCACCCCGGTCACCATTTCGGTTACCGGGTGCTCAACCTGAATTCTGGTATTAACCTCTATGAAATAACAGTTTTTGTGCCTGTCCACCAGGAACTCAACTGTACCTGCGCTGTAATATCCAGTAGCTTCGGCCACTTTAAGGGCCATCTGACCCATTTTCGCCCGGAGTTCCTCATCCAAGAACGGCGAAGGGGATTCCTCCAGCAGTTTTTGATTGCGTCTTTGAATTGAACAATCCCTTTCTCCCAGGTGAACCAGATTGCCATGTTCATCGCCCAGGATCTGTATCTCGATGTGGCGGGGTTCCTCAATGTATTTTTCTATGTATACCTCGCCATCACCAAAAGCCGCCTGGGCTTCATGCCGAACCACCTCCAGGGTTCTTTCCAGTTCCTTGCGGTTGTGGACCAGACGCATCCCTTTACCGCCGCCTCCGGCTGCTGCCTTGATAAGCACCGGGTATTGAATCTCTTGAGCGATCCGGAGAGCAGTTTTAACATCACTTACTCCCCCCTCACTCCCGGGGACCACCGGGACTCCGGTTTTGCTCACCAGTTCCCTGGCGGCTATCTTGTCTCCCATGGTCTTGATGGTACAGGGAGATGGACCGATAAACTTGATCCCATGCGTGGAACACATCTCGGCGAAATAGGCATTTTCCGCCAGAAACCCATAGCCAGGATGAATGGCCTCGCAACCTGTATTAATAGCAGCACTTATCACATTGGAAATGTTGAGATAACTCTGGGTCGCCGGTGCTTCACCGATACAGACTGCCTGATCGGCCATCCTTACGTGCAGAGAGTTCACATCTGCCTTACTGTACACGGCCACAGTGGCAATGCCTAACTCCTTGCATGCTCTGATAATTCTGACTGCAATCTCGCCTCGATTGGCGACAAGTACCTTGGAGATCAAATCGTCACCTCTATTCCTTGGCAATCAGGAACATGACCTGTCCATATTCAACTGCCTGAGCGTTCTCCACCAGAATCTCTGCAATCCTTCCCTTTACCTCGGATTTTATCTCATTCATCAGCTTCATCGCTTCGACGATGCAGAGGGTCTGCCCGGCTTCGATATAACTCCCAACCTCCACAAAAGGAGGGGAATCCGGGGATGGGCTCCGGTAAAAGGTTCCCACCATCGGAGCAATCACCTGCACCAGATCCTCATCCGGTTGCTCCTCGACAGCGCTCTTCTTTCGACTGCCAGACTTCACCGCAGACCTGGTTTGGGCCGGATTTTTGCCCGGCTCAGATGACCCCTTGCGCAGATTAAGTCTGAACTCAGGTCCTTCGTATTCCAGTTCTGCCAGACTGGTCTCATCCAACAACAGTATTAATTCTCTTATCCTCTCAACATCCATTTCCTCGTTCCCCTTATTCGATTTGATTACTTTTTGAGCCGGTTTAGCCGGCGGTGCAGCTGGCTGGGGCTTCTTTTCCTGCTCAGAGAGAGAAATCAAATCTGCTCCATCGGCCTTGTTCTCCCGGTATTCAAAGAACTTGCGGGCCACCTGGGGAAACAGTGCGTAGGTCAAGATATCTTCATCGCTCTTGGCCAGATCCGCCGACTCTTCCCGGGCTTTTTCCCAGCCGGGGTTAAGAAGGTCCGCGGGGCGAACGGTGATAATCTCTTCATCTCCAATAATTCTCTTTCTAATCTCGTCTCTGATAGGAACAGTCGGTTTTCCATAGTAACCCCGCACATAGTCTTTTACCTCATTGGGGCACATTTTATAGCGTTCTCCCGCCAGCACATTAAATACCGCCTGGTTTCCCACTATCTGGCTGGTAGGTGTCACCAGCGGGGGGTATCCCAAGTCTTCCCGTACCCGCGGAATCTCCTCCAGAACCAGGTTCAGCTTGTGGACTGCTTTCTGTTCCTCCAACTGGGAAACAAAATTGGTTATCATCCCGCCGGGAACCTGGTGTTCAAACACCTTCATGTCGTTTATGCGGGTTACACCGCGTTCGAACCCCTTTTTCTTGCGAATGTCCTCAAAATACGCAGCAAGTTCAAATAAATCGTGGATATCAAGGCCCGTATCCCACGGTGTGCCCTGCAATGCCCGAACTATGGTTTCTACCGGAGGCTGGGAAGAGCCAAAGGCCAATGGCACACTGGCGGTATCAACGATATCAACTCCGGCCTCGGCCGCTTTAAGACAGGCACCAACGGCCAGTCCCCCGATATAATGGGTATGAAGCTGGATTGGAATATCAATGCGGGCTTTAAGAGCTTTAATCAGGTCATAGGCTTGATATGGACCGAGAAGCCCAGCCATGTCTTTTATACACAGGCTGTCGGCACCCATATCCTCCAGGCGGAGTCCAGTTTCCACGAAGTACTCCATGGTATGAACCGGGCTTATAGTGTACACCACACATGCCTGCACATGCTTGTTAACCTTCTTGACCGATTGAATGGGCACTTCCAGGTTGCGGATATCATTCAGGGCATCAAATATGCGGAAGATATCGATGCCGTTAGCGGCTGCACGTTCCACAAACCTTTCCACAATATCATCAGGGTAATGAGAGTAGCCTACAAGGGATTGCCCTCGCAGCAGCATCTGCAGCCTGGTCTTGGTAATGATGGAACGAATTGTCCTGAGCCTCTCCCAGGGATCTTCATTAAGATAGCGAATCGCCACATCAAAGGTGGCTCCACCCCAGACCTCCAGAGAATGATAGCCCACATCATCCAGTTTTTTCAGGATGGGCTGCATATCTTCCAGGGCCATCCTGGTTGCCCAAAGGCTTTGATGTCCATCACGAAGTGAAGTATCAGTTATTTTAATTCGATTCAATAGGTTGCCCTCCCCACGGATTGCTGTATTGGTATGAATTCAAAGTATTTATGTATGTCATCATTAAAAATCAACTCAGGCCGCAGCCTGAGTGATTTATATGCCGATCCTTGAAGCATATTTTAATTATAGGCATAGGAAGTCCTGATTTCAACAGATCCAGCTCATGTATACAATATGCCTGATTCGTTTTTTCAGTTATCGTCAGGGAAGGAACATTGCTCCCAGAATAGTATCTTAATTCCATATCTGCAGTACTATTCTGCCGATACCGGAACCCGCCATTCTGGTCAGGAAGATATATTCCGTTCTGGTTGACGAAGGTGGCCTGCTATCGGTTAATCATGTGCCAAAATCAGCAGATACTTTCAGTCCTGGTTTATAAGACTTATCTGTTGACTCTTCATTTTTAAGACTCCGGCCACCTGGTTCTTAACCTGCTCCTCCTCAGTTTCATTCAATTCCGGTCCTGAGATTATCACCGAAGCGGCTGATTCCTGCACAATCACCACTCCTTCATCAAAGCCCTGCGCTTTTAAGAGGCCTTCGGCTTTAAGTTCCATTTCCATAGCACTGGTAATCGTCAAGAGCCTGTTTAACGCTGACTGTTTGGAGGTATCATCGGTGTTGGGATTATTGATTATCTCCTGTAACAGCTCCAGTTGCTGGCTCCTGACCTTCTCTCGCTGCAAACGAAAATACGGGAAAAAGGAACCTTCAGACTCCGGGTTTGAATGCTGGGCTGCAGTAATTTGCGGAATGTCCGGAGGTTCCGGGGTTTCGGCTGCTGTTTTCCAATCCGCCAGCCGCCAGCAGCCGATTCCCACCAGTGCCATTACGACAATGGCTGCAATGATTATTTTTGATCGCAGTTGAACTATCACTGGGCATTACCCCCTTTCTCCATGGGAAGCACCGTAACCCGGGATGCCGGGATTCCCAGTAATCCGGTGACCGCCTGTGACAGGTTTTCCTCCACCTCGGGATCGGCCGCGCCTTCAGCAATTACCAGCACCCCGACAATCTCGGGTGCTTTGCTTTCCTCCAAAACCGGCGCGTTATTGGATAACACCAACTGCCGGTCGGTACTCTGCTCGGTTGTATTGCGAGTAGTGCCGCTCTGGTCCTTTTCCTGAGTTTGGCGAGTCTCTACTCTCTCGTTGGTGGCATAAACCTTGGCCCCTTCCGATTTCAGTGTCAGCTTGGTCTGCACTGCGCCCACACCGCTGATCTGGGAAAGCAATCGGGACAGCTCTGTTTCCATCGCCGCACTTTCAGAACCTGGCACGGTAACAGTTGACTGTTTCTGGGGTGCAGGGGATGGCGATGGGGCGGGACTGGTCGGCCATAGTATCAGGGCAATACCTGCGATCGCCAGTACCACTACCGCTGCTTTTACCTGTGTTGTCTTCCACGGTTTTTCCTTGACCTTGGTTAACCAGAATTCAGATGGCAACATGTTCATCCTCCCTTGAACTTTATTACTACCTGATGCTTTTCAAGCCCATAAAGGTTTTTCATCATGCTGGTGATTTTCTCTGCGATAACCTCCTGGCCCTGATTCTGCTGATCCTGAGAGGAGAACGCCTCGATGGTACCATCTTCAGAACCTGTTGACGCGGGTACAATGACCAGCGTGACTTCAGATAATTCTCCCGCTTCCGGATCCATAACTACCCGGGTCTCCAGGTCTCCGACCCCGGGAACCAGAATCGCCAGGCTATTAATCTGCTGTTCAATCTTACCTTTGATGACCTCGCTGCCAGCCTTTTGAATATCACGGTTCACCTCGATACCGGTTTCCTCATAATTTGCGGTCCCGTTGTATTCCCAGGGCAGATCCCACGCCCCGGCCTGCAGAGCCCGTTCGGAATAAAAGGTTGACAGAATCGGGTTAAGGATCGCCAGGATAACAAAAAGACCAATGGTAAAGCGGACAAAAGGGCGCATGCTGTTGTCAGGAAGCAGGATCTCCATAAAACTGGCGATCACCACTATTACAAGCAGATTCCTGACAATACTTATTAGTACTTCCATGGTAACACCTCGCACTGATGGGCTTTTCATTAAGCACTTGCTTGGCCGCTTCCAAGATCACTTCTTTCGCGGAAATCTATGGTAAGTTACCGCAGCAGTATCACGCTGTTTCCGGTGCTTACCAGAATCGCAACCAGAATAAAGAACATAAGACCGACCGCCGCTACTGAAGCCAGGGCCAGAAACAGGTGATTCCCCATTATCTCCAGGACCTGGCTTATGCGGTTGTCACCCAGGGGTTCAACCATGGCCGCGCTCAATTTATAGATCAGAGCAATCACACCGATTTTCAAAACCGGGAAGACAAATATGCCGAAGATAGTAAGAAGGCCTAAAATTCCCACCGCCTGCTTCAACAGGACCACATACCCGGCAGCGGTTTCCAGGGCATCCGACAAATAGCCCCCGATAACCGGGAAAAAAGTGTCGGCCACAAACTTACCCGTTCTCAGGGTAAGGGCATCCATAACTGAACCATATATGGAACGAAGGGTAAGAATACCGATAAAAAATGTCAGCATAAGTCCCATAATGACTTCAGCCAGGGTATAGACCAGCTTGCCCATCCGCTCCAGCTTGATGGTATCTGTCAGCTGGTTGGCCAGGTTTAATATGGCTGACAGTGCTATCAGTGGGAATACAATCAGACCAATCCCCCGGGCAAAGGCTGTGCAGGCAGCCATCATTATGGGAAAGATAGCAGCAGCAGTATGTACATGACCCAGCCCGGTAACCAGAACCATCATCTGCGGTAATACCGCCGCCATAAAGTTGGTCATAGAATCAATAGTCGCCTGGCCGATCTGTATCACATACTTGAATGAACCCAGGGCAATCGCAGAAACCGCCAGGAAACAGGCCATGCTTGAAATCTTGGCTACTCCTTGATCAAAGGAGGATTGAAGGTTCACCAGCAGGGCCGATATAACGGCCAGGATTATGATCTTCCCCAGCAATTGGCTGTTGGCCAGGACCTCCCGAAAGAAATACCTCCAGAGGTTACCGGCAATTTCCTTCGGATTAAAGTCCCACTGCCCGGTCATGAAGTCGTTAAGCCACTCCCGGACCGAGCGATTTTCTAAATAACCACTGATCTCCCCATCAATGGTGGTCTTAAATTGCTCCATTTCTTCCAAGTCCAGCTTGTTGACCGTATCCTGCCAGGAGAGACTGCTTTCTAAAGAGTCATGCTCTTCCGCCCAGGCGGTTCCGGGCCATCCGGCTACAATGACGATCAGAACGGCCAGCCAACAAAGAAGTCGTTTCAACCCCTCACCCCTATCTGGGCATAATCTCCATGAGTGACTCCAGGATTGCAATCATAATAGGCAAGGCCAGCACCGCTATTATTATCTTGGCCCCGAACTCGACCTTTTTGGCCACCGCCACCTCCCCGGAATCCCGGCAGATAGCAGCTCCAAACTCGGCCAGGTAGGCCACTCCCAGGATCTTGAGCACTGTACCCAGAAAGAAGTAGTTGGCTTCTGCCCGGTGTGACAGTTCGGTTATAACCCCCACAATGGTTGACAGCTTGTCGATAACAAAAAGGAAGATGACGGTGACAAACGCCAGGCTTAAGACCACCGCCAATACTGGCTTCTCTTGGCGTATAATCAGTAAGAATATGGTTGCTACCAGGCCCAGCCCTACTATTTGTGCAATCTCCACTATGAGCACCTACAGATTAAATACTGTTCGAACAACAGTGAATAACTGGCTTAACAACTGAACAACCAGGATCAATACCACCACGACCCCTGCTAACGTCAGCATCTGGGCCTGTTCTTCCTTTTGAGCCTGCTTCAGCACAATCCCCAGTATTGAGATCAGGATACCTATTCCAGCAATGGTGAAAATTATTTCGGTATTCAAAACCGATCCCCCCCGCTAAATCATCAGGATACTGATTATCAAACCTACCAGGAAGCCTCCGTAGCTCCATATTTTTTTCTCACTATCCTCCTGCTGGCGAGACTTATCCTCCTGTATTTTTAACTCCGCACCCGCCTGGCGCAGCATCCTGATCTGATCCGACGCATCTGATGCCCCTATCCGGGTTCCGATTAAGCCGATAATTGCTAAATCTTCAGCGGTAAAAACCTGCTGTTCACACAGGTGGTTAATCCCCTGACTCCAGGCTTCCCGGGCAGGTGTTGACAGGTCCTCCCGCAACACCCGGCTGACTCTTCCGAAAAACCCCTTGATTGGTTCTGACGACACATTAGCAGTGCGTTTGAGAGCCTCCTCCAGCGGATTCCGGGCGTAGCTGATCTCCTTTTCCAGAAAATCGAGAGCCATTCGCATTTCTCTGATGGCCCGGGTGCGGCGTGATAATTGATACGCTTTCTGCAGCCCGATCCACCCGGTAACCGAGATGACGAGACTGACGCCAATTACTTTGGTAAACATGTTTCCCCTCCCGTCTGGCCCAACCGGACAATTTTTTCCATGGTTCCCGGACCTCTTCTGCGAGACAGGATCACAACTATTTGAAAGCTCTGCTGCTTGAAGATTTCCTGTATGACCGGCCGTCTCTTCAAGTCTTCCAGGGAGCTGGCATGAGCGGTGGCGATAACCCTTACCCCTGCATTGAGACATTCTTCTATGGCTTCGGTATCCTCGTAACGACCAATCTCATCGGTAACGATAACCTGGGGGGAGAGAGCTCGAATGGCCATCACCATTCCCAGGGCCTTGGGGCATCCTTCCAGGACATCAGCCCGGGGGCCCACGTCCAGTTGGGGTTCCCCCTGAAAACACCCGGCGATCTCGGAGCGTTCGTCAATTATCACAACATTTAATTCCCGTGATAACTGGCGGGCTATATCCCGTAAAATGGTGGTCTTGCCGCACTTGGGCGGAGAAATGATCAGAGTGTTATATGGCAGCCCGTAGTTATCAAGAATCTGTCCCACCAGTTTGCCGCCACAACCGGGTATCTCCCGGGCGATCCTGATGTTTAAACTTGAGAAATCCTTCATGGATCTGATCTGGCCGTTCTCCACAATGGTCTTGCCAGCCAGGCCTACCCGGTGTCCTCCCTTTATAGTTATGAACCCCCGCCTTAATTCTTCATCCAGGGCATAGATTGAGTTGCCGCTGATAGCCGCCAGGGTTCGGGTGATGTCATCCGCCTGTACCAGGTAGCCTTCCTCAGCCTGCCGGGTAAGCCGCCCCGACCCGGTTATGAAGGTTTCGCTTTTCATCAGGTGGAGGCAGAGTGGCTTGCCCAGGCGGAGGCGAATTTCCTCCAGTTGGTTTTGATAGGCTGAAGGAAGATTAGTTAAGAGTTCCTTTACAGTCGGCGCAAGGTACGGAATTATCTGAGCCTGAATTTTATCCAGCATAATCCGACTACTCATAGGACCACCCCTTGCTTTAAAAGATATATTGGTAGTCCCACCAATTTATGCACGATTAGGTTGCTAAAGGCACCAGCATAATTCGCAGGCGGTCAAGGCGACAAACGAAACAAGGGGGGAGAGGTTTGAGGGCAGGCTACGGTCCCGCTTTTTAGCCCAATCCAAGGCCGGCGGTGAATTCCAGTGAGCGGACGTTGGGTCCGAATTGTGCAGCACCCTGCGAAGGTGAAGGTGGAAAGCAGCCGAGCGACAGGACGTCGCGAGCCCGTCTCTGAGACATGGACGTCGAATTGACGGGTTGCTGCTTTCCACCAGAACCTGAGCAGCTGGTGCTGCCAATGCAGGACCCAGGGAGCGAGCGGAATTCACCGCCGGCCGCCGCGGACGGTATCGGAAAACTCTTCCGTGCCAGCCAGTCTAGCCATCACAATAAGGACAGGTAAACCTGTTCCTACACATGCAGGCGGTTTACCTTTTTGGCGACGATGGTCTCCAGGTTGCCCCTTCTCTGGAGGATGCCCTCCACCACCAGGGGACCGGTTTGGGGGGAGAATATGCAGTCACCGTACCTCTGGTAAGCATCCTCGAAAACAGTTACATCCACCAGGCCGAACTCGTCTTCCAGCGACATGAACACAGTTACTCTTCCGCTGCGGGTAGGAGGCCGGTGAGGACGGAACAGCAGCCCTGCCAGCTTAACCCATTTCCCCTCCGGCAGAGCGGAAAGTTCCCGGACGCTTATAAAGCCCCGGGAGGCCAAATCATTTCTGATCCGCGCCATGATGTGCTCCCCCGTAGTAATTCCCAGGATATCGGACTCCAACAGGTGTTTCTCAACCCGGGAAAAATCAGGGACCTTCAGTTGCTCTTCTCCGCTGGCCGAAAACAGAGAACCCTCACCCCGGTCATAATCCTTCTTGTGCTGCAGGCAGCCAGGCAGCAGGGCTAACAGGCGGCGGCGGTTGGGGTCAAAAACTTCGAGAGCGCCACACTTTATAAGGTTCTCAATCTCATCCGACTTCAAGCTGCTCCTGACAGCCAGGTCCATCAGGGAGGTGAACGGCCTGTTCTCCAGAATACTTGCCAGACCGCCGCGGCTCAGCCCTTTTACCTGGGAGAGCGAGATGCGGATGGAGGGCGGGTCCTGAACAGCCTCAAAACTCTTTCCGCTCAGGTTAATGTGAGGCGGCAGCATCCTTATTCCCCTTCTGCGGGCCTCGCCGCAGATGATACGGGGAGGGTAATAGCCCATCGGCTGGTTGCTCAGTATGGCGGCGTAAAACTCCACCGGGTGATGGCTTACCAGATAAGCGGTTTTGAAGCTGGTGGTGGCGAAGGCTGCTGCATGGCCTTCACAGAAACCATAACTGGCATAACCGGCAATACAGGAGAAGATGGTCTGCGCCAGTTCCGGTTCAAAACCGTTGGCTATGGCTTTGGCTATAAAAATCTCCCCGATTTCCTCCATAGCCCGGTGAGAACGGGCATGGGTCATGACCCGCCGCAGCTTATCCGCCTCCCCGGGAGAAAAGTTAGCGACCGCCGTGGCTATTTCAATAACCTGTTCCTGAAAGAGGATTACCCCATAGGTTTTGGCCAGTATCGGCTCCAGGACGGGATGAAGATAAGTTACCGGCTCCAGCCCCTGGCGGCGGGCAATGTATGGCTCCACCATATTTCCCTTTATAGGACCTGGCCTGATGATGGCCATGCTGGCCACCACATCCTCCATTACACAGGCCCCCAGCCGGGCCTGCAGGGACCGCTGTGCCGGGCTTTCCAGCTGGAATACCCCTATGGTTTTTCCGGTGTTGATCATTCGGTAGGTTTCAGGATCATCGAGCGGTATTCTATCGTAATTCAGAGAGCCGCCATTCCGGTGGATGGAAACCATGGTATCCTCTATCGCGGACATGGTGCGCAGGGACAGGAGATCTAGCTTGATCAGTCCCAGGTCCTCCACATCATCCTTGTCAAACTGGGTTATTACCATCCCCTTGGCAGCCTGCTGCAGCGGGGTCAGCTCGTTAAGCGGCTCCCGGCTGACCACCAGCCCTCCCAGATGTGTTCCCAGGAAGCGCGGGAACCCGGCCACCTTCTCGCAGAGATCCAGCAGCAGCTCGAACTTCTTCCGGTCCAGCCCGCTATCCCGCAGCTCAGGAAGCTGGGGCAAAACCTCCTTAATCTGGTCAGCATGAATATGAGGCAGCTTCTTGGCCAGGCAGTCAAGCTCTGTCTCAGGCAGTCCCAGGGCCTTGCCAATATCCCGCAAAGCTGACCTGGCCCGAAAGGTATTATAGGTGCAGACGCTGGCCACCTTATCCCGGCCGTACTTGTGGTAAACGTAGTCCGCCACCTGGTCGCGGTAACGGGCGTCAAAATCCAGGTCAATATCCGGTTTCTCGCCTCTTTCCAGGCTCATGAACCTCTCGAAGAGCAGTCCCCTTTCCAGGGCATCCACCTCAGTTATCCCCAGGCAATAGGCCACCACCGAATCAGCGGCCGAACCCCTCCCGGCATAGCGGATGCCCTGAAGACGGGCATGCTTTACGATATCCCATACCACCAGGAAATAATCCGCATAGCCCATGGTATTGATTATGGCCAGCTCATGCTCCAGCCGTTCCCGCAGCACCGGACTGATCCTATGGTATTTCTGGTAAGCCCCCTGGTAGGTAAGCTCCCGGAGCAGGAATTCCGCCTTTTGCCCAGGCGGAAGCTCAAAGGCCGGAAAATGAGGGGTATCCAGGTCCAGGGCTGGCTCGCATCTCTCCGCAACCCGCCAGGTGTTGGCCAGAGCCTCAGGGTATTCCTTGAAAAGCAGTTCCATCTCCCGGCATGTTTTTAAGTAATTCTCAGCATTCAGAGGCCGGTCAGGATGTATGTCATCAACCCGGGTCAGGGTCCTGACGCAGCTCAGAACATCATGCACCTTAAATTCATCAGGAGAGACATAGTGGACATTATTGGTGGCTACCAGCCCCACCCCCAGCTCCCGGGCCAGTTGTGCCAGATTGGCGTTAAGCTGTGTGTTCCCCGGCAGGTAACAATCCTGTATTTCCAGGTAAAAATCCTGGGGTTCCCAGATCTCAAGACAGGTCAGAGCGGCCTGGTAAGCCTGATAATAATTGCCATGCAGAAGGTGATGCGGGATCTCGCCCTTGCGGCATCCGGACAGGGCAATGAGCCCATTCCCGTGATCTCTGAGATTCTGCAGCGATACCCGGGGATGACGCCGGGTGTTTTCCAGGTGAGCGGTGGTCAGCATGCGGCACAGGTTCCGGTATCCTTCGGGATTGCGGGCTAGGAGGGTGAGGTGGTGCCCATTATCCAGGGTCACTTCCACACCCTGAATCGGTTTAATTCCCGCTTTCTTCGCCTGGGCGTTAAACTTAACCGCCCCGCACAGGTTGTCGTGATCGGTCAGGGCCAGAGCGGGCATGTCAAGTTCCGCAGCCCTTTTAACCAGGCTTTCTACAGAACTTCCCCCATCCAGGAACGAAAAAGCACTATGGGTATGAAGGTGGATAAACAAGGCCCAACCCCTTCCTTATAAGTGTCACGGAGACGGCAGCCTGTGTGAAGACTGGATTTGTTGCGTATTATTATGCATGCTAAGCATATTCGCCGTCTTGCGGCTCGCTCCTATGTTCCTCGCCTACATCCCCGCAACTCGTTTTTCTTTGGGCGGGACAACCGGCATATGCGGCATCCATGCCGCGATGCCGGTATTTCGCCATCCGTGGCGAAATAGTCCCGCCTAGGACGTAAGACAAAACTTCGTTGGGGGATGTAACGGCTCGTCACAACGTCGCTCACTCGCAAGCCAGCGAATATGTGATTCTGCATATTGACGAATCTTCATGCACTCGCTCTTAATTTTCACACGGTCTGTCCCCGTGACACCGTTTAATCATATATCTTGTAAAGGTTCCATGAATTTTGCTCATGGTCAAAGAAGACCTCCCACACCCTGTTCCCCTCCAGCTGCACGCGGAAGAACAGCTTCACAGCCTCTCCTTCCCACCATTTCCCCACATCATACCAGCGGTCCAGGATGCGCAAGACATTCATCCATCGCTTCTGCCAGCGGATTTTTAGAGGTCTATGGGCTTCACCTTCCACCACCTGGAGCGGGTGGTGTATTAACCTGCTCACCAGGACACCTCCCCAAAACGCCAGGGGTCCCATAAGGATAACACCTGCTCCCGGCGGTCGATCGCCAGTCCCAAACGGACTGCTCCCGGGATCTTGCCCTCCAGAGCCTCCACCGTCCCCTTCAGATCCTGGTGAGGCCTGGTCGACTTTTTATCCAGAGTAAACAGGTCCTGCTCGGTCAGATTCCACTTATATAAAGAACAGACTTCCAGCATCATGCCGAAGACCGGTCCAGTAAAGGAGAGGTTCTTCAAAAGAATACCCAGTATCTCGCGCAATCTCCTCTCGTCCCCTACCCCCCGGGAGACCTGGCGCTCCACCCGGCAGTTCCGCTCTTCCAGTTCAATCTGCAGAGCCACCTGGAGGCAGTTCATTCCCCGCTCCCGCAAGGTGGAAGCGATTATCCGCGCTCCTTCTTCCAAGCCCCTTTCCAGAGAGCCCCGGTCATGAACCCCCCGGTCAAAGTCAAAATAGCATCTCAACTTTTCCGGAGGGTATAACCCTAACAGCGGAGTACCGTCCAGGCCCCGGCTGTGGCGGTAAACCATATACCCATCCCGGCCCAGTATCTTCAAAATATCCGGCAGTGACAGTGAACCCAATTCCCCAAAACAGGTTAATCCCAGGGAGCTCAGGGTTTCCACCACCCGGGATGGCAAAAGCCAGTCCATGGCCAGGGGCACCCTCGCCAGAAAATCCTTCTCACAACCGGGTTCAACCACAGAGCAATAAAAACCCGGGGCTTGAGCCCGCTTCTTTCCACAGGGAACCCTGGTCGCCAGCCGGGATAGCAGCTTATTTCCGCCTATCCCTATTACCACCAGACCCCATCCCTGAGCCCCCAACCATTGACCCAGTTTTTCCATTTCTGATTCGATTCTGCTGCCACTGAGATCCAAGAAGCACTCCTGTTCATTCAGGGGCTCGATCAGGGGAGAGATCCTGGCCAGCACCTTCAGGTAATCCTCCTGCGCCACCCGGTGAACCGAATGGTCATACTCCACAAAGCAGGCCTCCGGACAGTGTCCCCGGGCCTGATTGAGGGATAATCCCATCAGAGATTGGTTTTTCAATTCAGGAGATACGCCAACCACCCTGCCCTCCCGGAAAACAGCTACCGGCTGCCGGCACAGGCGGGGATTTTCCTTGATAGTTACCGAAGCCAGAAAATAAGGGAGGAACAGGCAGCCAACCCTCTTCATCAGATCATCACCCAAACATATGTTCGTAAATACATTCTAGGGTGTTAGCCGGGAAGCTGTCAAATGGGAAGTAAAGGGTCGAATAAGAAAACTCGGGGTTCCCCGAGTTTTTAACATCTTTTTTAGTTGTGGCTATATACTTTCGGGTCAATAAGACACGGACTATCCTACCTCCCTTGTTATAAGCGGTTAAAACACGCCATGCCCTTATGGTATAATTTAACTTAATATGTGGGAAATTGGTAGGCTTTAAGGGAGGGAATGGATTGCTAAACCATAAAAAACTAGTTAGCATTATCGCGTCTGTAGCGTTCTGTCTGAGTTTCCTAGCATCGGCACTGATAGTACCGGAACCAGCAGTAGCGGCAGGAACGATTTCAGTATTGACGGTCCCAACTGTATTTTCCGAGACTACTTCTTCGTTGGGAACCGTTAAGGTTTCTGTTCCAGCAGGTTCAATTGCGTCGGGAGATATGATTATATTTACTCTACCTGACAATTGTACCTTTGGAAGTGCTGTAAGTATTGGCAATACGGTCTATTCGGATAACTATGTGCTGGTTCCACAATATAACGGCATGGACCCCAATAGTTTATACCAAAAATTGGATGTTGCAATAGGTACTGGTAAAGTCGGCGATAATGAAGTTTACATCATTGCAACGGCTAACCAGGCTTTGATTAATGACGGTATTTTTTATTTATCTCTTGGTGCGATAGACATTGATGATGTTGATGGGGATTTGACTGCAACCTTTAATGGTCCTATATCCGGATTTCCTAAGGGCAACATAATTGTTGGTAGGGCTGTTCACCATGAAGTAATGCTATTCGTTTCGGGAATTAATACCTCAAACGACGATTTTAATTCAATGCTCAGGATTAATGAGGTTTACGCTGGATCTCTAACTCTTGGAGATGAAACCTTGAAGCTTACCCTTCCAGATGGCATTGAGTGGGATCCGGCCATCGATGCCGATGATAAAAATACCACTGTTTCGTCTGATGGCGATACTCGTTGGGGTGAAGATATCCAATTTGATGTAAATGTCAATGATAAGGAACTGACAATTGACTTTGATGGCGTTTATTCAGCTGGAGCTCTGGTAGACAGCGACCCATCTACGGCTGGTATTCAACCCAGGGGTACTAATGTTACCTCTGCTTGGGAAATACCTTTTTCATTCAGTATTGTTGATGAAACAAGCGTTAATAGCGGTGATATTATAGCGGATATTACGGGCGGGAGCAATACCATCCCCTCCCAACTCCTAGTCGGTAGAACGATTGGCGTAGACGGCGTGACTTTGGGGCAGCCAATAATTCTCACCGTTGGTGGAAGGCCCTTCACCCTGATCGCAATTGTTACTCCGGCAGACGCCAAAAATAAAGCTGTAATCTGGAGCAGCAGTAATGAAGCTATAGCAACCGTCGTCAATGGAGTTGTGACTCCGATGGCCGCAGGCAGCGCAGTCATAACCGTAACTACAGTTGACGGTGGCAAGACAGCCTCCTGCCTCGTGGTCGTAAACGCAGCGACTGGTGGTGGCGGTGGTAGTAGCAGTAGTACTGGTAGCAGTAGTACTAGTAACGGTGGAGCAGTCATCATAGATGGCTCAACGATTTCTAATACTGTAACCCGTCAATATGATTCGGGAAACAATAAAGAGACCTTTACCGTTAACAGCACCATTAATACGGCTCTGGCAAAAGCCTTGGCTTCTGGTGAGGAAAGCCTGGAAATCAAAGTTACCAGTACACATTCGGCGTCAACCACGATTGTTACTGTGCCTAACGATGTTTTGAAAGCCGCTGAAGGATTAACCCTGCAGATCACAACTCCAAAAGCCAGCATCCAGATTCCAGCCGGTCTATTGGAAGCACTGGCAGCAATGGGACAGGAACTGACTATGGAAGTCGGTCGCGGCAAAGTTGCCGATATAAACCAAGCAATGGTCGGAGTTACAGGTGTGGAGGGATCTGAGGTTTTAGGCACTCCCACCGTAATTAATACTGTTCTTGCTGGAAACACCGAGGTAACAATTCCTTTGACTGGGATAAGCATTCCCAGTAGCGCAACGGAACGTCAAGAATTTCTAGATAGCCTTGGTGTATTTGTTGTCCATGACGATGGTGAAACCCAGTTGATTAAACCATCCATTGTTTTTAATGCGAATGGACCTGCGGTAAGTTTTTTTGTCGATAGATTCAGTACTTTCGCCATTGTGGAGTTGGCAAATAGTCAGCCGACTGGCCTGAAAGATATTTCCAATCACTGGGCAAAAGACAACATTGATGCCCTAGTCGAAATGGGAGTTATCACAGGTTATGAAGATGGCACATTCAGACCTGAGCAGAACATATCCAGAGCCGAATTTGTCACAATTCTAATGAAGACATTTAGTCTCAGTACCCAATCGGGTAAAATCTTCGGTGATACTCAAAATCACTGGGCAAAACAGTTCATTTCTACTGCGTATTTTAATAACGTTGTTATTGGATACAGCGATTTAGTGTTTGCCCCGGACAATATGATTACACGAGAACAAATGGCGGTAATGATCGCCCGTACGGGAAAACTAGCTGCTCAACAAGGCACACTGGATTTTTCCGATGATACCAGCGTATCAGTCTGGGCACGTGAAGCTGTTCTTGCAGCAAACAAGGCTGGGGTTATTTCTGGTTATCCGGATAATACCTTCCGACCTCAAGCTTATGCTACTCGTGCTGAAGCCGTTACGGTTGTTTTGGAAGCCATTCGGTAAGGCTACATATCAATTGTGGAAAGTAGCCAAGCAACAGGAGGTCGCGAGCCCGTCTTTGAGTATGGACGTCATAAGCAAGGTTGCTGATTTCAACAGAACCTGAGCAACCGGGCCCAGTCCAGGATCCGGGGAGCGAACGGAATTTGCTGCAGGCCGCCGCGGGCGGCACTAAAAACTCCCTGTACCAGCCTCCTGGCCACCAAAAAATGGGAGGGCAAACCTGCCCCGCTTATTCGGCGGGATAGCGGAAGTGGCCGGTTATTTCCCATCTGAGGAGAGCGTTTTCCTCTCTGGCCAGACCGGCATTGTGGATCACCAGGGGTATGCCGTCCCGGGTGGTGCGGTCGCTTATTATGCCGCAGTGGTCGCGGCCGTCCGGAAAGCGCCAATAGACCACATCTCCCCATTTCCACTCATCAAGGTGCCCTTCCACCTCCAGGGTCAGTGATTTCCCGTAGGTCTTGAAGAACTGTATCTGATTGGGGACCCGGCGGTGATCGATGTTGGGATCAGGTTCAGCAAGCCCCCATTTGCGGGGATAACTATTAAAGTTCTTCTTCATATCCTCATGGATCAACTGCTGCAGGTCTATCCCGGCGTTGCGGAAAGCCCTAATAACCACGTCAGTGCAGGCACCCCGGTCAGAGGAGACATCCCCTCCGGGGTAATCGATCCTCTCATAAGATGCGTCATAGCGCGTGCCCTGCTGTGCCTCCCGGCGCGCCCCCAGGAGGATCAGGTCCGGCACCTGTCTCTCCTCTTCCGGGATGGCCTCAACTGGAGATTCCCCGATAAGCTCAGGAGGAACTGGCAGGTTTAAACCCGTGTTACCGCCGGTTATAAAATACCATCCAGCCATCAATCCCAGGCAGGCCACCATGAGAAGCAATAGAATAGCCAGGATACGGACTCCCGGCTCACGCGGCCCAAGACTATTGTTGCGGTTAACCCCGGGATTTTTCAAAAGAAGCTCACCTGCCTTACAAGTCATGCCCCTGCTCATCATCGGCCAGCACCGTTAGTGCTGACCAATTGAAGCAGCCAGTCTATGTCACCGCATTGGCTCAATATCATGGCCGGTTCCTTCGTCAAACACATTATTGCAGACGCCACATGGCCTTTTATGCAAGGTTATGACCAGTCTCAAGAGTTTGGCCCATTTATTGTAGACATTATACCGCAAAACCCCCTTCCCGGCGCACTGGCGGACCGGTGTATTCTTTATCTCCTCCAAGCAATATAAAGCCGGAGGCCCCGGTAATTAAACCGCAGTCTTCGGCTTAACAGGCAATTGCGAGTAATAGCCTTTTAGTTTTTCTTCATCTCCAGCGGGTAGGCCGGATCGGTAATAGCCCCGATTTTGGCGGCAAAAGCCGTTTTCCGGGCAATATCCTCGTCAGTCACTATATGGATATCGAGCAGTCCTTCCGACTGGTAACCGGTCTTCAGGTAATTCATCTCTGCCAGAGACAAACTCCAGCCGTTAAGCCAGTTCATCAGTTCCTCCCGCTGCTGCTCGTCTCCCACAAAATGAACCAGGAGATCGATATCGCTCCCCGGTCCCGCCGTACCATTGTTGGTACTGCCAAATAGATAGATATTCTTAACCCCAAATCGCTTGGGGTCAAGGCGGGCTGCAATCCGCTCCGCCATGTAATGCCGCCAGCGCCAGAACCTGTCGTCAACATAAGCATCATCAGGCCGGACTGACTTATCATCAGCAACCTCAGTATATCTATGGCCACTCTCCCCGGAATGAGAGGTCAAATAGCCCAGAGCTTCCTCCAATTCGGCGTTCATGGATAAATTGAGGACCTTGCCTCTGGTCACCGCCGGCACATCGATAACCCTGATAACATCTTCCAGGTATTTAAAATCAGGCAGGAGCTCGGCCAGGATATTATCGGACCTGCTGAAGAAGAGCTGATTGAAGACGACCCCTTTTTCATCCGGATAGAGTGGCAGGTAACGGATATTGGCCTCTACCAGGTCCTGAAAAAAGTGGGTTCCGAAGGAGAGTTCCGGCACATAATTCGACCTCGGGGTGGCGATCTCTATCAGTGCCGCCGTGTTATTAATATCCGAATAACTCACCTGCACTCCCAGCTTGATATCTCCCCTGCTCCCCCAGCGGCCAGGGCCCATCAGCACGAAACGGTGTTTGGGAAGCAAAAAGTTCAGCAATCCCACAGCTTTCCCCACATTACGCAGATCGTTATGCTCCCGAAGCCGGTTATACCCCTCAGGGTCTACATAAACAATATGAGAGATATCCTGGATGCTGCCATTTGATATGTGACGATTGGCCGAAAAAATGATATCCGAGGCTGGAAGATCCTTGGGAATAGGTGCAGGGGCGTTTTCCCTGCCGAAACTCTGGGGACGACACTGCAGAAGGTAGAAGTTTTCCCCATCGGATGCAAACTCAAGATCTACGGGCGTTCCCAGCTTCTCCTGCAGCAGACCCTTAATAAGGTTGACTGTTTTTATAAATGAGGTATCGGCTACCAGGCCGTTAAAGGTTACCACCAGATCATCCCGTTCAAAGTCAATATCGAAAGCCAGGGGCTGTTTAATATGATCGGGCTGGTAAATCGATACAATCCTGTGTACCCCTGGCACCTGGCGGCCATATTCTTTTAGAAGTGACGAGATCTCTACTGTTTCAAAGGTGTTCTTTTCCAGGTTGATCACGTCAACCCGTTTGGGCGAGTAACGCTTAACCTCTTCCGGTACGGTATTGACTTTCAAGCCGGGCTGTCCGGGTGAAATCAAGACCGGGAAATCATCGCTCAGACGGTCAACGGCTCTGGTGCCTAAACCCATAACCATGCGAAGTAATCCATCCTCACGTTTAATCCGGGGTGACCAGCGAAACTCATTATTGCTGAACACAACTCCGGCATAGAGAGGCATGTAGTAAGGACCGATGCGGGTCCCGACCACCTCCTGAATCATGATCCCCATCTCTTCCTGGAAATCAAGAAGGCCTCTTTCAGCCCGGTACTGAAGGGAATCGGGATTATAGATTGAAGCATAGACTTCGACGATCGCATCCATAAGCCTTTCCAGGCGCTGCTGTTTGGTTCCCTGATTGGCCAGGAACAGGCTCTTGTATTTCCCGGAGAAGGCTGCTCCCAACTGGTCTTCCAGAAGGCTGGAACTCCGCACAATTATCGGGCTATCCCCAAAATCATCCAGAGCCATGGCCAGGCTTTTAACAATCCCTTCCGGAAACTCGGAGTTCTTCATGATCTGGACAATATTGGGGTAGTCAATTCTTATCTCGTACAGTTCCTTGTATTTCTGAATGTTGAGTTCCTCAAGATTATTATGGTTCAAGAACTCCCGGATTTCATCAGTGGTTATATACCAGGTTTTCGGAACCTTGACGGAACGCAGCAGGGGTTGGTCCTCGCCGGACTTCTTCAGAATCTGTTGGGCCAGAAATAACCCGGTACTCTTTCCCCCGATTTTTCCGTGGCTCCCCTCGGGAAAAATCAGCCGGTTAACAACATCAAAGAAATCGTTTATCTCCAGGTGCTGTCTGGCTTTACTGATAAACTCGAGCTTACCGGAAAGAAAACGGCGGATTAATGCCACCACCAGCCAGTGTTCCATAGGGGAATAATGCGTGTTATTCCTGCCCGTAAGACCCCGGTAGCGGTTTATTACCCGTGTTATCTCCCGCACTGATACATTTACGCTGCTAACCGCCTTAATCAGCGAATGGTCTTTGGCTTCCTGAATCCATACCCTCAACCTGGTGGAGATCTCGCTGTCACTCATATGACGCGCTGCGATCTCGAAAGTCCTGTCACTGATACTTACCAGATCGCCCAGGGGCAGTTTCTCGGAAGGGTAATTCAAATCCGACTGCCCCAGGAACCCGGCCGGGCTGTAGCCCAAATCGCGGAGTACGTCTTCCGCTTCTTTAACCCCTCTCCGGTAGAGGTAGTTGACCATTTTCTTGCAGATATAGAGCAGCAGGCTTCGGTCGGTACTGCCGACAAAGTCAACAATAACCATCCATTCGTTGCTGGTTTTCCGTTCTCCATTGGCCTGCCGGGAGGTATTCCATTCCCGCAGGACCAGTTCCATATGTCGTCTGAGAATGGTCTGTTCGATGCGGTCGGCAATGGTCCTTAGGAGCTTGCGTTCTTTTTCCAGGAAATAACCTTCGGGGCCCTTGTCCACACTAACCGTATATATAACCTCAATTTTACCCACTACCTGACCATCCAGTTTAATGCTTATGCTTTCAATGTATGGTGAGGTATAGAAACCCGGAGTCTGGTAACTGCGGTTATCATATACTATGCGGGCTTTGCAGATCTCAGGGTATTGCCAGCCTGTCGGTATAATCCTGGTTAACTGGTCAAACATTTCAGGCAGCGACAATCTCTGGTCATTTAAGACCTCATCCACCTGATAGAGACAGTTCAGCTCCTTAGCTCTTTCTTTCAGATTGTCCAAGAGGTATTGGTCCAAATCCTCTTTACCATTCATAGAGATATCCCACCTTGCACGGCCGCGCCTGAATTGTTACTCACAGCCTATACCCAGCCACGCATTTTAACCGCTTGTGCCACCCGGTTTATTGAAATGATGTAAGCGGCATCGCGCATGTATATGTTGTTTTGACGAGCCAGTTCACTAACCGCTTTAAACGCTGACGTCATCTTAACATCCAGTTTCTCCAGCACCTCATCCTTCTCCCAGTAGAAGTTGGTGTTGGATTGTACCTGCTCGAAATAACTACAGGTAACACCGCCCGCGTTAGCCAGAAAGTCTGGAATTACAAAGATACCGCTATTCCTGATGACCTCATCAGCCTCAGTATTTACCGGGCCGTTGGCTCCTTCAGCAATTATCTTGACCTGTTTACTTATCTTGCTAACATTGTCCATGTTGATCTGGTTTTCCAGAGCTGCCGGAATCAGTATATCCACGTCCTTCTCAATCCAGGCGTCTGCTGGCTGGATTTCACAGCCCATATCACGGGCCTTATCCTTATCGACACTGCCATAGGCATCAGTAATGTTGGCCAGCATCTTGCCGTCCAAACCGGATGGTTTGTAGTAGGTGTAAGCTTGCTTATCGACATTGTCCCAACAGGATATAGCTACCACTGTGCCTCCAAGTTCCTGGTACAAACGAGCTGCATACTGGGCAACATTACCGAATCCCTGAATGCTGGCCGAGGTATTCTCCGGCTTAATGCCCATCTCATTAAGGGCTTCTCGCAGGGTGTAAACAACTCCATAACCTGTGGCCTCAGTTCTTCCCAGTGAGCCGCCCATTCCTACGGGTTTTCCGGTAATGAAACCGGGATACCTCCCGCCGTGAATAAGCTCAAACTCATCCAGCATCCACAGCATATGTTTAGCATTGGTCATAACATCAGGTGCCGGCACATCAATGAAGGGGCCTACATCTTTGGCCAATTGTCTGACCCAGCCCCGGCACAGGCGCTCCTGTTCGGATTCGGTCAGATTGCGCGGATCGCAGATAACTCCGCCCTTGCCTCCACCGAGAGGTATATCAACTACTGCACATTTCCAGGTCATCCACATCGACAGGGCGCGAACCGTGTCAACTGTCTCCTGAGGATGGAACCTGATTCCGCCTTTGGCTGGCCCCCGGGCATCATTATGTTGAATCCGGTAACCATTGAATATTTTGGTACTGCCATCATCCATGCGCACCGGAATTGTGAAATGGTACTCCTTCATGGGTTGACGGAGCAGTGCGCGGGTAGCATCATCAAGGCCGATCATCTCTGCTACCCTGTCAAACTGGGCCTGAGCGTTCTCGTACGGGTTATACGAACCTTTACTCACAACAATTTTCCTCCCCACATTTATGAAAGTATCACTAAAACGAGCCTAAACTGAATTATAAACCAGAATAGATCCATTTCCTATATTCTCAGCCACGATAATCGAAAATTTTGAAACAGATTTCCACATAAAACCTGATCTGCAATTCGGCTGTACTCGCATAACAGGAGACTTAGACCAGCCTGAGTTGTTGCCAACAGGCTGCTAAATGGGAGGGTAACATGTGTGATAATCGAAGTGTTAAAAGGTTATACTTGCTCTTACATTTTGAAAACCAGTTTCAGAACATAACATATACTTCCGGTTACCAGGCAGCAACCGGTATGGCTGAGGCGGTTTCCAGCCGGAACTCCCCTACTGCCATGTCCAGATCAACATCTATCTTTGAAGAGGCCTCATCATAATTGGGTGATACATAGCGGCCGCTAACCAGTGAATAGCCCATTTCCTTGAGATTGGTCTGTGACAGGGTACCATCAAAGTCAATACTTACCCCGGTATCCCCTACAACTCTCAAAGTTAGTTGCGCCGCTCCGGCATCCGCATCGACCCGGGTCTTTACTCCATTGCCTCCCAGGATGAGATTAACATCACCGGCACCAAGTTGCAGGTCTACCTCTTGCAAAGGTACATCGGTCAGATTAATCTGCCCCTCTAAAGCCCCGGTGTTAAGCTCCAAATCCCAGGTGAGATCGGGAGATAACTGTATATTCCATTCGTTCGGCGAATCATGGCCAAAAGCCCAGAAGCTCCCCGGGTTTTGCAGTACAGCCTCAAGATTACCGTTCCGAACATCCACCTGAGACAAAGCCCCCCCATGGCCAAATCGACCTTCCAGCCACTCGTTGGTGTCGGTCCCCATGGTAAGCCGTCCTCCACCGAAGGATATGTCGATACTTCCTCTTGACACATCCGGGTATTGCTGACGAAGGATCGTTACCTCATTTTCTTGGTCATAGCTGTCTGCCAGCAGCCCTGGAGTCCTTAAGAACAGAAAGACTACTCCTCCTGCCAGGACCGCCACCAGGAATAAGGCCAGCCAGTTGGGAAGCCTGCCGCCCCATAAGAGGCTTATCCCCAGCAGGATAAGCAGAATGGGCCAGAGTTCACCGGCCTGCATTACCATCTGCCAGGAGCCGTAACCCAGGTTCAGCATAAACATAGTAACACCCGCCAGAACCAGTAGAGTTGCTACCAGGAAGGTCCCAAACCTCATTGTTTTTTACCCTCCCAACCTCTGACTAAAATAAAAACGCCCGCCAGAATCAACAGCAGGGGCCATAAAAAACGCGAGAAGTGGAAAGGAGCCAGTTCGTGGACGAGAAACAGAACTCCCAGTCCTATTAATAATAACCCCCCGGCACTCCTTCTCCGATCCCGGATCCTCTCCTGTTCAGGTGATAATTCGGTCTGGAGAGGTTCTTCATACTGTGGAGCCGGGTTTTCCGATTTCACAGGGGCTTGAACACCGTCTGCCGGTCGTTCCGGTATTACAATCCAGGCGATAATGTACGCCAGCACGCCACCACCGGCAACCAATATCGATATAACCCACAACAATCTTACCACTGCGACATCAACATCGAAGTACTCGGCGATACCTCCGGCAACACCCCCTATCATGCTGTTTTCGCGGGAGCGATACAGATGATTCATTCACAATCCTCCTATTTCCTTAATGATTTAGTTCCGGGTCCAGTGTTCCAACAAATCATCATACAGTTTCCTGGTCTTATCAGGATTATTAAAGTTAATAATAGTGTAACTATCCTCTGTCATTATGTATAGAAATGGACCCTTATCCGAGTGAAGATACAACCGGCCCTTTCCCAGTTCCTGCAGGAGGAAGTTTCCTTTAAGGGTGTCCCCAAAAGCATAACCATTGGTCCGGCTTTTAACCTCAGGGATCGAGTCCTCCATACGGATGTCCATAACTTCCTCCAGGTCTACCCGGGTTGAATAAATGCCCCCGATCCTAATCTGTTGCCCTTCTATTTCCACTGTAGATTCCCGGTTTCCTGCGATGATTCCGGCGGCAACTACCCCAAATACCAGCACAGTTATTCCCAGAGTAAGGGCAATGGTTGCAGTGCTTCTCCCTGGTTTCCGGCCACTTTTTTCGGGCGTAAACCTCTGGGCTTTGATTACTATATACCCTACTGCCACGGTAAATAATATCCAGGATACAGTCTGAGCTATCGGATAACCCAGGTATTTCCCCAGATTACCCAATGTCAGGACCGCTGCCAGGACGAAAAGGCCGTTGCCGATAAATTCTCCGATACCTTTCTCTGACATTGCTCGGCGGTCCTCGGCCGCGGAGGTGTTATAACCGGCAATCAACCAGTGCATCTTGAGATACTTAATCATAACCCCCAGGGCAATTATTATGAAAACTGCCATCCAGTCAATCAGCAGGTCCATATATAAACTCCTCCAGCCGGTATGCCCGGGTGCGTTATTCCGTTAATTCGGGACTAAGCAGACGCCAACCTGATGGGTTTCCGGCGGCTTAATACATCAAACCCCGGATTGCAGTCCAACCCGGGGTTAATGCTTATGATAGAGTGTCCGCAGGTTTCCGTACCTTCCCCACCTGGGAGTCAGCGAATAATCGCCAAGCCCTGCGGACGCTCTAGTTTTCCAAGGGATGGTGGTCTTCCTTCCCTTCGTTATTCCATTATTATTGCAACCTTATTATAACCGCCAGAATACGCCTTTATCAAGTTCTGTCCACAGGAGAATAAGCAGCGGTTGGTTAAGGAGCCCGTTTATTCTCGGCTCTAAGCCGGGGATTTCCTTAATTTGCACACATAGATTACTTTATAATTTTACCACGCGTTCTCTAATGCCGCCCGGTCTTGATCTTCAAGGCTTTACCATCACAGGTGACGAGTACCGTTCCATCCCGGTCGGTACGATACAGCCCTTGTACCTGTCCGTTAAGACGAATAATAGTATCCTTATGGGGGTGACCGTAATCATTGTCTGCTCCGCAGGATATCACAGCATAGCCTGGTTTAACCGCCCTCAGGAATTCTTCTGAGGTAGAATAACGGCTGCCATGATGCCCGACTTTGAGTACATCCGCGCGCAGGTCAATCCCAGAGGCTATCATTTCCTGCTCTGATTCCAAACCGGCATCCCCGGTCAGCAAAAAACTGCAGTTCAGGTATGTAATTTTAATAACAGCCGAGTATTGATTGAGGTCCTCATAACTGCTGTTACCGGGAGCCAGGAATTCAATCCTCAGGTCCGGGCTGTCAATAACAGCCAACCCTGCCCTGGCGGGGGTGACTTTAAGGTTACGGGCTTTAAGTGCCACCAATACATCCTCGTAGGTGCGGGTGGTGTGGGTAACCCGGGGCATATAAACCCTGCCCACCTCAAAAGCCTCGATAACGTCGTCCAGTCCGCCGATGTGGTCCTCATGAGGGTGAGTTCCCACCAGGAAATGTATTTTGCTTAAGCCCAATTCCTTTATGTACTGGACCACCAGGGAACCATCGGCGTTGTTGCCGGCATCTACCAGCATCACTTCCTGGCTGGGCAGCACTACCAGAATGCTGTCGGCCTGCCCGACATCCAAGAAATGCACGTTTAGTTCTGGGGCCGAGGTAAAATCAACATTGTCCCCGGGGGTCCGGTGGTCATCGGACTGGCGCTCAGTAACCGGTGCTCTCCCGGAAGGTGTCTCCAATTCCGAAGTCGCTACCCCGCACCCACATAGCGAAACCGCCAGCAGAAGCGCGATTAAGCCGACAACAATGATCCGTTTCATCAGTCGCAGCCATCCTCAAACACTTCTTCAACGAGCTGCTTCACTTTTTGCACCCGGGACCGGTTACCCTGACGGTCAATTTCAACTGTAATCTTGAGCACATCCCCCTCTCCTGCATCCTGGGGCAGAAGCCTTCGAGGCAGGTTGAAGGTTTTTTCTTCACCTTCAATGACCGCCCAATCGCCTTCCATCCTGTCGATTATGTACATGTATCTCTCCTTCCTGATAGTACCGGGATATCCGGATGTTCAACTGCAACTTCCTGCCTGCCCTATTCATACATATCAACTATAAATCAGGAAGGAGAGACTGACAAATGCCATATTCCTTACTGGTTAATGGCTGACTTAATCTCCCGGGCCAGTTCTTCCGCTCCATCTAAAGAGCCCTCCATCATAAGGCGGACCAGAGCGCTGCCGACCACCACCCCGTCACAGAAGGGGGCCAGATTCCTGGCTGTGGCGGCATCCCCGACCCCGAATCCAATAACCAGTGGCAGATCAGTACACTGGCGGATAGCACCGGTAAGACTCGCCAGATCGGTCTTTATCTCCTGGCGTTCTCCAGTGACTCCGGCCACGGAAACACAGTATACGAATCCACTGGCCCGGGTACAGATGGCGGCAATGCGTTCCGGGCTGCTGGTTGGGGCTACCAGAGGTACCATCTCCAATCCCGCCTGTTTAGCGAAGTCAAGCAAGGGTGTGCTCTCCTCCAGAGGCAGGTCCGGTACAATCAGGCCATCCACCCCGTTTTCCGCTGCACAAGTGCAGAATTCCGGCAAACCCATTTGCAGGATGGGATTGTAATAACTCATCATCACCAATGGCACTTGAGTATTCCGTCTGACCCGGCCTGCCATTTCAAGAATCCCGGCCACCGTAACCCCTCTCTCAAGTGCCCGGCAGGAAGCGGTTTGGATTACCGGCCCATCAGCCACCGGGTCGGAAAAGGGAACTCCTATTTCTATAACATCCGCACCGCAGCCAGCGAGCCGTACCGCCATTTGCCCGGTTATCTCCAGAGAGGGATACCCCCCGGTGATATAGGCAACCAGAGCCTTTTCTCCCCGGCTGGTCAAGGTTTCAAGAGTCTTCTTGATTCGGCTCATCCGCAAATCCCCCTTCCTGAAATCGAATCCACATCCTTGTCGCCCCTTCCCGAGAGATTGACGACTATCAAGGCCTCCTTCGGCAGTGATGGGGCCAGGCGGATGACTTCGGCCAGGGCGTGGGCGCTTTCCAATGCCGGTATTATGCCCTCCACCCGGCTGAGCTGGTAAAATGCCTCCAGAGCATCGTCATCATGAGCCGTGGTATAACTTACCCGCCCGCTTTTCTGGAGGTAGGAGTGTTCCGGTCCCACCCCGGGATAATCCAGCCCGGCCGCAATGGAGTAGGCGTTTTGAATCTGGCCATCCCCGTTTTGCAGAACCAGGCTGTAGGAGCCGTGCAGAGCCCCGGGTTTCCCGCAGTTAAGAGTGGCCGCGTGTTTATCCGATTGCAGCCCGCGCCCGGCGGCTTCCACCCCGATCAGCTTAACCTCGATGTCATTCAGGAATGGATAAAAAATCCCCATGGCATTCGACCCGCCGCCCACACAGGCCACGATGTAATCCGGAAGGCGGCCCTCCGCTGTTAAGATCTGCTGCCGGGCCTCCTGTCCGATGATGGATTGGAAATCCCGCACCATCATGGGGTACGGGTGGGGACCGCCAACCGAGCCCAGGAGATAGTAGGTATCATCCACATTGGTGACCCAATCCCGGATCGCCTCATTCATGGCATCCTTAAGGGTCCGGCTCCCGGAATAGACTGGATTGACCCGCGCTCCCAGGAGCTCCATTCGGTTTACGTTAAGCCGCTGGCGTTCAATATCCTCTTCTCCCATATATATTTCACAGTCAAATCCCAGCAGAGCAGCCGCGGTGGCCGTTGCCACCCCGTGCTGGCCGGCGCCGGTCTCCGCGATTATCCGTCTTTTTCCCATCCGTTTGGCCAGCAGTCCCTGTCCCAGGGTGTTGTTTATCTTATGAGAGCCGGTGTGATTCAGGTCCTCCCTTTTCAGGTAAATGCGCGCCCCGCCCAATTCATCTGTTAAGCGGGACGCGAAGTAGATCGGGGATGGTCGGCCGACATAATCATTCAGATAATGGCTCAATTCCTCCCGAAAGGATTGATCCTTTTTGAAATGAGCATAGGATGCTTCCAACTCCAGCAGAGATGGCATTAAGGTTTCGGGAACAAAGCGTCCCCCGTAGTCACCAAAATACCCCCGTTCATCCGGTAGGGTATGATATTTAAAACTCATTAGTATTCACTCCTCCCGGTTCTCTCGGAAGAAAACGGTCTTCCTTGATACCAAATATAACCTGTTCAATCTCTTCCTGATTTAAATTTCCAGCCTGAGTTAACTTCTGAAGAACACTCTTAATCACAATCCCTCTCCTCTCTCATTTAACGATGTCGAATCCGGATACACATGCTGTTAGCGGCCCGGTCAGGGCCAACACCTGAAATACGACATCACTTGCCCTCCTTTCCGGCTGCCACACCGGTTATACCAGGACCGGTTCAATCCGGGATAGAGTTCTGGATTTGGGTATTTGGAATACAGAGATGATCGAGACAGTGTGATAAATGGCGGGAAAACAAAAACCAATGCCGCAGATAAGCATTGGTTGATCTCCAACAATTCTCATCTCCGCTCCGCTCAACTATACTATCTAATCTCTACTCGGCTCATTGTTATGTGGCTTTGAGTAAAAGTTAGCAAAACGTCGGGGCACTGTCAATCAGTATTTTCTGCGATCCCGCAGGACTTGTCTTGTTCTTTGGCTGGGCACCCCTGCATGCCGATTGGTTTTCTTCTCCAGCAAAGATGCTGCGTATACCTTCTCTGGCACCGGGGAAACTGAATCCGAGGTGAATTACTTTGAGATTGTCGTTTCGCCGCAACTTGGGTAATCGCGACCGGGCCATCCGGGGCATTATCGGCCTGACAGCCTTTTTCCTCGCCGTTTTTCGGTCCGGGGTAATCACCAGGCCGGTTAGCATTATCCTTCTGGTAATCGGTATTCCTTTAGTGGTAGAGGCAATCGCTGGCTACTGAATAGTCTTTGACCTGCTGGGTTGGTCAACCCGGAAAGGTGAACTAACCAAGGTGCGTTAGTCCGCTGTATTTTGGCGTAGCTTTACATGGATCAGGTGTTATAGCTGCCATCCGATCCAGTTACCAATCTAAAAGACGAGGTATATTGCATGAATACCAAAAGCCGCGAGTTCTGGATAATTGTATTCCTGGGTCTCTTCGCAGTGTTTGGTTTGATTGGATGGGGTATAACCCCCATACTCCAACAGCTATTCAGATAACTGCGCCCTGAGTTACTATGCGAAAATAGGATGCGGGTTATAACAGAGAGGCAATTATCATCCTCTGGACATTGTCGGTTCCACCCACGATGCTGCAGACCTTGGCGTCCCGGAAGTAGATGCTGAGAAGACTGTCGTCATTGTAGCCCGCCGCGCCCATGATATCAATGGCCTGAGCAGTTACCATCAGGCCAACCTTGCTCGCGTAAAGCCTGGCCATGGAAGAGGCCCGCGTATAATCCCCTTCCTGGTCCATCAGGTAACAGGCTCTCCATACCATGAACCTGGCTGCGTCGATAGCAGTAGCCATTTCCACCAGGGGAAAGGATACCCCCTGGTTAGAGAATATGGGACGGCCAAACTGTTCCCTTTTTCGGGAGTAGGATAAAATCAGTTCGTATGCGGCCCGGGCGATGCCGACCTGTATGGCCCCGATTAGAGCCCGGCCACAATCCAGGGTCTGGCTCAGTAAGAGATATCCCGCATCAGGATTACCCAAGATCTCTTCCTTTCTAACCGGAGCATTTTCAAATACCAACTGAGCGGTATTGCTGTAGCGAATACCCAGGGTCTTCCGATTTGTTGTGGCCTTGACGCGGTCCCGGGGAACAACCAGGAATTGGTAAGAACCCCTCTTATCTTTCTGATCAGTGCTGGCGCATACGGTTATGAACTGGGCTACCGCACCGTTAATAACATAATCCTTGACCCCATTTAATATGAAATCCTCACCTGAAGGCTTGAAAATGGTATCCAGTCTTTTGATATCTGAACCTCCCTTGGGTTCGGTAAGGGCGAAAGAAGCAAGGGCTGGCTGGCTGGCAACTAGCGGGATGAGAAATCTTTGCTTCTGTTCTTCACTTCCACCCACCAGGATGGGCAGCAGGGCGTGAATATTCCCGACCATACATGCCGCCAGACCGGCACAGACGGCAGCCACCTCCTCAATAACCAGGGCTGTCGTTACGAAGTCCAGACCCCGTCCCCCGTATTCCCGTGGCACATTGGGTGCAAGCATATTTATTCTGGCCAGGGATTCAACCGGCCGCCAGTCAAAATCCTGTTCATCTCTCTGGTCCATTTCCAGGACCAGGGGCTCCACCTCTCTCTTCAATACATCCCTGACCAGCAAGACCAGTTCCATTTGCTCTTCGCTCATCTGGAATGCTATCATGATGATTCTCCTTCCCGCTTGGCTTTAAGCCATCTGATATAATCCACCACTGATTTCCGTTCCTCTCGTGGTAGATCATTCAACTCGGACATAATCTGTAATAATTCTGTTACCTCATTGTGATTCGAGGCAGTCTTACCGGGTTCAGTACTTGGATCAATCGGCTGCAGGAAATAATCCAGCGGCCTGCCCAACTCATCAGCAATCTTCTGCAATTGGGGCAGGTATACCCGGCGTTTCCCTTTTTCATAGTTGGAAAGGGTAGCTTGAGAGATGCCTAGTCTCTCGGCCAGATCCTTCTGGTTTAAACCCGCTTCCTCACGGGCGATGGCAATCCGGTATCCTATCTCACGGTACTTCACTATCTCACCTGATTTCTTGATTGACATAATTATAACGTTTGTATTCCTTCAGGCCAATAGAATAAACGATTTGCTGCCCAATTTCTTTGAGATTGCTGATTAATAGTATTGACCTGGCAGTTGCATCAGATTACAATAAAATCAACAATATGTAATATTTATTACAGTGAGCTCGGGAGAAATTTCCTTCAAGGAGGTGATGGAGAAACCACCCGCCTAATCTTCTTATTATTGGAGGTTTTTTAACATGTCTTTCCCCGATAGAAACAACCCGTATAACTTCAACGACTTTCTGGAATGGCGAAAGAACTATGATTATTATCGGGATGACCAGTTTTTGCAGAAAGTCGTAAGGCATTTTACTGGAGACCAGTGGGCTTCAGTCGACGAGGAGGCACGAAAAATATCTCCCAAGGTATCCTACCGCTGGCGGGATATGGCCGAGTCCATAGCCTGGCCGGAAAAGCGACCCTACATGATGCACTATGACGGGCACCGGAACAGGATTGACCGCATCGTCCGCCCTCGTGAAACCGAAATCATGGAAAAAGAGATATTCTCCGAAGCCCTTTTTTCTGAAAACACCTCACCCTGGGTTAAGTTAACCAAGATGTATCTCATATACCAGAATGGTGAGGCCTGTATTTCCTGCCCCATTACCTGCACTGAAGGCCTGGTGGAGATCCTCAAAAGATATGCTGACACCCCTGAACTGAAACACATTCTGCAGCACTGCCGGGAAGGTATTGACGGGGATTTTGCCATTGGCGCCCAGTACTTGTCGGAGATTCACGGTGGTTCAGACGTAGGTGCCAATGTTCTGGAAGCAGTCCAGACCGGTGATACCTGGCGGCTATACGGCACCAAATTCTTCTGTTCCGCCACCCATGCTGACTATGCCCTGGTTACCGCCAAACCTGCGGGCAGCGAAAAGGTTGCCCTGTTCGTTATGCCCTCCTGGCTTCCAGGAGATAAGGAGAAGGAAAAGCGCAACGGCTACACCATCGACCGGATTAAATGGAAAATGGGCACCAGCGAACTTACCACTGCCGAGTTAACCCTTAATGGGGCAGTAGCCTACCCCGTCGGCCCTCTGGACAGGGGGTTGGCTAATGTGGTGGGAATCGTTCTTACCTGTTCACGACTGACGGTTGGCCTGTCATCAGCGGCTTTTATTACCCGTGCAGTGCGGGAAGCAAGGCAGTATGCTGAATTCCGGGAGGCCTTCGGGGTAAGAGTCGCGGACTTTCCCCTGGTGGCTGGCCAGCTTCGGAAGGCGGAAAAACTCGCCCGGCAAACTATTGCCGGAGCCTTCAGACTCTACCGCGATTACCTGCAATTGGAGAATGGTTTACAGGGGGGTCTGGTAACCACCGGCAGCGAGGAGGAGAGGAAAAAAACCTTCGAGGTGCGCGAATTAATCATGATGCAGAAGATTGCAACCTCCTGGGATTCAACCGATGCCATTCGCATCGCCATGGCCATCTTCGGCGGCCACGGCGTCATGGAGGATTTTTCGTCCTTGCCCCGTCTCTACCGCGATTCAGCCGTAAATGAGCTTTGGGAAGGGCCAAGAAATGTTCTTCTGACCCAGATGCACCGTGATTTCCAGAGAGCTGCCGCCTGGTATAAACCAGCAGAATTTGTGCAGCGCATCCTTAACGGAGCAGAAGCCGGTCAAATTAAGGCATTATCACAGGAGATGACAGAACTGCTGGCTCACCCCAACCTCATGCAAATGGACGAGAAAACCATTGAGATATGTGAGCGGTGGGATAGTTTCTGTCAGAACCTCTACCACGCCTACCAGGCAGTTGCGGTCCAAGAGGTGGAATAGAGAGAGATGACTCGTCATTAGGGAGGAGGAGAATTGTGCATATAAATATTGGTGACATGATGAGAAACCGGGCTTACCTTTCCCCTGACCTGGAGGCTTTTGTAGGGGAAGGATACCGCTACACTTTCCGGGAAGCCAATCTCAAGGTTAATCAAATGGCTCATTACATGAAGGGTTTGCCGGTGTACCCTGGGGACAGGGTCGCAATTCTCTGCAAAAACAATTACCAGTTTCTGATCGCCATGCTCGCGGCCGCTAAGATCGGGGCTATCACGGTACCTCTTAACTGGCGTTTACATCCAGCCGAACTGGTCTATATATTAAACGACTGCGGGGCGGTTATGCTTCTTTACGACGACAGTTTCAGCGATGCAGTTGAGCAAATGCGCACTCAAACTCAGTTGCGCTATCTATTAAGGTCAGGAGGCACTGGTGTCGATATAGAATTTAATGAAGCCCTGACTAACCAGCCTTCTACCGAGCCCGGCCTGGTATCAGGGGGTGACGATGCGGCTGTAATCATGTACACCTCCGGGACCACCGGCAAGCCCAAGGGAGCCATGCTGACCCATAACAACCTGTTCTTTGTCACTGCCGGGCACTGTCATACAATCAATTGGAAATACAAGGACCGTTTCCTGTCGATAGCTCCCCTCTTTCACATCGGGGGACTGGCCCCTATGATCAGCAATATTCATTGCGGGACTACGTGTGTGTTTATGCCGGACTTCGACCCTGTTAAGGCCTGGCAGACAATTGTGGCGGAGAGAATAACCCACATGATGACGGTCCCGGTTATGCTGATGGCCATGCTGAGGGTGCCTGGGATAGCAGAAATGGACCTGTCTGCACTGGAGCACATTGTCTGTGGAGGTTCCATCGTACCGGAAATGATATTCACCGAGTACAACAAATACGGTATCCAGGTGGAGAACGTACTGGGTATTACCGAATACTCCGGTGCCTTAACCTTCTGGATCCACGATATGGGCTGGGATAAACGGACTTCGGTAGGCAAAGCCGTTTTCCATGGTGACATAAAGATTGTAGATCCGGAAAACCGCCGGGAACTGCCTCGTGGACAGATCGGAGAGATCGCGGTTTCCGGTCCCCAACTCTTCAAGGGATACTGGAACAATCCTGAGGCCACGCAAAAAGTCGTTGCCGATGGGTGGTATTACTCCGGTGACGTGGGGAAAATGGACGAAGACGGGTTTATCTACGTGGTAGATAGGTTAAAAGATATGATCATTAGCGGGGGTGAGAATATTTATCCAGCTGAGATTGAAGCCGTCATCGGCCGCTGTCCTGGCGTACTTGAGGTAGGAGTAGTTGGAAAACCCGACGAAAAGTGGGGTGAAGTCCCCGTTGCCTTCGTGGTTAAAGCCCCCGGAGCAGAAATCACCGAAGAAGATATCTTTAAAGCCTGCTCTGACAATCTGGCCAGGTTTAAGTGTATTAAGGAGGTTATCTTCACCAGCCTCCTGCCCCGCAATGGAGTGGGCAAACTCCTCAAAGGTCAGTTGAGAGAACGGCTCTCATCGCAATAATGGGACAATTGAAAGCTGAAGGTCACCATTAATCCCCTTAATCTCCCGCAATTTCAAGGCAACCATAAAGATAACGAACAATCAAATCAGGATATCAAACCGGGGAGTAGGCTTTGGCGAATGCCAAGCCTACTCCCTTTTTCCGTCGACCTTTTTCCGCGACAGAGGTACTAACGCCGTTGCTGCAGCATGAAAAATGGAAATACCTTGAGGGCAACCGGGCACGCTAAACCTCACACCTCTTTATCCACGTACGGCCTTTAGTCAAAACAACGAAACATTGATAATTATCTATGTTCTCATCTATAATACATAGAAGAACTTCTATATAATTTATTCAGGGGGTGTTCAATATTCAAGAGAACTATGGATATTATGTGATGATCTTGAAAGCCTTGGCTGATGAGACCAGGTTAAGAATAGTTGGTATGCTGTCGCAAGGAGAACTCTGTGCCTGCAAGGTATTGGAGTACTTTGAGATCACCCAGCCAACGCTCTCCTATCATATGAGAGTCTTGTGTGATAGCGGGCTGGTCGAAGGCAGGCGTGATGGAGTTTGGATGAGATATTCACTTAACAGGGATGCATTGGCGGCAGTGCGAGAATTATTGACCGGAATCGAAATCAGATTGGATCAGGATACTCTCCAATGTGAAGAAAAATGTGCAGGGAATGGTTTGATATGACAGTTTTTCAATGGCTTAATGATCAGCTGCTCCGCATGGAATGGCTTCACGATCTGGCAGCACTGCTGGTACAGAATGTCTTTGGCCTGGATGTTGCCACCAGATGGGGCGGGAGCATTCACTTTTTCATTTACGACTTTATCAAGATATTTATCCTGTTGTCGGTTTTAATCTTTGTGATCTCCTATATTCAAAGCTTCTTTCCTCCCGAGAGAACCCGAGCCATACTCGGCAGGTTCAACGGGGTTTCAGCCAACATACTGGGGGCTCTGCTGGGAACGGTCACGCCTTTTTGTTCCTGCTCATCAATTCCCCTCTTTATAGGCTTTACCAGTGCCGGGCTGCCAATTGGTGTTACCTTCTCATTCCTGATCTCTTCCCCATTGGTAGATCTGGCCTCGGTGATACTATTAGCCAGTATCTTCAATTGGAAAATAGCTATTGCCTATGTTTTGGCGGGTCTGGTACTGGCAGTTGCCGGCGGAACTATGATCAGCAAAGCCCGGATGGAAAACTACGTGGAATCGTTCGTCTTTGGCAACAAAATCGCTGCCCTGGAAGTTACTGAATTAACCACTCGTGAGAGAATTGGCTTTGCCAGAGACCAGGTTCTGGATATAGTACGCCGGGTATGGCTGTACATTCTGATCGGAGTAGGTATCGGTGCAGTAATCCATAATTGGATCCCAGGGAATATGGTTTCCGCACTCCTCGGTCAGGATAAGATGTACTCCGTGCCATTGGCAACTCTGGTGGGAGTGCCGATGTATGCGGACATCTTTGGTACCCTGCCTATTGCCGAGGCCCTGGTGGGCAAAGGCGCCGGACTTGGAACGGTACTGGCTTTCATGATGGGAGTGACCGCTCTTTCACTCCCTTCACTGGTAATGCTGAAACAGGTGGTTAAAACCCGGCTGTTGGCAGTCTTCTTTGGGGTCGTTACCATCGGCATAATTATCATCGGGTACGCTTTTAATATCTTCGGGAATCTGTTCATATAAAGGGCGGTTATGGTTCAGTAAGCCCTCACCCGCTGCTGGCAAGCCATGACTTCGGCATATATTCTTTGCAAAAGCAGGGATTAAACAGGGGATGCGAATAACACCAGGCCTTGTTAATTTAAACCCTGCTTTAATTAATGGAAACTTTAGGAACTTTAAAATCTCTAAAGGATATTGACTAAATATATTGAATATTTTTACTTAGACCGATGCCATAAACGTGGTGATTGGGAAGGAAGTGAATCAAATTACTGTCAGGTCGAGGAACCGGCCTTCGTAGAAACTCCCCTCTTCGCAGTTTCCGCCACCTCAGGTTTTATGAATGTGCACGGTGATTGCGCCCGGGGATGAAGCGTTGACGAGAGTATGCACGTTGACAGGGATTACTGAAAGGGGGACAAGCCATGCAATTTCAACCGATGGAAAGATTCTGGGAAAAGCATTACCAAAATGATTATCTGCTAGGCGATGAGGTGCAACTCGGACGCGATCCAATAGTCCAGCACCTGGTTTACAATGCCTACAAATTCCCTGATAAGACAGCTATGGTTTACTATGGCACTGAAATCACCTGGATGGAGTTTAAGAAACTGGTATGGAGAGTTGCTGGAGGTTTGCAGGCACTGGGGGTCACAAAGGGTGACCGGGTTTACCTTGGTCTGCAGAACTGCCCTCAATTCCTGCTGGCCTACTTCGGCACTCAATCGTTAGGAGCAATCGTGGTTCCTGGCAGTCCCATGTTCAAGAGCGGGGAATTAGAGTATATACTAAACGATAGCGGAGCCAGAGTGGTTATCATCGAGGATGGACTTTATCCGGTATATGAGAGTATTCGTGATAAGGTACCATCGGTAGAAGCAGTGGTGGTAACCTCTTTAAGCGAATACCTGCCTGCCGAACCAACCCTTCCTTTCCCCGCAGGCATAGTCCCGGAAAATCCCTCGTGTCCCGGAGCAATTCAGTGGAATGATTTTATTAATAATGATCCCATCAAGCGCCTGGCGGATCTGGATTTGGAAGATGTGGCCCAGCTCCAGTACACCTCAGGTACTACGGGACACCCTAAGGGCGCGATGCTGGTACACCGCAACATCCTCTGGAAAGCGGTAGTATACTCCTACAATAAAGATAAGGTTGAAGACGTTCATTTGGCTGCTCTGCCCCTTTTTCATATTACCGGCATGGCCTGTCACATGCTGGGGCCGGTATATGAAGGCGGTACCATTATCATCATGGCCCGATTCGACCCCTTGACTGCCTTAATGGCGATAGACCGGTACAAAGTCACCAATTTCGTGGCCATTACAACCATGAACATTGCATTAATAAACCATCCTGATGTGAAAAACTACGACCTGTCTTCCTGGAGATGTGCCTGGATGGGTGGCGCTCCCCTGCCGGGTGCGGTTCAGCAGAAATATCTGGACCTGGGTATTCTCTTGGCGGAAGGATATGGAATGAGCGAGACTGTGGCTACTGTCTGCCAGACCATCCCCCGCTGGATCAAGCAGGGCAGCATTGGATTTCCTTTTACCGGGGTTGATATCCGGATCGTGGACCCGTCTGATGACTCCAGGGACCTGCCGCTGGGAGAGGAAGGAGAACTCTGGATACGGGATAACAGCGTAGCGGTAGGTTACTGGAACCGAACCGACGAAACAGCGGAGGCATTTCCCGGAGACGGCTGGGTAAAAACCGGCGACATCGCTCGCATCGATGAGGATGGCTTTGTTTGGCTGTGCGGAAGGCTGAAGGAACTCATTAAAGCCTCAGGCTACAGTGTTTTTCCGGCAGAAGTGGAGGAGTATCTCTACAAGCATCCCGCCATCGCTGAGTGTGCTGTTATCGGGGTTCCGCATGATTACCGGGGTGAGGATGTCAAGGCTTTTGTTACCCTCAAACCAGACTGGATCGGCAAAATTACCGAGGATGAGCTGGTAGCATGGGCACGTGAACAGATGTCAGTCTATAAATACCCCCGGACCATTGAGTTCCGGGAGGCTCTGCCGAAGAGCGGCACCGGCAAGATCATGCGCAAGATCCTAAAGGCAGAAGAGGCAGCTCGCCAGGCGGCTGAATAAGCTGCAGCAAGCAAAGCACCGATTATTATGTCATAACTGGTATTGCAACTTATTATATTTTAGCCTGTTTCATGTAGCCGCTATAGTTGGCGCGTCAGGCCAAGTTTTTAATGAACGATGTTACCGACCTGCTGCACCGGGCAACCGTTTTGGTTGCCCGGACTATTTTTCTATCAAATGCCCCGCCCCACTTACACTATTTATACCCGCCTCCGCTTTTTAACCCGTTGCCGTATTGATTTAAAGTAAACGATCGGATATTCCCAATCCTTTAAACCGGTGGATTTCAATCCAACGGCACCGGAATACCAGGTTATCCCGACTGTGCTATCATCAAGAATCACGCTCCCAATAATTCTGCCTTGCTTGGGTGCCATATTTGAAGGCCTAAACGGGGATGATTAAGAAGAAAGGGCACTAGATCTTAATGCTCACATATACTTCTTGGCTGTCGGTTACAGTATAGGGGAAACGGCTTCATATGGAGGAATTAACCGGTGTGATTCACATTATCCAGATTTTTTTAGCCCTGATCCTGGTTTTCCTTAACGGGATATTTGTGGCGGCGGAATTCGCTTTTGTCAGAGCCCGCCCCACCCGTATGGCCCAGTTGGCCAGGCAGGGTGATTCCAGAGCCCGGATAGCCCAGCGGGCCATGCGCCATTTGGATGCTTACCTCTCCGTTTGTCAGCTGGGGATCACCCTGGCCAGCCTGGGTCTGGGATGGTTGGGGGAACCTGCCATCGCTGATCTCCTGACCCCATTGCTGAAGAATTGGGGCATCCAGTCAATGACCGTGGTCCATACCATTTCCTTTACGGTTGCTTTCGCCATCATTACCTTTCTCCACGTAGTATTGGGAGAATTGGCCCCCAAAACCCTGGCCATCCAGCAGGCCGAGAAAATTGCACTCCTGCTGGCGAGACCCATGCGATTATTTTACGTCCTTTTTTATCCCGGGGTGATTACTCTAAACGGCACCGCCAATTTCCTGCTCCGCCTGATCGGGCTCAAGAATTCGCCGGAACACGAGCAGACCCACACCGAGGAAGAACTGAGGATGCTCATCAATGCCAGTTACAAAGGCGGACATATTGACAAGAGCGAGCAGGAACTGCTGCAAAATGTGTTTCGCTTCGAACAGAAGGTAGCTCGTGACGTTATGGTTCCCCGTCCCGAAACCGTGTTTCTGTATCTGGAGGATTCCCTGGCGGAAAACTTCGCTCTGGCGCGCAAGGCCGGTCATACCCGTTTCCCGGTATGTGAAGAGACCCCGGACCATGTGGTGGGATTAATTCATATTAAAGACCTGTTCCTGCTGGATGGGCAAGACGATTTCAGCATGAAGGATATAATGCGAGAGATCCATTTCATTCCCGAAGGCATGCCCCTCGATCAGCTTCTTCACTGCTTTCAGAAAACCCGTCAGCACATGGCGGTGGTGGTTGATGAGTATGGAGGGTGTGCCGGAATCGTTACTATGGAAAACCTGTTGGAACAACTGGTAGGTGATATCCGGGATGAGTTCGATCAGGATGAGACTGATTTTATCAGGTACCAGGATGGCCTTACCCTGGTCAGCGGGCGTATCCTGCTGGAAGAAGCCCAGCAGTACCTGGATCTGTCCACGAACGAGGAAGATGAGGAATACAGCACTCTGGGCGGCTTTCTTTTTGGGAAACTGGGCAAACCTCCAAAAAAGGGCGACAGTGTGACAATCGGGGACCTGCGGCTTGAGGTAGTAGAGGTTAAGGGAATGCGCATTGACCAGATCAAGGTTACTCCGCGCCAGTCCGAGAAGTCACCTGATAAATCCTGATTCTATGTTTATGCCAAGCCTGGGTTATTCACCGGGTAAGACGTTAAATTGACGGGAGCAGATCGCTTGCCACCATAAACGCGACAATACCTCAGGATCCTGCATGCGGTTGATATTTGGGGAGAAAAGATCCCCGGGACATGATTTAGTCCCAGGGAACTTCATCCCACACAGCAAAAGAGAGGAGGTTTAATACTCAAAAACCTCAATGGGGGTTTTCATTACAGTATCGTCCCCATCCTTTACCAGCCTGGCAACCAGGCCGATGTTGGGAACCACATTTCTCAGGTAATACCTGGCCGATAAGACCTTGCCATAATAATAGTGGTAATCCCAGTGGTCCGGGCCGAGCTCATCCACCTTTTTCTGGGCAATGAGGGCCTGATCCAACAGCAGATAACCGCCATACAACTGTCCCGTGGCTGTAAGAATGCGGCGGGCCAATACCTGGTAGTAACCCATCTTCTTAGCAGCCTTATACTCGGCCATGACGGCCATGATATCCCGGTAAGAAGTCAGGGCTTCTTTAAGAATGGCAAATTCAAGACTAAAGTGATTATCCTCCTGGTGAGCATGAATAAAATCTTCGATCTCCTTTAGGAAATCAGCAAAAACCGCTCCTTGATCCATGGACCATTTCCGGTTTATCAAGTCCTGGGCCTGTATAAAGTTGGTCCCTTCCCAGATGGAATAGATCTTAAGATCCCGGGCCGCCTGGGCCACGGGATAATCCTCACAGAAGCCGTAACCACCGTAGGTCTGAATAGACTCCGCCACCAGACCCCAGGCTTCATCACTGGGGTATGCTTTACATATGGGAGTCAGCACATCGACCCGTCCACCGGCCCATTTCCTTCTTTCCGGATCAGGATCGTGGCGGAATACATCCTGATAAAAGTAAGCTTTCATTATCATTGCCCGGCAGGCTTCGAGGGTAGCCTTGTTGACCATTAACATACGTTTGACATCATCATGGTTAATAATTGGCACTCTAGGACCTTTGGGATCTGATGCCGAACGTCCCTGCAGTCTTTCCTTGGCGTAGTTTTTCGCATTCCAATAGGCGTTGGCGGCAACAGATAGAGCCTGCAGGCCGGTGCCTTTACGTTCTTCATTCATCATCTGGAACATCTGGGACATACCTTTGCTAACCCCATCAGGTCCTGGAGGGTCGCCGAGCAGCCAACCCCTGGTTCCGTCATTGTCACCACAGGCAAGGGCAGCGGTAGGCTGGGCATGTAATCCCATCTTGTGTTCGATGGCTGTGGTTACAACATCGTTATCCTCAAGACTGCCATCCTCGTTGACCCAGTATTTGGGTACTACAAACAGCGAAATCCCTTTTGTTCCCGGTGCGGCTCCTTCGATACGTGCCAGGTACAGGTGAATGATGTTTTCTGCAAAATCACCATCCCCACAGGTGATAAACTGTTTTGAACCCTTTATCTTGTATATCCTTGGATCCGATGTGGGATAAGCCTTGGAAAGGATATCACCTACATCAGTACCGGCCGTCGCTTCAGTCAGGCACATGGTGCCAGCCCAGGTGCCATCGAACATCTTGGGGAGAAACATCTCCTTCAGCTCATCAGTTCCAAACTCCTGAATCAGCCGGGCTGCACCACTGGTCAAAGCATGAGCACGCATAGGCGGGCAGGCAGCCTGAAACAGTTCAGTTACCGCACATTGCAAGACTTCCGGCAAGGTGCCTTCTGTCTCCTCGATGTTGGAGGTGCCCCAGCCATTCTCCTGAATATACTTGAATATCTTGGTGAAACTGGGGTGTACAGTGGTCTTTCCATTCTCAAACTTGACCCCGAACTCCTCCATCTCATCCCCGCTGGGTGCAATAACCTCGGACGCAATATTATGACACTGGTCAATCATCATGTCCAGGTCTTCAATGGTGTAGTAGCCATTATACTTCTCGTATTGGAATATTTCTTCGACTGGAAGCCATTCCTTGAGAATGAACTTCAGGTCTCGGGTGTTATAGGAATAAGAAGTACTCAAGCGGTTCATCTCCTTTATAATCTCATTTACCACGTATGCAAGGTGAGCCCTGACTTGCCGTTAGGCTGCCGGGGCTGTCACCTTGCACAGGAACTTGCTCACACAACTACACCATCGACATACCTCGTCAGGCCAGTGCTGTTGAGCAGTGGCTAGCTCCTACTTGTATTAGTTTATTCTTTTTTCTGTTTAGCAATCTCCTCTTCGCGAAGGAGCCGCCGCACTGCCTTACCAGTATTGGTACGGGGCAGTTCATTACGGAACTCCCACAGTTTTGGAACCTTGTAAGGTGCCAGCTTTTCACGACAGAAAGCATTCAGCTCTTCAAAGGTAGCCGTTGCACCAGGTTTCAACTGCACGAAAGCCTTAACTGTCTCGCCGCGATACTCATCGGGAACACCAACTGCCATAGCGTCAGCAACAGCAGGATGCTGCATGAGGACCTCGTCGATATCCCGGGGATAGATGTTATAGCCACCGGCAATAATCATATCCTTTGTACGGTCAACAATGAATATATAGCCGTCTTCATCCATATAAGCGACGTCACCGGTCTTTAGCCATCCGTCTTCCGTTAATGCTGCAGCGGTTTCTTCCGGCTTATTCCAGTAACCGGTCATAACCGTAGCGCCTCTCATCCAGATCTCACCGCGCTCACCCAGAGGCACATCATTGCCATCTTCGTCAACCAGACGGAGTTCCATGTCAATATACGGAACGCCAACACTGCCAACTTTCGGCCGTCCGCCGGGAGTACTTACTGCCATGGCGCAGGTTTCGCTCATGCCATATCCCTCATAGAAGTTGAAGTCGTATTCGCGGCACTTTTGGTACAGAGCGAGGGTAGCCGGGGCGGCTCCAGTACCGCAGTAGACAAATTTGCGGTGCCAGTCAATCTCGTTCACGCGCGGGTTGTAGAACAGTGCCTGCAACATGGTGGGTACTGCCGGGAAGTATGCATATTGGTCATAACGCTCGATAGTATCGAAAATTTCGTTAGGTTCAAAGCGGGGCAGGATAACCATAGTCATCTGGGAGCGTGCCGCGTACAGAATGCAGCATACTTCTCCGTAGACATGGAAAAACGGGATAACACACAAAAGGTTTTGAATCTCGGTCGGCTCGTTGTCAACCATTTCAATACACCACATTACCACCTGATAGGCTGCGGCGGTTATATTGAATTGACTCAGTACTGCCCCCTTGGGAACACCGGTAGTTCCACCCGTGTATTGAATAACCGCGGGATCGGTATGCTTGATGTCGACCAGGGGAGGTGCCCAGCGTCTGTCGGTTTCAAGAACCTTCGAAAAATGAAGCCATCCTGGCTCAAGTCCCAATTCCTCATCAGTACTGATGGTCGAGTTTGGCATGAAATCCGACATACGGGTTACCATTACTGTTGGTATTTCAAGCTTTTTCACCAGGGGCTTAATAACCGGTACCAAAGCATCAAAGGTCACGAGCCCGGTCAAACCTGAATCCTTGAAAGCGAATTCGAGTTCATCAGCAGTATATATAGGATTGAGGTTAACGACTACGCCGCCCGCCATCAGAACTGCCCAGAAGGCAATAACAAATTGGGGGCAGTTGGGAAGGCAGATACCTACTCTGTCCCCCTTCTTGATATTGTTTTCGACCAGTACATTGGCCATGCGGGTAACCTTCAGGTAGAGCTGGTCCCAGGTAATTTTAGCTCCATAGAAATCAGTAGCAGTTTTGTCGGGCTGAAAAACCGTGGCATCACGAAGAATATAATAGGCTGGGGTTAGCGGATACCTCATAGTAGTCGGAGTTTTCCAGTTGTAAGTCTTCGTCCAAAATCGACTTTCATACGGTGATGTCATTAAGGGGACCTCCTTTTAATAAATTTGCCAAGTCAACTTCTCAACAAGTCGCCTCGCACTTCAGTTGTTTCCGGATTATTTCGTTCGACCGGTATTCCGGTCTTTCTTGCGGATAGGGTCTTTTAAACCTACCGTGCAAATGAGCTCTTTCCCTCGAAATAAATAACTAGTACGAATAAGCATCTATTAGATTCAGCGACATTGGAAAGACTCGGTCGTTAGGATCCGCTTTGCTGCCAATAAAGACAGCGGATGCGTCACCAACAGGAGGAATCACTATACCTGAACGATTCCAGACTTATATATTTTTTATTGGGAGCATTAGAGAGGTGTGCTGCGATCAGATGTTCATTTATGTATGACAAATGCTGCTGCATACAGAGATCGATGTGCACCCAAGAACGCGATTGGTTAATCCCCCCTCTCTCAGCCAATTAAATAGCAACAACAAAATTAATAGCAGGGGCAGAGCAAGAGGCATTCCTCTACATTTTAAAAGAGGGGTTCCTGCTTGCTCCTGCCAGCCTATCCCGTAGTGAAAAAGGTTACATTACCGAGTAGTTAAATGGATTCAACTATAAACGCAACCCCGGGGCCGCCACTGGCGCACAATGATGCACAGCCATACCGGACTCCACGACGCTTCATCTCGTTAATCATGGTTATAATCAACCTGGCACCGGTAGCTCCTACGGGGTGTCCGATAGCTATTCCTGAACCTACTGCATTCACCCGGTCCAGATCGATCTTCAGTTCACGATTGACTCCTAAGAACTGGGCGGCAAAAGCCTCATTGATCTCCCAGTAATCAATCTCATTCTGCTCCATGCCTGCGAATTTCAGTGCGCGTTTTACTGCTGGAACTACGCCCATACCCATAATCCGTGGTTCAACCGCTCCCGAGGCTGAAGACACAACTCTGGCAATAGGTTTAACGCCCAGTTCTTTAGCCTTGTCCGCCGACATCATTATAAGCGCGGAACCTCCGTCATTCAGACCGGAAGCATTGCCTGCAGTCACGGTACCGTCTTTTTTGAAGGCCGGTCTCAACTTTGCCAGGCTCTCCAGAGTGGTTTCAGACCTGGGATGCTCATCGGTATCGAAGATGCGAGTTCCTTTTCTTGAGTGGACCTCCACCGGTACTATCTCATCCTTGAACCATCCTTCCTGAATAGCCTTGCATGCGCGCTGGTTACTCAGCAAAGCGTATTCATCCTGCTCTTCCCGGCTGATGTTGTACATTTCGGCGATGTTCTCAGCGGTGACACCCATGTGATAACCTACAAATTCACATATCAGACCGCCTTTCATCAATCCGTCAACAATCTGCTCTCCATTCCCTAAACGGTAACCTTTTCTTGCTCCGAAGAGGTAATAGGGGGTATTGGTCATGCTTTCAATTCCTACTGCGGCTCCGATGTCTATCTTCCCTAACATGATTTCCTGTGACACGATTTCAGCCGCCCGCATGGACGAAGGACACTGCTGGTGAACTGTGCAGGCAAACGAGTCAATCCGGCACCCGGATTTCAATGCCACATGGCGGGCACTGTTGCCCGGTGCGGATGACTGGTTGCAGTGACCTGCTACCACCTCATCGACCAATTCCGCAGCTATACCCGCTTTTTCCAGAGCGCCTTTAAGGGCAAACACACCCAGATCAATCGGGTTGTATTCCGCAAGTGATCCCATGAAATCCCCAACCGGTGTTCTCGCACCACTAACGATAACAACTTCTTTCATACTGATACTCCTCTCTTTTTTGATTAAATTGGCATGAGTACTGCTAACTGGATTTACTTAAGGCTTTGCATTTTTCAAGTATGGTTTCAACAATTCTGGACTCATCCACAGGATAATAATCAACCGTGTTGCCGCCAACAAGGACCCAGTTATGAGCCTTACCACGCACTTCATCGGCATCTGCACAGGCCACCGGACACCCACAAAGGAGAATCCCTACATCCCACAAATCGGTAGGTTCGCTCTGAATTAAACCACACCTTTCAGGAAACTGCTGCCTTAGCTCCTTATATATCCGCGAACGGTTGATCTGGGGATTGCACCCGCCGCAAAACTTAACCCCGATTTTTGTATCTACCACGTGACATCACAGTTATCACGGATTCCACAAAGAGTCTCTGCCAGTTCCTTGCGGTGTTTCAGGTTTACCAGGCGAGATATCATGATCCTCTGGGCCTGCGGCGATCCAGCACCATGCATAGACTCCGTCAGGTAACCGACCGCCCCCGAACCAAGGGTAAGGTTTTCGATAAACCTTAACATCCGCTGACGATGCTCAGCCGGTATGTCACTCCGGGCAGTGGAATACTTCGCGACTAATGGCCCAATCTCTGGATGATTAAAATCCTGTTCCGAAGGCATTGTCACCATATAACCTCCGGCAATATCCTGTACCAACCGGGACATCTCATAAGGAAAGCGGGTAACGTTTTGCTTGCAGATATTAGCCAGGAGAAGGTCAATCAGGTAGTTGCCGGCCGCAGTTTTCCTTCCTTCGGCCGAGCAGGCGATTCCACAAGCATACAGAGTCTCGTTAAGATGACACATTTCAATTATTTTGTCCTTGACGTGCGACGCTTTCGCGGCACCATTGTACTCCGCGATTGCCTGGGCGGCACCAATCAGGGTGTCTCCGACCCCTACCTTGCATCCCCCGTAACTCTGGCGATGGTACCCGGCGAAACGCTCTACCAGCATGGTGGTAAAATCGACTTCACCATTCATAAATACCCTTTCCCATGGCACAAAAACATCGTTAAATATGGTCATAATCTCTTGTCCACCAAAATAGACATTCCCCCGGTCAATGTTTCCGGGTTCCATCTTTCTGGTGTCAGATGATTGGCGGCCGTACACGTAGACCATTCCGGGGGTGTCCACCGGAATTGCAAAGCAAACCGCCCAGTCCTTCTCGGTTTCTTTCAGGGAGTTATTAGGCATAACCAGAATCTCATGCGAGTTGATCATCCCTGTCTGATGAAGCTTGCAGCCTCGCACCACTATTCCATTTTGGCGTCTTTCTACAATCCGCAGATAAGCATCAGGGTCATCCTGATCCCCCGGGGATTTGCCCCTGTCTCCGCGCGCATCAGTCATACATCCGTCAACCGTCAAGTCGTTATCCTGGACATACTTCATATACTCCCGAAAACGCTCATGATACCGGGTCCCATGCTTGGCATCCAACTCGAATGTGGTGTTGAATACCGCATTAAAGGCATCCATACCCACACACCTCTGAAAACAGCAGCCTGTTTTCTGTCCTAACAATCTCTGCATCTTAACCTTTTTAACCAGGTCTTCAGTACTCTGGTGGAGATGGGTAAACCGATTAATCTTCCTCCCGGTGAGACTTGAGGTTGCAGTCATCAGGTCCTCGTACTCTGGGTCCTGAGCCAGCTTATAGGTCATGGCCATAGCATTTATGGATGGCCTTATCATTGGGTGATCCGCGTATCCCTTAACCAGTTCACCAAACATGTAGAGCTTGATATCCATCTTCCTAAGGTCATCAATATACTCCTGGGGCGTTTTCAGGGTCATTTTCAGCCACCTCTCTTTTAAACAAGTTAACGGGAAAGTCCCAGTTATGGATTTGACAGACCGCAGTAATTAATAACCGTTAGACATACAACAGTATTCTGATCGATATTAATGCAAGAGTCATGCCATGTTTCGCGGATAGTTGCGAATTTTCATATATGAGCCAATTGTAGAATCTTTTAATTGCCTTGTTATCGGTATTTAAAACCATAACTTACTTTAATATTTCTTGAAAAACTCGGGGGAGAATGAGGGTGGTTAAAAGTGTGTGTTTCCGAATGGGAAGGTGGCAGGAGCACAAGCCGATACAAGTATGTATCGGTTTGGGAAGGACTTGTTTGGTAACAGGAAAGAACATGGCTTGTTTCCTGCCCTTTAAGCCTTTGCGCAACACGATGCTTAATTGTATCACGCCGTTCCGTTCCCTAATTGAAGGTAATGCCAGGCAAGAGCGAACCATTCCAACTCTTCGATACTCTAACGCATCGTTCAATGATAAAGGGGACAGTTCCGTTAGGTTACTCGGATTCTTAACCCAACAGAAACTGCCCCTTCACACTTCGGTTTATGTTTAGATCTCTTTGGCTACTCGATCCAGTTTTTCAGCAGTTTTGCTAAGCTCCTGAACACTGGCCGCAATCTGCTGGGTAGCGGCTGCTTGTTCCTCACTGGAACGAAGGGTCTGTTCACTGACCTGACGGGCATGATCCAGTTGCTCTTTGATCTGGTCTGTCAGCTGTTTTATTGACACCACCGTGTTACGGGATTGGTCTGAGAGTTTGCGAATCTCCTCTGCTACCACCCCGAAGCCCCGGCCGACATCGCCAGCCCTTGCTGCCTCGATAGCTGCATTTAGGCCCAGCATCTTGGTTTCGGCCGCAATCTGAGTTACGAAACCCAACACTTCCTCAATCTTCTCTGATACCTGATAAATCTCGGCAATGCTGTTATTCAGCACACCTTCGTTGGTAGCAATTTGTGATGCAGCCGCTGCCAACTCCTGCACTACGGCTGCAATCTCACTCACGTTCTTTTCCATTTTATCTGACATATTGCGCAGGCGCATCGCAGCTCGTTTGGGTATCGTTATACCAAAGCTCCCAACCACCTTGTCCTTTTGGTCCACGTCAAAAAGCGGTTGACCCATACTTAGAATGGGTATCCCATACAGTTTGGCATCCAGCTCAACATGATTCGGCTTTCTGGTTTTAATTATTTCCTGGGCAAATGGGTCGAGCGGACCACCCACCTTATACTGAGGTATGTCAAACTTTTCCGAACCTTGCAGGCCCAGGTTTTTCTGGGTGTCCGTCAACCACAGAAAAGCACCTTCGGGAAACATCTCAGAAATTATTGGAGCAAAATCGGGGAAAGCCGGGATTATTGGATTCACCCGCGGCTGTATCACCCGAAAAGTACCTACGACTCTGTCCCCTTCAAAAACGGGAGCGGTTGTTACCAGTACTCGGCCGCCCTCTCCATCGTCCAGTATCCTGGTACAGAGCTTCTTTGTTTTAATGGCCTCGTCGGCGGCTCCCCCTGCGCTGAACCTTTTCCCCACCTCAAATAGTGGCATGTCGAAAACATCCGATGCTAATTTCCAGGTATAGGCCTCAAGATCAGTAGTGCCGAAAATAACGCCTCCCGGGACAAGGTTAACCAGCATGGGGGCGATCGCCTTAAAATGCTCCACTGCTGTTGCGGTAATCAACTTCCTTAACCCTCCTTACGCTGCACTTTAGAATAGGCGCCAGGTATCAGGGAGACTTTTTACCGCGCTCCTAATACCTCTCCTAATCCATGTACTGTGGGTTCCAATAAACCCCAAAAACTACGACCGGAGATTTCGTACTTCCATTATATACAATGATATGTCAATTCCGGTAATAAAAATAGTCCTTTGCTGGTGTAATTCAACATTATTTACCTGCATATTACATAAAAGCCGCACGAGTGCTAAAATGAGATTACGACGATACGAATATGTATCGTTAAGCTTAACGCAATGGAACGCCCGCAAAGGCTGTTGCCAGACAACGTTAAGGGAGGACAAAAGGATGCAAAAAAACTGCGTTACTGAAGACCCCTGGATTTCAATAGTCAGCGATCTGATCCGGGATGGGACGACCATTATTGTCAAGAGTTCCTTAAAAGTAAGAGACTTCATGCGCCCCAATCCCTGGACTCTAACGGTTAGCGATACCCTCCAGGACAGCCTGGATATTATTATCAACCGCAGAATCGATGGAGTTCCCGTTCTGGATGACAGCGGTCTTCTGGTGGGGCTGGTAACTAAGACCCTGGTTCTAAGGGAGTTGTCCAATGGACGGCCTTTGGATTATCCACTTAAAAAGATGATGAAAACCAACCCAATGGTAACCGGTCCGGACGAAGATGTCTCCACCCTCATAACAGTCAGTGTTGGTAACCTGCCGGTTGTGGACAAAGACAAGGTTGTCGGTATTGTGACCTTATCCGATACCATTAGAGCGTATTTCAGTTCAGTTTTGAAACTAAAAGATGAACTGAACACCATAATTGATTCCATGCATAACGGCCTGATTTCCGTTAATGAAGAAGGCAATATTGTGTTATTCAACACCGCAGCTGAGAAGCTGTTTCAGCTTCCCCGGGAGCAGGCGGTTGGTAAACCTGTGATGTCGGTTGTTCCACAAAGCAGATTGAATGAGGTCTTGATGACCGGCAGAAGAGAATCCGGCAAGCTTACTTACAAAGACAAATTATTGATTTCCAACAGAACCCCCTTAATCTCGAATAATAAGGTAATTGGTGCAGTAGCAGTTCTGCAAGATATATCCGAACTTGAAATGATATCGGAGGAACTGAGTTATACCAAGCGTATGAAAGACGAACTGGATGCCATTATCGACTCATCTTATGACGGGATCTATGTTACTGACGGCGAGGGAAAAACCTTACGTGTCAATGACGCCTACAGCAGGCTTACCGGGATACCATGCGAGGAATTAGTTGGCAGGTATATTGGTGAATTAGTAGCGGAAGGGGTATTTAACCAGTCTGCAACCCTGGCGGTTCTGGAGCGCAAAGAACGAGTGACCATATCGCAGGAATTGAAGAATGGCACTAATATGCTGGTTACCGGCAATCCAATCTTTGATGAATTTGGCAATATTGTCCGCGTCGTCACCAACGCGCGAGATCTGACGGAACTTGACACTTTAAGACAGCAGCTGCAGCAGGCCGAGAATCTTACGAAACACTTTCAGTTAGAGTTGAACAAGTATAAGCTCAGTGATGAATATGTAATCCATAGCCAGAAGATGAAAGACCTGGTGGAATTGAGCATCCGCCTGGGACAGGTTGACACTACCGTATTGATACAAGGGGAATCCGGGGTGGGCAAAGAGGTCATTGCCAAGACAATTCACCGCTACAGTCTAAGGAGCGACAAGCCCCTGATCAGCATTAACTGTGCGGCTATACCCGAAAGCCTCCTGGAATCGGAATTGTTTGGTTACGCCCCGGGGGCCTTTACGGGAGCTAAAAAGGATGGCAAGACCGGTATTTTCGAAATCGCTCACCAGGGCACCCTGTTTCTTGACGAGATCGGGGATCTGCCTTTTCACCTGCAGAGCAAACTCTTACGGGTGATTCAGCAGCGGGAGATAACCCGGATTGGGAGCACCACTCCAATTACGATCGATGTTCGCCTGATTGCAGCTACCAATCGCGACCTATGGGAAATGGTCTTACGTAAAGAGTTCCGACGGGATCTCTTTTACCGCTTAAACGTGGTTCCCCTGTATGTCCCGCCTCTCAGAGAGAGGAAGGAAGAGATTCCCTATTTGGCAGCATTCTACCTTAAACAGTTTAATGACAAGTACGGTTTCAAAAAAAGACTGGATGCCAAAGCCGTTAAGTCATTAATCAACTATGATTGGCCAGGTAACGTCAGGGAACTTGAAAACCTGATGGAGAGGCTCGTCGTAACTTGCGCGGGTGACACCATCAAAGATGTGGGTCTGCCCGTTCCGGAACCTCAGGATAACATTACGATTAACCTGTCTTCGGCCTCATTGTTAAAGGACGCGGTAGATGAATTGGAGTCGCGTTTGATACAGGATGCCATAAACCGCTGTGGTTCTACCAGGAAGGCGGCTGCGGAACTGGGCGTCAGCCAGCCGACGATTGTTCGCAAAGCTGCCAAATACGGTATAAGCTTAAGAGAAGACTAAAAAACCGGGCGGGAGTCTTCCCGCCCGGCCTGACAATGATAATAAGATGATTCTAATAAGGCTTAACCATTATTTTTACTGCATCCCCTTTAGGGTCGTTAAGTCTTTCAAAAGCGTTTTGGACCCCATCAAGGCCCACCATATCGTCAACAAACCTCTCGGTTTTTAGGACTTTACGGGCAATATAATCGATGGACATATCGAATTCCTCGGGTGAATATCCGTATGATCCTTTAATCATGATTTCCCGCATGTTTACTCTCATCGTATAGATAGGAACCAGATCATAGTTAACTCCCACTAATACGACAGTCCCGCCATAGCCGGTCGCGCCAATAGCTGACCGAACTGCCGGAGCCGGCCCCGCACACTCAAAGGTTTTGTCAAATCCGCCATCAGTCGCCATTAAAAGCTTTTTCTGCAGTTTGGGATCTCCGGCATCGAATACCTCATCAACGTCACCGTAGGCAAAGGCCTTTTCCCTGCGCCCGGGATTAAGCTCTGACAGGGCTACATAAGCCGCTCCCGAAATGCGTGCCCAGGCAGCGCAGAGGAGCCCGATTATTCCCGAGCCCACAACCAGCACCCGGTCTCCGGTCTGAACATTTCCCAGGTGAATGGCACGCAAGGCTACCGCGGCCGGCTCCACCATAGCCCCTTCTTCCATGCTCATAGAATCCGGTAGTCTTCTGACCATCATGGGATTCGCCAATATATACTCGGCATAGGCCCCCGGTGTGGATATTCCGGGTGCATCAGCCATGTATTTAACACAGGCGGCGTAGAGCTGGCGCTTACAAAACTTGCATTCCATACAGGGGTTAGCCGGTAGTGCAGTTACCCTATCACCGACCTTAAACATATCCTTGGCCGGGCCTGGATCTGCTATGGTTCCTCCAAACTCATGACCCATGATCAGGCCAACCGGCACCCCATTATGCCACATGTGAATATCAGAACCACAAATCCCAGTTCTCTCAACCTTAATTAATAGCTTGGAGTCAGTTGCTTGAGGCTGGTCGGTATCAATTTGCTTCAGTTGACATTTGCCATCGATGGCCACAGCTTTCATATGCATAGCCTCCTATCTGTCAGTATTTGATGAGCTGCTTGAAACCTGATTCTTGCCCGATACAGGAAGAGAGCCGACCCACGACGAGAATTTTTCAGGTAACGAAGCAACTCATCAACATACAAAAACCTAAGTACAAAAACCAGGATACAATTCATCGCAGCCAAAAATTTAAGCGAATCTGTCCCTGCTGTTCCCACAGATCACTATCCGATATGGGCGTGCATACCACCATCAATCGGTATCGAATGACCGGTGATGTGGTCCGAGGCTTTGGAACTGAGGAACAGTACCGCCCCTTTCATATCATCCGGACCACCAACCTGCCGCAGGGGAGTCTTATCGTAGAATATCTCTTCCCCACCAAGATTGGCCCAGTGTCTCTCGGTCATATGAGTCGGGAAGGGACCCGGAAGAATAGCGTTGACATAGATCTTATATTTGCCCCATTTCACCGCCAGGTCCTTGGTCAGGTTAATAACGGCTGCCTTACTGGCATTATATGCAACTGTGTCCTGCTCTTCAGGGAAACTGCCGCCCAGGCCAGCTATGGAGGCAATGTTTACTATCTTGCCATATCCGGTCTCTTTCATGCTGCGAGCACACAGCATACTCAGGTGAAATAACCCTACTACGTTGACCTCAAATACCCAGCGGAACCTGTCCATGGGGAAATCCATCGCATCGGCTCCCCAAGTTACACCGGCATTGTTGACCAGGATATCCACCTTGCCAAATTCCTTCAAAGTAAGATTAACCAGGTTTTCGATCTCTTCACCCTTGGACACATCACAGCGGGCAGGAATAGCCTTGACCCCGTACTTAACCAGTTCATTGGCCAGGGCCTCGCACCGCTCCACCTTGCGGGCAGCAACAACCACATTGGCCCCCGCTTCGGCTAACGCATTACACATCTGGTTGCCAAGACCAACCGACCCGCCGGTGACAATGGCGGTTTTTCCGGACAAATCAAACAGTTCCTTCAGGTTCATGAACATACCTCCTTAAAATAATGTAATTTCCGTATGCCATTAAATCTGGTGCCCCACAACTTCGCTTCACTGTGGTCGATCATGCCAGCAAATCGGTGCCAAATTGGCATGTACCATGGCACTCAAACTGCTTTAATTATAGATTTCTGACGGTTTAAAAGCAACCGAGTGAGCCATTCTTCTACAATCCTGGCATTGGCAAAGCACCAAATCTGTGCCTGACGTTATCAGAATGACTGTTCCCGTAACACTGAAACATCCAGTATACCATTCCGTCCCGGGTTATCGGTATTGGGGCGCTTTCCAAAAACGTTAAATTTATCTATAATAATGTGGGGTTTAGTAACGTATTATCTTCCTGCCAGCGGTAAAAACACCAAGGAGGACTGCTATGTCTAATGAAGGATCGACCAGCTTTGAAAAGCTGTTTGGCGAAACCATCCGCGAGATAACCTCCCTTCTCGACCGGTTCAATCAAGTTGATACCGTATTAGGTATCCCTTTTTACAATGAAAAGGACTCCCTGCTGGAAATCATACGGGTGTTATCCAATCCGGAAAACCTGCCATCGACCAATACCCTTATCGCCTGCATTGGAGACCCGGCCGGCCAGGAAATACCGGAAGCGATTCAGGAACTGAGCCTGGCAATCCCGCATTTTGAGTATATATTGAAACCGGGAATCAATGGCCGGGGTGCCAGCATAAGGGTGCTCATGGAGGTTGCAAATCACCTGGAAGCCGATCTGATTGTACTGGCGGCTGACCTTAAGCAGGAGCATGGCCGGGGCTTTCGTCCGGACTGGGCAAAAAGACTGGTCCAGCCAATCCAGAAGGATTATGACCTGGCCCTGGGATGTTTTAAGAGACACCACCTGGAGGATCCGGTAGGTCAGTTGTTTACCGGACCACTCCTCGAGGTGCTGTATGGCTGCCGGGTAACCGACCCCACTAGCGGCATCTACGCCATAAGTCATGACCTGATCGAAAACTACTGCCAGGATATCAAGCTGTGGACTGAATTCACCACCGGTTACGGGATCGACCCCTGGCTGCTGACCCGGGCCTTGCGATGGAATAAAGGCATCTGTGAGGTAAGGCTGGAATCCAAATTGGCCCGACCCTCTCAAGAGAAGTTGAACTTTGTCTTCAAAGAAAACGCATTGTCACTTTTCGAGTGCATAATTCGGGACGACAAATACTGGATGAACCGTGCCCCGGTATACAGACACCTCGATACCTACGGACCACCTTTTTCTCAGGACATGCCCGGCGTACCCGGTCTTTCATTCACTGACCTGGTCATGTCTTTCAAGGGCAGTTTTTATCAATACGGCAGCCTGGTGGAATCAGTCCTGCCATCAGATATAGCTGAAACCGTAAGAGACGAGGTTCGATTCTCGACTAATCGATTCACCTTCGGACCTGGGTTATGGGCCGGCGTGGTGTACAGCTTTCTGCTGGCATATGCCTTTAAGAAGCAGTTATCATCCAACGACCTGTTAGTCAGCCTTTCATATTTGTTCAACGGACGTATGGCCGGTTTTCTGGCGGAAGTCGAAGCAGGCCTTTCCATCTCCGAAAACTGGTCTGGCCCGGATTGCTCTTCACCAGGTTCAGGTATGGCAGAAACAGCCAAAACCATGCAGCGGCAGGCTTTCTATACATTGACCGAAGGGTTCTCCGGCGAGTGGAAGCAGGCGGCATTCGATGCCCGTCCGGCAATAATACCGGCTCATTATCTGGAATTTATCCCCGGGGTTCCAATAATACTCCCCAAAACTTTAACCGGTCCCGGAAACGTTACCATTTATGCCGAAGAAATGTTTACCCGGCTGCAAAACCGGTACCAGGAGCGTTTCAACAACTTCATCCATGCCGGGTTGAACCTGCCCGGTGATGCCGGTTCAGCCGAGCTGGTGAACGGTGTGGCCAGGTTTATGGGTGATCTGGAAGATGCAATGGAGGAGCTGCTTCCAGGCGATCTTTACAGTGAAGATGGGATTTCCCAGTTTGTGAAGGGGATATTCAACCTCTTCCCCATCCCCCGGGTATTCGCGGTTAAGAACGAAATCCTTCAAGAAATGCTGTTCCAATTTCCCCCGTCCAGTGTTATCATCCCCAGGGGTTACAACGACGCCCGGGAGATGGTGGAGAAAATGGACCTGCGGGACGCAGCAAGTCTGGCCAGCCTGATGGAAAACCAGATGTATACTGAACGGGCCCAGGAGTGGCTGCTTAACAACCTTCGCCCTGAAGACATGGGAGAGGTAGAGCTTAAGCCCATCCTTTTGGGAAGCCAGGACACTCACGCCTCCTATCGACTGCTAACCACCTCCAATTTCAACAAGCTGGCTGCCCGGATAGTAGCAGCACCGCTCAGCAAGGGTGTTGGCGGTCAGTACCCCCGGCTCCGTTTCTGCCTTTCAGTTTTACGCCAGGCAGCCATCTCCGTCAACTACTCACGTTTATGGCGAATTTATGTTCGCGAACGAAGGAATCTGGGCCAGAAAATTGGCAATTCCCTGGTCGGCTGGTACCAGGCGGGCACATTTGCGGTTAATAACATCATGGAGAATACCAATCACCGGATTATGGTTGACCTCATTGATGCTGTAGGCAAAAAACTGCAGGCTTCAGGCAAGACTGACACCGGTCAGCTGTTAGACTTGATGGTAAAATCTTATGGACTGAGCCAGGTACTGGACGACGGCACCTTCCTCCCCTGCTCGGTCTGGACCTGGTCCAGCTACAGTTACAAGGGCGGCCGGGGACTGCCAACATCACTGTCCAGTCATGTTGAGGAAAAATGGTTCAACCAGGAGCTGCTGGAGGAGATCTTTTCCTCTCTCGGTTATGATCCTGAGGTGGTTGATGAACAGGCGATTCAGCTGGTGGGTGAAGGCCGCTCCAACGAGGACCTCCTTACGGTGGTACTGGGAGCCGAGGCGGAGGATGTGGTCGCAGTCTCCCAGGACGTCAGCCAGGTCCCTCCGGCGCGGAACTTGACTCGTTACGAAGGTAATCCTATCCTGTCCCCAATTAAGGAACACTACTGGGAATCGCGTTATGTCTTGAATGCTGCCTCTCTGCGCATTAAAGATCTGGTCTACATACTCTATCGAGCCTATGGTGATGATGAGGTATCCCGGATAGGTCTGGCAATAACCGATGGTTACCAGGTGCTGGAGCGGCTGCCCAGCCCCATATTCACGCCGGTCGGTCCCAAGGAGAAGAAAGGGGTGGAAGACCCCCGGGTAGTTGTAATCGACAATCAACTGTATATGATGTACACCGCCTATGATGGTGTAATTGCCCAGATCTCAGCCGCCTCCATACCCCTGGAGGATTTCATCAACCGGAAATTTGACCGCTGGGAGAGAAAGGGATTGGCCTTCGAAGATATATGGGATAAGGATGCTATTCTATTCCCGGAAAAGATTAAGGGACGTTACGTCATATATCACCGAATCGAACCCGGTATCTGGGTATCTTACCTTGATGAACTTAAATTCCCCGCTCCCCGGGAGAGACACTCGGTTATCATGGGTCCCCGTTCGGGACGAATGTGGGACTCGGTTAAAATCGGAGCCGGGACCCAGCCTTTAAAGACGGATTTTGGATGGCTCATGATTTACCATGGAGTTGACAGGGACCGGGTTTATCGCCTGGGAGTCATGCTGGTGGATGCCCGCAACCCGGAACGGCTCCTCTACCGGTCACCCAATCCGGTGCTGTCCCCGGAAACCGAGTATGAGATAGGCCTTCCCGGTCAGACGTGGGTCCCCAACGTGGTCTTTACCTGCGGAGCGGTGCCCGCCGAGGATAAAGAATTCCTGTATGAGGATGATGAGCTCCTGGTGTACTACGGTGCGGCGGACTCCCATCTCTGTATGGCCAGCTGCAGGGTAAGTGACCTGCTCCCCGAAGAGATCAGGCAAAAGTTCCGGGGTGCAGTTTACGAAAGTGAATGACCAGGAACCGGTTTGGTCTCCATCACTTGATTAGCCAGCAGCATGGAGATTACCGCTTCCGCTCCCTGGTTTCGATTCAGTCCGTCCGGGGTTAAACCATCATAGCACCCCCCGGTTTCCGGATCATTCAGGGGCAAGCAGTGGATGTTTTTCCCCTGATACCACTGCCATGCCATCTCGGCCATGTCGCGGAAGTCGCTCTGCCCGGTTATGCGAAAGGCTTCCCGGCAGGCCATTATCATCGAACAGGCCTCCACCGGCTGCTGGTCAAACAGCGGCATGGCCTTGCCTTTTAACCACCATCCCCGGTTGCCCACAGGGTTGAAATATCCCTTAGCGAGCAGCCTGTCCCCGAGAAAAAGCAGTGAATCCCGGGCAATACCTTGCGCCATTTTGTCAATCCTTAGACTGCAGTACGAAAACAAGGCCTGAGGAAGAATCGCGTTACAATAAGTTATATGGTCGTCAAACCACCTCCACCCGGGGGAATTGGATTGCCGGTAGAGGTTGGTCAACTGATCTTTACACCCTTCAATAATGTTAGAGAGCCTTTGAGTACCTTCGGGCAGGGCACGGGTTAGAAGGAGACACCCGATTAAGACATAAGCATTACTCCGGGGGTGACTCAGTTCCTCCACCACTGAGAGGGCATCCAGTGCCATCTCCCGGCACTTTTCAGACACACCGGATAAACCTGAGATTAACCCTATACAGCTGGCAGCAAATGCCCGGCCTTGACAGTCCTGTGAATCAAGGTCGGTGACAAATCCCCGCTCCGGGAGCCACCAGTTGCACCACCCCTTACCTTTACGCCATGCTTTATAGAGAGCATCACAATAATGCCGGGCAAATCTCTCACCGTCAGGACCTTCCATATGGAGTGCTACCAGGAAGGCTCGGGCGTTGTCATCCGTTGTACATCCGCTGTTCAAATCCGGTTCACCATAAGGGGCAAACTGGATGATACCATGATCACAGGTCAGCCGCAGCAGGTGTCTATAGTCCACGCTTGTTCTTCTCCCCCTGGAAAGCATTAAACCGAGAAGCCTTTACCATCCCGCTGGCCACCTCGCTGTAATACCCCGCAACACTGTTCCAGGTTAAGGATTGGCCATATTCCCATGCTCTTTCTTCCAGGCTGGCCTGCAGTCCCGGATCCCCCAGCACCTTGTCCAGCAAACCTGCCAGGGCTTCCGGAGAAGTATCCGGAGCCACCAGGCCCCTCCCCAGATCCAGGAGTTCCCTGGCGTGTTCGTATGGAGTCGCCACTACCGCCTTCCCGCATCCCACTGCAAAGGACAGGGTGCCAGAAACGGCCTGATCAAGATTAGGATATGGACTTAGGTAAATATCGGTCATGAAGAGATAGTCCTCCAACTCCTCAAACTCCAGGAAACGGTTAACAAACAGGATTCGATCCTGCAGTCCCAAATCAGAAACCAGCCGAGTTACTTCCTCCCGGTATCTCTCCCCTTCAAACCTCAGCAGATTAGGATGGGTACCCCCGGCAATGATATAAATACAATTCGGGTATTTGTCGGCTATTCGGCTTAAGGCCCTGATGCCAATTTCCAGGCCTTTTCCGGGACCGATCAGGCCGAAGGTCGTGATTATGCGCCGTCCTTGGAATCCGTGCTGTCTTTTTAGGACATCCCGGTCTTTAGGCTGAAAGCTGGGAACCCCGTGGGGAATAACGTGGACTTTGGTGGGAAACAGGTTATAAACCGGCCCGAGCAGGATTTCCCGGGCGCGAAATGTCATACACACGACACCCGCCGCATAATCAGCCAGGCGTAGTAATACCTCTTGCTGGTGGGCTGAAGGACGAGGCAGAACTGTGTGAGCAATCAGCAGGCTGGGCTTTCGCAGCCGCGCCGCAAGATCCAGTATGTACTCGCCATCCGCTCCGCCAAAAATCCCATATTCATGCTGAATCAGGACCATATCAATATCCGGCGATTTGTTAATCCAGTCGGCACACTCGGTATAATCTGAACGCCGGTCCCGCTTTATGCGGCAAACCACTTCGGACGGGTAAAGATAACTGGAGTCAGCCACCGCCGCAATCCTTACCTCTTCGCCCTGAGCAAGGAGACCATCCCTCAAATCTGCGGAAAACGTGGCTATTCCGCACCTGGTAGGCAGGTAGGTGCCAATCATCAAATAGCGATTCATTACTTTCACCCCCTATGTCACAAAAAACCCTGTTCCTGACTAATGCAACCTTGATTTCTCCCAGGGGAATTATCCATCGCTTCCGTGCCATTATTAACATATACGGTCTATGGGGCTACAGTGTCTCACGGATGTTGCCAAACAGTTCACATCTTTACCTCCAGCCCTAAGCCGTTCAGGAACCCGTACAACTCGTTTTCAATCCTTTTAAGCCCCTCCTGAGTCTTGGCTTCGCATCGAACAATCAACTCTGGTCCGGTATTGGATGCTCTCACCAGGCCCCAGCCATCCGGAAACAGTATGCGGGCACCATCCACATCAATAACCTCGTATTTTTTTCGAAAGTCTTCCAGTACCTTCTCCACCACCTGAAACTTCTGGGTATCCGAGCTTTTAACCCTGATTTCAGGTGTGGTGTGATAACGGGGAATATCAGCCAGAAGCTCACCCAGACTGCGGTCGCTGTGGGAAAGAATGCGCAGGAGCCGGGCAGCCGCGTAAAGGGCGTCATCATAGCCGTAGTATTCGTCGGCGAAAAACATGTGACCCGACATCTCACCAGTAAAAACCGCACCCATCTCCTTCATTTTGGCTTTAATCAGTGAGTGCCCGGTCTTATACAGGATGGGACGCCCACCCATCCTGGTTATTTCGTCGATCAAAGCCTGCGAACACTTCACTTCAACAATACAGTCAACGCCAGAACAGCAGGGCAGGATCTCTTTCCAAAACAGGATCATCAGCAGGTCACCCCAGATGATCCGGCCATCCCCGTCAACCACTCCCAAACGGTCGCCATCGCCATCCAGGCCGATGCCCAAGTCAGCTTTTTGGCTTTTAACCTCCCGTATCAGGTCCTGGGAGTTCTCCACTTTGACCGGGTCAGGATGATGGTTGGGAAAGTCAGGGTCTGAGTCACAGTAGAGCTCCACCACCTCACACCCCAGTTCCCGAAACAATCGGGGAGCAAAAAGAGAAGCGGTTCCATTGCCGCAGTCGACAACCAGTTTAAGCCGGCGCGGCCCCAGTTCAATCCTTTGCTTGATCATATTTATGTAGTCTTCGGTAATATCCATAACGGTCACCGTGCCCTGGCCACTGGAGATGAACTCTCCACTCTCGGCCAGGCGGTAAAGTCTCTGTATTTCCTCGCCATAGATGGTATTCTCGCCGATGAGAACCTTGAAACCGTTATAATCCCCGGGGTTGTGGCTGGCGGTGATCATAAGTCCCGCCGGGATCTCCAGGTGACGGGCTGCGAAGTAAAATATGGGTGTTACCACAGTCCCTAGGTCTATCACCTGGCAGCCGGATTCCACAAGAGCATCTACCACCACATCCCGCAGATGGGGCGATGACTTGCGGTTATCTCTGCCCAGGATCACCTTGTGTAACCCTTGTTCTGCAGCCATGGCAGCAAAGGCTCGTGCAATCCTGCGGACTGTGTCATCATTCAGTTCCCCTTCCACAACTCCGCGTATATCGTACTGCCGGAAGATGTTGCTGCTAATCATTTTCTGGCCTCCTCTAGCTGGGCTTGAGCCTCTTCTTCAGTTCTTCAATCAGGCTGACCGGAACCGGGTCAATTCCATAGATGGCAGCCAGGTAAACACTGGTGAAATCTCCGGTGTACATAAGGCTGAACAGCTGCGCCATCCGGGATTTACCCCGGGCATTGACAGTTGCAAAGCCCTTAACCCTGCTGCCCAGTATTTCACGGGTTATCTGCACCCTGCGGGCGGTCTGAGGATTTTCCTCCCGCTCCCTCAGGATAACGATCATAATCTGTTTCGTTAGTGTTTCCGGTATCTCCAGGCCGGTGAATTCATTATGGTTAAGCTCCGGGAAACAGTTGAAATACGCCGGAGCCTTGGCATTTTCATTAATCTGCCCCTTCCAGCGCATGGCCGCTACCTCCAGTCCGGAACCAGCCGCCCAGATTACCGGGATGCAGTTCTGCAATTCCCGGGCCAGATTAAAGGCGGTATTTGTTTCATCTGGTGATTCTGAAAAGAGTTCATTCCTGAGCTCCTTCAGCACCACAACAGTTTCCTCCAGATCAGACCTTATGCCTTCAGCCACCCCGGCCTCCTCTACTAGCAGGGCCAGCGGTGAAAAAAGATACCCTAGAGCCGCCCGGGGCGGCAGCCCGGCCGGAATTTTTATCAGCGGAATCCCCGCTTTTTCAGCCAGGGAGCCCAGCTCACCCCCGGTGGTAACCGCAATAATATGGGCCCCTCTGGCCTGAGCATCCTTAAAAGCACTGAGGGTTTCCTCGGTGTTGCCCGAGTAGCTGGCAGCCAAGACCAGGGAGTCCTGACCGACGAATCCCGGCAGATGGTAGTCACGGCTGACGATTACTGGAACTGAAGCCTGGAAGTTGAGACAGCAACGGAGCACATCCCCTCCGATGGCTGATCCCCCCATCCCCGCTACCACCACGTTAGATACGCGGTTTTCCCCGATAATGGGAATCCGGTATTCCTGATGCAGACAGTATTCCAGTTGATCAGGCAGCCCATGTATGTAGTCAAGCATCTGTTTAACACCTTCCGCTGGTGCGCCTTTAGTCATTGGTCAATCGCCCCCTCCATTTGTTAAATCATATGACATCATCGAAGCCAGCCAGTTTCAACTCCTCAACCACCTTCTTGATATCCTGAACCCGGTCCCGGTGACAGACCAGCAGGCCATCCGGACCTTCAACTATTATCAGATCCTCCACCCCCAGGGTGGCTACCACCCGGCCATTTGAATAAACCACACAGTTCCGGGTATCAATAGACACTCCCCGGCCTTGATGCACATTGCCATTCTCATCCGCAGACTGGTACTGCTGCCAGGAGGTCCATGAACCCACATCATCCCATTCAAACTGGGCTGGTATTACCAGCACCCGGTTGCACTTTTCCAGAATCCCGTAATCGACGGATATACGGGGAAATCTCTGGTATTCATCCGCCAATACCTGAGCCTGTTCTGGAGTACCCAGGTGACGGCCGATGGTTTCCGCCCCTGCGGCAATCTCGGGTAAAAACTGTTTAAAAAGGCTTCTTACAAGATCCACCCTCCAGATGAATATGCCGCTATTCCAAAGATAATTACCATCTGCCAGATACCTTCGCGCCTGTTCTATGTCGGGCTTTTCCCGGAATTCCAAAGCGCGAAAAACTGGTAGGTCAGCATGATCACACCTGATTTCCCCAAGCCGAATATAACCGAATCCGGTCGCCGGTTCTGTTGGCTGAATCCCGATAGTAACGGCCCATTCTCCCCCGGCAGCAGCTTCAATGGCAGCCTTAATACATTTATGAAACCCCTCGATGTTGGTTATGTAATGGTCAGCTGGCAGAACTACCATCGTTCCCTCTCGGTCCCGGCGGTAAATATACTCCGCCGCCAGGCCTATGGCAGGTGCGGTATTCCGGCCAACAGGTTCACAGATGATATTCTGAGGTGGAAGCTGTGAAAGCTGAGACATAACCTTCTGGCGATACTGTTCACCAGTTACTACATAAACATGGTCCAGTTCAACCAGACCGGCCACTCGGGCCACCGTCTGCTGCAGCATGGTCTGTTCTCCAAACAAGGAAAGGAATTGCTTGGGGTTGTCCTGTCGGGACAACGGCCAAAACCGTTCGCCTGTGCCACCGGCCAGTATCACAACGTATACCATAACATCACCTCTCTCGGTCGTGAAACATACCATGGCTGATCAGGTAAAAATGAAAGGTATTAATAAGAATTATATCGAACCAGCATATACCAGGCAAACCAGTTGCGGATTATAGGTATGTTATGAGATGGATCATACAGGGCTGCAGTGTGATTTGAACTTAAATGGAGTAATACTGCGCGAGATAAAACAAACCCGCCTGCTCTGGCGGGTTACTGTGTTTTCTGGTGCCCGGGGCCGGGGTCGAACCGGCACGAGTGTCACCACCCGACGGATTTTAAGTCCGTTGCGTCTGCCTATTCCGCCACCCGGGCGTATTTAAATCTGGATATAAAAATGGAGGGCGGAACCGGATTTGAACCGGTGAATGGCGGTTTTGCAGACCGCAGCGTTGCCACTTCGCCATCCGCCCTCGTTTAAGCAACATTAATTATATCCCAGGTTATGCGGCTCGTCAAGAACAGTTGGCCGCCCGCAGGTGTTCTGACCGGCTGCTTGAATCCAAAAACCCCTGCATAACGGGATTGTATCAAAAAGCCGTTCAACACGAACGGCTTGATGTTATCTCGTGGAGCGGAAGACGAGATTCGAACTCGCGACCCTCGCCTTGGCAAGGCGATGCTCTACCACTGAGCCACTTCCGCGTCCTGTATGGTGCCTCAGGGCGGACTCGAACCGCCGACACGCGGATTTTCAGTCCGCTGCTCTACCAACTGAGCTACCGAGGCCTATTAAACATAATATGGCGGAGCCGACGGGACTTGAACCCGCGATCTTCGGCTTGACAGGCCGACATGTTAACCACTACACCACGGCTCCAGAACGCAAGTATTATTATAGCATCGGGGTTCAATCATATCAAGGGCCAGTTTTGATTTTTTTATTGGAAGCAAATGGCCCGAAAAATCGGACTTATCCGTTGATCAGCTTCTTTATGAAGTTGGGTAACACAAAAGCTGCCTGGTGTATCCCGTCATTGTAATAGTTGGTTTCCGGCTGGGTTTTAAGGTACCGGGCCTGGTCGAAGTCAGCAATCGGGTCATACTTCTTGGAGCAGAGCGTAAAGCTCCAGATAGAACTGGGATATGTCGGGATATAAGCCCAGTAGACCCTCACAATCGGGAATATCCGGGACAGGTTTTCGTACAGCTTTTTGAAGGTACGCTGGTGGAAAAATGGAGACTCGGATTGAGTAACAAAAATCCCGTCATCATTTAACCGGTCATAAGCCATCTGGTGAAAGTCCTTTTGGAACAGGACTTCCGCCGGTCCGATAGGATCAGAAGCGTCGCAGAGAATGATGTCAAATTTCTCCTGGGTCGTACTCAGAAACTTTTCCCCATCCGCAAATAGCAGGCGAGCCCGGGGATTGCTGAGCTGTCCGGCCACTTCCGGGAAATACTCCTGGCATTTACGGACTACCATTTCGTCAATCTCCACCAGGGTTACCCGTTCCACCTCGGGGTGCTTGAGGGTTTCGCGCACGGTTCCCCCATCACCGCCGCCAATCACCAGAACCTGTTTGGGATTAGGATGGGTAAACAGGGGTACGTGCCCCAGCATCTCATGATAGATAAACTCGTCCTTCTCGGTGATCATAATGGAACCATACAGCACCAGCATCTTTCCAAACTCATAGGTATCCAGGATATCGATCCTTTGAAAAGGGCTTTCCCCGCTGTACAGCAGTTGTTTAACCTTAATTGTCAATCCAACCCGGTTCTGGTGCAGCTCACTGAACCATACATTCCACAGGTCTGTCATGGATTCCTCACGGATAATCTCGCTCGACATTCACTCAATTCCCCTTTCGTGATGTTTAACCCTAGTCGATAACAATGGTTTTGGCCGGGGCAAGTCCATTAAAGTTGGTGGCACTGCATCCGGTGTATGCTCCCATGGCGGGTACTACCAGCATGTCACCAATATCTAGTCTTGGTAAGCTGGAGTTTTGATAAATTATATCAAAAGAGTCACAAGTTGGGCCAGCCACAATACACTGTTCCCGCACCCCCTGGCGCTCTGACAGTAGAGGGTAATCACAATGATCAAATACCTTGCCGGAAAACGAGCCGTACAGCCCATCATCCACGTAATACCACCAAACATTAGCCCGGTTTGACTTCCCGATGACCGTCAGAATCAGGTTCACCGCGTTGGCTACCACAAAACGCCCCGGTTCTGCAATGATTCTTATGGTAGGGAAAAACCGGTTCAACGCTTCAGCAATAGGCTTAAAGAAATTCCTAACCGGGATAATGTTTTCCACGTATTCCGCAGGGAACCCTCCGCCTATATCCAGGACCTCGAGAATCATTCCCTTCAATGCCAGTAGATTGAATATACGCCGGCACTCGGCAATGGCGTCAACATACTTGTACGGGTTAAGACTCTGAGACCCAACATGAAAACATAAGCCTTTTACGTCCAGACCCAGTTCCCTGGCTTTCATTGCCAGATCGATGGCGTGGTCGGGATCAACTCCAAACTTGAAAGAAAGGTTGACCACACAATCTGGATTGGGGAAACTGACCCTGAGCAGCAGTTTTACTTTATCCTTGTAGTTTACGAATTTATTCAGTTCATACTCATTATCGAATACAAACCAGTTAACCCCCTGCTCCAGCGAATACCTGATATCCTCTTCCTTCTTGATGGGATGGGTATTAATCAGGTTTTGGCCTTCAACCCCCAGGCCTTTTACCATGTCTATCTCCGCATTGGAACAGATATCGAAGCAGGGGTTGCAATTCTTTATAATCTTAAGAATATCAGGATTGGGGTTGGCTTTGACCGCGTAGTATGGTTGAACCTGGGGAAGATAGTCATTCAGCATCTGGAATCGATATTCGATCTCCCGCCTGGATACAACCATCAGGGGGGTACCGTAAGTCTCTTTAAGTCTTCTGGCTTCCTTCATTCCAATTATGGTCAAGCAAAAACCTCCTCCCGCTTGATAATTCTCACCCATACTTATTGTAACAGGCGTCAATTCCTGACCCATGGACAGTGCTTTTTACTTCGCACTAGCTTATATTTCTAACAAATTTCCGGAGAAAATACAAGTGGTTGTTTTTTCAGACTGGCACTATATGTTATCTAAATACTAAGAAACCACGGTGGAGTTCCTATAAGGCGGGGTTAGATTTGAGGAAATCGAGAAAATTATCAACCGTTCGGCGGCGGTTTTTTTGACGGGGATAGATTACATAGATGTCTCTCCGGGCAGCTCCCCCGGCTATTGTCAGGGCTACCACCCGTTCATTGCGAGCTAATTGCGGAGCTGCATACCTGGAAACCAGGGCCAGACCCATTCCGGCTTCCACGGCGGATACCACCGCTTCGGTGCTGCCCAACTCCACCTGAATATCCAACTCTTCTTTACGCACGCCCAAACTGGTCAGCATCTCTTCTGTCGCCATGCGGGTCCCCGAACCCCTCTCCCGAAAGATCCATTTTTCCGTGGTCAGCTCTTTCAAGTCAACCTCACTTTGACCTGCCAGGCGATGGCTTGCTGGAACCAGTACAACCAGCTCATCTTCCCGCCAGGTGAAACTGTCAACCTTGCGGTTGGGTATCCAGGCGCCAACAACACCCAGATCAAGTTCTCTTTCAGCGACCAGGTTGAAGATGTTTTCTGTATCCGCAATCTTCATTAATATATTCACGTTGGGGTATTTGTCCTTGAAGCCCTTTAAATACTGGGGCAGGATATACTGTCCAGGTATGGTGCTGGCACCCAGCATCAGTCTTCCCCGGCGGCTCTCAGATATCTCCTCCATGACCTGGTCAGTCTTTTCCACTGCTTTGAGGACCTCTAGAGCACAATCATACAGGGCTTCCCCCGCCGTGGTGGTTTTTAGCTTACGGCCAGATCTCTCCAAAAGAAGTACCCCGTACATCTCTTCCAGGGCCTGGATCTGCTTGCTGACCGCAGGTTGAGAAAGTTTCAACTCCTCGGCCGTACGGGAAAGATTGTGGTTCTCAACTACTTTAACATAGGTCTTGAACAATGTAAGATTAATATTACTCACCGCCAGTCTTAACGCAGGAACCCTGCCAGAATCGTATCAACTGCCTCCTGTTCGTCCAGTCCCAGGGTCATGAGCTTGATCAGTTGGTCACCCGCTATTCTGCCGATAGCCGCTTCATGAGTCAGTACCGCTTCTGCGCTCTCCGCAGTCAGTTCGGGTATGGATCTTATCTGGGCATTGCCCATTATTATTGAATCGCACTCCACATGTCCCGTGGAACGATTCTTGCCCACCAGGGAGGCCCGGAATACCTGCTGGGATTCATCCTGAGCCACTGACCGGGACAAAACCTGTCCTGAGGAATCGGCCCCAATCAGGTGAATGGTCACATTGGACTGTGCCTTTTGCTGGCCATCAGTCAGGAGTCTCTCCACGATCTTCAGACCGCCATTGTCATGAATGAAAGCTTCTGTACTACGGATGGTATCGTCGACTCCCCGTATCTGCACCATCTCCATTTCGGCGTAACCACCTTTCTCAACGGTTACAATGGTGGTAGGGTTCAATACCCGCCTGCCCTGTCCACCCCCCTGGCCGTAGTGCTTTTCGATATATTTTAAGGAGGCTCCCCGCTTGACGATAAATTCATGAATCCCATCATGCTGGGAATCCTGATTTCCTTGATTATGGATGCCGCAGCCCGCAACTATAGTTACATCTGCTTCTTCTCCGATGATAAAGGTGTTGTAAACCAGGTCCTTTAAACCGCTCTTGGTAAGGATTACCGGAATGTGCACCGACTCATTGCGGGTTCCGGGTTTAACAATGATATCGATACCGGGTTTGTCCTGCTTGGGTACAATCTCAATGTTGGCGGATGACTGGCGGAGCACTCCCTCCCCATCCTTCCTGATGTTGAAGGCTCCCCGGGGTACGCCATGCAGGTCGGCAACCGCCTCCAGCAGTTGGTTATCTATACTGCTGAGCTTCAATCATTCCACCTCCGCACTGATTTCGAATTCTGCAGTCACATATAATATCATCCCTAATAAGCGGCCATATTGCTGCAGACGGTCCCTGCTCCTGGATCTCGCCATCCGCAACTAAAATGATCTCATCACATATTGGCAGGAACTGTTCATTATGCGATATGATCACTGCTGTTTTCTGTTCATTTCCCCGGTGTCGGCTTACAATTACGCTGATCAGTTTTTGAATCGTCCACAGATCGACCCCGGCTTCAGGCTCATCGAATATGGTAATCTTGGCGTCCTTGGCCAATAGCTGTGCCACCTCAAGGCGTTTAGTCTCCCCGCCGCTTAAACTGGCACCCAGGTCGCGGCCAATGTAATCCTCAGGGCATAGTCCCACATCTCTCAGATGTGATCTTATCCCCATCTCATCTATGTCGGGATTGGCTATGCGCATTACCTCCTCAACATAGACCCCTTTAAATCGGGGAGGCTGCTGGAAAGCGTAAGCCAATCCCATGCGGGCTCTTTCGGTAATACTAAGATTGGTTATGTCTTTTCCATTAAAAAAGATTTCGCCCTCGGTCGGCTGGTAAATACCCATAATTACCTTGGCAATCGAGGTTTTACCGCCCCCATTTGGTCCGGTTATGGCATACAGCTTCCCACTCTCCAGGGTAAGGTTGATATTCTTTAATATCTCTTTGGCATCCCCGTTGCTGCCATTAAGATTCAGTCCAATGTTCCTGAGTTCTAACATAGGCAATCCCCCTTTTCTAATTTTCTATTGTGATTCTGTAACCCGGTGCGGATGCCAGGCCTATAAGGAAATTATTCTCTCAGCTAATGGACTCCATAAGTAATAGATATGCTTGCACCACAATTAGATTATAACCTGAGACATCAACAGATGAAAGGAGATTGTACCCATAACCAGAGTGTTTTCCCAAGATTTCCGAACAGAAATGATCTTATTCTCATTATTGCCTGAAAACCGGTTTTGCTCCCCACTCATACGCAATACACTATTGCATTCAGGCACATGATGCTGTATTATCTTATTAGATGTTTAGATAACTTTCTAAACATCTGCTGCTCAAGGAGGGGGGGAGTGCGGTGTCACTAAACCAGATATTTAAAGCCCTGTCTGATAGTACCCGGCGCAAGATTCTGCGCTTACTGCAGAAGCAGGATCTGTCAGCCGGGGATATTGCCCAGCATTTTGACATAAGCAAACCGAGCATATCTCATCACCTGAATGTCTTGAAGCAGGCCAATCTGGTACAGGATGTTCGCCATGGCCAGAACATCTACTACTCAATTAACAGCACGGTCTTTCAAGAGGTCATGGGATGGTTCTTTGAGGTAATGAATTACGATAGTAATAATGATGAAGACAAACGGCTCAAAACCCGTGATAAAAAAACTTCAGGAGGCGATAACGAATGACAAAAAGCGGTTACAGACTGGACTGGGAGACGCTCAAGCAGGACTGGCCATTATGGATTGTCATGATCGGTTTAATTGTTTCAGCTTTTTTCATCTATCCTCACCTGCCGGAACAGGTTCCCTCTCATTGGAATTTAAAAGGTGAGGTTGATTCTTACATGTCTCGGCCCCAGGGAGCTTTTGTCATGCCGCTGACAGTACTGGTTCTCTACCTGTTGATGGTCATTGTTCCGGTAATCGATCCACGCCGGGATAATTATGTTCGTTTTAAGAATGCGTACCGGTTGATGCGCTGGAGTCTGGTCCTGTTCCTGGGGGGACTTTGGGTTCTGACCATTATGTTCTCGATGGGCTATGACGTGAATATAAGCTTGATCGTGAAAGCCGGAGTGGCCCTGCTTTTGGCGGTGATCGGTAATTTTATGGGTCAATTCCGTCATAATTACTTCGTGGGGATCAAGACCCCCTGGACTCTGGCCAATGAAGAGGTTTGGCACCAGACTCACCGCCTGGGAGGCAGGATTTGGGTAGCGGGTGGTCTGGTTTGCCTGGCGATGTCTCCAATTAATGCACTGTGGGCCAACTACCTGTATTTTGCCTCCATCATGGTGATGGCACTGGTCCCTATGGCTTATTCGTTTATTCTTTACCGGCGGATTGCAGCTTAGGATGTATTAATTCAAATTACAAAGGGCGAAATGAACGTTCTCATTTCGCCCTAAAAATTCCCGCTTTGTTCTGCCAGTCTTAAGACTTAACCTGACAATTTTTTTTTGGTATTGGATAGCATGCAAATGCTTACCGGCGTTTTAATTGCCGAGCTGCTGGGGTAACCGCTTAACCAGTTCCCCGCTCAAACGGGCAACTTCGTCATCCATGTATTCCTCGACTTTTCCCTGGTCCATCAGGTGGTTGAGTTGAGGGTTCCAGGGGATTTCACCAAGGAGCGGCAGTTTCAGTTGATCTGCTGCTTCCTGGGCATGAGAAGCCCCAAACAATTCCAATTTCTCGTCGCAATGGGGGCAGCGGGCATAGCTCATATTCTCCACCATTCCGACAATGGGGATATTCAGCTTCTTGGCCATTTTAACCGCCTTTTTTACCACCATGAGGACCAGTTCCTGGGGAGCAGATACCACTATAATCCCATCCACCGGCAGTGATTGCATCACGGTAAGAGGAACATCACCGGTACCCGGTGGTAGATCCACCAGCAGGTAATCCAGTTCCCGCCAGTCAGTTTCCTGCCAGAACTGTTTAACCATTCCCGCTAACATGGGGCCTCTCCAGATGACCGGCTCATCTTCACCGGGCAGGAAAAGATTAACTGAAATAATCTTGATTCCCTGGCTGGTTACCGGAGGTACAATGCCAAAGTTGGTGGCCTTTAGATTTCCACCCTCTACCCCAAAAACCCGTGGTATACTGGGTCCAGTTATATCCGCATCCAGGACGCCGACCTTGTAACCCATCCGATTCAACCCTACAGCCAAAAGACTGGTTACGGTCGACTTGCCGACGCCGCCCTTGCCGCTCATAACTGCTACTACCCTGTGGATCTGGTTCAGACTGCCCAGAAGCGACTTATCCGGCTGAGTACAGTCTTCTGTACTGCAGCCTCCCTGCTGGGCAGAAGGACAAGTCTTGCATTTATCCTTGGTTTCAACCATATTTACACCCTTTCCTGCACCACTGAATTGCTCAATACATTCAATCTACTTCTTGTCGGAATTGGTCTTAATGTCAGCCTGTTTACGAAGGTTAGTCACGTAATCTGTCCAGGCCTGCTTTTCTTTAGCCTGTTTGGCCAGCAGTTCAGCCTGATCCCTTACCTCATCAAAGGGCTCCAAATGAGCCTCTTTTTCCTCGAATGCCTTGATTACATGGTATCCGAATTGAGACTTCACCGGTTCTTCTGTCATCTCCCCCGGTTTCAGCTTGAGGGCTGCTTCCTTGAACTCAGTAACAAAGTTGGTCTGTTCATTAATAAAGCCCAGATCCCCTTTGGTTTCCTTAGCCGCAGGCTCAGTCGACAGTTCCTGAGCCAGGGTTCCAAAATCCTCACCCGCCTTTAATTGCTCAATTACGTCTTCAGCCTCTTCTTTTGTTTTCAGCAGAATATGTGAGACCTTTAACTCGCGCAGGTTGCCAAAATCTTCAGGGTGTGCATCATAATAGGCCTTAACTTCCTCCTCAGTTACCTTTACCTTGGCTACAACCTTGTCATGTAGCTCACCTACCAGAACCTGATTATACATCTCCTGCTTGAAATCCTTATCGGTCATTCCGGTGGTTTCCAGGAAACTTTTATAGCCCTCGGTTCCGCTTGATTCCTTGAAATTCTTGATGGCTTCGCTGACTTCTTTTTCGGTTGCCTTCAATCCTTCACTTATTGCTTTCTGTATCAGCAGGGTCTGGTCAATTAGATCGTTTAAAGCCATTTTTCTGATCTCCGCCATCAACTCCTGGTCCTCGGTTACATCCTCACCATAGACCTGTTTCGCCTGGGCCATATACAGGTTTATGACCTTATCAAGCTGCGCTTGATCAACCTTTTCATCGTTGACGGTGGCTACCGTATTGGTACCGCATCCCGTCACAATGAATCCGATTAGAAGGAGTACTGCAGCAACGGTTAATCTCTTTTTCATGAGATCCTCCTCTTCCCTTAGATGCTAGTCAAATTATATATTTACCTGTGACAGGCCGCAAGTTTTGGGCCGATTCTGCAAGACCTGCGGTATCATAACATCTACATGTCTTTCAAGTAACGCACAACCCGGCACAGGTAATAGAGAACGAGATTTCCCCTTCCCGCAGCCTGAATAAGCCGCCGGGCTGAGCCCGTGTACCCTTGGGTTCTTACTTTGGCATCACTCAGATACATGGCCAGGAGTCCGGTAACCACCAGGGTATGCAGTCCTGGCTGGGGCAGGCTGGCGGCTCGCTCCAGGGACTGGCGGGTAAAGGTGTGCAAGGCCTCCCACCTGGCCTCCGTCCGGGGATAGAATGATACGAAGTTCAAATCACCTTCCCTCATGTCTTCCTCCTGATCGATCAGATAGTCCAGCAAAATATGAAGACCGCAGATCCAGGGAAAATATGCCTTAAAAACCTGATTAACGCTGGAAGAATCACAATCCGGATGAGCAGCCTTAGCCCAAAGGGCAAACATCCCCAGGGTTGAACCAGTGGCTGCGGCTATTTCCCACCATTCAAAACCCGGGGGATTCTCAACCTGGCTATTAATGTAGCCTTTAAGCTTTGCGCACCGCTGGTCGGGAGACAGGTGTTTTAAGGCCTGCAGGTTGGTGTAGTGTTGGATCAACTGCCGGATTTGGTCATGAACATGCTCTCGGCCGGGCAGGGAAGCGATTATATCCTGGCAGCGTGTTACCAGGTAAGAGAGGTAGCCCTCTTCCCGGTATCCTTCATAAAGGTCATAGTAGTCTGCGGGTGTCTCTCCCGGTGTGGCAGCCGCAAGCATCGCATCGTGGAGCCGGTAAAAGGCCTGCTGGTCACATATGCCAACCCGGTCGCAGAGGTTATCCAGGTAATCGGATATGGTTTGAAAAGCGGTTATCAATATGATTAAGTCCTGCCAACGGTTGCGCGGCCCTAATAAAGCCAGGACCGAGCCGCCATAACAGTGAAAGGCTTTGCTTTTCAGGCTGCTCAAGGCTTGAAGGTGCAGTTCCCTGTCTTCTATCTGGTTAGCCCTTTTAGTCAGCCGGGAAAGTTCGGCCTGCACTCCGGGGATCGTACCTCTCAGGTAGTTGTATAGCCAGGGGATTCTGGCAGCGACAGGCATAATTCTACCTCCGCAGGTATTCGCATAGCCGTTGGTTGAGTCACCTCATTCATCAACACTGGCAATCTAATCAGGTCTGAACACAGGCTCAGCAGCTCATTGCGAGCAATAGATGGAGGGAAAAGGCAGAGAACCTGGCTGGCCTGCAGGCAGTAGTCAGTAGCCCGTGAGGCAGCATAGCTGATAGCTCCGCATTCTTCCAGGATCTCAATAACGCGTGTTATGGCATCAGGTTCCAACCGGCTTGATTCAATGGCGATTAGCAGCTCCTGTCGGAGGTCGGATACCGCCAGTGCTCTGATAACCGGGAGTGTGATAACCCCATTTTTTAAATCACTACCACCGGGTTTGCCCAGTTTTTTCTGATCCCCGCAAAAATCCATGACATCGTCAGCAATCTGGTAGGCGTAACCCAAATATTCACCAAAAAGCCCTAACAGCTCAACTTCTTGCGGGCTGGCCATTGCCGCCAGCGCCCCGCACCGACAGGCAGCACCAAAGAGACTGGCGGTCTTTCCGAAGATGTTGTCCAGGTAATCTCTTTCAGACAGACTGGTGTTAAACAGATTCAGATCCTGGGTTATCTCACCAGCGCACATACGCTTGATGGCTTGAGTTACTTCACTAAGGATGTCGTTGAGTCGGTGACTGGCGAGGATTTCAAAGGCCGTGGCGAACAGGTGGTCCCCGGCAAGAACTGCCGCCTGGGAGTTGAAAAGATGATTTATGGTGGGAATGCCCCGCCGCAAGCGGGCGCCGTCGATTATATCGTCGTGAACCAGAGAAGCGGTATGGATACACTCAATAGCCACTGCTACATCAATTACCTGCTCATTGATTTCTCCAAAGAGGCTGCTGCTCAGCAGAACCAGCCGGGGGCGAACCAGCTTGCCCGGCCGTTGTAGCGGCAGGAGTATAATCCCGTCCACCGGTTCCTGGCCTGATGCAACCACCTTTACCAGTCGCTCACGAATACGGGACATATAATTACTGTCGATTTGAAACATTGCTTCCGCGACTCCTAACCTAACCGAATCATTGTTAGGTTAACCAGTCAGCAGTTTTTCATGAATATATGGAGTTAGAAGTTCTCCAGTTCAAGGTCAATTGATTTCACCAGAATGCGCTGGATGTCCTCCACAACCCTGATTAATTCCATCTCAGCCTGAAAGAAATCGGTTGCCTGCTGGGATCTGCCAATTATTTCGGAGAGATCCTGGATCTCTTTGATTTTGTCAGCCGGCGGTTCCTCTCCGGACAGGATCTGCTTTTGAATCTGGGTTTGCCGGGCCCGGAAATCCTTGACCATCTGCCAGGAATTCCGGTCGTTTTTCAGTTCCTCTCTGACCCTGGTATATGCCTTGTACTGCGGACTTTCCTTCAAAGCCCGTGCGGTCTCGTGAGCCCTGTCATAAACATTCAAATCTGTCTCCTCCATTGATCAATGATAATTATGATCTATCCTTCGGATTCGTTACCGGTCCGGATGGCGGCGATCAGGTCTATCTCACAGGGAGCATTGAGGGGTAAGGAATTAACCCCTACCGCTACCCGCGCGTGTTTCCCCCGCTCTCCGAAGACCTCCTGTATCAGGTCCGAGGCCCCATTGATAACCTGAGGTTGACCATGGAATCCTGCGGCTGACTGCACGTAGCCGCTCAGTTTAACGATCTGTTCCACCCGGTCCAGGTCTCCCACCAAGTCTTTCAAGATCCCCAGACAGTTGATCGCGGCCTGCCGTGCACCATCATACCCGGCCTCAATGGTGACATCATCTCCCAGGACACCTTGTACCATAAGGCTTCCGTCCTTCATGGGAAACTGCCCGGAAATGAAAACCAGATTACCCGAAATAAGTCCCGGGACATACGAAGCCACCGGATTCGGGGGCTTCGGAAGGACTATACCCATTTCAGCCAGTTTTTTCTCTACTATCATATCCTCTACCTCCAATCCTCTGCCTCACTAGCGAATAACTCCCTCCAGAACCATGAAGAAGAAAATTACGTAAAACACCCCTGCAAGGATCAGATACTTCGCTTCCGTGTGGTGGCGGCGCAGTATTTCAAAATAAAGGATTGCGGAAGAAATGAGGGCAAGCATCCCGCTCAAGAGGGCACCTGCACCTAACTGCCAATCGGTCAGGAATATGCCCAATGCGGGGATTAACGAGCTTTGAAATACCATCGCCCCGGTGATATTACCCAGAGCCAGGGTATCCTTGCCCCGGGAGACCCATATAACGCTGTTGAACTTCTCGGGCAATTCCGTGGCCACCGGTGCAATCACCAGAGCCAGCACAAACGTGGGTACCCCAAAAGCTAAAGCTACCGTCTCGATGGCTCCTACGAAAAGGTGAGCACCTCCGACAATTAAGGCCAGGGCGACTAACAGCTGCGACAGTATGGCAGTCATTTTCGGAACGATCTTCCCGGGAGCAAAGTAGCATGGTCTGAGTTCGTCCTGTTCTGGTTCCCGCTCCTCCTGCAGGGTTACCATCACATAATAAATGTACGAAAAGACCATAGCCCCGGCCACGATAAGCTGCCATTTTCTCATCTCCGGTGGCATAGTCCCGGCCAGCATAGCCGCCGTAAATACGATAAGGAAAAAGCCGAGATCCCTTTTCATCACCTCAGGACTCGCCGTTACTGTTACCCCTTGTTCACGCCGACGTCGAAATATTATTATTGAAAAGCCGGTCACAAACATGGCCAGTGTGGATAGCATCAGAGGTGCACCCAGTATCGCCCCGGTTCCAATGTCGACGGCCTCCGATCCTCCCCCGATCAAAGCAATAATGGGAATCATGGTCTCCGGCAATGCGGTACCCACTGCCGCTAGTACGCTTCCCACCGCTCCCTCGGAGAGGTTCAGTCTTTTTCCCAGCCATTCAACAGCATTAGTAAACGTTTCAGCCCCGATTAATATAATTCCGAGGCTTATCAACAGAATAGCCACACTACCCATGGAATCTCCTACCTTATTCGAGTAATTGGATAAAGAATGTTTCTTCTCCTGTTAAATCCCACCATCTCTCGGTAGCCAACCTTCCATGCGATCTGAAATGCTCTGGAAAGTTCATATCCCAGGTCATCCGGATGGTGAGCATCTGACCCAAAGGTGATCGGAATATTATAAGCAAACAAGTCCTGCAGCAGAACTTCGCTGGGATAAATCTCCCTCACCGGCTTTCGCAGACCACCGGTGTTTATCTCTACCACTATACCAGACATCCTCAACACATCTAAAAGAGGCTTGATGAAAAAGTTCTCCTGATGGAAGGCCGGTTTGAACCCCCAAACCTTGACCAGATCGAGATGACCCACAATATCAAATAGTTTTGATCTTACAGCCCGGTCAATTACGGAATAATACTCCTGGTAGATATCATCAATATCCCGGTTCATAAACCCGTCTTTATGGTCTGGGTGATCAAATGGCCATTCTCCCAGGTGATGAACCGATCCGATTGCGAAATCATAGGGTTTCTGCGCTAGGAATATACCGATTTCAGGCTCTCTCTCTGGCTTATAATCCACCTCAACGCCTACTCTGGCGGTAAGACCTTTGAATTCAGGGTTTGCAGCAATCTCCCTTACCTTGTCAGGATCTATCCGGGGCAGGAACCAGTCGTGCTCACTAAACCCAATCTGAGTTATATTTTGAGCTTGAGCCTGGTACAGGTATTCTTTAATCCACTCAGAAGTGTAATCATATTCACCATGGGCAAGTGCATGAACATGATAATCAATCAGCACGGGAACCTCCACCGAAGGCCCATCTGATCTCCTATTCCAAATGGACCATATTTTACTTTACCCGTTTAAATTAAAGCACTACGGATAATAAAATGCAAGAAAGCCAAAGATCGGTCAGGCAACAAAATCCCGTTGCATAAGCCTTTCCAAGTATTATAGAATTGTGAGTATTGATACAGATAGGAGGAATCTGCCTGATGGCCGGAATTATCCCGTTTATTGGGTTGCGTTACAATAATAGTAAGATTGCTAACCTCGCGTCAGTTATGACCCCACCGTACGACATAATTGATGACAAAGCCCAGGCTCGATACTATGCTGAAAGCCCGGTCAACATTATCCGCCTGGAACTGGGACTTATGTTCCCTGATGATGATGAAAAAAACAACCGTTACACCCGGGCCAAAAAATACCTGGATCGCTGGATGGAGGATGAGACTCTGCTCCCGGAAGCCAAGCCCGCGTTATATGTCTACCAGCAAGAATTCCCGGGTGCCAAGGGCACCGTTATCCGTAATGGTTTTATCTGCGGTTTGAAGGTGGAGGACTATTCTGAAGGGGCGGTCCTTCCTCACGAGGAAACCCTGTCCAAGCCCAAAGCAGACCGGCTCAAACTGATGCAGGCTACCCAGTGCAACTTCAGTTCCATCTTTGGCCTGTACAGTGATCCGGAAAGATTGGTAGACAATGCCTTGCTGGAGGCTGTCGGAAGCCGTGAGCCGGATGTTGATATAACGGACGAGGCCGGTGAATTTCACCGTCTATGGGTGGTTACGGATGAGACTACCCTGCAAGCAGTTTCTTCAATACTCCAGGATAAACAGATATTCATTGCCGATGGACATCACCGGTATGAAACCGCCCTGGAGTACAGCAAACTGATGCATGAGTCTGGCCATAAAGGCTATGACTACGTCATGACTACCCTGGTAAACCTGTACGACGAAGGCCTGGTGGTTTTACCAACCCACCGGGTAGTCAAAAACATTAATAACCTGGACCTTGAGGGATTGAAGTCCGCCTTGACCGAGGTTTTTGAGGTGGAGGAATTTGATTTATCTACCGGCTTACCCGGCTTCATGAATGAGCTGGCTAACCGGGGGAAAAAGAAACATGTCTTTGGCCTTTACACCCAGGAGAGATCGCTATACCTCTTAACTGTTAAAAACATGAACCAGGCGAAAAGCCTCATGCCCAAAGATATGTCTGATTCGTGGCGAAAACTGGATGTGGCTCTGCTGGACAATCTGGTCTTGTCAAGACTGCTGGGAATAAATGAGGCTGACCGGAAAAACCGGGACAACTTAAGTTACACCCGGGATGAGCAATGGGCATTGGACCGGGTCAATGACGGAAGTCACCAGCTGGCCCTGCTGCTGAACCCGACCAGGGTGGAAGAAGTGGTTGCGGTCGCCCAGGCCGGAGACAAGATGCCGCAGAAATCAACCTACTTTTATCCTAAACTGCTGACGGGAATGGTAATCAACCCGTTGTTTAAAAACCTGCCATAACCCAAACAGGGGGATGGTTCTGAACAGAACCATCCCCCTGTTTGTCGTTTATTTTAGGGCCATGCTGTCTACAAAAACCCGTGAGAAATCCGGGTGATCAGCCAGTTCAACCGCTTTTATCTCATCAGCGTACCTCTGGGCCTTCTCTCTCTCCGGAAGCAGGATCAGGGCGGCAATGGCTCCTCGCAGGGCAGCGTTGCCGATAGCCTTTATCTTCCCGGGCAGAAAACGGGGTATCATACCTATTCCCATCACCGAGTTCGGGTTCAGGTAATTGCCGAATGCACCGGCAAACATGATCTCATTAATATCTTCCGGGTTTACCCCGACCTCTTCCATCAGTATATCTATTCCCGCGCGGACAGCTCCTTTGGCCAGCTGCAACTGGCGCACATCCTGTTGGTTAAACACCACAGGGACCGCGGAAGCAGTCTCGGCTTCATCAACAATTATCAGTTCCACACCCCTCTCCGTATCACGCCATTGCCCGTAATACTTCCCGGGATCAATAAGTCCGGTCTCATCCAGTACTCCCATTTCCAACAGAACATTAAGCAGGTCAACCATTCCCGATCCGCATATTCCCTCTGGTTTATCTATACCGATGACATTGTACTTCAGCCTCCCGTCCTCGAGCCAAAACCTGTCGATAGCCCCGGTACGGGCGACCATTCCGCTAGTGACATCTCCACCTTCGAACGCAGAACCAGCAGCTACAGAACAGGCCACCAGCCGATCCTGGTGTTTTAATACCATCTCGCCATTTGTACCTATGTCAACCAGCAGAAAACTATCCGGGGAGCTGTCGTCAACCGCCAGCAGGCATGCAATTATATCCGAACCCAGGAAACCGGCAATTTGTGGCAAGAGCAGGACCCGACCTGCCGGGTGCATAGGAATTCCAAGGCTTCCCGCCCGAACCGGAGTGGTGTCTCTGAACAACCCTACATAAGGAGCCCGCCCTAGACCCTGGGGGTCAACCCCCAGGAAAAGGTGAAGCATTACCGGGTTGCCTACCACGGTCATCTCCAGTATGTCCTCGGGAGCAATATCCGACCTGTTCAGCAGATTGTCTGTCATACTGACTACATCACTCATAACCTTGTTCTGTAACACCTTCAAACCTTGATCATTTTCCATCACATAGCTGATGCGCGCCAGAATGTCCCGGCCGTAAGCTATCTGCGAGTTCGAACACACCTCTTCCCCCAGCAGTTCACCGTTCACCAGGTCAACCAGGGCGCAGGATAAAGAGGTGGTCCCGATATCAAGAGCCAATCCACAAAAGGAGCTCTGACCCCGGGGATGAATCCTCAGCACGGTAGAATCAATCAGACCGCCTACAACCCGGAAGCCATCACCCTTATCCAGTTGGGCGATTATGTTCAAGTTGGATGGGGTTATTTCCAGGCGGTAGCCTTTGAAGGCCCACTCAATACGCTCCAGCAGCGGGATCGGTTTTCCTCGGTCAAAGGGCGGTATATGGGTATTGAGCGGTCTCACCGCCGACAGGACCCCGGGATACCTTTCATACATCAAGAGCCCGGTTTTACAACTAGCGATTCGGACCTCGGGCAGGAAAACCGTGGTTTCTCCCAGGACATGACACTTGCAGGTTAACCTGTAGCCCCGGGATATCTCCTCCGGACTCAAAGCAGATATTTCCTCACTTGTAGGAGGAGAAACATCTCCTTCTACCCGGGCTTTGCATTTAAGACACAAACCCCGGCCGCCGCATTCACCTCTTTGCACGATTCCAGCCTGTTGTACCGCATCCCATACCGTCTGTCCTCTGTTTACCCATGAAGCCAGGGGTTCGGAAGCGGTTTGAATCCTCACTTTAACTCGGTCACTCATATAACCACCTCAATATTAATTGCCCAAAAATTTATCCTGTATATAGCGGCATAAGGATTCCGTCTCGTCGAATCCGAATACTGGGACCTGGGCTTGAGCAATTGGAAAATCTGTCACCATAGCCACCAGGTTTTCAGGGTTAATCAGTTCACGGCTGATGCACTCGCGGGCCACTTCAATCTTTGGCTGGCTCTCCCGTTTGAAACCTTCTACAAAGATTATGTCCACATCATCCTGCATCAGTTGACATAGCTCTTCCAAGGGATGATCTCTCTGCACTTCTTTGTAAAAAGCCATCTTCGAGGATGAGGATATGGCTACCGCCCGGGCGCCCGCTTTCGCTAACCGGTAAGAATCCGTATCCGGGATATCTATAGTGAAATCGTGCGAAGAATGCTTAATCACTCCTACCCGATAACCCTGGTCGCTAAAATAACGGATAACACCCTGCAGAACTGTTGTCTTGCCCGAATTATGAAGGCCAATAAAGGATATTACGGGTACCATTCAAATTTACCTCCTCAAACCACCCTGTAAGAATGGGAATAGACATTGAACCTTCTTCCCCGGGTAAATCCAACCAGAGTGAGTCCCAGTTTTTCCGCAAACTCTATAGCCATGTCAGTAGGGGCTGACTTCGATATCAAAACCTGAATTCCCATCTTAACCGCCTTCAGGGTAATCTCCGATGAGACTCGCCCACTGACCAGCAGGGCTTTATCCCCCGTTTTTAACTTATTCCGCAGGCAGTAGCCAAAAACCTTGTCCACCGCATTGTGCCGGCCAATATCATCTCTCTGGATAAGAAGCATCCCGTCCTGGCCAATGGCAACCGTGTGGACCCCTCCCGTTTCCCGGTGCAACCTTGAATTTTCCTGGAGGCTTTTCATCATGCCAATAATACTGGGGGGTTCTATCCTGTAATCACCGGGCAGTTCCTTACTAAGCCGGGCATCTGCAAATTGATAAAAGGACACTCCCTTGCCGCAACCGGTAGTCACATAGCGTTTGAGAAATGTCTTTTCCGTAATATCCCGGGGACCTTTCAGGGCAACCAGGCTCTCTCCAGTGACCCGGTTGAGTTTAAGCTCAACAATGTCATCGGCAGCCGTTATAAATCCCTCGCTGGCCAGATACCCGACCGTCAAATCCTCCAGGTGTTCCGGGGTGCACAATAGGGTGACCAGCTCATGTCCGTTCACATAAATCGTAAGAGCCTGCTCGGTCACCACTACATCTTCTAATTCCTCAAAACCATGATTCAGATCATATCGGCCAATCTTGCGGGTTGTGACTATCTCCTTCATCAGTAGGTTGTCCTCCGATTTTCTCAAATTATACCCCTGCTCGTTTTCCTTTACCAAATACAGAATACCTGCGTTGAATTTAAAAAGTTAAGTATTACTCCCTGGTCTACTGGATATTTAACATACCTGTCCACAAAAAAAGGCGGCTCGCGCCGCCTCTGGTAATTTGACTACGACTTGGTCTCTGCCATCAAAGCAAAGGAGAAAATAAGCACCATGAAAAGTGATGCAAAAACCGCTATAGTCATTAACTTGGGATTGGTAAGTACAACCTCTGCTCCCAGTCCTTGCTTGGCCGAACTGAAAAGCCAGTTCATAAAGACTACACCTAATCCGGTTATGATATATGCTGCTAATTTCACTTTACCAGGAAGCGAAAACTTCTTGGCAAAGGTGCAGAACTTCCAAAAGGCCCAAATACTAACGATTACCAGAGCCAACTGAACAATTGCGTTGTCTAAAAGTCCCCCCACTATTTCACCTCCTCACAACTGTCGCTCCTAGCCCAACTCATGCAATCCTGTCCAAACACAAGACGAACATCCAATTCTTAGTTATTATTCTCTCCAAATTCGCTTTTTCCTGCAAACTAGAGCACAAATTCCACGTTCAAATGGTTATTTGTTGTAACCCACATTACATGTTACCACATCGGGCATCTGATTTTGAACTACTAACCATTGCATCAATTTATTATGCGCCGGTCGTAGACTTTTCCCAACACTGCCTGGTATTTACACTTGCCTTGATCCGGGAATGATTGTATAATGTGGTTCGCGAGTAAGTCAGATAGTCGCGGGTCATATTTGACCTGAGGAAAGTCGGAGCTCCACAGGGCAGGGTGCTGGGTAACGCCCAGTGAGGGTAACCTCAAGGATAGTGCCACAGAAACAAACCGCCGAAAGTGGAAACCTGAGTTATGAAGCCGGAACCTGGTGATGGCTTCGGTATTCAGTTTTCCATTTTCGGTAAGGGTGGAACGGTGAGGTAAGAGCTCACCAGCGGCCAGGCGACTGGTCGGCTAGGTAAACCCCACCTGGAGCAAGACCAAATAGAGGAGCATTGGAGTTGCCCGCTCCGCTCCCGGGTTAGGTCGCTAGAGGTGGCAGGCAACTGTCATCCCAGATAGATGACTATCTTCAACAGAACTCCGCTTACAGATTTACTCGCTACATAAGCCAGGGGAAGCCTCTCCTTTTCGGGGGGGCTTTTGTTTTTCCTCATAAAAAAGAACAGCAATGCCTGATGGCATTTGCTGTTCTTTCGTTTCAGATATTTAACCGGACTAAAGGAAAAATGGCTATTTCTTCTTCCCTTTGGCGGCTCCCTTCTTCTTCTCCGGCACCTTGATTGCAACCGCTTCTTTCAGCGACTTGCCCGGTTTGAATGCTGGAACTTTTGTAGCTGGAACCTTGATTTCTTTTCCTGTTGCCGGGCTAATGACGTTTCTGGCTTTGCGTTCTCTGACTTCAAATGTACCAAACCCGATAATTTGGACCTTATCACCCTGCGCCAGCGCAGTCTGAATAGAGTCCAGTACAGAATCAAGAACCTTGGCCGCATCTTTTTGGGTTACGCCAGTCTTTTCCGCCAAAGATTTTACCAGTCCCGTTTTGTTCACCACGTGACCTCCCTTATTAGGATTTTTTCCCTGATTAAGTTCCTCAAGAATGTGGGAAATCCTTCTTTTTTCTAAGATTTTTTTAATAAGATAACCATATTTTTCGGAAACCATGCTCGATTAATTAAATTTTGCCCTATTTTCAGGGTTTTAAGACGATCGGCCCAAATTGCTTTACTTAATTTTATAAATAAAAAAGCTGTCTACTGAATCTCTTTCACGCTAGTTCTCCTCCTAGCGTAAAACCTTAAGTCTAACGAATGATCACTTTCTTATTTTTGTCTCACTATCCTTAGGGGTTCTGGCTCCCTTCAACCCCAGGGTTATTGCGCTGATAAACAACAAAAACGCAGAAAGTAGTGTGAGCAGTATGGTTTGGGCAGTAACCTCCATTCGCATCCCCCTTTCCCTTACACTTTTCGCCAAATTGGTTCTTCCTTGAATCCATGGATCTGAACATTCCAGCCTTCATTTCGTCCGGCTTCTTTAAGATGAGATACAAGCATATCTACTGCCGCTGACTCCATGCCGTCATGCCCCGGATCAATCAAGGCCAGACCGGAATCCAAAGCCTCACAAGCCTCATGGTATTTCACATCACTGGTTATAAGCACCTGACAGCCTTCCCGGCGGGCCATTTTGATCATCGACGCACCTGACCCAGGAACCAGACATATTTTCTTTACCTTGCCAGTCGTCCGGCTGCTCACCGCTACATGTTCAATCCCTAAAATGGTCTTAATATTTTCAGCCAGCTCCTCCAGAGCCATCTCTCGTGGCAAATCTCCTTGCCGGCCATAACTGTAGGTTTTGCCGGTATTGTTCAGAGGTATCAAATCATAGGCCACCTCCTCATAGGGATGGGCTTCAATCATGGACCGTATTACCCGGTCCAGCAGTTCCCCGGGCACTATGACCTCCAGACGGTATTCAGCTGCCTCCTCCAATACCCCGGTACTGCCCAGAAATGGCTGGCTGCCCGCCAGGGGGCGGAAGGTACCAACACCCAGGGTGCGAAAACTGCAATCCCGGTAGTTGCCTATGAAACCTGCTCCCGCATCATTGATGGCCTGACGCACCTCTTCCAGGTGTGATTCCGGTACGAAAACCACAAGCTTAAGTAATTGCTGGGACTTGACTACCCCCAGCGGTCTTATGTTAATCAGTCCCAGCTTAAGTGCCAGGAACTGGCTCAAACCACCCGGTGCCAGGTCCAGATTGGTATGAGCTGCATAAACAGTCAAATCTCGATTGACAAGCCGTCTTATTAACCTTCCTTGAATTGAATCGTAATCAATTGACTTAATCCCATGGAAGAATAGCGGGTGATGGCTGATTATCAGATTTGCTCCCACTTCCAGCGCTATATCTACCGCTCTCTCATCTACATCCAGGGTAACCAGGATCGCATTTACCGTCTGGTCCCTGGAACCAAGCTGCAAGCCACTGTTGTCCCAGGATTCGGCTAAAGACAGGGGTGCTAAATCCTCCAGTCTGTTAAATACCATTTCAGCCTTAACTCTCACCGTAAAACATCCTCCAATTCTTTTTTCCTCTTCTCATAAACCTGTTTCTGCACCAGGGAACGTCTGCTGCTCTGATCGGGAATCCCCGCAATTATCTGGTTTAACTTATCCAGCTGAAAGTTATAGTAATCCCTAACTATCGGTTCTTTAATATTTTGCATGAGCAGTGGCCCCCATCGCAACTGGGCTTCCGACAGGGTATAATCCTGCTTGTATTGAGGGTTTAGAACCAGGTTAACATAGTAATCGCCATCTCTGACTACCGTCTCGCTTTCAATCCTCCACCCGTTAACGCTGGCCAGTCGACGTACCTCCGCCAGGGCATTCATAGGCTGCAGGACCAGCCGGTTGAAACTTTGGGTTTTGCCGGGTGAAGTACTTAGAATATCGATTATGGTGTTACCTCCCATTCCGGCTAAAACCACTGTAGATACCTCGCCGCAGGCAAGGACCTCCAATCCGTTTCCCTGGCGCACACGAATTAAGCTCTCCAGGCCATACATACGAACAGCCTGCAGAGTCCTTTGATATGGCCCATCCCTCAATTCACCGCAGATCGCCCAGGGACAGTGTCCCCCGGCCACAAGATAACAGGCCAAAAGGGCATGATCAGAACCGATATCTGCCACTGGCTCACCGTTGATCACCAGCTCGGCAACACCTGCTAATCGAGATGTAATCTTAATTTCGGGTATTTGAGACTCCTTGACACGGTTTTGCATCCACACGGGATTCAGTATCCTTTCGTGTTGTATGCTAAAGTGTTTTCACTCAGCCAAGTCCCGGCATCCGGTTTTTGTGATCCCTTTTATCATATAATACCAATCCTTCCTAAGGAAAGTTAGGTCGTTGGTTACCTAAAGGTCTTGCTGTTAATCATCGCGCAGGCTATCCGTTGGGCTTGTCGTATTTTTCAGAAAAGTTCCCAATAGTAATCCTGTATGCTTCCGCATATACTGAAATCAGGTGGTGGAGGTTAGTTTCCTTCCCTGAGAAGCGTATCCCTTAGAGAGGTTATTACCTGCCTAATAGAGTGTTCTGCTCCTTTGAGTAAGGTTAGTTTCTTCCAAAAGAGGACTCTGGTTCTTCCTGTGCTAGGTTAATTGAAGCCTCCGCCACCTCAATCGAATAGCATTTAAATTGCCCGGTCATCCGGGTTTTTTCTTGCCATTCATACCTTTCCTGCCGCGAACCCTCCACATGCAGATATCTTTATTGTCTAGGCACCCGATCTATTGATGCCTGGTTTCACCAAACGACGCACATAACATCCCCTACTATCGTATTTATCAGATAAAAGCTTCCTCTCAGGAAGTAAATCTATTAAGGGGGCGAGTCAAAGGTGTATAAAATCACATGCTCAAGCTGCGGGCAGTTGTTGGGAGCCATGCTCAAGAAGCCACCGGTTAAAATGAGTTTAGCCTGTAAATGCGGAAACAAAGGTGCCATTAAGAGCACTAAATCCACAACCCATTTTGTTCTTACCAGGAGCGGTAATCAAAAGAGTTCACCGAAATCAACCAAAAAGGCCAAGACAAAATAGGTAAATAATGGAACGTTTGGAATTCCCTCCGAATAAACTAAACCAAGTCTAGGGCCCTTTGACTGCTGATTTGACGAGAAGGAGGGATACCATGAGCATCAACGGTGGCTTGGTTGGAGGCCGGTTTGGAACTCTTGGCAAGTTTGATCGCAAGTTTGAAAATCTGGGTGACTGCGGAATCGGCGGCATTGGCGGGATTGCCGGAACTAGCTTTTTTGCCTTGCTGTTCAGCCTATGGCAGCAGAGAGTCAGAGTTCTGACCGAAGGTGATGTAGCCGCGGTGGAAGGAATCCTGACCGATATCAATCCCAGCTTTATCACTGTTGTGGGAGCCCAAATCAACTATATTCCCATCAATCAGATTACCATCATTGCACGTACCTTTACCTAATAAAAACACTATTCCTCTTTACGAAAAAACCGGTATCCTGCCGGTTTTTTCCTTTATTCGCTCAAAATCATATTCGATGATATTAACCTCTTACCTGGCGTTTAGGTTAAGAAAAGCAAACCATCAATCACCCCCAATTCGGAAAAACATTGTTTCCAAAGGAGGCAGATGTTTAACCTTGAGTAAACAGAGTCATGGCAAGCATCCATCGAGAATAACCTTTCATCCGCGAAAAGACAGCTACATAACCGAGTACAATGCCGCCAAGAACTACGGCGGGGCAGCAAACCTGTTCATAAACCGATTCCAAGGTCCCCGTGATAAATATCGGAGCCTGATTCAATTCGATTTTGGCTGTCTGGGGGGCAACTACATACCTCCGGGGAGCGATATCGTATCCGCTAAAGTAGAGCTCCATATGTTTCGCAATGAAGCAAACGGGGCGATAACCATAAGTGCTTATATGGTCAAGCAAAACTGGCATGAGTTTACGGTAAACTGGAACAACCAGCCGTTGTATGCTGCCGCACCCTCCGGCGACCTAACAATCCAACCGGGGTATTCCGGATTGGTATTGTTGGATATAACAGATCTGACACGAAGATGGTATGATGGCTCCTGCGTCAATTTTGGACTGCTTTTAAAAGGCCATGAAACCACAAACGGGATCCTTGGATTCTACAGCAGAGACTATGTGGATTCCACACTGTGGCCCAAGCTGGCTGTAGAATACTATATGGCCTGAAGGTTTTTCAGTTGTTTCATCACCACGAAAAAATCCCCCCTGTTTTTCCACAAGAGGGGGGATTTTCAATCATAACCGACTAGAAGAGGATGCTGCCCGCAAAACAACTATTTATTGGCCTGTTTTGCAATCTCCTCATCACGCAGGATACGGCGCAAAGCCTTGCCTGTAGGTGTACGCGGCACCTCGGAACGGAACTCGATCATTTTCGGTATTTTGTAGGGAGCAAGTTTTTCTTTGCAGTAGGCGACAATTTCTTCTTCAGTTATCGTCTCACCCGGTTTGGGTACGATGAATGCCTTTAAGGTTTCTCCGCGATAGTCATGGGGAATCCCAACGCACATTACGTCAAAAACTTTTGGATGTCCGGCAATAACCCCATCAATCTCCACCGGGTAAATGTTATAACCACCAGCGATAACCAGGTCTTTGGAACGATCGACCAGGAAAACAAACCCGTCCTCGTCCATGTAGGCCAGGTCACCGGTATATATCCAACCGTCTTTAAGCTGCTTGGCTGTCTCCTCCGGGTTGTTCCAATAACCCATCATGACATAAGGTGAGGTCATGACTATCTCACCAACTTCACCTCTGGGCAGTTCTTCACCGGTATCAGGATTAATTATCTTCAGGTCTACATCCGGGTAAGGCACACCTACGCTGCCAAACTTTTTCAGGGCCATGGGAGGTCCGGAAGTAGCTTGAGCAGTGGTCTCACTCATGCCGTAGCCTTCCTGGTAGTAAACATTCATATCAAGGAGTTGTCTGACCAGATCAGGTGGGCAGGGAGCAGCACCACTGCCTACGAAGGTAATCCGTCTGCCGATTTCCATCTCAGCAGCCCGGGGATGGTTGACAATCGCGTTAAGCATGGTAGGAACCGCCGGGAAATACACGATTTTGTTAAACTTCGAAATTATCTCCATGACTTCATCAATTTCGAAACGGGGCAGGATTATCTGAGTGGCGGCCGCCAGTATTCCATAACCCATACAGTTGCCCTGACCGTAAACATGGAAGTATGGAATAATGGAAAGAACGTTGCGCTGAGCTTCAGGGATTCTCCCGATCAGTGTTCTGCCCCAGTAGTAAGTGGCGTGGATTGCTGACACCAGGTTGTAATGGGACAGAGTTGCCCCTTTAGGGGTACCAGTGGTCCCACCGGTAAACTGGATAACTGCAGGATCCTTTTCCGGGTCAATATCGATGCGCGGACGGATGCAGCTCTCCGTTTTCGCCAGCAGATCTGCAAAATAGTGCCATCCAGGTTTCAATCCCAGTTCAGCGGCAGAACTTGTACCTGCCCCGGGAATGTAGTCAGCAAGTCTGGTCACAACTACATGGGGAACAGGTCTGACTTCAGAAAGACCCTTAAGGTTATTAATAATTCCATCATACCCGATGATCATTGAGGCATCGGTATTTTCAACGATTGCCTTCATCTCATCGACTGTATACATGGGGTTCATATTTACCACAATTCCGCCGACGGTCACGATAGCCTGAAAGGCAATAACAAACTGGGGGGAGTTGGGGAGTATTAATCCAACCCGGTCCCCTTTTTTAATACCTAAAGCCAGCAGGGCCTGAGCAAAGCGATTAACTGTATTGTACAATTCCCAGAAAGTAATCTCAGTACCATAAAACCATATTGCCACTTTATCAGGAAACATTGTGGCTGTATTCCGAAGCATATCCTGCAGCGGAAATTTCGGATAACGAATCTCAGCGGGTGTGTCAACATCATAGAATTTTACCCAGGGTCTTTTTTTGATAAGTTCTTGGTCTGCGATTCCCATCTCAACATTCTCCCTTCTTGAATAATTCTTAATAGTTGCTCCAACTGACACTTTATTTCTAAATTCGATAAAATTTTATATAATCCTTCCATTTAATCGAATTATGTCGTTTTATATTTTCTGCCTAATTTATCAATTTGATGGCGTTAATTGATTAGGCTCGCTATCAGCACCGAGTAGTCCGGGATCGATTGGTTATTATTTCTGTATTTTCTCAAAAGGTTTTTGTCAAAAAGCATCGAACAACTTAATAATAACCTTGAAGCTTGCCGGAGTCGGTCAAATGAGAAATATACTCGTGGCCTTTGTGATATCTGCCTCGATACTTGGTGCCAATGCGTTCGAGCTTCCATTGCCGGTAATTGACAACCTGCCGATAATTGAAAATAATGTACATAACACTAATCCTGACAATCAAATTGTCACCTCCGGTGCAAATATGGAAAACCCGAAGGGAAATCATTCCCCAACAACAGGCAAGAGCTCTCGAACTTCCTCGAATGAAGTGCCTCATTCTCCCAGACCACCATTCAATGTGAGTAATAATCGTTATATTACCGAACCGAACAACATACTGGTACTGGTCAATAAAAAGCACTGTCTATCCCCTGATTACGTGCCGCCAGACCTTACCCGGCCCGACATAAATTTTACCTTCAGTGAGGATTTGCCGAAAAAGCTCATGAGAAAAGAAGCTGCTGAAGCGTTGACCAGGTTATTCGAGCAGGCTTCCAGCAAAGGAATAACTCTTCTGGGGGTTTCCGGGTATCGTTCTTATCAGACCCAGAAAGAAATCTTTGAAAACAAAGCAAGACTTCAAGGGGAAGCCCAGGCTAACAGAACCAGTGCCCGGCCAGGACAGAGCGAGCACCAAACCGGGCTGGCCATGGATATTACTTGTCCCAGCGTTTACAATCTGTCAACCAGCTTTGGTTCAACCCCGGAAGGGAAGTGGGTAGCCCAGAACGCTGCTGATTTTGGGTTTATTATACGTTACCAGAAAGGAAAAGAGGGCATTACCGGGTACATCTATGAACCATGGCACCTGCGTTATGTGGGAATCGGAGCGGCACGGTATATTTATCAAAACGGTATTACTCTTGAAGAATACCTGGGAAAGAGCATTTGAATCAGTCATAAAACCTGTACCCATGTTGTGAAAACCGTAGTGGCATGAAAGGCTCATAAAAGCATTACTTCCGTAAGTTTTGGGTGGCCCGCACCTCTAACCGCGCTTGCAATCTTACCCAAACTATGATCTGGCATATCTATTACCGCCACACCCTCGACACTTCATGTGTTTTGAGTAAGTCTTTAATCTCCACCGGGCAGATATTCTCTCCTCCCGAAATAGCAATGTCTTTTTTTACTGTCAACCAGGAAAATGGTTTTTGAAGATTTTAATGGATACCCGCAATTATATGTTTACTCAAACAGTTTAATACAGTAAAGTAATAGTGTTAGATTTATTAAGGAGGTTGCGGATTTGAAAAGGAAGTTGACCTTGGTATTGTTGTTGTGTTTCTCGGCGGTACTTTTATTAGGCGGCTGCGGCACCGGATCGGAAAACGGCGGACAGGCAGCTGACGATTCCTGGACCAAGATCAAGGAGCAAGGGTATTTTACGGTCGGTCTCGATGATGCATTTCCCCCCATGGGCTTCCGGGAAGAAGGCACTAATGAAATAGTTGGTTTCGATATTGATCTGGCCAAAGAAGCAGCCAAGAAAATGGGAGTAGAGGTTAAGTTTCAACCCGTTGTCTGGGATACAGTAATTGAAACCTTGAACATAGGCGATATTGATGTCATCTGGAATGGATGCACCATTACCCCGGAAAGATTGGAACAGATAAACTTTACCAAACCCTATATAGGTGACCGGCAGATTATTGTAGTTCAAAAAGGCTCGTCTATTGCTACCAAGAAAGATCTGGCTGGAAAGGTCGTAGGTTTACAAGCTGGCAGCAGTGCCAAGGACGCAGTGGAAAAGGATGCGGCGACTTTCGAATCATTCGGTAAACTCCTGGAGTTCACCAGCAATGACGAAGCCCTCCTGGATTTAAGCACCGGGCGTGTGGATGCGGTTGTGGTGGACGAGGTAGTCGGCCGCTACTATATTGCTAAGAAACCCGATACCTACATGGTGCTGACAGAGCATTTCGGTGAAGAAGAGTTTGGTGTTGGTGTAAGAAAGAGTGACGAGGCTTTCCTCGCCGAGCTCAATAAAGCCCTGGACGCGATGAAGGCGGACGGGACTGCTGCTCAGATATCGCAAAAATGGTTTGGAGAAGACATCATTAAGAAATAGTCCCCTATCAATAACCTAATTCGAATTGAGACAGGCTAATGGCTCTGGCTGTTAGCCTGTCATTTTAAAAAAGGTTGCAGTATGACCGGTTCACAATGTCCATCCCGGGATTTCTGTACGAAGTCTAAGCAACTGCATCCTTTTTTAAAATGAATATGTGTTTTAAAATCCACCAATGATATGAGAGGAAAACCATGCAATATTTGCTAAGCCTGCTTCCTTCATTATTTGAGGGAACCGCCTTGACATTACAGTTATTCTTCTTGACCCTGGTTATGTCCATGCCCCTGGGGATCATTATGTCCCTGGCGCGGATGTCCAAATTCCGTCCCTTGAACATATTTATGCAGTTTTACATCTGGGTCTTTAGGGGGACCCCGCTGCTTCTGCAAGTCTTTTTTATATATTTTGGATTAGGCGTTGCAGGTATTAGGTTTGACCAGATGACGGCTGCTGTTATCGCCTTTGTCCTGAATTACGCGGCATACCTGGCTGAGATCTTCCGCTCCGGAATACAGTCCATCGATCGCGGGCAGTTTGAGGCCGCTGATGTCTTGGGACTCACCCGATTTCAAACCATGAAAACCATTATCCTGCCACAGATGTTCAAGCGGGTTTTGCCGCCGATTGGTAACGAGGTTATTAACCTGATTAAAGATACAGCTTTGATTTATGCCATCGGTATGAATGAATTGTTGAGAGCGGCCAAGATAGCTGCCGTACGGGATTTCCTGTTTGTGCCCTTTATTGTGGCCGCGGTTTTCTATCTGGTGATGACGGCTGGGGTTCAATTATTCTTCAAGTGGCTGGAAGCCAGGTATGACTATTATCGTTAGGAGTGACATCGAATGCAGATGCTTCAAGCCTCTGATATTTTTAAAAGCTTCGGAACCCTGGAGGTATTAAAAGGGGTATCTCTCCAGATTTCAAAAGGTGAGATTATTGCTATTATCGGTCCTTCCGGCTCGGGAAAGAGTACCTTTCTTCGTTGCCTGAACCGCCTGGAAACAATCGATAGGGGCAGTATAGCAATCGAAGGACAGTACATGGTTAAAACCGGACCGGACGGAAAAGCCACCTACGCAGCGGAACAAACCGTGGCCCAGATGCGAAGGAAAATCGGCATGGTATTTCAGAATTTTAACCTGTTTCCCCACAAGTCAGTCCTGGAGAACCTGACCCTGGCCCCGGTTATGGTGCAAAAGATGCCTTACGAGCAGGCTGAGGCCAACGCCAGAGTTCTCCTGCAAAAGGTGGGGTTGGAAGAGAAAGCTGACAGCTATCCCTTTGAGCTCTCCGGAGGACAGCAGCAAAGGGTGGCTATCGCCCGGGCCTTGGCCATGAACCCGGATATTCTTTGTTTTGACGAGCCGACATCTGCACTGGACCCAGTTCTGACGGGTGAAGTCCTCAAGGTGATGAAGGACCTGGCTATGGAACACATGACCATGATTGTCGTAACACATGAGATAGGCTTTGCTCGTGAGGTAGCACACCGGGTAATGTTCATGGAAGATGGCTACATCATTGAAGAAGGAGCAGCGGAAGACGTCCTCTTGAATCCCCGCCACGAAAGCACCCAGGCATTTCTAAGCACCGTACTGATGGCCAGGTAATCCTGGCGGGATATGGTATACTGTACAAAATCAATGATCACCCGGCATGGCAGTTCTTGATTCAGAGTTCATAGCCCGTTGCGATACTGTAATGATCCATGGTGGAATTGTAGCCGCCCAACACAAAAAGTATCCCGCCTTAATACATTATTATATTCTTGCCTTAAACTTCATAAAGAGCAATGGAGGCTTAATTATGACTTCTGATTACCGGCACGTAAAGGAAAAGTTTGATGATTACGCCCGCCAATATGATGCTCAAAGGAGTATGCTGATACCATGCTTTAACGACTTTTATTCTATTGCCGTTTCTCTGGCCGACACGGATAACCAGAAACCCGATATTTTGGATATTGGTGCCGGAACGGGGCTTCTGTCGTCTATGGTTCTTCGGAAATTTCCCGATGCCAGACTAACCTTGATTGATATCTCAGAGAAGATGCTTGAAGTAGCCAAAGAAAGACTAAAAGCTGCAGCGGGAGTCATATACATAGTTGATGATTATACGAAACACCGATTTGATAAGACATACGACATAGTACTTTCTTCCCTGTCGATTCATCATCTGCCGGACAAACAGAAAAAACAGCTGTTTCAGACCATCTATTCGATTCTAAATCCAGGTGGTATGTTTATAAATGCGGACCAGGTACTTGGTAGCACGCCATTTTTAGAAACCTTATACAAAAAAGACTGGAAACGCAAAGTCGAAAACAGCGCTTTAACCACAAAGGATCTCCAGTCCGCTTATGAAAGAACTAAATTAGATAGAATGGCAAGATTGGAGGATCAGTTAAGATGGTTAGAGGAGGTCGGTTTCTCAGATGTTGATTGTGTCTACAAGTATTTCAACTTTGTGGTGATGTTTGGTCGGAAGATTAACGATAGCTGACAGGTAAATTAATGTGAAAAAGCACTAAATCCTGGAGTTGAGGTGAAACAACGTGCCACTGGTTAAGGTGGAAATAATCAAGGGCAAGGGTCGAGAGTACAAGCAAGCTTTATTGGATGGAATACATGCGGCTTTGGTTGAAGCATTCCGAATTCCCGATTACGATAGAATGCAAAGGCTATATGAATTGGAAAGAGAGAATTTTGAGACTGCTCCAGCAAAGACCGAGCGGTATACCCTAATTGAAATTACAGCCTTTGAGGGTAGAAGCCTGGAAGCTAAGAAGAATCTGTATTCAGCAATCGTCAGGAATCTGGGGCAATCACCCGGAATAAACGGGGATGACATTACTATCGTCCTTCATGAACCGCCACTTGAAAATTGGGGAATCCGTGGAGGCAAACCGGCCAACGAAGTTGATTTAGGCTTTGAAATTAAAGTTTAAAAAGATATGAGCGCAGGTTATTCAATTCCCTGTCCTTCAGAAAGGTTTGTACGGTAAATTTTAGTAACAAAAAACCCCTCCCCTGTACACTCAACTATCAGTGAAGTAGTCGTGTGATTTTTTATTGGGGTGGTTGTTGGTCATATCCGATTGGAAAGCGAGTGGGCTAATTGCTCATTTAGAAATTGTGGGGTGGTTGTGGGAGTAAAAAAAGTGTTGTTAGCTAACCACTTGCCAATAAATAAAACAACAGGCCCTTACAGGGCCTGTTTTTTTCTGGTTGGTGGGCGATGACAGGCTCGAACTGCCGACCCCCTGCTTGTAAGGCAGGTGCTCTCCCAGCTGAGCTAATCGCCCACATATGGTGACCCCATGGGGATTCGAACCCCAGTTACCGCCGTGAAAGGGCGGTGTCTTAACCGCTTGACCATGGGGCCATGATTTTCTTATCCTACGACCGGATTGGAAACATCCCGGTCTCCGACTTTCAATTTGGTGGGCCTACCAGGACTCGAACCTGGGACCAACCGGTTATGAGCCGGTAGCTCTACCAACTGAGCTATAGGCCCAAATTAATGGCTCCCCGAGTAGGATTCGAACCTACAACCTACCGGTTAACAGCCGGTTGCTCTACCGTTGAGCTATCGAGGAGCGGCTCAGCAAAATCTATTATAAGACGGATTCTAAGCAAAGTCAACCGCATTGCAGAGAAAAAAATTGGCGGCCCTGGCCGCGCTTAAGGACATAAATTGGAATACTACTCAATATAGTCCTTAAGTCTCCGGCTGCGTGACGGGTGTCTAAGCTTGCGCAGTGCCTTGGCCTCAATCTGCCTTATTCTCTCCCGGGTAACCCCGAATTCCTGACCTACCTCTTCCAGGGTTCTGGGTTTGCCATCGTCCAGTCCGAAGCGCAGGCGCAGGACTTTCTCCTCGCGTTCAGTTAAGGTTTCTAAAATTCCATCCAGGTGCTCCCTGAGAAGCACAAAAGAAGCGGATTCCTCAGGGGATTCGGCGTCCTCATCAGTAATAAAGTCTCCCAGATGACTGTCATCTTCTTCCCCAATCGGGGTTTCTAATGATACCGGTTCCTGGGCTACCTTGATTATCTCCATAACCCTCTCCACCGAGATTTCCATTTCCTCGGCCACCTCGACCGGCAGAGGTTCGCGACCCAGCTGCTGGAGTAGCGTACGCTGCACCCGGGACAGCTTATTTATTGTCTCCACCATATGAACCGGGATTCTGATAGTACGTGCCTGATCAGCAATGGCTCTGGTAATGGCCTGCCTGATCCACCAGGTGGCATAAGTACTGAATTTGAAGCCTTTCTGATAGTCAAATTTCTCCACCGCTTTCATCAGCCCCAGGTTGCCTTCCTGAATCAGGTCCAGAAAGAGCATCCCCCGGCCAACATAACGTTTGGCAATACTGACTACCAACCGCAGGTTGGCTTCCACCAGTTTTCGCTTGGCTTCCTCATCACCCTGCTCAATACGCTTGGCCAGCTCTATCTCCTCTGCAGCGTTCAGCAGCGGAACTCTGCCAATTTCCTTCAGGTACATACGGACCGGATCGTCTACCTCAACACCTTCCGGAACTGCGATCTCGGTTTCTTCCGTTTCATGTTCCGGGCTGTCCTCTGTATCTTCAAATTCATCAAAGCTTTCAGGTACTACCTGAACGCCATGACTCTGCAGAGTCTCATATATTTCTTCGATACGGTCAGGTTCCAGACTGAACCCCTGCAATTCGTCCATAACCTCTTCATAGGTAAGACCACCTTTTTTCTTACCCTTCTCGGTCAGGCCGTTTATTGCGTCATCAAGTTTCTTTTCGGTTTTCATGAGATCCCTCCTTTCCGGCCCTTGTAAGTCATATTCCCCAGCCTGACAATGGCCTTTAAAACGGAGAAGAAATCGCCGTTTGATTCTATTTCCATTATTTCCTCAGCGAACCGTTGCCACCGGAATCTTTCCCGCAATACCAACTGGTGTCTTATATAATAATCAATCTCCAATTCACTCAGCGGGTTTTCCTCCTCCAGCATAGATATTCGGGCCCATAAAGCATTCATCTCATCATCTGTATAGATCTCTTCCTTAAAACGGTGTTGGGCCTCCTGTGGTTCGCCTGCAGATTGAACCTTGTCAAAAATTAATGCCAGGCTTTTGGTCGAAGGGTCAGAAAAGATGTCAATTCCTAACTCTTCCTTAATTCTTTCGAACAAATCGTGGTCGGCAATCATTTTAGCAAGTAATCTTTCCTCTAACTGGCGGTTTTCTTGTTTTTCTTCGCGTTTTCTATTATTTCTAAATACTCGGTTTCTATTCCTGATACTGCCAGTTGAACCGTGGCCTTTCTTCCAGATTGCAAATTCACGGTTCACATCGCCTTCGGGAAGATTCAAACGATGCGCTAAAATTTCAAGTTGCCTCTCCTGTGCCAGAACACTTTTGACTCGGTCAACTTCAGGAAACAGGTTCCAGAGAATTTCAACTTTCCTCTCCAAAGTGGCGGAGAAGCCGGATTTTAAGTAGCTTTGCAGCTTATACTCGGTTACAGTACATCTATTATTCTGTACGAATTTCAAGAATTCCTCTTTTCCTTTTTCCCGGACTAGATCATCCGGATCAATGCCTGGTGGCAACGGGATTACCCTGGCATCGATTCCTTCATTATGCAGAACCTCCAGGGCTCGCAGGGTTTCCCGCTGTCCAGCCTCGTCCCCGTCGTACATTACCAGCACGGTTTCGGTGAACCTCTTGATCAGTTTGGCCTGCTCCCGGGTAAAGGCGGTTCCCAGTGTAGCCACAACGTTGGTAATACCATGCTGGTGCATCGATAAGCTATCCATATATCCTTCTACGAGTATCACCTCAGAAGCAGCTCTAATCGCTTCGCGCCCGTGATACAGTCCAAACAGGTTAAAACGTTTAGAAAAAACCTGGTTTTCCGCAGAGTTCAAGTATTTAGGGCCTTCGCCATCAATGAGCCGCCCACCAAAACCGATTACCCTCCCGCTTAAGTCATGTATAGGAAATATTATGCGGTTTCGCAGGAAATCAATATATAAATCACCCTTGCGACTTCTTTTCACCAGACCGGATTCAGTAATGGCTTCAATCGAGAAGCCCTTCGCCAGCAGGTGTTCTTCCAGCTGGCGCCAGTCATCAGGTGCGTATCCCAGATAGAACTTCTCCACGGATTCCAGACTCACGTTGCGCTGAGCCAGGTACTGCATGGCTTTCTTTCCGGAATTACTCATCAGAAGTTGATGATAAAACCTGGCGGCCTCCTGATTAACCTCGATAATGACGTTATCCCGGGCATCCTTCGGACTGGATCGTAACGCCTGGTAACGGCTGATATCGATTCCGGCTTTGCCGGCCAGATACTGCAAGGCCTCCCGAAATTCAAGTTTGTCATGGTTTTTTAGAAAAGTAAAAACATTACCTCCCTGATGGCAGCCAAAGCAATAGAAAAGCTGTCTCTCCTGGGAGACGGAAAATGAGGGGGTCTTTTCTGAATGAAAAGGGCAAAGTCCCCAGTAACGGTTACCACGGCGGCTTAATTCCACTCTTTCACCGATTATATCCACAATATCAACACGTGATTCAATCTCTTTTATTAGATCATCATCATGGCCGCCGTTCATCCCTCTCCCCCCTTCCGGTTGCTCATTCTATCCCAGTTCGGCTAAGGGCAATGGCAGGAAGTGGCTGTTAAAAAATCGTATGGCGTACCGGTCAGTCATACCGGCGACAAAGTCTGCCGCTACTCTTTCTTTCGCCAGATCCTGGCCGTGCTCACGGCCCAGAAGCTCGGGCTTATCTAAAACCAGCCGATAAATCTTTTCAATAATAAACCGGGCTTTGCTTTCCTCCTGTTGAGCTTCAGCACCCATGTAGACCACATCGAACAGGAAATCCCTCAGTTTGTGAGTGGCTTTCGCCACCTCGCTGCTCATAGCCACCTGTGGCTTTCCCATACTGTTCAGAATAGTATCCCTGACCATGGTATTGATCCGTCTGCTGTGCTCACGACCCAGGAGGTCTACACACTCACGGGGCAGTTCATCATAGCTGATCTTCCCAGCACGTATAGCATCATCAATGTCATGGTTTATATAGGCTATGCGATCCGATATCTTTACCACCATACCTTCAAGGGTCTCCGGTTCTGCTTCTCCGGTGTGTTTAAGAATACCATCTCGAACCTCATAAGTAAGGTTTAAGCCCTGGTTTCCTTCCAGTACATCGACCACCCTGAGACTCTGTTCATAGTGACGAAACCCTCCCGGCAGGAGATCGTTTAAGGCATGTTCCCCGGCATGGCCAAATGGTGTGTGACCCAGATCATGTCCCAGGGCAATCGCTTCTGTCAAATCCTCGTTCAGCCGCAAAGCCCTGGAGATGGTGCGCGCAATCTGTGCCACTTCCAGGGTATGGGTAAGTCTGGTCCGGTAGTGATCGCCCTCCGGCGCAATAAACACTTGAGTTTTATGTTTCAATCGGCGAAAGGCCTTGGAGTGAATTATCCGGTCCCGATCCCGTTGAAAATCAGTGCGCACCTCACAGGGAGCCAACTCCCTGATTCTCCCCCTAGTATTCTGACTCCTAACTGCGTAGGGGGAAAGGAATTGATCCTCGAACTGCTGGTACTGCTCTCTTATGTTCATATCCTATCCATCCTGATATTCCGGGTGGCCCGGGCCACCTCGACTACCCGCTTCGCAAGGATCGCAACCCGTTCCAGGGCATACCGGTCCTCTGACGAAGGCCGTTTTGCCATGACTCCCATGTGCCCGCAGTCATTTTCAAAATACCCGTCCCCGGCAACTAACATCCCCTGTATCAGCATCATATGATGAATCGCCTGCACAGTGGTTTCCTGCCCGCCGTACGAGCTGCCGCCTACTGTAATCGCTCCTCCCACAACATTCAGCAGCCGCTTGTTCGACCTTAGCGAGCGGGTCTTATCCCAGAAGGACTTGAGCTGGCCGGATACGGTACCAAAATAAACCGGACTTCCGATTATAATACCATCAGCTCTTCCCAGGCTTTGCAGAGCTTTCTCCAAAGGCTTCCCTTCCGCACACCGGGCCTGACATGGGGACTGACATTGAATGCAAAAGGGGGTTTTCAAACCTTTTAATGCCTCACTGCAGCGAATCAATTCTGTATCTGCATCCATTGCGGAACACACTTTCATCGCCTCCGCCATCAAAACCGAGATATTCCCGTCCTTGTTGGGGCTGCCGTTTAAACCGATGATCAGTGGGCGATACTCTTTTTTATTATTCATAACTCACCTCCGGTTATGTACCTTATTAAATATACGCCTTTAATTATCATGTTCCTCTTTGAAAATTGGTTTCTATATATGGTACGGACCTGGTCTTTTTAATCGCCATGGTTAAACCGACGGCAATGATCTGGAAAGCAAATTATGCTGGGTTACAGTCACCAAATTCTAAGTGAGTATTTTCCACACCTGGAAGAAATCCTGTGCTATAATTATTAAAATTCCAGTAAAGGGAGAGTTTATGTGTCGGCTAACTTTGAAATTGTAGAGACCTTTGATGCCTACTATGTCAGAGTAAACGGAAAAGTTGACCTGAATCTCCTGTCACAGGAACTTAAACGCCAGAATCTAGATGTTGATGTCAGCAAGATAATGCGAGAAGTCGTAAACGCCAAGGCCGGACAGGAGATCTTTTTACTGTCAAAGCCCAGCGAACCAGAGGGTAAAATCGTTTTAACTGTGGCACCTGGTAAGATGTCCGCCCTTCTGACCTTGAACATTCGGCCCGGAGAAAAGGTCCCCCTTGATGAGGTGTTCCAGAAACTAAAGGATAAACAGGTTGTTCATGGGGTAAACCTGGAACGCATTAAGACCCTGATCAATCTGAAGCGTCCAGCCTTTCGTGAATTAATCGCCGCCGGGGATCCACCGGAACCAGGTTTGGATGCCAGTATCGCCTATACATATGATCAACCGAATCTGGACCCAATACCGGTCGCGGATGGCTTTACCTATGAACCTGGGCACATCATTCCGGTCAAGGAAGGTGATGTAATAGCCCAGAGAACCCCGTTTACCTTAGGCGTTTTCGGTTGTAATGTGCTGGGTGAGATTGTGCATCCCCTGCCAGGCAGGAATTTGGAATTTAAGGTTGGCAAGTCTGTCAGCGTTAAAGGGAATACTGCTTTCGCCGCCAGGGACGGGGCTGTTATCTGGCAAGATCGGGTAATCGAAATAACTGACTTGAACACCATCACTGAAGACCTGTCCCAAGGCGCAATAAAGGCGAAAGGAATGGTCCTAATCCGGGGTAATGTAGGTCCGGGCGTGCATGTTCAAGCTGAGAATGATGTTGAAATCAGCGGTACCCTGAAAGGAGGGACCGTAGTATCAGTTAATGGTTCCGTGTTTGTCAGGGGAGGCATAATTGGTCAGGGGCAGGCCATCGTCAAAGCTGCCGGTAATGTCGAAGCACCATTCATAGAAGACGCCGTTATTGAAGCCGGGCGGAACCTTATTATCGACAAGTACATTTTTGATTCTTCTATATCTGTTGGCAAGGCAGTATTCTTCAAAACTGTTAAGGAATTTACGTTGTCAGACAAGGAAAAGCGCAAACTCAAAGCCACAGCAGAAAAGAAAGAGACTGCAGAAACATCTGCTTCAAAGCATACCTATCCGGAAAGGATAAAACAGATATCCAGGGAAATAAAAACCCTGGAACGGGAAATGAAGTCGTTTGCCGCGCGCTTCAAAAACCTGACGGGCAGGGAGCAAGAATTGCGGGAACAGCTGGTCAGGTATGCCGAACAGACTGACAGCCTGAATCAATTAAGGCAGGAGCGGCAAAGCCTGGTTGACCAGTGGGGAGGCAGAGGTCTGGGTATCCTGGGACTTCTGGTTGATGTCGGCATTGCCTTCCAAACAAGGTATGAAGAACTCGTACTGGAACAGAGAGTAACACATGCTACCATATTTCATAATTACCATAAGAATCAGGTGGCTTTTACCGGAGACCAGTTACCATCTGATATGACACAAGACTGATTTGGTGTTTATATTGTGCTATCCGCAAGCCAGTTGGCGGTAGAAATAATTCGGGCCGCGGGGTTTTCCGCGGCCCTTTGGGTTTCTTGCCTAGACTTTCAGATTCGGTTATATCCAGCACCTTATTCAGTTGATTTACATACCGGCTGCTCTCTTAACAGCAGCCTGATGAGCACTGTCAACATGAGCCGGTGAAGGTGCCCATTGGTTTCCACCATGGGTCATGCTGTTAAGAAAATGAATACAAAAGTGCCCCGGGAAATTGTTGTCGGCAATAGTCTTTGACGCATGCGGCATCGCGTGCTGTGAGGCGGCAATCTTTTGCCCGGCAACAGAGACAATTATTGCCCTTCGCGCCCAGCTCCACTCTCCACCCCAGGTTGCTTTCATCTTAGCAGAGTCTGCTGCGGTCAGCGGCTCGCAATCCGCATGGTTGCTGCCGCCCATACGTTTGACCTGCCAGGTGTTCCCGGTGTCGAGGTCAGTAACGGTTGCTACCATGCCTACTTTAAAGATGTTCTTTGCCTGGGACCAGTCAACCAGCTGTCCGTACCGGTCGCCACGACTGGGTGGATCAGGCGGAGTAGTTGGTGGATTGCTGTTTCCAGGGTTAGCTGGCGGATTATTACCTCCCGGAGCTGTTGGCTGGGTGCCACTTCCCGGTATGGTTAGCTTTTGGCCAACATAAATAGTATCAGATTTCAAACCATTGGCCTGTTTAATGGCAGCAACAGTACTGCCATAGCGGCTGGCCAGCAGCCAGAGACTATCCCCGCTGGCTACCGTGTAAGTAAACCCTTTTTGGGAAACCAACTCCGTCAGTTTGGCCTTGGTGTTGGGACCGGCAATCCCATCAACTGCCAGGCCATTGGCTTTCTGAAAAGACAGTACGGCATTAAGGGTCCTGGGACCAAAAATCCCATCCACGCCGTACGTACTGTAGCCAATTCCTGTCAAGTCCCGCTGGAGTTCACGGACATCATCCCCCACAGTTCCAGTGTACAAAAGCCTGTCTCCATAAGCAGCATAACTGCTGGTCACCGGAAGAAACACGGCTGTAACCAGGAAGATTCCCATGAGAACTGATGTCAGCTTCCGCTTTATATGGTTGTTGGTCAAGCTATCCTCTCCTCCCTTCCCAATAGGTTGTACCCATCTTAACCTTTGTCCAAAGTTTTCGACAAATCCGGTCTGACCGCCGGGTCGGTTTTCATGGAGGAGCAGCCTTGAGGAGCGATTTTTGGCGGAGGGTCTCAAAAAAATCGTCCGAATAACTTAAAAAGAGGATAAGATGGTCCAAAATGGGAATGGGGCCTGGAAGAGCTAACCATAAACCGCTGCTTATGCACTCGATTGATACACTAAAACCTAATTACACGGGGTTCTGCTGTAAATGAGTAAAACGTAGCGGTAGCATCTTTCAGATATAAGACCTCCGTATTATCATCATCTGCTTTATACATTTCCTGCAGGGCTGGATAGGCGTCCAGCATATGCTGTTTTGCTTCTTTCCTGTCATCCCTTACGACGGTTGCTGCAATACGAATCCATTCACCACCATCCAGAGCACAGATTTCAATCTTGGGGTTTGCCTGCATCTGCTTGGAAACATTCTTAACTTTGCCTGTCTGGATGTAGAGCCTGTCTTCAAATATGTCTACGGTTCCGAAAGGACGCACTCTTGGTTGGTCACCGTCAACAGTTGCAATAAAATATGTCTGACATTTCTTTAAGAAATCATACACTTCTTTCACCTGAAAAACCTCCCTGTTGTTTTACCTGACCTTTGGTTTCGGCCCAGTATAATTATAATCCACAACATCAAACCAATAATCAATTTAAAGCAGTAAGAATGCCCCGAATAAATCAGGATCACTGGTTACGCCAAAACCAATCATTTCTACGCAGAAATCTAAGGGGAACAGTTGAACCTGTCCCCCTTCTTGTCTTATTGTTTCTGTTCCTTGTGTTATTACTTGTTCTTGAGGGCAGCCTGGGCTGCTGCCAGTCGGGCTATGGGAATCCGGTAGGGCGAGCAACTTACGTACTCCAGATTCAGCAGGTGACAGAATTCTATAGAGCTTGGCTCCCCACCGTGTTCTCCGCAGATGCCGATAAGGAGTTCGGGTTTTATCTGACGGCCTTTTTCAACTGCCATCCTCATCAGGCTCCCCACGCCCTTACGATCAAGAACTGCGAAGGGATTATCCTTGATGATCTTCTTTTCAATGTAGATGGGGATGAACTTACCCTCAGCATCATCACGGCTAAATCCCAGAGTGGTCTGGGTGAGGTCATTGGTGCCAAAGGAGAAGAACTCGGCCTCAGAGGCAATTTCATCCGCCACCACACAGGCACGGGGGAGTTCGATCATGGTTCCTACTTTGAACTCGAACGAGGTTCCGGTTTCTTTGACAACCTCCTGGTAGACGCTGATAACCTCCTGCTTCATGGCTGCCAGCTCATTTATATCCATAACCAGCGGGATTTCCACTTCAGGCAGAACGTTGACGCCCTCTTTCTTTAACTGCACAGTCGCCTCAAAAATGGCCCGGGCTTGCATACGGTATATCTCGGGAAACGTTACTCCCAAACGGGTGCCGCGGTGTCCCAACATGGGGTTAAACTCATGCAGGCTGGTTACTTTTTTGAGCAGGAACTCCTTTTCCTCTATCAGCCGTGCATTGCCGCCTCTAAACCTGAGCTCTGCAATCTCGAGCATCAATTCCTTGTCATCTGGAAGGAATTCATGGAGCGGTGGATCCAGCAGTCTGATGGTTACAGGCAGGGATTCCATCACCTTCAGAATTCCATAGAAGTCTTCCCGTTGAAATGGGAGAAGTTTGGCCAGGGCTTTTTCTCTGTCGGCTACCGTGTCAGCCATAATCATTTCCTGTACAATGGGCAGGCGTTCCTGGGCCATAAACATGTGCTCGGTACGGCACAATCCGATGCCTTCGGCCCCGAATTCCCTAGCTCTCCGGGCATCCCCGGGAGTATCAGCGTTAGCACGGACCGAAAGCCGCTTAACCTCATTGGCCCATGTTAACAGGGTCTCAAATTCGACACTAAATGTAGGGTCAATCATAGGCACTTCACCGAGAACCACATTCCCGGTTGAGCCGTCAATGGAAAGGATATCTCCTTTTTTGATTAGTGTCCCATTAACCGTTAATTCGCCGGCTTCGGCGTTGATTCTTAAGGCTTCACAGCCGCAGACACAGGGTTTACCCATCCCCCTGGCAACTACCGCCGCATGGCTGGTCATTCCGCCACGAGCCGTCAATACGCCCTGGGCCTTGATTATGCCGTGGATGTCATCCGGAGTGGTCTCATTGCGTACCAGGAGAACCTTTTCTCCGTCATTACCAGCCTTTTCGGCCTCATCTGCATCAAAGACCACCTTGCCTGAAGCTGCTCCTGGAGAAGCCGGAAGCCCGCGAGCGATAACCTCAAGCTTGGCCTGGGGATCAATCTGACTGTGAAGCAGCTGATCAAGCTGTTCCGGGTCAACCCTTAACAAAGCCTCTTCCTTGCTTATCAGGCCCTCCTGAACCATATCATAGGCAACTTTTACCGCCGCCCGGGCTGTGCGCTTGCCGGTACGGGTCTGCAGCATATAAAGCTTGCCCTTTTCCACTGTAAACTCAACATCCTGCATATCGCGGTAGTGCTGCTCCAGGGTCTTACAGGTCTGCACAAACTGGTCATATATATCCGGCAGTTCCTCCTCCAGTTTGCTGATTGGAGACGGGGTACGGATCCCGGCTACCACATCCTCCCCTTGTGCATTGACCAGGAATTCTCCGTAAAGTTGGTGCTCACCGGTTGACGGATTGCGGGTAAAGGCCACACCGGTACCGGAATCTTCACCCATGTTACCGAAGGCCATGGACTGGATATTGACCGCTGTCCCCAGATCATCCGAGATTTTATTTGCCTTGCGGTAGACTTTGGCCCGCGGGGTATTCCAACTCTGAAATACCGCAGTAATAGCCATCTCCAATTGTTGTTGCACATCCTGGGGGAATTCACGATTGGTGGCCCGGGTCACAATCTCTTTGTATTCTTTAATAATATCAAGCAGTTTGTCCTCGGGAATCTCATAGTCGAACTGGAGGTTCAACCGTTTCTTGTAGCGCTCCATAACCGAGTCAAACATCCCATGCTCAGCATCCAAAACCACATTGCTAAACATTTGAATAAAGCGCCGGTAGCAATCGCGGGCGAACCGGTTATTGCCGGTTAGACTGGCCAAACCTTCGACCGTATTATCGTTCAATCCCAGATTGAGAATAGTGTCCATCATACCCGGCATTGAAATAGCGGCTCCAGATCTAACTGAAACCAGCAATGGGTTCTGCTTATCACCAAATCTCTTTCCGGTCTTTTCCTCTATCATCTTCAGTGCTGCCTGAACCTCGTCCAGAAGTCCAGCCGGCAACTGGTTGCCGTTTCGATAATACTCGTTGCAGGCCTCGGTGCTGATGGTAAACCCCGGGGGAACCGGCAAACCGATTCGGGTCATTTCCGCCAGATTGGCGCCCTTGCCTCCAAGCAATTCCTTGCTCCGTCCGCCACCTTCATCAAACAGGAAAACATACTTCTTAGACATGACTTAACCCCCTATAGTATATTTCAAGGATTTTACTGGATGTTTCCTCCACAGCCCGGTTGGTAACGTCAATTACGGGACAGCCCAGTCTGCGCATGAGTTGGTGGGCAAACTCCATCTCTTGAAGGATTCGGCTCTCATTCGCGTAATTAGCATCTGCCATCAAGCCCAGGCTTTTCAACCGCTCTTTGCGTATAGATAGTAGTTGCTGGGGATCGATGGTCAATCCGATAAGCCTTCCCTTTTCTACCTGGAACAGCTCCTCAGGGGGTGCAACCTCCGGTACGAGAGGCACGTTAGCTACCTTGAGCCGCTTGTGTGCCAGGTACATGGAAAGCGGGGTTTTGGAAGTGCGTGATACCCCGACCAATACGATATCGGCCAGCATAATTCCACGCGGGTTCTTGCCATCATCGTACCTGACCGCGAACTCTATCGCCTCCACCCTGCGGAAATAGATCTCATCAACCTTGCGCAAGATCCCGGGTTCGCGGTGGGGTATCAGTCCGGTTGAGCGTTCGACCGCATCCATTATAGGAGAAAGGATATCAACAGTAATAACACCTGCTGAAGCTGCCTTCTGCAGGAGGTAGTCCTTGAATTCCGGCAACACCAGAGTAAAAGCTATCATCGCCTTGGTCTCAACCGCCTGCTCCACGACCCTGTCTATAGTATCTGTATCACCAACATTGGGTATCCTTCTAATCTCAATTTTGCCCGAGTCAAATTGGCTGGTGGCTGCTCGTACCACCATTTCGGCGGTTTCTCCAATAGAGTCAGATATTATGTAAACACCAGGAACACCTGTAGCCAATACTCAAACCTCCTTATTATTCTTGTAAGCGAGGTCCAGAAACAGTCGTGCAATATTGGTTTTGGTGATGCGGCCTACTACCTCCAGCTTTTCTTCTCCCTGGTCACCGATGAATACTTTCACAACAGGCAAGCTGTCAATCTCATGGGCCACGATTTTTCTGGCAGCATCAACCACCTTATCATCCAGGGTACAGGTTACGACATTTGGCATCCGGGTCATGATGACGCTGACCGGAACCTTGAAAAGATCAGTATGCCCTAAAGTCGTTTTCAAGAAATCCTTGCGTGATACAACCCCGGTCAGATAATTATCCTTATCCACCACATATATGGTTCCGGCGTCCTCGGTAAAAAGGGTGACGATGCCATCGTAGATACTGGAAGCCTCGGGAATCACCACCGGCATGGATTTTACGTCCCGCACCCGGTACTGATTCAGGATGCGGCGAATGGCGTTGTGGAACCCTTCACTCTTATAGGTGTAGCCAACCCGTGGTTTGGCTTCAAGATAGCCCGACATAGTCAAAATAGCCAGATCAGGACGGAGAGCTGCTCGAGTAACCTCCAGGATTTCAGCAATCTTTTCTCCGGTAATCGGCCCATTTTTTCGGACAATCTCGATGATCCGTTCCTGTCTCTGATTCAGGTCGAACATTGTCCCACCTCAATATGCTATACTTTTTGCCCAAAAAGCGATTAATTATATACACTATATAGATTAAGTAATCACTCTGGTTCTGTCAAAGGTATTTCAGACAACCAGTTTGGAGAAGTCCGCAAAGTCCTGGAACAACCGTACCACCTGTTTTAAGAGTGCCAGGCGATTCTCTTTAACCTGATCATCTTCAACCATGACCATTATGCGGGCAAAAAAGGTATCCAGGAGAGGCCTCATGGCCGCCAGCTTTTCACAATAACCGGAGTATTTACGCTGGCTTAAATAACCTGCCAATTCCTGTGTCAGCCGTTCGGTCATCTCGAACAAATCCCGTTCAGCCTGGTCCTCGAACAATTCGGGCCGGACCTGTACATCGCCGCCCTTGCGGGAGAGGTTGAACGGCCGGTTAAATGCTACCATCAGATCCTCAAAATATGGCTGTTCTTTGATATCTGTCAGGGCTCTGGCTCTCTCACTGATCAGTAACAGTTGTGAGGTGCTTAGATTCATGACTGCATCCAGGACGTCATAAGAAATCCCTTCATCCTGCAGCACCCCCCGCAGTCTCAGCAGGATAAATTCCATAACCGAATTTACGGTTTCCTCCTCGGTAAGATCAAGACGGGCCTCAAATTTACGGTAAGACCAGCGTATAACCTCGTCCAAATCCAGTTCCAGATTGGAGCCCAGGACAATAGCCACGATCCCCAAGGCCTGTCTCCGCAGGGCATAGGGATCCTGAGATCCAGTCGGTCTTACCCCAATGGCGAAGTTCCCCACCAGGTTATCGAACTTCTCGGCCAGAGAAAGCGCGACTCCCGGGGAGGAAACCGGCAGATCATCTCCTGTAAAACGAGGGAGGTAGTGTTCGAAAATAGCCTGAGCCACCACCGGGTCCTCGCCATCCAGGAGAGCATAGCTGCGTCCCATGATCCCCTGGAGCTCGGGAAACTCATAAACCATGCTGGTTTCCAGGTCAGCCTTGCACAGCAGGGCGGCTCGTTCTGTAAGCTCTATCTCTTCAAATCCCAGTTCCCGGGCTATAAAAGCCGCAAGTCCCTGCAGACGTTTGGTTTTCTCCCAGATAGTTCCCAGGCGAGCCTGGTAAATCACATTTTCCAGTAGTTTAACCTTGCTTTCAAGTGGCTCCTTGGTATCCTCGCGATAAAAGAAATAGGCATCATCAAGGCGCGCTTTCAGTACCCGCTGATTGCCCTCGGCGACCACCTTAATATTATCTGTGGTACCATTTCGCACCCCGATAAACACCGGCATCAGCCTACCCTGTTCATCGACTACCGGGAAGTATCGCTGGTGTTCCTTCATGCTGGTTACCAGAACTTCGGATGGTATGCTGAGGTAATCGGCATTAAAAGTACCGGCAAATGCTGTAGGGTACTCTACCAGGAAGGTTATCTCATCCAGAAGATCGTCATCCCGGGTTACCCTGCCCCCCTGGTCTGCGGCAACCTTATTAACCTGCTCCCAGATCCAGTCCCGGCGCTCCCGGACATCAACCACAACGTAAGCCTTACGCAGTTTTTCGATATACTCCTCAATCCCTTTGACGGTAATGCCTCCCGGGTGCAGGAAGCGGTGCCCGTAGGTGACATCTCCCGCAGTGACATTCTCGATTTCGATGGGGATCACTTCGCCGTCGAATAAGGCTACCATCCAACGTATAGGCCTGATAAACCTCATCTCTGAATATCCCCAGCGCATGGAGCGGGAAAACGGCATCCCGGTTATGATCTTTTTCAGCACCTCAGGCAGAACTTGAATGGTAGGCTTTCCTGATTCCTTTATTGATGCAAACACATAGGTGTGTCCCCCTACTTCCCGGGTGACGAGATCCTCCACCGAGATCCCCTGGCTGCGGACAAACCCCTGCACCGCCTTACTTGGTTTACCATCGGAGTCAAACGCCTTATCCGCCTTGGGCCCTCTTACCTCGCGTACTGACTCCGCTTGATGTTCCGGCAGTCCCTCAACCATAAGAGTCAACCGACGGGGCGTACTGCCAATACGCAGTTTGGTAAAGGATAACCGTGCACCATCAAGCTCCGCTTCGGCCAGGTTTTTGAATTCATCTATCGCCGCTGGCAGCAGCAAAGCTGGCATCTCTTCAGTACCGATTTCTAAAAGCAGTTCTTTATTCATTATTCTTCCCCCCTTTATCCAGTCCCAGAGCTTCACGGCGGGCCATGTCTTTAAGCAGCGGGTAGCCCAGCCTCTCTCGCTGTGCCAGGTACTCCTTGGCGGCTACCCGGGCAAGGTTGCGAATCCGGCCGATATAGGCGGTTCGCTCGGTTACACTTATTGCTCCCCGTGCATCCAGGAGATTAAACAGGTGGGAACATTTTAATACATAGTCGTACGCCGGTTGTACCAATCCCTTATCCAGAACCCGCAATGCCTCCTGTTCGCTCAGTTTAAACATGGCCAGGAGGGTTTCAATATCTGCCACGGTAAAATTGTAATGTGAGTAGTCCACCTCTCCCTGATGGTGAACATCACCGTAGCTTATGCCATCGATCCACTCAATGTCATATACGCTTTCCTTGTTTTGTATATACATGGCCAGTCTTTCAATGCCATAAGTAATCTCCGCACAGACCGGATAACAGTCAAAGCCTCCGCATTGCTGGAAGTAGGTGAATTGAGTTACCTCCATACCATCCAGCCATACCTCCCAGCCTAAGCCCCAGGCTCCTAGAGTTGGAGATTCCCAGTTATCTTCCACCAGCCTGATATCGTGCTTCTCCGGTTCAATCCCCAACTGACGAAGGCTTTCCAGGTACATCTCCAGTACATCATCGGGTGAAGGCTTCAGGATCACCTGGTACTGGTAATAGTGCTGCAGGCGATTGGGGTTTTCCCCGTAACGTCCGTCAGTAGGCCGCCGGGACGGTTCCACATAAGCAACATTCCAGGGTTCAGGTCCCAGCGCACGTAAAAAGGTGGCCGGGTTCATGGTCCCTGCACCTTTCTCAACATCATAAGGCTGCTGGATTATACACCCCTTATCTCCCCAATATTTTTCCAATGTCAGGATAACCTCTTGAAATGTTAACGCCAATTTAATTCCTCCCAAATAAGATTAAGCTCGTTCCCCTGGCAGGGACGAGCTTGGCCCGCGGTTCCACCCTGATTGGCATAATGCCCTCTCAGAAATCGGGTTTTACTTGCCTATTCAGGCTTTCCTCCCGCTGCTCCAGAGTGCCCTTCAGATTGGTTCTTCTGCCAGGTTTCCACCCCTCCCGGCTCTCTGCAAGAAGATTCCATACCTACTCGCTCTTTCATCACAGGTATGTAAATTTAGTTAAAGTTTAGCAACCTCCAAGTTCCATTGTCAATCAGGTGTCAACAGAACCGTCAGTCCGTGTGAAAACCTAATGTTGCGTATTATTATGCATGCTAAGCATATTCGCCATCTTGCGGCTCGCTCCTATGTTCCTCGCCTACATCCCCAACAACTTGTTTTTCTTTGGGCGGGACAGCCGACATACGCGGCGTCCATGCCGCGGATGTCGGTATTTCGCCATCCGTGGCGAAATAGTCCCGCCCTGGACTCAGAAAAACTTCGTTGGGGGATGTAACGGCTCGTCACAACGTCACTCACTCGCAAGCCGGCGAATATGTGGTTTTTGTACATTTACAATACTATTAGCTCTCGTGCTGAGTTTTCACACGGCCTGCCGTCACCTTGACACCTGTTCAGAACTTTTTCAGGGTTCTCATGACCTTCTTAAGATTCAGCTTTCTTTCCAGGTAGAATTCCAGGTAATCCTCCAGAACCTTCTCCATCTGCTCCAATACCTGCGGTGAAAGGCGCAGGCGGGGGATTATCGTAATCGGGTTATGCTGCAGGGTCCGCAGTGCGGCCAGGGCAGCCGGTAGTACCCGGTTTGCCTCCACTCCGGCAGCACAACTGCTGCAGACAGCACCTCCACTGGACCGGCTGAAATAGGTCAGGTTTTCAACCTGGTTACAACGGCAGCACCGGTCCAGAACCGGGGCAAATCCAACCAGGTTAAGCAGCTTTATCTCAAAGAATCGGAGGCAAATGGGAGATGCCGGGTTATCCTCCATATATCGCAGGACCTGTAGATTCAGGTTCAGCAGCGGCTGGTTGGGATCCCGGTCAACTGTGCTTTTATCTAAGAGCTCCAGGATATATAAAGCCTGCAGGGTCTTGTCCAGGTCCTCGCGGATGTTGCCAAAGAACTCATTAATACGCCCCTGGGTGATCAGGTACATCTCTCCGGATCGGGTGATATAAAACTGAGAATAGCAAAAAGGCTGCACCAGCCCGCGCAGTGTGCTCTGGGGTTTCTTCACCCCTTTGGCTACCACAGGTATTTTGCCCAACTCGCGAGAAAAAAGAGTGATAATCTGGTCAGTTTCTCTCAAGTCAAACGACTTTAGTACCAGGGCATCCGTGCGCTGATACATCTCATGCCTCCCCTGATGATGACTCCGGCTACATGCAGGGGCTCATTGACCAATTCTGCCTGCAGCCCGGCTTGCTTCAATCTCCCCAGGATTTCCTTTACCTGATTCTGGTTTACGGCATCATAATTAAACGCTACGTAGACGCGTTTGGCTCGGTCTTGAATACTCGTTTCCAGCCAGCCCCAGTCTGACCCCTGCACACGATTAACATACAAGAACAATGCCTGTCCGTACATGGTGCATCGTGAACCAAATATCTCGCCTTCATAGCGAGCGGCGGGTTTACCTGTGGCAACCAGGGTGAGTGCCTTAACCGCGATCCGGTTCATGCAGGCGGGTGTCTTTACCAGACCCCAGCGGGGCAAGGCTACCACCGGGCAATCAATCTGTTCCCGTCTCAGCATGGTGAGCAGGTCCTCTGTCCTCATGGCATCCCGCGTGTGCCCGTGGGCTATGTATCCCATGGTCACAGGCACGATTAGTATATCCGGCTGCAACCCCAAGGTAGGCAGGTGATGACCGCCATCGAAAATAACCACCCGCAAGGCTTTGGATGCCAGCTTTTTCTGTTCAGCCAGGCCTTCTGCCGTTGCGTGCCAGGCATCCATCCCTGAGCTCTCCACAATCACCTTGATTCCCTTCTCCAGACAGGTGTTGGCGATCTGAGAATACTGGGATGCATCTGGAGTTACCGCCACCACGGTCACTGCTCCGGGATCTCTTTCATGCTCCCGGAGAGCCCGCCAGCCCAAGCCCGTCCAGTTGCCGTTTGACACCTGTTTCATGTCATCCGGGGTCAGAAGGTCACCCCGTACAGTCCCCGGATAGATCAACTCAACCTCAACCAGGTTTGAGATGGCAGCCCCGTACCGGTCTGCCACCCCAGCCACCAGCGGATTATTGTAAGATATAAATCCCTGTGTAATCAATGCTATCGTGGCCGCCGCGACGGTTATTGCAAGGCAGATAATCCTCATCATAAACCTAGTTATACAGTATGACCAGGGATTCTATTCCTTTTAAACTGCAACCAGGTCTGCTCTTCTTAAAACATTATCAAGTTCCGGGCATTGCTGACCCCCAAACGGTTAGCTCCGGCCTCAAGCAGCTGGAGAGCAAACTGGTGATCCCTGATCCCTCCCGAGGCCTTTATCTTTACCTCATTACCGGCGAACTCCCGAATCAACCTGACATCCTCCAGGCTGGCACCTCTAGTGCTGAAACCAGTGGAGGTCTTGATGTAATCCGCACCTGCGTCCCGCGCAATACAGCACACCCGCCTCAGTTCCTCCCGGGTCAGCAGAGCCGTTTCAACAATGGTTTTGAGGATTCCTCCCGCGTCCTCAATCTTCCTGGAAGCCAGACGAACCTCCTCTTCCACCAGTGCCCAGTCCCGGTCCTTAATGGCTCCAATATTAACCACCATATCAATCTCCCGGGCACCAAGTCCCAATGCCCGCGCGACTTCCCGGGCCTTATCCTCAGGACTCATAGCTCCCAGAGGAAAAGCAACCACAGTGCATGGTGCGACCGTTGAGCCCAACAAAGCTGTTACCACCGTTTCCAGCCTTACCGGATTGACACAAACAGCCGCGAAACCGAAATTAACGGCCTCGCGGCAAAGGTTGACTATATCCTCCCGGGTGGCATCCGCTTTCAACAAAGTGGAGTCAATAACCGATGCGATATTCAAAGCAAGACCCCCTAATACCTGTATCCCAGATTCTTTAATTGCGCTTCACTGTTCCTCCAGTCTTTCTTAACCTTAACCCACAACTCCAGGTAGACCTGAGTACCCAGGAGGTTCTCTATGTCGTGACGGGCCATTTCCCCGATCTTTTTAAGCATCGAGCCTTGCTTGCCTATGATTATTCCTTTCTGGGAATCCCTTTCCGTGTAGATGGCCGCCCGTACATAAATCAGATTGCGGCGGCTTTCAAACTCCTCAATCTCCACGGCGAGGGAATGCGGTACCTCTTCCCTGGTCAGGTGCAAGGCCTTCTCTCTTATATACTCAGCTATAATAAAACGTTCCGGCTGGTCAGTGTACTCGTCTTCAGGATAATACAGGGGGCCCTCTGGCAGGTAGCTAAACAGAACCTCCATCAACCTGTCAAGGTTACCCTTCTTGGCCGCAGAAACCGGAATCACTTCCGCAAAATTCATCTTGGTCGCTAACTGCTGGATCAATTCCAGGACCTGGCTCTCATTGACCAGGTCAATCTTATTGGGCACCAGGAATACAGGGGTTTCAATATTCACCAGGGTATTAATAATGTAATCCTCACCTGAGCCAGGAGAAACCGAGGCATCCACCACATACAAAATGACATCAACCTCTCGTAAAGCGCGGGAGGTTATGTCCACCATGTACTCACCCAGTCGGTGTTTGGGCTTGTGGACCCCCGGAGTATCTATAAAAATAACCTGTCCCTGCTCACCGGTGTAAATCCCCTGTATCCGGTTGCGGGTTGTCTGCGGTTTATCTGAAACAATAGCCACTTTCTGGCCAATTATGCTGTTTAGTAGAGTGGACTTGCCCACATTGGGGCGTCCAACTATGCTTACAAACCCGGATTTGGTTGTCATTTAAGCCTCCCTCTGCTGCAGAGCAAAACCCTGGGGGAGCAATTCTTCCAGGTGATATTGTATCATCTTACCAGAATCGGAGGCACAGATCACAACCAGATTGGGGGCAAATTCGGCCAAAACCTGTCTGCACGCCCCGCACGGGGTTATAATCTCCTCGCCTCCGGTTATTAACAACCTTGAGAACTGGCATCTGCCCTCAGATATGGCTTTGAATACAGCTGTCCTTTCGGCACAAACGGTAAGACCAAAAGACGCGTTCTCTACATTGCAGCCTGTGAAAACCTGGCCACCTGCACTAACCAGGGCGGCGCCCACTTTGAATCCGGAATACGGTGCATAAGCATGATTCCTGGCTTCCTGTGCTATTTTAAGAAGCTCGAGGTCTGTCACCGGGAAAATCCCTCCAACCAGTTAAGTATCCGGGGGCCAAAGACCATTATTCCGACTAGTACTGCACCCAGTGCGGCAACCAGCACGGCTCCGGCACTCAGGTTCTTTACCCGCCCAGCCCTTATATCGTACTGGGGGCTTATAATGTCAACTAACTCCTCAAGCGAGGTGTTGAGTATCTCAGTTGCCCAGACCACAGTGATGGTCAAGATTATCAAGGTCCATTCAATCCTATTGAGTCCGAAGAACAACCCGGCGGCAATCACCATGAGGCTCGCAAGCAGGTGTATTTTCATATTGCGCTGGGAAGCCAGGGCATAAACCACTCCACTGGCCGCATTGCGCAGGCTGGCGTAAAAGTTCCGGGACTTCACCGTAACAGACCCAGGCTTTCCATAAGCTTGTCTTCCAAAGAACGCATCAAAACCCGTTCATTCTCCTCTTCATGATCATACCCCAGGAGATGCAACATCCCATGTACCGTCAGAAAAGCCAATTCTCTTTGCGGGGTGTGACCATATTCTGCCGCCTGAGCGAGAACTCGTTCCATACATATAAGGATATCCCCCAGCATATTATCAGGTTCCGGGCTCTCATACTCCGGCTCATCGTCATGCGTTTCCTTTATCGCAAAGGACAGGACATCCGTGACCTGATCCTTGCCCCGGTAAACATAGTTGAATTCTCGTATGTCGCTGGCATCGACAATGACCACATTTACCTCGCAATTTGCCGCCAGCCGGCACATCCTGCCCACCTGATTAATCGCCTTGCGGATGAGAGGTTCATAACTCTTGTCCCATTTACATGCGGTTTGCTGGTTAACTACTGCTATCTTCAAGATCCCCTCTCCTCCCTTCGAATTCCCGCACTAGTGTTTCCGGGTATTCAATACGGCTATGATAGACTCCTGTCAATACTTTCGAAAAGCTCTCCGCAATTATGTTTAAATCACGGAAGGTAAGATCACATTCTTCCAATTGTCCATCATTAAGCCTATCCTTTATTATCCGGCGGACCATACCTTCTATTCTCCCCGGTGTTGGATCCTGCAGGGAGCGGACCGCAGCCTCAACCGCATCAGCCAGCATGACCAGCGCAACTTCCTTGCTCTGTGGTTTTGGCCCTTCATAGCGGAAGGTTTCCTCATTCACGTGACCTTCTTTGTCCTCCTCCAATGCCCGGCTGTAAAAGTACTTGACCAGGCTGTTGCCATGGTGCTGCTCAATAAAATCAATTATCTGCGGAGGCAACCGTTTCCCTCGCGCCATTTCCACCCCATCCTTGATATGGGATGTTATTATCAGGGCGCTTAAGCTGGGGGCAATTTTCTCGTGGGGATTGTCACTGGCCAGTTGATTCTCCACAAAGAAATAGGGTCGCTTCAGTTTCCCGATATCATGATAGTAGGCCCCAACCCGAACAGTCAAAGAATGAGCACCAATTCGCTCAGCCGCCGATTCGGCCAGGTTGCCTACCATAATGCTGTGATGATAGGTCCCTGGAGCCTCAACCAGCAGTTTCCTCAGCAACTCCTGATTAGGATTTGACAATTCAAGGAGTTTTACCATACTGGTTACCGAGAATACGGTTTCCAGATATGGCAGCAGCCCAATAGTAAGAATTGCTGACAGGAAACCGTTAAGAATACCAAAGAAGATGCCAGTCAAAACCAGGCTGGTGGTCATCCCAGTATACAGCATTGCCATAGTGAGTATGGTTACGGTATTGGCACCGGCAATGTACAGGCCTGACCTGGCCAGATCTCCGGTTTGATTTAAGCGGCTGACCCATAACACTCCAACAGCTCCGCTGGCAAAGGCAGTTGCCACAAACGGTATTGGACTCCCCTGGGTCAGCAGTCCCACAAAAATAGCCGCCACAAAGGTAAAAAGGTAGGCCAGCTGCTGGTTCAAGAGTATGGCTACCAGCATGGAGCCTGCTGACACCGGGATTAGATAACTAACCAGCACGTTTATTTCAGGCCTCTCACCGATTTGAATAACTGTTATCGCCTTGGCAATGGCGACTATTAATACAAATATAAGACCCAGGAGCATCATCAACCGCCCCTGCTTCAAGATCTCACGATGATACATCCGCAAGTAGGCAATGCAGATCAAAAAAGTCATGGCCACGAAGAGGGCTACCCCTCCCAGAGTTACCCCGAATCCAGCCGAGCGCTGCACCCCTAATTGCCTAAGGATATCGATATGCTCCTGGGTAACCGGGTCCCCTTCCCGGATTATCATCTGCCCTTGTTGGATGGTCCTCTGTACCGGAAGGACCTGTTTTACCGCTTCTTCGATGGCTTCCTCGGTAGCGGCGGCGTTATAAATCAGGTTTGGCCTCAGGGCTCTGATGGTCGCAATTTCGACCACGTTACGGGCTAATGGCAGGTAGGATAGGGTTTCGGCACGCGTTTTTACCTGCCCGGCTGCAGTTGGCAAAGCCTCCTCGGTAATCGGCTGACTCATCAGATTGTTCAGGGTCAGCAGAGTGCCATCTTTGATGCTTTGCATATCTTCGTCAGTTGCATCCACCAGATAAGTTGCCAATTGTGAAGGTGAGTATCCTTCCAAACCATGAGTGTCGCTAATGTTGGCAACAAACGTTTGTATCTGCTCAATCTTATCCTTACGGGTCGAAGATTCGTCAATCCTGACGGTGTTAACCTGAACAAAGAATTCGTTAACATCTTGCTCCGCCTCAACCAGTGCATCACGATCCTCCTGGTAGACCTTGCGTACCTTTTGGGCTGCTTGTTCCTGCAATTCCTTGGTACGGGCCTCATCGGTAATTATGGCGGCGTGAGGCGACCTTATATTGCGAGGGCTAATCTGACCTGGCTTAAGATCGATCTGAGCGCCCATGAAGTTGCTGAAGACAATGAAGGTTAGCAAAATAAAAAAGCCCGTGTAAATAAAGATCTGGCGTCCCAACGTACTGTATACGGTTTTTTTAAGATAGTCTCGCAGAAAACCAAGTGATAGCATGTTAAATCAATCCTTCACTTGACTGTTTACCAGGTCTGCTGTTTCGTATTCTTCATAGGCATCGATTATCCTCTGCACCAGCGGATGCCTGACTACATCTTCCCGGCTAAGATAGTTAAAAGATATACCTCCTATACCCTTTAGTATCTTCTGAATCTCAATCAGTCCGGAAAATTCTTCCTTGGGAAGGTCAACCTGGGTTATGTCCCCGGTAATAACCGCCCGGGAACCAAATCCCAAACGGGTCAGGAACATCTTCATCTGCTGGGGGGTGGTGTTTTGGGCTTCATCCAGGATAATAAAGGCATCATTCAGGGTGCGTCCACGCATATACGCCAGGGGAGCGACCTCGATGATGTTCTTTTCCATATACCTTTGAGCCACATCCAGCCCCAGGATATCAAACAGCCCATCATACAGCGGACGGAGATAAGGGTTTACCTTCTCAATCAGATCCCCGGGCAAAAACCCCAATTTTTCCCCGGCTTCTACCGCTGGTCTGACCAGGATAATTCGCTGAACTTCTTTATTGCGCAGGGCTCTTACCGCCATTACCACCGCCAGATAGGTTTTTCCGGTTCCAGCTGGTCCAATGGCAAAGACTACGTCGTTTTCAGCCATCGACATAACATAGTTCTTTTGCCCCAGAGTCTTGGCCTTTATTGATTTTCCACGGGCAGTTGTCAGGATCGTTCCCGAAACAATGTCTTTATGCTTAACAGACAGCCCTTTACGCGTAAGGCTCATAGTATAATTGATATCCGCAGGGGTCAACTGCTTTTCACTTTGAACTATATCAAGCAGTGCATGAATTACCGCCTCGGCTTCATTAACGTCTTCCTCTTCCCCGCGGATGTTGATCTCTCCGCCCCGGGCCGACAAATCGGCCTTGCAGACCTCCACCAGATGTTTAAAGTTCTCATCATAGGAACCAAAAAAGATTGCTGCATCCAGGTTGTTTTGGATACTGACCCGTGTCTCTTTTTCCGGCAATCATCAGACCTCCCACCAAATGGTTGATTATAACGTGAGTATTATAACACATATACCTGAGGGTGTCCGCATCATGGGTATCCAGGAGGTCTATGCAATGTTTCCTGACAATTTATACTGATAAAAGGTCTATTTGCTTTCCCGGCCCTCCGGCAGACGAGCATACCGCTCGCCCGGGCAATCTCGCGTTGGCTGCACATCCCACTTACCGTCTTTTCTGGTTTAGAAGGAACCATTGGCTTGAGCCTCAAAGTCTATGGCAGTTCCTCCTCAACATTAAGCGGTTGAGGGCGGCAGATGTCTTCAATTACTTCTGCCTCAGCTTTTATGCGTATCATGTTATCACCGGCAGATGAGATCAGCCTGGTTTTGGTGCTCAGTATTTGATCCACCTCTTTTATTTCTTTTCTAAGATTGGCCAAGGCCTCTTTACGGGCTATTTCTAAAGCTACTTCCCGGTCATATTCCTCAATATGCGTCTGTTTTTCCAGAATCGTCTCCCTGGAATAGGTTATCAAGCCCCAGGGAGTATTTACACTGCGGTTCGTCTTCCGGGTTTCGAAGGATGCAAAAGCATTTTTCGGTCGTTTGATATCCCATTTGCCCCAGGGGGTCTCCAGCCTGAGCCCTTCCGATTTATTTCCGGTGAGAACGGATTTCTCCTCCACCAATGGATGCTCCCCGTACCCTTCGTACCATACCCTGGCTTTGACCACACCCTGGGCTTTAACCAGCCGGGGAGGAGGAACCTGCCCATCGGGGAATTCTCCCGTTGGGATAATTGTTCCCGAAATCAGGATATTGCCAACTCCAACTGTATCTCCTTTTTGTACCGCCGCCGTGCCATCCAGGACCATCACCTCTTCGACAATGCCTCCCCTTTTAGCCACCATATTGCAGGGACCCGTCACCGGTTCACCGGGAAGCACCTTTTCCACCACCTTGAGGGTAGCCTTTACACCTTTAATATCCACCTGCACATACGAGAGCTCGGGAATCTCCCGCAGTATTCCTTCCTCAATGCGGGTTTTGTCCAAACTCCCTTTAAACGCCCAGCGCTTGAGGCCGCAACTGGCCGCACTCCGGGCAATAGTTTCAGCCTTTACGGTATTTGCTCCTTTGATTTCCAGGAACCAGACAAAAGAAGATAGTATGTACAATACCAGGACAAATAACAGTGCTCCCAGGAACAGCATCCAGCGCTGCCGGAAGGTTCGCCGGTAAAAGGGGAGACCCTTGCGTTTAACCACTTCAATTTCATACCCGCATTTTTCAGCGATGCTTTCCAAAGGCTTATACCCTGTCCTGCGCATGGTGAAAAAAATATCCTGTCCATCGCGTTTAATATCTGCGAGGAATAATCCACGGGATAGGGCCATGTTTATAATCTTTTCCGGGTAGGGACCGTGTATTCTTACGGTTATTATCCCCCCCAGGTAGTCCAGCCACCGGTTACCGCTCATTACGCTCCCCCTTACTGTTCAAGCCTATCGGTTGCCTCTGCACTCACCGCGCACCACCAGAGCCTGTTACCGGGTAAAACAATGCCTGCTCAATTAACAAAACGCAAGCAATTAATCACTCCGGTGATGCTGATTTCATCTTGCATAATCAGCTTGATTTCCAATTCCTCGCCCTCTATTTCCAATAGCCCGCGGGCCAGGTTGATCTTGATGCAGCAATCCCCATACTCGATTATCCCTTTGTGATTTTCCAGGTGCAGTTCTCGTTGGCCGATAATCACCAGGCGTGGCAGATCTAAAACCAGATCCTTCGGCAGTTCCAGCATATCACCCAGTAATCGCTCCAGTCGGTCAGGTCTTGGCTTTTTGGGCACAGAACTCCCTCCCATCCAGTACACTTTATGCTCGGGGTTCCGGGCCAATTCACCAAATCGGAAACTTGGACAGAAGGGTTATAGCATTCGGACAGAAAAGCAGCCAGGATGCGGACTGCATCAAAGGGGGCGGTCCCCTTTGATGCAGCTATCCGAACTACATCCAGAGGGGCAGAATTATGGTGAGAAGGAAACTTATGATGACAAGAAACACAATGACGTAAAGCACAATACGCTGGTTGCGTCTTTGCATACCTTTGTTCATAAAAGCCATCGGGGGATACCTCCAAAGCAATCTGCGATACGGATATTTATGTTGAAATTATATACCGTAATTAAAACACCCTTCAAGAAATGATAAAAGCCTGGCATGGAACTCATCCTGCCAGGCTTTTAGTTTGAGTCGAGGATTTGTTTAACTATACTGTTGACCAGTTTTCCATCAGCCCGACCTTTGGTCTGTGGAATAATGGATTTCATGACTTTGCCAATATCTTTGCCACCCTTGGCCTGGGTATCCCGGATAACCTGATATACCAGTTCCCGGATCTCTTCTTCAGTCATCTGTTGGGGGAGGTAGGTTTGAAGATACTCAATTTCTTCTCTGATCTTGTTAACAGACTCTTCCCTGTTGGCCCGCTGGTAGTCCGGGATTGTATCCTGCCTCTGTTTAATCTCCCGGGCTATAACCCCCAGGACCTCTTCGTCGCTAAGCTCACGGTGTTTCTCTATTTCTTCATATTGAATAGCGGCTTTTAAGAGCCTTAGCACTGATAGCTTGGTCTTTGCCTGACCCTCTTTCATCACCGCTTTCATATCAGCAGATAGAGAATCCTTCAGGGTCATCTGTTACCTCCCTAATTTCTTCTTCTTTTTTCTTGCGGCTTCAGCCTTCTTTTTTCTCCTGACACTGGGCTTGTCGTAATGTTCATGTTTTCTCATTTCCTGCATTATGCCCGCACGCTGGCAGGAGCGTTTAAACCTCTTTATCGCACTATCCAAAGATTCGTTTTTTCCGACTTTTACTTCGCTCATCTTTTCCCTCCCCTCCTCATATAGCCGTTGCAGCATACCTATTTATTCTACTCCTTGGCCCACCCCAACGTCAAGCCAGTCAGTCCTAGTCCATTTCCTTGCCGCCCATGAGGTGGTAGTGCAAATGAAACACTCTCTGTCCGGCTTTCTCTCCACAATTGGTCATTAAGCGGTAATTGCCATCCAGGCCAACCTGCCGTGCAATTTCCCGGGCCCGGAATTGTATATATCCCAATAAACTGTGATCGGATTCTTGGATGTCCTCCAAATTGGCGATATGTCTCTTGGGCATCAGCAGAATATGAACAGGTGCCTGGGGGTTGATATCGTTTATTGCCAGAACGTCATCATCTTCAAAGACAATAGAAGAACTGATTTCCTTGTTGATTATCTTGCAAAACAGGCATTCAGTCAATCCTTCACCCCCTTTATGGTTATTGATTCAACGATTAGCCGGGGTATTCCTCCCCAATTCAGAACTTCCTGGGATTTTCCAAATTGCCCGCTGGCGCAACCACCTGGTATTATAAGTTAGGGAAAGTATTGTCAAATATATTTTAATTGTTTTAATGTTTAGAAATCAAGTTTCACTGTTGTTAGAGCAGTCTTGCAACTTTACCCAGCAGCCAGGTTCCCTCAACCCCACAGACTTCAACCGGGTAAAAACGGTTGGAAGTCTCGGCCCCCTCAACGACAACCTCCACATAGTTATCACTCAGTCCCCGCATGCCTCCCGGAGCGGTTTCCTCAGTCAGTATCTCCAACTCTGCGCCGATCAGGCTCCGCAGGAATCGTGACCTGCAACCCCGCCCCAGCTCAATCAGCTCCTGGCTGCGCTCGATCTTAACCGCTTCGCTGATCTGATTCCCCATCAGCGCCGCCCTGGTACCCGGGCGGGCGGAAAACCTGAAGACATGCAGATCGTTTAAAGGACTTTCCTCAACCAGGCGGCAGGTTTCCCGGAATTCCTGCTCCCCCTCGCCGGGAAAGCCAACCATAACATCGGCGGTTAAGCCCATTTTGGGTTCACGGTGACAGAGATCGGCCAGGAGCTCGAGGTACTGGTCTGCGGTATAATGCCGATTCATGGCCTTAAGGATCGTATCACTGCCGCTCTGCAGGGGAATGTGCAGGTGGCTGCATAACCGCCGTTCATGTATCACCAGATCAACCAGTTCCCCGGTTATTTCCGTTGGTTCAACCGAACCAAGGCGAATCCGGTAGTCTCCCGGAACCTCTTTAAGTATAAAATTAAGCAGCCTGGTAAGGTCCCAATCTTCCAGTTCCTTGCCGTACTGCCCCAGGTGAATCCCATTTAAGACAATCTCCCGGTAGTCATTGGCCACCATGCTCTGAACCTCTGCCAGCACATGCTCCGGGAGTTTGCTCCTCACCGGACCACGAGCCAGAGGAACGATACAGTATGAACAATAGTTTTCGCAGCCATCCTGGATTTTCACAAATCCACGGGTTCGGCCATGGTGGTATGTATATTCCACCGGGCGCAGCCAGCGAGCCTGGTCGCCCGGAGTCCCTTCTTCCCGCCGTATGTACCGGCTAAGGCAATCCATCAGGTGTTCCTTATCCCGGTTTGAGACCACCAGATCTACCTCGGGCAGAGCTGTCAGGTCTGATTTGGCCAACTGGGCATAACACCCGGTCACAACCACCAGGCTTTGGGGGTTCCTCCTCTTAGCCCGGCGTATTATGGCGCGAGACTTCTTTTCCGCGGTACGGGTTACGGCACAGGTGTTAATCACATATATATCAGCCACATCGGAGAAATCAACGATTTGAAACCCGTATCGCATGAATTCCTCCTGCAGGGCTTCGGTTTCCACCTGGTTTACCTTACACCCCAGGGTAAAGAATGATACCCGGCCACCGGCTAGAGGCATGGAGGAGGAAGAATCCAACCCGGTTTTGTCAATCTCACCGAAGGGCTTTTTGTCGCGAAGCATCCTGTGGCCTTCCACCCAATTCTTCTCCTTTCTTTGGCTTCCGGGTACCGTACATAGATTTACATAGTCCCCTGATCTTCAACTGCAGCGTCCCAGATCCCCCAGTTCCCACATAAGGATCGACAGGGCTACCAGCCCGGCGGTCTCGGTGCGGAGCGTTCGAGGTCCCAGCCCTGCCACCAGCACCCCTTTTTCCTCTGCCATCTGCACCTCACTTTTAGAGAATCCTCCCTCGGGTCCAATGAATACTGCTACGCCCCGCTCCAACATGGACTGGCGGTGCTGGTTTATCAATGTTCCTAGCTTGTTGGTTTTCTGCTCCTCATAAAAGAGAATACCGGGTATTCCCGAAAACCGTTCCAGGATTGGACCTAAACGGGACACCTCTTCCACCACCGGTGGCTGAATGCGCCCACACTGTTTGCAGGCTTCCACCGTCATCCGGTTCCATCGTTTGACCTTGCCGAGTGCTCTTTCACCATCCAGTTTGACCACCGAACGCTCAGTCTGGATGGGGATGATTCGGTTAACACCCAGTTCCACCGACTTTTGTATTATGTAATCCATTTTCTCTCCTTTGGCCAATCCCTGGACCAGGGTAACAACTACCGGGGGTTCGGCAGTGGTCAGCCTTGAGGAGAGCACCTGTCCTACAACTACCGAACTGGTGATAGAGAGGATCTTGACCTCATACTCGTATTCTGAGCCGTCAAACAGAATAATCCTGTCGCCAGGTTGAGAACGCAGTACTGTAGCTATGTGGCGGGCTTCCTCACCATCGATTAACACCTGAGAATCATCTATTCTATCTGGGTTAACGTAAAAACGGCGCATGGCTAAGACCTCCGGGCCAGAACCGCCACCCAATCTTCTTCCAGTGTGATTTTCTCGAGAATCAGCCCATGCTGCTCCATGATCTCTTTCAACCCGGGCCATTGTTCCTTGCCGATACCCGCAGTTATAATGTGTCCATCGATTCGGGTCAGAGACACAATCTGGCCGAGCAACTTGGAAATGACTGGAGCCGTCAGGTTTGCAACGACCAGATCCACTGCCGATTCGTTAAATTCGGCCAGATCCTGCTGCTCAACAGTTACCAGGTATTCTACCTCATTCTGTCTTACATTCTGACCAGCAATCTCCACCGCCACCGGGTCATTATCAATGGCTTTGACCGCTCCCGCGCCTAGTTTGGCGGCGGCAATAGCCAGGATACCGGATCCGGTGCCTATGTCCAATACCCTTTGACCTGGAATCAGTGATGTCTCTAGTATTTCCAAACACTGGCGGGTCGTAATATGAGTACCCGTGCCAAATGCCATCCCGGGGTCCAGTTCGATAACCAGATCCCCCTCTTGCGGCTCATAAGCCTCCCACGATGGTTTTACCACAAGCTTGCGCCCGGCTCGGGTTGTGTGATAATAGGCCTTCCAGTTATCAGCCCAGTCTTCGTCCCGTACAGTGAGGACCTCAATATGACAGCTGTTTCCGGCAATATCCTTGAGGTTATCTATCTGTTCAGAGGTGGGTACATAAGGGGCCGGATAAAAGGCTCTGATTATCACACAGCTTCGTTCCAAGTACTCTTGATCAAAGCCGTGTGCATCCCAGGCACCCAGGGCAATATGATTGCGGATGGCATAGGGATCCTCAATGATTACCCCACCTGCTCCCCATTCATGAAACAACCCTGCGATAACCTCAGCGCAGGGTTCTTCAGTCGAGACCCGGATCTCACTCCATTCCACACCGTTCACTCCCAAGCGATTGTTAACTTAGTTAAAAGGATCAGCCTGTAAAAGCATCCTTTACTTTATTGAAGATGCCCTTACGATCGTGCTTTTTCTCCTCTTCATCATTAAACTTCCGCAGCAGGTCTCTTTGTTTATCGGTTAGTTTGGTTGGTGTAACCACCTTAACGTACACAATCTGGTCACCGCGCCGGTGCCCCCGGATGTGAGGAATACCTTTCCCCTTGAGAGTAAAGCTGGTTCCCGTCTGAGTTCCTTCAGGAACCTTTATGCTCCCGCTGCCGTCGAGGACCGGCACTTCGACCTCATCACCCATGGCCGCCTGGACAAAGGATATAGGAACTTCACAGTATATATCGAATCCCCGGCGTTCGAAAACCTTATGCGGTTTGACGTCGATGTAGACATACAGGTCCCCGGGAGGTCCTCCATTGATGCCGGGTTCCCCTTCCCCCTGCATGCGCAGTTTGGAGCCGGTATCTACCCCAGCCGGGATCCGCAAAGTCACCCGCCGGTTCCTCCGGACTTTTCCCTGACCGTGACAGGCCTTGCAGGGCCTTTCAATTATCCGGCCGCTGCCTCCGCAGCGATTACACGTTCTGACACTTTCAAATCTCCCCAGTGGTGTGCTCTGGATGTTGCGCACCTGTCCCTTGCCATTGCATGTAGGACAGGTCTTGGCAGAGCTGCCTGGCTCAGCGCCGCTGCCCTCACAGACGTCACAGTCTTCAAGGCGGGGAAACTGAATCTCCTTTTCGGCGCCAAAAGCGGCATCCTCAAAATCAATTGCCACCTGCATCTCCCGGTCCGCGCCGCGTTGCGGGCCCGTACGCCGACGGCGGCCGCCACCTCCAAAAAAGAGGTCAAAGATATCGCTTACGCCACCGATGTCAAAGTCAAAACCAGCACCCCCGAAGCCCTGATTGGGGTCAAATGCGGCATGACCGAACTGATCGTACTGCCCGCGTTTCTGCTCATCGCTGAGCACTGCATAAGCCTCGTTCAGTTCTTTCATTTTAACGGCAGCCTCTTCTTTATCTTTGGCAACATCAGGATGATATTTCAAAGCCGCATTACGATAGGCCTTTTTTATCTCTTCCGGGGAAGCATTACGGGAAACACCCAGGACTTCATAGTAATCCCGCTTTGCCACAATAAAACCACCTTTCGGGGTATGAAATATTCCCTCTTATAAACTTAACGGCCAAATTTGACTAATGATTAAAATAACAACCTCTTACTACTATATCATAACCCGGGGATCACAGAACCAGAGAATATACAATCAGGCATGGGGAGGCAGGGGACAGTACTTAACCCCTTGCCCCCCTCTGATTTGCTGTATCCTACTTGTTGTCATCCGGGATATCATAGTCGGCGTCATACACGCCGTCGTCCGGAGCACCACCTTCGGGTGCGGCCTGCTCGTAAGCTTTGGAGGTTACCTCATATAAGGCTGCAGTCAGTTCCTCAGTCTTCTTCTTAATCAATTCTATATCATCACCCGCTAAAGCCTGTGATAGTTCTTCCCTGCTGGCTTTGAGCTTATCAATCAAAGCTGCATCAACCTTTTCTCCAAAGTCCTTGATAGCCTTCTCTGCCTGGTAAACCATGCTGTCTCCCTGGTTGCGCACTTCCGCGCTTTCACGGGCTTTACGATCATCTTCAGCATACTTCTCGGCATCCTTGACCATCTTATCAATCTCATCGCTGGTCAGGCCCGAGGAGGAGGTGATGGTGATCTTCTGTTCTTTATTGGTCGCCGTATCCTTGGCGGTAACATTGACTATACCATTAACATCAATATCGAAGGTAACCTCTATCTGTGGCACTCCCCGCGGTGCGGGGGGGATTCCCTCCAGATGAAAACGACCCAGGGTGACATTGTTCCTGGCCATAGAACGCTCCCCTTGGAGAACGTGGATCTCTACTGAGGTCTGATTATCCGCCGCCGTAGTGTAAATCTGACTCTTAGACGTAGGAATAGTGGTGTTCCTCTCTATCATCTTGGTAAACACCCCACCCAGGGTCTCAATACCCAGGCTGAGCGGGGTAACGTCCAGGAGCACTACGTCCTTGACCTCACCGGCCAGGACTCCTCCCTGAATCGCGGCTCCTATAGCTACCACCTCATCGGGATTGATCCCTTTGTACGGCTCCTTGCCAAGATAATTCTTGATGGCCTGTTGTACTGACGGCATCCTGGTTGAACCACCTACCAGGATGACCCGGTCGATCTTTTCCGGGGTGAGACCAGAATCTTTCAAAGCCTGGCGGGTTGGTCCCATGGTCTTCTCCACCAGGTCGGCCGTCAATTCGTCGAATTTGGCTCGTGTCAGCTGCTGGTCCAGGTGCAAAGGTCCATCGGAGGTAGCAGTTACGAAGGGAATGTTTATATCGGTACTGGTTAAGGTCGAAAGTTCATGTTTGGCTTTCTCCGCCGCTTCTTTCAGACGCTGTTTCGCCATCTTATCAGCAGAAAGATCAACCCCGGTGGATTTCTTGAACTCACTCACCAGGTATTGAATGATCCGATCATCAAAATCGTCACCACCCAACCGGTTGTTGCCACTGGTAGCCTTGACCTCAAAAACCCCATCGCCAATCTCCAAAATGGAAACGTCAAAGGTTCCCCCACCCAGGTCAAAGACTAGTATGGTCTGGGTCCCTTCTCTATCCAGTCCGTAGGCCAGGCTGGCGGCTGTAGGTTCATTTATAATACGCAATACTTCAAGACCCGCAATCTTGCCCGCGTCTTTAGTCGCCTGTCTCTGAGCATCGGTGAAGTATGCCGGTACCGTGATTACTGCCTGGGTAACAGGCTCTCCCAGATATGCCTCAGCATCGGCCTTCATCTTCTGCAGGATCATGGCTGAAATTTCGGGCGGAGAATAATCCTTGCCATCTATATTTACCCGGTAGTTGGTACCCATCTGCCGTTTAATGGACAGGATGGTTCTGTCAGGGTTAGTCACGGCCTGTCTTTTGGCCACCCGGCCAACCAGTCTCTCGCCGGTTTTGGAAAAACCTACTACTGAGGGAGTGATCCTTTCTCCTTCGGTATTGGTTATTACCGTAACATCACTTCCGTCCATGAATGCGATACAGGAGTTCGTAGTACCTAAATCAATCCCTACCACTTTGCCCATAAAAGCACCTCCGTTGACATCTATTATTTATAGTTATTGCGCTTGGTTAAGCACTTAAAACGGTGAGCCCCGGTACCCAAAGTCCGCCTGGGTATTTAACCTTTCGTCAAACACCAGTTGTTATTCCGTCGTTGACCTGGTTTGAGCCACCACTACCATACTGGGACGTAAAACCCGTTCCAGATACGTGTAGCCGGTCTGGAATTCCTGAACTATGGTACCGTCAGGGCATTTCCCGCTCTCATCTATGCTGAAAGCCTCGTGAACCTGGGGATCAAACATCTTCCCTTCGGCCTGAATCGCCTTGACTCCCTCCTGATCGAGGAGGTCCATGAGCCTCTTCTCAATTAATTCAACACCCTTGAGGAGCGAAGGAACATCTCCCCCCTGTTCCATCGCCGCTTTGGCCCGCTTGAAGTCATCGACAACCGGCAACAGTTTCCTTAATAATGGCATATTCCCGTAACGAACCAGTTCTTCTCTGTCCTTCTGCCACCGTTTACGCTGGTTTTCTCCATCTGCCAGCGCTCTCATGTATTTGTCATAGTTCTCCTGAGCCTTTTGCCTTTCTGCCTCCAGTTGTTCACGGAGCAGGCTTATCTCATCCCTGGTATCTGCAATCTCTGGTTCCTTCCCGGTCTGATTTTCACCTTCAGGTATATACTCAGATGCTAAATCCTTGTTCAATTCCACATCACTGTTATTTCTATCGTTAGTCATGCAGTCACCTCATTAAATCTGAATCCCAGCACCCTGAGGTTCTGGTGATTCTCGCTTCTTAATCACTGTGTTAATTCTTAGGACGGCCATAGCAACCTCACTGGCAGCCTGCAGGGCCTTGATCTTGACCAGGGCAGGGTCCCAAATTCCTGTCTTCCCGGTTTCCACGACCTGTCCGGTATCACAATCAACCACCCATTCGCAGCTCTGATTTTCGTGCTGAAGGGAAGTGAGTTCCACCAGCTTTTCAAGCGGATTAAGTCCGGCATTGTTCATAATGCAGGCAAATGGTTTTTCCAGTGACTCCTTTACGCACTGGACGCCATAAGATGTCATCCCTTTTACCTTACGTGCCAGATTCTGCATTGAGGATGCAACCCATACTTCAATGGCTCCACCACCAGGAACCACACCATCTTTGAAAGCAGCCTGAACCGCTGCGGCGGCATCTTTGGCCATACGCTCCCGTTCCTCGACTACCTCAGAGGTTGCAGCCCCTACCAAAATGGTAGCTATACGTTGACCTCCTCCACCGGTAATCCTTATGTTTTCCAAGACTTCATTGTATTCCGCCAACTCAGCCCATCCCAGGTAACGCTCCAACTGGGCCGGTTCACGGTGGAGTGCATTCCGTTTGATCATGCGGGCTCCAGTATGTTCGCAGGCTCTCTGCAGTTCCCGGTAACTCACCTGCTGAACCACCATAACACCTGCATCCGTAAGTACTTCCTCGGCGAGGTCATCAATACTGCGGTCAACCAAAACCAGATTAATCCCCATATCCTTCATTTTAAGGAGGTTCTGGTAATAAGCCTCCTTTAATTCCATGTGTTTTTGAAATCCGGATTCAGTGTAGAGAGCACCTTCACCCAAATCCTCGGGTTTCAGCGCATCGTACAGGATCAGAATCCGGGCATTTTTTACTCGCGAGGGCATATCCTGGTTGACCGGTTGTTTGTTAATAATCACACCGGATATCACCTCGCTCACCGCACCTTCCTGGGCAATGACCGAGTCCTCAAACCTGAATCCTGCTTCCCGGATTTTATTGGGACCAATCAGTGAACCGGCGGCTATGACCAGCCGGGCTAGTTCCGGGTCACCGCGTCCGGCTATCGTCGCCACATCGAGAAGCAGCGGATCTTCCCAACCCGAAACCTGGCGGGAGCATCTTTTTATTTCCTCCACTCCATGAGTGGTGCCTATACGTATTCCTTCCAGAACCCTGGTAACAGGCACGCCCTTAAGAACCTGGTTCAGTCCCTCGGAAATAATGGCTGATGCCATAATTGTTGCAGTTGTAGTACCGTCCCCCACCTCCTCCTGCTGCGCCTTAGCCGCGTTAATTATCATCCTGGCCGCCGGGTGGTTAATTTCCATGAGACTAAGGATGGTAACCCCATCATTGGTTACCACCACATTGCCATAGCTGTCCACCATCATGGTGTCAAGCCCTTTGGGCCCTATGGTTCCCTCTACTGCCTGTGATATCACCCGGGCCGCTGTGGTATTGTTAACCAGAGTTTTAAAGCGGTCATCGATTTCTTGCCCCGGACTGACCTTGTCTCCCATTAAGGTCTCCCTATCTCGCCATCTTGTTGATTATTTCCTGCACAATGTCACGAACTTTTTCTATCGAGGACGATGCCTTCCAGTACTCCATGCGAACGGGACCAATTAATCCTATTCTTCCCTTTTCATTACCCTCAGTCTTGTAAGTGGTAAAGACCAGACTGAGCTCTTTAATCTCCTCAGCCTCGTTTTCGTTTCCGATTTTTATTTTTACCTCTTTCAGCCCGGTCTCGCCTATCAAATTCCTTATAAGATCGTGCTCTTCCAAAGCTATCAGCAGTTTGCGCAGCTTCTCAAAATCCTTGAATTCAGGCTGATTTACGATATTTAACGCTCCGTTAATGAAAACCTTTTCACTTTCCCCGTCACCCATTGCCATCTCGATAGCTTCCAGGGCTCTCTCAATCACCTGACGCCGGTGCAGCAGCTCACGGCGCAGGCTGCCCAGCATCGTCCGGCTGATATCACCCATATGGGTCCCTTGAAAATTGCCGGTAAACAGTTGAGACAGGTCCTCCAGGTCTTCAGGCCCAATTGATTCAGGCACATCGATGCGCTTGTGGATTACATTGCCGATATCAGTCACCATGACCACCATTGCCTGGCTGTGTCCAACCGGAACCAGCTGCAGGTGGCGGAGTTCGCCAGCTGATATAGGGGGGGTAATCACCACGGAAGCATAGTTGGTAAACTGAGCCAGGACATTTCCGGTCCGCCGGATGACGGTCGAGATGTCCTCAATTTTTTGGGTCAGCATGTTTCTGAGAAAGCTCTCCTCTTCCGCGGTAAGCTCTTCTTTTACCATCATGTAGTCCACATAATAACGGAACCCGCTTTCCGAAGGAATTCGCCCAGCTGAGGTGTGGGGCTGTTCCAGGAATCCCATCTCTTCAAGATCAGCCATCTCATTGCGCACAGTGGCGGGGCTAACCCCGAGATTGCGTTTTTTGACGATAGCCCTGGACCCTATTGGCTCGGCGGTTCTCACATACTCCTTAACAACCGCGTCCAGAATTGCTTTTTTGCGATCATCAAGCTTCATAAAGACCACCCTGTTAGCACTCTCATTAGTCGAGTGCTAATATTATACTAAAAAAATATCACCAGTCATTTCCTTTGTCAAGCCAGCACTCTCTTTAACCTGAGCCGGGGCTCCGTCATACTAATCCGGTTGAATCAAACCTTAACCATCTTTCTACGGAACGGATTCCATTATCCTCACGAAGACCCGGTTAGACAGGAAATACCCCGGTTGAGTCAACCGCAGCCAGGGAGAGTCGAACTCCAGCAGATTTTCTTCCTGGCTCTTCTTTATCGCGTTGGCAAATGCCTTTAGAGGCTCGATCCCGAATCGTTGCTCGAACTCCTCGACATTGACTCCCCGGGTCATTCGGAGTCCCATTATCATGGCATCAATCCCCATTTCAATCCCTTTCAGGGATTCCAATACCTCCCGGGGCGGATTACGGTGCTCCTTTAATAGGTTTCGTGTGTACTGCTCAATCGAGGGTAAATTGCGGTACCGCGTCCCGTCCCTAAAGGATACCGCTCCTGCCCCGATTCCCAGGTATTCTCCAGCTTCCCAGTAATTCAGGTTATGACGGGATGCGGCTCCCGGCCGACAGAAATTTGATATCTCGTAATGCTGGTAATCAGCAGTTTCCAGGTATTGAATAGCCGAATAATACATCTCGGATTCTTCCTCTTCAGACGGACCGGCTAACTCCCGGTTGTGCAGGCGAACCGCCAGCGGCACCATCTCATCCATCTGTAAAAGGTAACAGGAAATATGACTGGGAGACAGGTCAACAGCTTCCCGTAAGCTGTGCAACCACCCGGACAGATTCTGTCCGGGAATACCGTAAATGAGATCCAGCCCGTAGTTTATGATTCCCGCTTTAACCAGGTTTTCAACGCCCTTTAATACTGCCTCCCGGGAATGAATCCTTCCCAGAATTTGGAGCAGGGAATCGTCGAAAGATTGCACCCCCAGGCTAATCCGGTTAATCCCGGCCTCAACACAAGCCTTTAAGCTGTCAAGACTGATCGTACCCGGGTTGGCCTCCATGGTAATTTCACAGTCTGCGGCAACGGTGAAGGATTCATTGATATACCGGAGCAGTCTTTGCATCGCACTTGATGTCATTAAGCTGGGGGTTCCGCCTCCCAGATAGATGGAGCCGATTGTTCCCCATGCCTTATCTTCGTTGATTTCTTCAATCTCACACCGTAGAGCTTTACAATACTCCTCCGCCAGATCCGCCCGGTAAGGGACGGAATAAAAATCACAATAGGAACACTTGCGTATGCAGAAAGGGAAATGTAAATAAAGGCCAACCGGTTTTGGTTCCCGGTAAAGCGGGCTGATGGAAGCAGGGGGACTGTCCCCTTGCTTCCGTCCAGCGGCATGGTTAGCGTTCATCATTCATGTTTAAAACAGAAATGAAGGTCTCTTTGGGTACTTCCACCCGCCCGATCTGTTTCATGCGTTTTTTACCTTCTTTCTGTTTTTCCAGCAGTTTTTTCTTGCGGGTAATATCACCGCCGTAGCACTTGGCCAGCACATCTTTGCGCCTGGCTTTAACACTCTCACGGGCGATTATCCGGCTGCCAATCGAGGCTTGAATAGCTACCTCATACAGCTGCCGGGGGATAATCTTCCGCAGTTTCTCCACAATAGACCGGGCGCGGAAATAAGCCTTGTCCTTGTGTACGATGAATGACAGGGCATCCACTATTTCTCCATTCAACATGATATCAAGCTTAACCAGATCCGATTCGACGTAACCGGTTATTTCGTAGTCAAAAGAGGCGTAACCTTTGGTTCTTGATTTTAATGCATCAAAGAAGTCATATATGATCTCGGAAAGCGGCAGATCATAGACCAACATTACCCGATGAGGTGACAGGTATTCCATGTTTTTAAAGCTGCCCCGTTTCTCTCGGCACAGTTCCATGATGCCCCCGATAAATTCATCGGGGACCATGATGGTGGCCTGCACATATGGCTCCTGTACCTGCCGGGTCTGGCCGACCGGTGGCCAGTGAGCCGGGTTATCAACCTCCATTACTTCTCCGTTCTCCAATATCACCTTGTAAACAACACTGGGAGCGGTAATAATCAGCTCCAGGTCATATTCCCGCTCCAGCCGTTCCGTTATTATCTCCATGTGCAAGAGCCCCAGGAAGCCGCAGCGGAAACCAAACCCTAATGCCTCTGAGGTCTCGGGTTCAAACTGTAAGGAGGCATCATTAAGTCTAAGCTTTTCCAGGGCATCGCGAAGCCTTTCAAATTCGCTGTTTTCGACCGGATAGAGACCGCAGAAAACCACAGGTTTGATCTGACGGTATCCCGGCAGGGGCTGCGGTGCGGGAGATTTGGCTGAGGTGATGGTATCACCAACCCGGGTGTCAAGGACATTCTTGATTCCTGCCGCCAGGTAGCCAACCTCTCCGGCCTTTAGAACCTCAACCGGTTTCATGCGGGGAGTGAACACTCCGATCTCGGTTACCTCGAACTCCTTCTCGGTTGCCATCATACGAATCATGTCTCCTTTTTTAACCTGACCCTCAAAAACCCTGATATAACTGATGGCTCCCCGGTATGAGTCGAAAAAGGAATCAAAAATCAGTGCCTGCAAAGGTTCCTCGGCATCTCCCCGGGGAGCTGGCACCTTCTCAACCAATGCCTCCAGTACCTCTCCAACCCCGTGTCCCAGCTTGGCCGAAACCGCTACAATCTCAGAGGGAAGAATCCCCAGAACATCGCCCATCTCGTCAATAACCCTTTCCGGCTCGGCATTGGGCAGGTCGATCTTGTTTAATACCCCTATTATCTCCAGATCCTGATCCATTGCCTGATATACATTGGCCAGCGTTTGGGCCTCAATTCCCTGAGAAGCATCAACAACCAGCAGCGCACCTTCACAGGCCGCCAGACTGCGTGACACCTCATAAGTGAAATCAACGTGACCTGGCGTGTCAATCAGATTAAGGATGTAAGTCTGACCATCCCCAGCCTTGTATTCGAGGCGAACCGGGGTCAGCTTGATGGTGATGCCTCGTTCGCGCTCCAGATCCAGGGTATCAAGGAACTGTTCCCGCATCTCGCGCTGGGAGAGGGTTCCGGTATATTCCATCAGGCGATCAGCCAGGGTCGACTTGCCGTGATCAATATGGGCTATGATGCAGAAGTTCCGAATATTTTTCACTAAGACCCTCCATCAGGCCCGGAATCTTATGCCGGGCAGGCGTTTTTTAATAATATTTAATACCAGGTCGGTCTCCTCCAGGTGAAATACAGAAATAATTATACCGTAAATTGCCACGCCAAGTCCCGTACCTGTCATAACCATTATAAAGGCGTTAACTTTAGGTGTAAAAGTCAGCCATGATGCCACGCAGGCCGCTCCGTACCTGGCTCCGGCATACATTACCAGTGAAGCCAGACCGGACACCAGGAAACTGCGCACCAGCACTCTGCCTCCGATGTGTTCAAGTCTCCTTCTGATAAGTGCAATCAGGAGCAGCATGTTAAATACTCCGGCGACTGAATATGCCAGGGCCAGTCCCTCGTGTCCCATCGGCTGTACCCACAGGATGGAAAGTGCTATATTGAGGATAATTGCCGCAATGCCTGTCAATACCGGGGTAACGGTATCCTTAAGGGAATAGAACACACGGTTCAGCAGTTGGAGTGCACTGTAGGCAAAAAGCCCCATTGAGTAATAGAAGAGGGCCTGGGCAGTAGCCAGGGTATCGTTGGCATCAAACTGACCTTGCTGGAAAAGCAGTGCAATTAGCGGTTCCCGCATGGCCATTAAACCCAAAGCTGCCGGGATGGTTATCACAAAAACCCCTCGCAAACCAAGGGAAAAAAGACGCTTGAATTCAGGGAAGTTTCTCCGAGCAACCTGCTCGGTCATGGTAGGGAATACAGCCATGGCCACTGAGATCCCAAAAATACCGATGGGCAGCTGCATAATGCGCTGTGCCAGGCGCAGGGCTGATATTGAACCCTCAGGCAGTCCTGAAGCCAGGTTCTGGTTCACAAACAGGTTGATCTGGGTTACCGACAAGCCAATCACTACTGGAATCATCAGGATCAGTATCTGCTTAAGCCCCGGATGATTGGGATTCAGGATCGGATAGTACCTGATCTTAGCTCGCACGAGAGCTGGGATCTGCACCGCGAAGTTAAGAACCGAGCCCACCACTACTCCTGCTGAAAAAGCCATAATTCCCCATTGACGGGCCAGCATTATCCCCACCAGTATTATCCCCAGGTTGTACAAGATCCCGCCCATGGCTGGCAGCGTGAAATGCTTGCGGGCATTCAGCACTCCCATGGATATCCCGCTCAAAGCCATAAAAAACGTCTGGATGAGCATAACCCGGGTCAGCCCACTTGCCAGCTCAATAGTTTCAGGGGGCAGATGGGGAACCAGGATTGCAATCAAGGTCCTGGTGTAAATCATACCCAGGATGATAAGGAGTGCCAGGAACAGCACAGTCCAGTTGAGGATCAGGCTGGTTACCTTCCAGGCATCTTCCTCTTCCCCTCGGGCCAGATACTGGCCCAAGACCGGGATAAGGGCGGAACTCAAGGCTCCCCCGACCAGGAGCATGTAGATGAAATCCGGTATCGAAAAGGCAGCATTATACGCATCGGTTATGTAGGTCTGCCCAAACCATGAATAGATGACCATGTCCCGGACATAACCCAAAAGCCGGGCCATTAACGTGGTCACCATCAAAAATCCAGCCACTTTGGCGATCGTTTTTCCCTCAGGCACCATACAACAACTCCAAGAAGCATTAAGCATTAATATATACTAAATCCCGTCGAATGCAAACACAACTGATAAAGGAGTAGAGATCAAAGAACGGCAAAGTTTTCAGGGAAGGACCGTACAGACCAGATTCCTGCTAAAGGCAAGTGCCTGGCACCGCCGTGTGTTGACTCCGAGCGAAAGGATAAAGACTCGCAAACATTCAGGAACCATATATTTGCTGGTGTACGGAGTGAGCAACAGCCATGACATCCTCAAAGAAGTAGGTTGCTGGGATGGCAGGAAACATGGGAGCTGGCCGCGAGATGGCGAACAGTTTTGAGAGCTTAATAGTATACAACAAATCCGGTTTTTACACGTTATGACGTTTGGTTCCCACCTTTAATAGGAATCGGCAGGAAGAATATTTTTCAGTAACTCAAAAAAATGGATCTCATAATCCCTACCCAGGAAAGTAATCCTGGTATGGGTAGATTCCTGTTGGACTGCCAGCACGGTAACCGGTTTACCCACCAGCTCTTCAAGAGAGCCAGCGGTTATGGTCATACCAAGCACTATAACCACTGCTGTCAGCAGGATAATAATGGTGAAACCGAGACGACTCATCCTCAATTCCCTTCCAGCAACACCCGGGCAAGGATTTCAGCAAAGAGATCTGCCCCGTAACTGGCCTCCTCCAGACTGTTGTACTCGTTACCAACCTCCAAAAGGACGGAAGGTGCATAGAGATCCTGGTTGTAGGCACCCGGTTTAACCCGAACTCCTCTCACTAAACCCGGGTATGTGTTTTCGGCTTCACTGTACAGTTTTTCGGCAAACGCCAGGTTTTTTTCCCAATAAGGATTGTCTTTCCGCTGGTCGCTGCCTACGATAATCAGTAACTGGGCAGCTTTTTTCCCGCTAATATCCACGACTGCGCCTGTTTTTTGGCCGGGTATCGAATCCCGATGTACATCAATTATGGCGCCCCAGGCCTTATCCTCCTCCAGCAGCTGCTTCACCGTTTCACGGGATTTTACATAGGACTGGGTGTATTCCGGCGAGTCATGCACAGTGTCCACAAATACCGTCCGGAAACTTAACTGGCTCAAAACCTTGGCCAATTCCAGGGCTACATCGTTAATCAAGCCCCGCTCACTGTCCGCATGGGTACGATTATCATCAGGCAAATAGGTTTCGGAACTATGAGTGCAGTAAATTGCCACCGGCGGGTAACGGTCATCAATGACGATATCAGAGTCATAATCATCTCCCTGGTTATCAGGGTTGGGCTCTACCCCGGAGTCAGGCGTTGAAACCCGGGGATCTGCCATGGCTGAAGCCGTAGTCGTTAAACCGCGAATTGGCTGCATGTGCGCGGCCATCATATCAACAGGCTCGTCAATAATTACTCCGGTTGAACCTAAAAGCTGTCTCAAAGAGAAACCGGTGGTCACCCCCCCTAATCCGGCTATATTTGACTTCAGCATATACTCTCCGCCGATTTTGGATACCTCGAGATCACCAATATAGTCCCTGCTGTTTATTGATACGCGATAGGACCAATTCTGCAGGTTTTGAAAGCATGGAGCAGGGTCATAGCCCAAACCTGTTACCAGTACAGTTAGAGCCAGCCCCGCTCGCAGTAACCATTTTCCAAGAGCAGCCATAATTTTTGCCATAATATCCCCCTGCACTCATGGTTTGGTAGAATTGATATTCTGCAGTCACAGGGGGTAGAACAGCAAAAAAGTCCCAACATATCGGTTGGAACTTTGATGCGCTCTATTATCTTAACTCTGTGGGAACGAAAGCGTCTATTAAACCTATCACAAAGGCTGACAATAATGCTCCCAGGATCGTGACTGAAAGGTAGTTGGGAATTATAAATTGTGCCGCGTAGATCACAACAACCGCGACCACAAATCCAACTATCCCCCGGCTACGTGGCGAAATTCGTTCACCCAAAGCGAGCTCGATCAGGTAACCAAGTATAGCGATAACGATGGCGGCGATCAAAGCCCCGGTAAAACCCGATACCCTTATCCCCGGAAGCAACCAGGAAACGAGCATTAGAACCAGGGCTGATACCACAAAACGAACTACTGTTCCCAGCACTTTTTCCACCTCCTTCAACCGGTAGATGGTGTTATCTTGCCTGAATCAATGAAAAACTATACAACCCGTGTCAATGGACTGTGAAAATGTCACCCCCAAACATATTTAACTGGACCGAGAAAATGTCACTCTGGAGACCGGCGGCGGTCTTGACAGCCACCCCACCCGTGGAGCTTTTAAAGTGACGGGGCGGCT
>Ga0208297_1000191_pt1 | contig 159772 bp, 115 predicted proteins | sample LMS_cellobiose_e_FD_187367 | JGI IMG/M metagenome (GOLD analysis project Ga0208297, IMG submission 187367) | Rumen-fistulated moose microbial communities from Alaska, USA - LMS_cellobiose_enrichment (SPAdes) (version 2) | ecosystem: Host-associated > Mammals > Digestive system > Stomach >... | reverse complement strand
AGGGCATACAGATATGTAGGTTAAATTGTTTTATATTGTTTTTGTACCATTACCCAATCAAAAATCGCCCATGACCATATCCCAGACATATAGTTTACTGATTCCGCATAACCCTGAAAAAAACTTTTCTTTTAGCCATTTGCGGTGTCCGCGTGTGTCTCACACCTTCTCCGCCAAAGAGCGCGACACGGAAACCGGCTATTCTTACTTCGGCTCACGCTATTACAACTCCGACCTGAGCATCTGGCTGAGCGTGGATCCGATGAGTGAAAAATATCCTTCGCTTTCGTCTTATTCGTATTGTGCGAATAATCCTATCAAGTTGGTGGATCCGAATGGGGAGGAAGTAAACCCTATTTTCAGTACATCTGGTGAATTGTTAGGTACAGATAGCAAAGGATGGAAAGGAACGGCTATAGTGATGGAAAAAAGAGATTTTAAAAATGGAATGAAACATGAGGATGCAATGAAAAAAAGGACTGAATTAGATAAATATGGGAAAGGCATTAATATTTCAGATTCTGACTGGGAAAAGTTAAAGCAAATGGTGGAGAAAGGATGTCGCCAACAGTGGAAAATCATAGCAACGAAGATGTTTACTTTAAACCAGAAACCGATATTGGAGACTGGAATAATAATGATGCATATAAAATAGAAGCCGGAAAAGATTTGTATATGCCAGTTGATGGTGTCGCCACTTCAAAATATAATGATAATGTAGGTAAGATACCTACGGGTGCCACTGTTAAAATCACAAAGGAAGGAGGTCTCAATATAGATTTCCATGGATTTGGTGGGTTAATCAGATTACATCCAGATTATGGATGGGTTAATAAAAAATGGCAAAGAAAACAACAAAAAGCCGGAGACCGTTCTTGGGACAAATTGTTTGAAATGGCAGGTCAAATGGGAAGGAGACCATATTGATGAATAAGGCTATTTTAAAAAAATTAACGAGATGTTTTTTTTCAATACTTACTTTAGCTTATAGTCTCGTTTCAAGTGTTTTTCTTATGGTATTAGTTGTTACTAAAATATCTAACTATGAATTTCTTGTTCCAATAGTGTTTAAGGTAATATTGCTCTATTGTTTATTTGGTTGTTTCTTGTTAAGTGTTGTTTATTACGTGATAGCATTCACAAAGAACGAATACTATAAAACGAAACTGTTACTTATTTTATGTGTAAATGATTTGTTGTTATTGTTGGTCTGGCTATGGGATCCTTTCTCATTGTTATCTTTTTTCCTTGGATGAATGTTATGAGGAAAAGATAGCACTAAACAATTTACTAGCCGACAATAGTGTGCAAAATTTTACTATCTTTGCACTTTGGAGAAATAAAAAAGATTATATATGAGGGCCCTGACAATTAAGGAAGTTGAGCGAATAGTACACGATGACGAGAACCGCGTGATGGAGGCGAAGAAGACGACAGGCGAGCTGGTTTCTGGTATGCAGTCTGGCTGTGCGTTCCTGAACACGGATGGCGGGTGGCTGTTCTTTGGTGTTCACCCGACAACCTTGGCTATTCTCGGGCAGGACGTGGCTGACCGTACTCGGCAGGAAATTGCCTGGGAGATGCGGAAGTTCGCACCTACGATTGACTTGGCTGCTCAATATATTGATGTACCTGATCGTACGGGCAAGCAGGTGATTGCTATCTGGTTTCCGGCTCCAGTGATCTATACACCGCCTTATACGTATGACGGCAGGCCTTTCTACAAAGTGGAGAATACAACGATGTTGATGCCGCGAGACATCTTTGATGACCGGCTGAGGCTGAGTGACCCGAAGAAGTTCAGCTGGGAAATGGCGCCATGCAAGGGTGCAACGCTGGAGGATATCGACACGAAGACACTGACGGATGCTATCAACGGGGGCATTATGAAGGGTAGGATCCCTGCAAGTGCTGCCAATGCAGTGACGACTCCTGAGCGGCTGAGTCCGTTTAAGGTCCTGCGGGATGATGATGCGCTGACAAATGGAGCCATCGCCTTGTTCGGGCGTGATCCGTATAAGTTCTTCCTGCATTGCAAGGTGCGTCTGGCCAGGTTTGAGGGTGTGATTATGGACAAGTTTCGCGACCAGTATGTAATGGAAGGAAACTTGTTCCAGCAGTTCCAAGCCATTCAGGACTTCTGCCGCAAGCATATGTTCATGTCGGGCGACCAAGATGATTTCGACAGCAAGAACGAGCTGACTGTGCCACTAAAGGTGGTGAGAGAGGCTGCGTTGAACCTGCTGATTCACAGAACTTGGTGGAGTGAGGCAAGAGTGCCAAGCGTGAATATCTTTGACGATAGGGTGGAGTTTATGAATCCAGGAGCTTTTCCGCAGGGCACGAAGCCTGAGGACTTCCGCAAGCGTCCGCACTCGGAGCCTATCAATGAGATTATTGCCAATGCACTATTCAAGGGTGGTGTGTCTGAAGGCTGGGGACGTGGAATACTGGATATTTTTACGTTATGCAAAGAGGCAGGACTGCCGGAGCCAGAGTATGACTTTGTACAGAACTTTGTGTGTTTGACCATCAGGTTTAAGATGTCGCTGGTGCCGTATATGAGTGGGGGTGGTCAATTAAATGGTCAATTAAATGGTCAATTAAATGACAGTCAGAAAGAGACCTTGAATTATATCACTCAACATCAAGGGTGCAATACAACAATTATTGCCAAGGAATTAGGTAAGCCATTTCGCACTATTGACAAGCATGTACAAGTACTATTGTCGTTGAACTTCATTGAGCGTCGCGGCAGCAAGAAGACAGGTGGGTATTATTCGTTAATTGCCAAGTGATCAACAAACCGTGTCATTTTTATGGCAAACTGGGTGAATTTACGAAAAATATCCGTACCTTTGCACTGCCATACGAGACCCAAACCTAAACTTTCGCTATGGAATATGAGTACAACGACCGGAAAAATCGCGCAAGCCGTATGAAAAGAACACACAACTTCTTTTCTGCGGCACATTTTGCTATGCCCCTTCCAACTGTCAACTGTCAATTGTCAACTGTCAACTGGACTCACACCTTCTCCGCCAAAGAAAAGGATTCGGAAACTGGCCTATCTTATTTTGGCTCACGTTATTACTCCTCCGACCTGAGCATCTGGCTGAGCGTGGACCCGATGAGTGACAAATATCCCTCGTTCTCACCGTATACGTATTGTGCGAATAATCCTATCAAGTTGGTGGATCCGAATGGGGAGGAGATAGATGGATACGAAGGATCAAATGGTCAATATAAATGGTTTGACAATCATTCAGAGCAAAGTTTTACTGAAAATAGTGTAATCTGGACTAAAGTGACAGAAAACAAAGACGACTGGAATGAGGCTATGACCGTTCGTGATGCGAATATAGAAGGGTTAGTTAGTTTAGGGTTTGATAAAAGTCAAGTTGAAAAAGATGTACGTCTTTACGATGGCAATAATTTTGTCCTCCCACCAGTCCCTTCTTTTAAATCCCAACATTGCCAATGCCTTTTTCCGTGCAGGCTTTATCGAGGCATGGGGACGGGGCATTGAGAAAATGTGCAAGGCATGTCATAGTTACGGTTCGCCCGACCCTGTGTACATTATCCATCCTTGCGACCTGATGTTACGTTTTGATGCCACCTCCAGTGTAATGCCTTTTATTGAGGAGGACAGACGAAGAGCTGGGGTAGTGACAACTGACCAAAAAACTGACCAAAAAACTGACCAAAAAACTGACCAAAAGACTGACCAAAAGACACAATTAACTGACTTACAACAAAAAATATTGGATTTCCTCCGTACTAATCCGACTGCTACGCGCAACACATTGACCCAGATATTGCAAGGATATAGCGCAAGTGGAATTAAATACACTGTGGCGAGATTGCAAAAAATGAATCTCCTTAAAAGAGTTGGTAGTCGTAAAGATGGTTATTGGCAAGTCGTAGAATCCGGACTATAGCCCCAAGTATAACACTCCCCATATTTCGGACAGTAAGTGAAACCCAAAAAGAAATTTGTACTTTTGTACCCATAAAAACCACATCTTCTCCATGAAATATGAATATGACAGTCGGAAAAACTGCGCCAGCCAGATGAAAAGAAGACAAAACTTCTTTTCTGCGGCACATTTTGCTATGCCCCTTCCAACTGTCAACTGTCAACTGTCAACTGTCAATTGTCAACTGTCAACTGGACTCACACCTTCTCCGCCAAAGAAAATAATCGGTTCTAAATAAGCCGATTATTCACAAAATATCGAAAAGGAATGTAAACTTACAGGGTTATGACCCTTAATCAAACTTTATTGCGGCCAATGGACTGCTTTTGCGGGCGACAAGGTAGGCCGGGATGACCAGTATCGCCATACACAGCACCAGAACAGCTACATTCACCGCCAAAATCAAGGGAATGTTGAATGCTACTGGCACGTAGGAAACATAGTATGTGGCAGCATCCAGCCGCACCCAGTGCCATTGCCGTTGCGCCAGACATATCAATAGCGCCACCAAATTGCCCCATAGCAGGCCTTTCAGCAAGATATCAGCGGCTATCATCAAAAACAACGACACCACCGACTTGGTTTTCATACCCATGGTCTTCAACAGGCCAATGGTCGCTGTCTGCTCTATCACAATGATGAAAAAAGCAGACATCATGGTGATCAAGCATACACAAAAGGTAATGACCAGCAATACGATGACATTGGTGTCGAAGAGGGCTATCCACTGGAAGATCTCCGGAAAAACCTGTTTGATACTCTCCGCTTTCAAGTTGTAACCTATCTTCAAGTCTATTTTCTGGGCCAACTCATCCAAATTCTTGTCATCATGGAGCAGCACTTCCATGCCACCTACCATGTTGCTGTCCCACTGGTTGAGTTTCTGTATCTGCCGCAAGTCCACCAAAGCCATCTGGTTGTCATATTCTGGCAAGCCCGTCTCATAAATCCCCACTACAGTGAAGCTACGCTGCATTGGCGGATCTTGCACAAAATAAGTCCTCACCTTGTCTCCTACATTCAGTTTTAGTCTTTTAGACAAGGTAGAGGAAATAATAATATCTTTGGAAGTGAGCGTATCCTCCAAAGTCAACAATTCTCCAGCTATCAGGTTTTTCTTAAAATGTGCTGTATCAAAACTTTGGTCTATGCCTTTCAGCACAACCCCTTCCACTTGGTCATCCGTTTTAATCACCCCTGATTTAGTGGAATAGCATTGCACAGACTTCACCTCTGACATGGCCTTGATTTCCTCTACAAATGTTTGGTTTTTTTCGAACGGCACGGGTTCGAACGAATAGTTCATATCGTAATTGGAAATACGGACATGCGAACCCATAGCCACGACCTTGTCGCGTATGACTTGCTTATAGCCAGTAGTTACTGCTATGGCCACAAGCATCACCACGATACCCAAAGCGACACCAGCCACAGACAATCTCACAATAGGCCGTGAAAAACTGCTGTTTTCCCCTTTCAGCAGTTTCCTCACCGTTTGAAGATAAAAGCTGAAGGATGACATGATTAGAACATATAATTATAGCCCACTCTGACTATGGGTGTGTACCATGCGCCATAATAATTCACTCCGTCTGGATTATATTGATATACAGGCAACAAGATAACGGTAGATATACTGGAATGCTCAGTCAAGTCTTTGCGGTAACCAGCACCTACGAGAAACACATGCGAAGAACTTCTGAATCTTTCCACCTCGTTGCCATACATGTCGTATTTTCTGACCGGAAAATTAACGAACTCATATTCTACATGCAACACCAATTGTCTATCGATGAGATAAGCCTCCACATACGGGCTAACCCCAAAAGTATTGCTCACCTCCTTCATGGGCACATTCCATCTGAAAACGTAGGTGGCAGTCACACCTATTGCCAACTGTTCGATAGGGACAAAAGCAAACTTAGGCTGTATCTGCAATCCCATCAAAGCACCGATTTCCACTCCAATATTACCACCCGTCTGGAATTTGATTTTACGGTCCGGATTATCTTTGGAGGAAACAGTACGAAGACTCTTGGGGAGGGGCACGTCGAATCTGACCTGTGCCCACACCCCTTGAGCAATGAATAACATCAATAGGAAAATGATTATTCTCTTCATTTCGTTTTTATTTGCCTGCTGCCTGGCAAGCGGTGATAGCCACGAGGCTGACGATATCTTCAACGGAGCAACCGCGTGATAAGTCGTTGATAGGAGCTGCCATACCCTGCATCACAGGACCGACAGCATCGGCACCAGCCATACGCTGCACCAGTTTATAGGCGATATTGCCCACTTCCAATGACGGGAATACAAGGACATTAGCCTTACCAGCCACAGGGCTACCAGGGGCTTTCTTCTCGGCCACAGACGGGATGATTGCGGCATCGGCCTGCAAATCACCATCGATTACCAGTGTGGGATCCATCTCTTTGGCAATGCGGGTAGCGTTCACCACCTTGTCCACCAATTCGTGTTTAGCGGAACCCTTGGTAGAGAAGCTCAGCATGGCGATACGCGGTTCGATACCAGCGATATTGCGGGCGGTTTTTGCGGTCACCACAGCAATCTGAGCCAACTTGTTCTCGTCGGTGTTCGGATCGGCAGCACAGTCTGCGAAGACCATAATACCATTGTCGCCCCATTTCTTGTCGGGGAAGCACATGATAAAAGCACCTGAAACCACAGAAATGCCAGGCAGAGTTTTAACAATCTGGAAGGCGGGACGCAACACATCGCCGGTAGCATGCTGGGCACCGGTAACTTCACCGTCGGCATCACCGTTCTTGATCAGCAAAGTAGCCAAATACAAGGGATCTTCCACCAGCTTGCGGGCTTCCTCAATGGTCATGCCTTTTTTCTTGCGGATTTCGTACAGCATTTCAGCATAGAATTCCTTCTTGGGGTTATCCATCGGATCAATGATTTCGGCTTTGCCGATATTTTTCAAGTTCCATTCTTTGGCTTCGGCCTCAATGGTAGCTTTGTTACCCAATAAGACGATGCCCGCATAGCCGTTTTCGAGGATAATGTCGGCAGCTTTCAGGGTTCTTTCTTCTTCACCTTCAGCCAAAACGATGCGTTTGTTGACAGTTTTCGCTTTTTCCTTGATTTGATCAATAATACTCATGAGTTCTTCTCAGCGGACCTCTGAACCTTATATCTTTCGCTCGCATCCTTTGGCAACACGAAGTCCTTTAATGCTGCCAGTAATGCTTTGCGGATTTTAAAATACAACCTGCAAAGTTACAAAAAATTTTAATGTGCTAGTGTTCTCATTAAATTAAGAACTAAAAATTAAGAGTTTAAGCTGCGTTTCCTCTCATAGCCCAAACTCATAACCAAAAGCTATTACACAAAGAACAACGCCACACCTATCACACTGATGACCGCACCAATCACCTCCCGGACAGTGACTTTCTGATGGAAGAGAAAGGCTGCCGGGGCGATAATGAGGATAGGCGTAAGCGCAAAGATGGTCTGGGCGATACCGGTGGAGGTGTAAAGGGTGGCCAACAGCGAGGCACTGACACCGATAAACGGACCGAAAATAGTGGAAACCAAGGCACACCCCATCGCTTTGCGGTCACAAACCGCATGATGCAGCTTCGAAAGACCGTCTTTGTTGAACAGCATCAATGCCAGGAAAAAGCCCGCCAAGCCAATAAAAGCGCGAATCATGGTGGCCGCAAAAGGAACGCTGTAAGTTATCGGCACGGGCAGTATCGCTCCATCGGGTATGTCGAAGCCGGAAAGTCCCGCCGCCTCCGTCGATTGCCCATAATGCAAAAGTCCTATCTTACTGATTACCAGTCCAACACCCTGTCCAATGCCAGCCATAGCCGCATAGAAAATACCCTTGGCCGGCAGTTTCAGTCGCACGCTATGTGTTGTTTTCGAAGCGGAATCATCTTTGGCAAGAATGGACAAGGCGATACCGCTAAGTGTGATTACCATGCCAAGGATGGCCTGAAGGCGCATTTGCTCACCCAAAAACAGGCGGCCGGTAATAGCCGCTGTGGGGGCCGACAGCGTCATAAACAGCTGTCCGAAGCGGGAACCGATATGGATATAGCCTTGCATCAGGCAGTAATCCCCAATAACGTAACCCACTAAGCCTGAAAGCAATAGCCATAACCACGTACTACCATCCGCATAACGGGGATAAGGGGTACCCATGATAAGCCACAGGGTCAAAGCCAAGAGCACCAGCGACATGGACATGCGCATAATGTTGAACGGCAACGAGCCCATGCGTTTCGACCCCACCTCAGCGAAAAGCGCCGTGATCGTCCACGCAATAGCTACACAAAGCGATATGGTTTCTCCGATAAACATCTGACAGTTTAAGTATAAATTCTTACAATTATCAATTTATTTACGCTTTTTTGTAACAAACTATGATTCCCTGATTTTACACAAAAGCAAGTCGCCACAATTGGATTTGACCTCTTCATAAATTTCTCTGCAACGCTGTTCTCTCAGTTTGTTCTTCGTGCCCACTGCTATCATATCCTTCAAAGTAGGATTGCCCGTACCATTGACGGATGTGGCATGCTCACCATTATACCCCTCTGTGCATAGCGTCAAGTCGTATGCGGGAGCAAGACGCCATGAATATTGTCCCTTTCCGTCATCTAAAACGGTAAAACTGAAGTTTTTGCAATGGTCGTCTTTGTTATCAGTCAAATAATTGAATACCATCCGGCGGAATATTTCTTCCACGTACTTGGCATTTTGAGTGAGAAATCCTGTCAGCGCAAGAAGGTTTGCGTAATCGAGATAAGGCATGGTCAACGACAGACACAACAAACCACCAGCTGTAGCCGTGTGGATTCGCTCACCGTTTGGTGCGATATCAAAACGACGTGTCGTAAAGTAGCGCCCATTCGTCAGCTTACAATCAGGAACATTGATGCCACAACGCCTGGCCACCTCGTTATAATGGAGTTCCTGCTGCCCAATATCAACGGGGTCATAATAGTGACGGAACTTTATGAGCCAATGGCCTTTACTATCGCTGAAAATGGCCTTGGGACGGGCACCACCACTGTTCCCGCTATTATATAACAGCAAGCCTGCATCGGTATCTTGCTTTTCTTTCAGCACTTCCAATGCCTTTTCTTGAAGCAGGTCAAAATCAAGCGTGTCAGAATCTTTAATTATCTTTTTTTCAGGAAGATATATCAATGCCCCCATACCATCATTGCCCACGATACTCAATCTGTCGAGGGCTGAAAGGTCAGCGTCGTTGATACCTTCACGCAGCAATGCCTTGTGAAGCAGGTAGCGACCATAGCCATCCGGTAGGCTATCTTCAAAAATACCGAAATTGCCATGAAATGGCTGAGGTTTGGCAATAAACAAGCCTGATTTCAACGGAAGTTCCAATGGTGATATGCTGAATCCGCCAGACAGCCAGGAGCGGTCATATTCAAAGGCACAAAGTCGGTTGTCAGGAGTGAGAGCCAACGTACCAACAATTTGTCCGTGATATTTCACCGTTAATTTATCCGTTTTCATTTCCTGTAAGCTTTAGTTTTACCAGAATTTCTGCGGATTTGCGTCAGTTCTTCCATGGTTGAGTATTTTGGATTGGCAAACAGACCTTTGATTTCAGAGGTGTAGCCCAACGCCATTGCCAGTCCTATCAGATTTTTCAGCGAAATAAGCCCTTTTTGCTCAAACCGTGCCACGTTGCTCACCGCAACACCAGCTCGCTCTGCCACCTGTTCACGCGTCAATCCCTTCTCTACCCTACGATGGCGGAAATCTGCCGCTATCTGCTTACTGATATCATCAACATTATTGAGCAAATAGCCTTCAAGAACTGATAACATATTATCTGTATTATAGTTAATCATATAGAAACAACTAAAATATTATCAATTGCAAAGATACAATTTTTTTCGATAATAAAGAAGGTAAAAATGAATATTTTACTTAATTTCTGTACAAAAAAATCCAGACCAACAAAGCGACCTGTGCTATCAGAATAATCGGTACACCATAGCGGAACTTCGCATGTTGGGTTTTGTGGCGCCATACGCGCATGCCCAACCATGCCCCGACGCTGCCACCAATGGCCGCCACCCCCAACAGTACACTCTCGGGAATACGCCAGCGCGACCGCTGCGCCTTCCACTTATCTACCCCATACAGGAAAAACGTGAATATGTTGATACTCACGAGGTAAAAGATAATGATTGTGGTAAAGGAAATATTCTGCATGGTTTCAGTTGTTTATCTTTTTGATTATTAATTTATTGTATGGTACTCCATCACATTTTCGGATCAAATTTCAGGCAAAAAATCACATTTTCGGCAAATTCACACTTCGCAAAAAACTTTTCAGCTGCTTGGCAATGGAAATTTTTTCCTCTTTCATGACGAAAAAATTGTGCAAATATACATTTTTTTGTGCAAAACCATGTCTAATAATTTCCATCCAAGACAGCATATAGCAATACCATAATCCATTTATATCGAAGATAAAAAAACGCTATGGAATACCTATGATTTGAGAAAAGTTTGTATTTTTGCATTGCTCAAAAAAGCATGTAAATGTATGAATGTATCAACGCTGATAAAACAGTATTTTGCTTCTCATAGCGATGATGTGGCGATAGATGTTTTCGATGAGAAAAACATCTATGCCGTCTATCAGCGTGTGATTGAAACATTGACCAGACATGTTAACATAGAGACCACATTGCTGCAAGCACTGAATTACTGTTTCTACGAGATACTTGATAATGTGCTCATTCATTCTGGCAAAGAGTTAGGTACAGTTATCACTTATTACAACCCAGAGGGGCACACCCTGAGTTTACTTGTAGCCGATGATGGTCAAGGTATTCGCAACTCGTTGGCCGAGAATGCCAAGTACGCTAATTTATCCGAGGCCGAGGCTTTAGAGATGTGTATCCGAGACTCTGTTACCGATGGTAAAGGGATGGGCTTCGGACTCTACACCACCTCACTGCTTATCCGGGATGCTGGATTGCGCTTCGATATTCGTTCAGGCACTCATACTTTACGGTTACAAGAAGGCATGCCTGTCATTATTGAGAGCGACCATTGGGAAGGAACTATTGTCTATATGCAATTGCGAACTGACAAGGAAATTGATCCTGAAAAGGTGGTGGCCAACCGTACAAATGTAGTGGCTCAGTACAATGAAAATTTCTTAAACGATAACGAATTGGAGGAATTATGGTAACATTTAGTTTCAGAGACTTTGGGGAGAATTTAGGAACACGCCAATTGGGACAGCAGGTGCGTCAACAATTGATACCGTTACTTAAGAAGGATGAGCGCGTGGTGCTCGACTTTACAGGTGTGAATGTGGTGAGCAATTCGTTTGCCGACGAATGCATAGCCAAACTGTTGCTTACCATGTCTCTTGCTGAGTTGAAAGCTCGCACCACTTTTCAAGGCCTCAACCCTTTGGCCTCTGAGAGTGTGCTTACCGCCCTCCGACGTCGACACCTCTCATTGGCATAGAAGGTTTCCCTTTTAGAATCATCCTGAACGAAAAGTACAAAATGTTGAGAAACAGTCCCATCAGGATAGTGACGCCCCAGGTATGGGGATGAGAGAATGGGTTAACCAAGCGCAATCTCTTAATCATAACAATTCAATGATTTTAGGGATAAAAACTATCAACCCGATGACAGCGGCAGTAATGGCGGAGACAAGAACGGCAGCAGCAGCAAGGTCCTTCACTTTTTTAATGAGCTCGTTGCGTTCGGAACACACAAAATCGGACAGATTTTCCACAGCTGAATTAATAATCTCAAAGCTGAATACCAGTCCGATAGCGAATATCACCGCCACCCATTCCATCGATGAAATCTTGAACAGTATTCCCGCTACCACAACACATACCGTTGCGAAAAGATGAATCCAGGCATTGTGCTCTTCCTTAATAAGCAACCTTAGCCCATTAAACGCATACGTGAAACTTTTCAGCCGCTTGGCGATGGAAAACTTTTCTTGTTTCATGACGAAAATTTTGTGCAAAGATACACATTTTTAATGGCTTTGTATATTAAAATTATTCATACCATTGCAGGTAATTTCAAACATTTTCGGAAAATTTATCACTCGCAAAGCATTTCACTAATCTTTTCGTCCACAAACTCCCTGAAATGCAAAATCTGCGCACTTCGGGAGGGATTGAACAGCAGATGCTCGAAATCTTTCTGCTTCTGTGACAGATTGGTGTTTTCAAGCGTTTCCATCAACGCTTTCTTGAGGTATGCTGCATTCTCAATGTCATTTCTTTTCTTTAAAAAATCAAAATCGGGTGATGTCTGCTGCCACAAAAAGATCGTATCGTAAAAATCACGTCCTTTGGTTCTTGCCAACAAGGCTGAAAGCTTCATGGCCAACAAAGTCTCCTTCAAAGGCACCGTGACAGGGAAAAAAAAACCACAACGATTGACCATAGCCGTTTGAAGATTATAGTCCACACCCTGATCTTGTGCCTCAATTTTCATTAAAAACCGCTCTTCCCTATGACCTGTAAGATTCATCTCAAACAGTAGCTCAGGGAAATAGATATTCCTACGGTATGCCATCAGTCTGGCGTTTTCTTTATCTCGCAATTCAACTTTAAGTCCATGAAGACGCAAGTATTCCACCAAGGAATCTGTCATTTGGATGAATTCTGCAGAGGTCAAATTTTTGCAATCGAAGTCTAAATCCTCCGAAAAACGATCAATTCCATAAACTAATCGAAGGTTTGTACCCCCAATAAACACCAACTTTGGCGCAAAAGGGGACTGCATCAAATGTTCCAAAGCAAGAAGCTCTACATATTCCTTGAGAATATGCTTGTGAAACACAGCATTACCAGCTATCTGTGGAGGATAGAATGATAATATGGAGGATAAATCAATCATTTCTATATGTTTTTAATAATAATTTCACTCTTGACTGTAACGCCTTGACACCACTTTGTGCGGAAAACGCCAAAAGTTTGTCGCAGTTCAGCTCTTCTTGCATCCAATAATCATCAAAACGAAGATCCAGCAACGCTTCCTCTGTGTTGTATTGCGGATACAGATACAGCAAGTCGAGAATGGCCTTTTCGGGAAATGCGAGCAAGTATCTGCCGTGCGGTGACAAGGGCATTGACTTATAACCGAAGAACAGGGCAGGCTTCACCGTTTGATAACTGAACTCGCCAAATTCGTTGCTATAGGTAGTTGGACGATTGGAGGTGACACTCGTAACGACCGTTACTGCTTCGGGAATAATGCCATAGAAAGACAAAGCGGTATGCAAACTGATATACGATGGCGTGTAAATCCGCTGCGCCACATATCTCGCGGTTTCAGGGTTACCCTTAAGGTCACTGAAAGCATACCAATCTTGCCTCAATTTGGACAAATAACCCTTCTTTACCCAATGAAAAAGGTTAATTCTGTCGAAATCGGGTCTCCACGCACGAATTTGGTAGATGTTGAAACACCCTACCGCATGCCACTGTTCTCTAAATTCTAAATAGTTCATTTCATTTTATTCAAAAGATGTTGCAAAAATACAACTTTTCTTGAATAAAAATAAAATTTTATTTTTTTTGAATACACTAAAAAAAGTGATAGAGCCTTCAACACGCCACTATAAATATCTGTACCTCTTGCAAAATAAATCAAGTTGAAGTTGAAAATTATTGCACCAGTACTAATTTAAACAAATAAACGATTAAACAGCTAAACAATTCAACAAATTTTTCGTACCTTTGCAGGTTATTGGAAAAATTTATTTTAACAATGAAATATACTGAATACAAAGGACTTAACCTTTCCGAAATCGGAAAGGAGATGAAAGAATACTGGGAAGAGCACCAGATTTTTGACAAAAGCATGGCTACCCGCGAGGGGCACCCGCAGTTCGTCTTCTACGAAGGACCCCCATCAGCCAACGGTACCCCTGGTATTCACCATGTGATGGCTCGTACCATCAAAGACCTTGTCTGCCGCTACCAGACATTGAAAGGCAAGCAAGTGAGCCGTAAAGGCGGTTGGGACACCCACGGTCTGCCCGTTGAGTTGGGCGTGGAAAAGACCTTGGGCATCACCAAAGAGGATATCGGCAAGAAGATTTCGGTGGAAGACTACAACAAAGCCTGCCGCACCGAAGTGATGAAATTCAAAGATATGTGGGACGACATCACCCGCCGCATGGGCTACTGGGTGGACCTCAAAGACCCCTATATCACCTTCGACAACAAATATATCGAATCTGTATGGTATTTATTGTCAGAGCTTTATAAGAAAGGCTTGTTATACAAAGGCTACACTATCCAGCCTTATTCTCCCGCTGCTGGCACTGGCCTCAGCTCGCACGAGTTGAACCTGCCCGGCTGCTACCGCGATGTGAAAGACACCACCTGTATCGGTCAGTTCCATGTAAAAAACAGCGAGTTGGACCGCATCAACAAACTGTTCCCCGAACTGAAAGCCGACAATTTGGACAATGTCTATTTCATTGCTTGGACCACCACACCCTGGACCTTGCCGTCCAATACCGCTTTGGCTGTAGGTCCGAAAATCGATTATGTGCTGGTGAAATCCTTCAACGCCTACTCTGGAAATCCCATTTTCGTCATCCTGGCCAAGCCCTTGCTGAATGCCCATTTCCCCGCCAAAAACGCCGAACTGGCATTCGAGGACTATAAACCTGGCGACAAAAACATCCCCTTCAAAGTGTTGGGCGAAGTGAAAGGTACAGATTTGGTGGGTATTGAATACGAACAACTGATCCCCTACGTCAACCCAGGACCCAACGCTTTCCGCGTGATTCCGGGCGACTATGTGACCACCGAAGACGGTACGGGTATCGTCCATATCGCCCCGACTTTCGGTGCCGATGATAAACGCGTGGCCGCTGAAGCCGGTATCGATGGCCTGATGATGGTGGACAAAGCTGGCAATCTGCAGCCTATGGTGGACAAAACCGGTAAGTTCTTCAAAATCGAAGATCTGGATGAGGAATTTGTCCGCAACAGCGTCAATGTAGAGCTGTACCAGACCGTGGCAGGCCGTTATGTGAAACCGGATTACGAGAAAGAAGGCGAAAAACATGACGAGTCTTTGGATGTTTATATCTCTTTGTGGCTGAAACAGCAAAATAAGGTCTTCAAGATTGAGAAACATGTGCATAATTACCCACACTGCTGGCGTACTGACAAGCCCGTGCTGTATTATCCTCTGGATTCCTGGTTCATCAAAACCACAGCTTTCAAAGAGCGCATGATTGAACTGAACAAGACCATCCAATGGAAACCCCAAGCTACTGGTTCCGGCCGTTTCGGTAATTGGCTGGAAAACCTAGTAGATTGGAACCTGTCGCGTTCACGTTTCTGGGGCACTCCCCTACCCATCTGGGCTACCGAAGACCGCAAGGAACTCATCTGCATCGGTTCCATCGAGCAGCTGATGAAAGAAATCGACAAGGCTGTGGCCGCCGGCTTCATGAAGGAAAATCCTTACAAAGACTTTGTAGTCGGTGATTTCAGCAAAGAAAACTATGCTAAAATAGACTTGCATAAACCTTACGTGGACGACATTTATCTTGTTTCCTCCACAGGACAGAAGATGACCCGCGAGCCCGATTTGATCGACGTGTGGTTTGACTCAGGCGCTATGCCCTACTGCCAGCTGCACTATCCCTTCGAAAACAAGGAATACTTCGAACAACGCTTCCCGGCCGACTTTATCGCTGAAGGCGTGGACCAAACCCGTGGCTGGTTCTTCACCCTGCATGCCATCGCTACCATGCTGTTCGACTCTGTAGCATATAAAGCTGTTGTTTCCAACGGTTTGGTATTGGATAAAAACGGCAATAAGATGTCCAAACGTCTGGGCAATGCCGTTAACCCCTTCGATACCATCGACAAATATGGTGCCGACCCCACCCGCTGGTATATGATTACCAATGCCCAGCCCTGGGATAACCTCAAATTCGACACAGAAGGCATCGCCGAGGTGCAGCGCAAGTTCTTCGGAACCCTGTACAATACCTACAATTTCTTCGCCCTCTATGCCAATATCGATCATTTCGAGTACAAAGAAGCCGATATTCCGATTGAAAAACGTCCCGAAATCGACCGTTGGATTCTGTCGGAACTGAACACTTTGGTGAAGAACTGCGACGCCAACTATGCCGACTACGAACCCACCAAGGTGGGCCGTGACATCCAGCAGTTTGTGGACGAAAACCTCAGCAACTGGTACGTGCGCCTATGCCGCCGCCGTTTCTGGAAAGGCGAGTACAGCGAGGACAAGATTTCCGCATACCAGACACTGTACACCTGCATGGAAACCATCGCCAAACTGGCCTCTCCCATCGCTCCGTTCTTCATGGACAAGCTCTTCCTCGACCTCAACCGTGTGAGCGGCAAAGAAACCGTGGAATCTGTCCACCTGTCAGACTTCCCGAAGGTTCACGAAGAATACATCGACAAAGATCTGGAAGAACGTATGGAAATGGCCCAGCAGATTTGCTCCATGGTGCTTTCACTGCGTAAAAAATCCAATATTCGCGTGCGTCAGCCGCTCGGCAAAATCATGATTCCGGTGCTGGAAACCGCCAACTTCAAGGAACAGATTCTGAAAGTGAAAGACCTCATCCTGCACGAAGTCAATGTGAAAGACATTGTGTTTGTGGAAGACAGCGAAGGTGTGTTAGTAAAACGTATCAAACCTGATTTCAAGAAGTTAGGACCCAAATACGGCAAAATCATGAAGGCCATCGCTGCCCGTATCGCCCAGTTCACCCAGGCCGAAATCATCCAGCTGGAGAAAGATGGCCGCATGAGCCTCGAGATTGAGAACCAGCCTGTGGAAATCCTGGTAGATGACGTAGAAATCGCCGCTGAAGACATTCCGGGCTGGGTGGTCACCAACTTCGGTGCCCTCACCGTGGCTTTAGACATTACCATCACCCCCGAGCTGAAGAACGAAGGTTACGCCCGCGAGCTGGTCAACAGAATCCAGAACTACCGCAAAGACTCGCAAATGGATGTGCTCGACAATATCGTGGTGCGTGTACAAAGCAACGAGAACTTGGACGAAGCTTTCCGCAAGATGGAAGACTACATCAAATCCGAGACTTTGTGCGTTGATTTCGCCATCGTACCTGAGGTTACCGACGCTAACAAAACTTCTTTTGAAATCGAGACAGGCATCAATATTGACGTAGCTATCTCTGTGAAAAAATAAATGATTAACGCCCTAAAACACACCCAATGAAGAGTAAAAGAACGGTAGCCATAGCCTACGATTTTGACGGCACTTTGGCCGCCGGAAATATGCAGGAATACAACTTCATTCCCGATCTCAACATGGACAAGGGTGAGTTTTGGGGCGAAGCTAATCAAATGGCTATGGACAACGATATGGATGAGGTTTTGGCTTATCTGTATCTGATGTTGACTAAGGCAAAAGAGAAAAATATTTCCATCCATAAGGAAACTTTCATCAAATATGGTGAGCATATTACCTTCTTCAAAGGGGTGGAAACCTACTTTGAGCGCATGAATGCGTATGCCAAGACTAAAAATTTAGTATTGGAGCACCATATTATCTCTTCCGGTCTGCGCGAATTTGTACAAGGGACATCCATTGCCAAACATTTCAAGAATATTTTCGCCTCTGGTTTCCAATACGATAAAGACGGCGTGGCCTGCTGGCCTGCTTTGGCAGTCAATTATACCAACAAGACGCAATTCCTCTTCAGAATCAACAAGGGTATCAATAATTCGTACGATAACACCCTGATTAACAAGATTGTACCAGAAGATGACAAGCCCGTTCCCTTCTCCAATATGATTTATTTAGGAGATGGAGAAACCGATGTGCCTGCCATGAAAATGGTGAAGCTGCAAGGCGGTAACACCATCGCTGTGTATAATCCTGATGCCAAACGCACAACCCGTCGCTCCCCTAGGGAAATCTGCCTTGAGATTATCCAGCACAAAAGAGCCGACTACATAGCCCCTGCCGACTATTCCGAAGGCAGTGAACTGGATATCATCATCAAGAAAGTCATTGATAAGATTGCCATGGAGCAAGACCTTATCGAACTGAAAGACAAGATTATGAACGGAAAGTAAGCCGCAGCTGTTCCATGGCTTTTTCGAGCGTTGCCTTAGGACAAGCCACATTGACTCTGAAGTGCTGTTCTCCCTCTTTTCCAAAAATAGCCCCATCATTGAGTGCTACGTGTGCCTTTTCCACCAAGAGTCGGGAAAGTTCTTGGTGTGTCATGCCCAAAGCACTGAAATCCAACCAAGGAAGATAAGTGGCTTCATGTCTGAAAGTTCTGATTTCCGGAATATTTTCTTTTAAATACTGCTGAATATAATCCACATTTCCTTTCAAATATTGCAACAACTGTGACAGCCATTCATCCCCTTGGGTATAGCACGCTTCAAGGGCAATTTCGCCAAAGATATTGCCCACAAACAAGTGGATTCCATCGTACATCAGTTTTTCAAATTGCTTGCGCAATTCCGCATTGGAAATAATGATTTCAGATGTCGATAATCCCGCTAAATTGAAGGTTTTGCTCGGTGCCATGCAGGTAATGGTATTCTGGGCGATTTCCGCAGAAATACTGGCCATAGGCGTATGTTTGTAGCCTGGCATAATCAAATCCGAATGAATCTCATCGGAAATCAGCAGGCAATGATATTTCAGGCAAAGTTCGCCTACCTCTTTCAATTCATCCTTTGTCCAACTGCGTCCAAGCGGGTTATGAGGATTGCACAAAATCATCATTTTTACTCCTTGACGGAGGCAATCTTCCAAATGATTGTAGTCCATTTCATAGTGGTCTTCCACTAATTTCAGCGGATTCCGAATGATTTGACGGTTTTGGTTTTCAACAACATAGTAGAAAGGATGATAGACAGGGGTCTGCACCAAAATTTTATCTCCTGAGGCTGTAAAGGCTTGCACTAAAAAGGAAAGTCCCGGCACAATACCCGGAGCAAAATATATCCAATCTTTTTTGATGGTCCATTGGTGGCGGCGCTGCATCCAGTTAATTATCGATTGATAGAAACCTTCGGAATGAATAAAATAGCCCAAAACAGGGTGTTTCATCCGCTTTTCTATAGCTTCAAAAACGAAATCTGGAGTACGGAAATCCATATCCGCCACCCACAAGGGAATCAAGTTATCAGCCCCATAAATGTCCTGATAACCGTCGTATTTTACACAATTGGTTTGTTTCCTGTCAATTATCTCATCAAAATCGTATCTTTTCATAATTGGTGTTTTTAAAATGCAAAGATAGTGAATTTTGTGATTCGTGGAGACGTGGAGGCGTGGAAACACTCGCTTCGCTCGTTCGTGGAAACGGAATTTCTTATCGTCTTGACGAATGAGCGCAGTGAATGACTTAACGCCTTGACGTATAAACGAAATCTATTAGCACATTAACTAATTTGTCCATTATTTTCGTATTTTTGCAAACCATTTTTTTTCGATATGACCAAGCAAGAAAAAGACCAGATTATTGCGTTAATCCAGCAGGAAGTGGTGCCTGCCACGGGCTGTACAGAACCTGTAGCCGTTGCGTTAGCTGTAGCCAAAGCCAAGGAAACCTTGGGAGCAGTTCCCAAACAAATCCAATTGTTTTTAAGTGCCAATATCTTGAAAAACGCCATGGGCGTAGGCATTCCCGGAACCGGTATGTTCGGCCTGCCCATTGCCATTGCTTTGGGTGCTTTGATTGGCAAGTCGGAATACGAACTGAATGTGCTCAAAGACACCACACCAGAGGCCGTTGAGCAAGCTAAACAATACATACAGGACCAGCGCATCCAGATTGAACAAAAGAAAGACACGGAAGAAAAGCTGTATATTGAAGTACGTGTGCACAACGGCGACGACAACGCAAAAGTGATTATCGCTCACGAACACACCCATTTTGCCTGGATTTCCAAAAACGGAGAGGTTTTGTTGAATCAAAAAACAAAAACAGCGTCCACAAAAAACGATAACCAAGTCAAGTTGAACCTTCGTAAAGTCTATGATTTCGCCACCACCACGCCTGTTATGGAGTTGTCTTTCATCTTGAAAGCAGTGGAATTAAACAGTAAGGCCGCGGAGCTTGGCTTAAAAAAGAATTCCGGACATTCATTAGGAAACACCATTTTACACCAACCTAAAAAGAAATTCTTCGGCAAACACAGTCTCTATGCGAAGATTTTGTCGGCCACCTCTGCCGCCTGCGACGCCCGTATGGCAGGAGAACTGGTGACAGTAATGAGCAATTCGGGAAGTGGCAACCAAGGCATTGCCGCCACCATGCCAGTGGTGATTTATGCCAAAGAAAGAAGAAAAACCAAAGAAGAACTGGTCAGAGCTCTGATTTTAAGTCATTTGACAGTTATATACATCAAGCAAAGCTTCGGACGTCTGTCTCCGCTTTGTGGCTGTGTGGTGGCCGCCACCGGTTCTGCCTGCGGACTGACTTACCTTATGGACGGCACTTACGAGCAAATTGCTTTCGCAGTGAAAAACATGATAGGTAACATTACAGGTATGATTTGCGACGGCGCCAAGCCAAGCTGCTCATTAAAAGTGGCCACCGGAGCCTCCACCGCCATTCTCTCTTCCATGCTGGCCATAGAAAACAAAACTGTCACTTCTGTGGAAGGCATTATCGCCGACGATGTGGACCAGTGCATTCTCAACATGAACGCCATAGGCACAAAAAGCATGTCCCACACCGACGAATTGGTGTTGGACATGATGACGCACAAATAATATGAGAAATGGCCTTAAACGGCTTATTTGATGCCTAATTTCTGCTTTACTTTGGCAGCTACATCTTCACCCTGCTCGTAATATGTCAAGGTTGACGTGTCGAAGATATAGGTGAAATTATGTTCTTTGCCCACTTCTTTGATGGCGTTCAGAATTTTCTCCTGGAAGGGTTTCAGCAGTTCCAATTGCTTGGCTTGTAATTCCTGTTCTGCCATTTGTGAGAAATCCTGAATCTTCTTGTACATATTGGTCAACTCGTCTTCCTTTATTTTCAGCACTGCGGCAGAGGCGCCCTTGTTGCCCAATTGTTGGTATTCCTCCTGTTTTTTCTGAAATTCCTTGGCCATATCCTCGCCTGTAGCCTGCAATTCGGCCTGCATGTCGGCAATCACTTTCTGTACCGTGTCAATACCCGGCATCACTTTGATGATTTCACCGTAATCAATGTGGCCAAACTTCACTTTCTGCTGTGCGAAAGAAGCAAAGGGAGACAGGAGTGCGGCGAGGACTATAATGATGAATAATCTTTTCATGCTAACATTTTATTTTTTGATTCCCAATTTAGCTTTAACCATAGGAGTTACATCAACACCATTATCATAGAACAAGAGTATCTGTGTATCAAAGATATAAGAAAATCCATTCTCTTTGGCAACCTGATTGATAGCTTCTTGTATCTTGTCTTGGAAAGGTTTAGCCAGCTCGTATTGTTTTTCTTCAAGGTCTTCTTGAACACCATATTGGAATTCCTGGATACGGGTTTGCAGATCCACCAGCTCTTTTTCCCTGATTTGTCTTACAGAAGAACTCATTGTTCCCGCTTCTCTGTCGAATTTGTCTTTTTTAGTTTGAAATTCCTCCACCATTCCGGCGTATAATTCTTCCAGTTCGGCTTTGAAAGCATTCAACTTGATTTGGAGGGAATCAATACCCGGCATCGCTTGCAGGATTTCGCTGGAATTGACATGTCCGTACTTGCCTTGTGTCTGAGCTTGAAGTGAGCACACTGATACCGCCATGATAACGGCCAGTGACAATAAAATCTTTTTCATTGCTTGATAAAAATGCTATAAATTAATACTATTATTCTTCGTCATTGTCGTGGTTGGCAGAAATGCCAAGTTTCTGCATAATCTGGTCGTTGATATCCCATTTCGGATCGGCATAGACAATGGTCATATCACCAGCCACATCGAAAACAAAGGCGAAACCACGGTCTTTGGCATATTCCTGGATGGCGGTAAAAACACGGTCTTGGATAGGTCTTACCAGTTCTTCTCTTTTCTTGAACAAGTCACCATCTGTACCGAAACGTTTTTTCTGCAAGTTTTTAGCTGCCTGCTCAGCGGCGATGATGGCATCTTCGCGGTTTTTCTTCATTTTTTCCGGCAAGGTAATGGCCTCCACCTGATATTTTTTGTACATGGAGTCAATACTCTTGAATTGGGCTTCAATCTCGTTCTGCCATTGTACGGCCAAACGGTCCAATTCTGCCTGAGCTTCTACATATTCGGGCATATTGGACAAAATATATTCTGAATCAATGTAAGCGTACTTTTGACTGAAAAGAGGAAGCGCAATCAATGCGACTAAGACGGCGGTTAAAAATAACTTTTTCATGATATTTCTTATTTTTGGTTATTAACGATTTGGATTGAATTATATTGCTTTAGACTATTAATCGATAGATTGGTTTATTGAAATGTGGAATCTTCCTTTGTTGGCATTAGGCATACCGGGAACCTCATCGAAGCCATAGCCCCAGTCGAAGCCAAGCAAACCGAACATAGGCAAGTAGATTCTCACACCGAGACCTGCGGATTTGTACATATTGAACGGACTATAGTCACGTTTGTCGAGCCATGACTTACCAGCCTCAGCAAAAGCAAGCAGATAGATAGTAGCGCTTGGATTCAATGTAATAGGATAACGGATTTCCGCTGTGAATTTGTTGTACAAAGTGCCACCAATCTCATTTCCGTCAACATACGGTGAGAGGGAATAATCATCGTAACCACGCATACCTATAACCTCACGGGCATCCATCATGGTGTAGGTTGACAAACCGTCACCGCCCAAATAGAAACGCTCAAATGGAGAAGGTCCGATAGCCTTGTTATAGCAGCCCATAAAGCCCATCTTCATACGGACAAAGAACACCAGATTCTCCACTATTCGGGTGTACCATGACACGTTCAGTTTCCACTTATGGAATTCGAGCCATTTGTATTTCTGTTGATTGGTCATGCTGGAATAATCCACATTCTTCTTGAACAAGGAATATGGGGGTGTCAGCTGTACAGAAAACATGATTTCCGAACCCTCACGAGGATAAATGGGAGCACTGACAGAATTTCTTGCAATAGTGAAAATATAGCTGAAACTGTTGGCATAACCAGTTCTGAAAATGAAATAGCTGTAATTTTGTACTTGATAACGCTGGTAAGACAGAGTATGTGAAATCTGGAAATAATCATCCGGCCATTTCACTTTTCTCGCGATAGAAAGAGAAGCGCCCACCGTTCTTATTTCCACATGGTTGGCGGTATTCCGCTTGGTACCATCGGTTTGCACTTGATAATACACACCTGCGGTCAAAGAGATAGGCTTTTTGCCACCCAACCAGGGTTCTGTGAATGACAAGCTGTAATTCTGGTAATACTTGGCATTGGTAGATACATTGAAAGCCAAACGCTGACCGTCACCACCCGGGATTGGTGTCCATGCGTCTTTTTTGAAAAATTTTCTGAAAGAGAAATTGTTGAAAGCTATACCCGCACTGATGACGAAGGTTCCCGCACCATAGCCAGCAGACAGAGACAGCTGGTCGGAAGATGCCTCCTCCACCACATATTCGATATCCACAGTTCCGTCAGCTTCATTGGGTTTGGGAATCACATTCATACTTTCCTGATTGAAATACCCCAAAGAAAGCAATACCTGTTGAGTTCTGATAATATCCGCACGGTTGAACAACTGGCCCGGTATCGTTGTGATTTCACGCATAATGACATTGTCATTGGTTTTCGTGTTGCCCGTAACATAAACCTTATTGTAACGGGCTTGCTTTCCTTCGCGGATACGGACTTCAATATCGATGGAGTCGTTTTCCACCAATACCTCAACAGGATTGGCAGAGAAGAAAAGATAACCATCGTTCATGTACAAAGAGCTGACATCATTACCCAGGTCATTCTGCATGGGGTTGGTCAGGTTATTCATCAGCTGGGTTTGATTATAGACATCTCCCTTGCTGATATTCAACACCTTGCTTAATGTTGCGGAAGGATATTTGGTGTTACCCACAAAAGAAATATTGCGGAAATAGTATTTATGTCCCTCATTCACGTAAATGTCAATATAGACATTATTTCCCTTTATATAAACTGAATCTTTGGTGATATGGGCATCGCGATAACCCAACTCATTGTATTTGTTGATCATCGCCACCTTGTTTTTCTCGTAATTTTCTTCAATATATTTCGAGGCTTTGAAAATACGGAGTTTCACTCGGTCGGAGAAATAATCCTCCAAATGATCCAAGATATCCTTTGACTGGTAATAACCTTTGTGTTTGAAACAATACGCGATGGCAGTATCCATTTTGACAAAGGGCTGGAATTTGAATTTTTCTTTGGTCTCCTTCATGGGCTTCAGTAATTTTGCCTTGGACACCTCTCTATTGCCTATAATACTGATTCTTGCGATTTTAACTTTCTTGTTTTTCTTGATATTGAAAAGCAGACGAACACCTTTGGAAACTTTGGTATCCTGTGTTTCTTCTACTGTAACCGTACAATTATAAAAGCCTTTTTCAACATAATAAGCCTTGATGATATTCATACAGGTCTGTTTCATATTGTCGTTGACAATATTACCCTGCGTCAATTTTATCTTCTCACGGATTTCGTTTTCCTCGTTTTTTGTTGTCCCTTTGAAACCGAAAGCCACCAAGCGGGCACGTTCTTCGAGATAAACATTGAGGAAAACCTTATGGTCTATCACATTGGTGATGGTGATATCTATTTTTTCATAGTAACCAGAATTCCATAAACGCTTGATGGATTTGGAGATGTCGTCGCCTGGAATTTCGATGATACTTCCTACCCCGAAATTAAGCATTCGTTGGTCAAAATTGGCGTTTCCTGAAGAAGTGATACCGCCGATTTCATACTTTTTGGGCGTTAAATAGTCAATCTCAATCGGGGGTATCCCATCTTGGGAGGACACCACGACTTGAGCATAACTTTTTAATCCACAAAGAGATATAAAAAGAACGGCAAAGAAAACAAGCCAAGTTTTCAATTTCATTCCAGTTTAAAAATTAGCTTGCAAAGATAGGAAAAATTTCTGGTATTTTCAAGTCGTGCAATAATATGGTATTTATGTTAGTATTATTGCTGCTTAACTTGCTCGCCTGTTTTACCGAATCGGCGTTCGCGGGATTGGAAATCAAGGATGACTTTCCAGAGGTCTTCTTTTTGGAATTCGGGCCACATGATAGGCAAAAAGAAAAATTCCGAATATGCCAATTGCCAAAGCAAGAAGTTGCTGATACGATATTCTCCACCTGTTCTGATAAGTATGTCAGGGTCTGGTATTGTATTGTCATACAGATATTTACCGACCACCTCCGCAGTAATGTCTTCTGCTTTGATTTTGCCATTGCTTGCATCTGCGGCAATTTTTTGAGCGGCATGAGTCAGTTCACTACGTCCACTATAGCTCAAAGCCAACACAACCGTTAAACCTTTATCATCGGCAGTTTCTTCCAATGCGCGTTGTAATTCATTATAACACTCTGTAGGCAAGGTGTTTAAATCACCTATTACTTTCAGTCTCACCTGGTTTTTTTTCAGGCTTTCCAATTCATTATGGACAGCTGACACCAGCAAAGACATGAGGGCATCCACTTCTGCTTTGGGCCGGTTCCAGTTTTCGGTAGAGAAAGTATAGAGTGTCAAATACTTAACACCAGCTTCCGCGGCGGCCTCTATCACTCTGCGTACAGCCTCCACGCCATGCTGATGACCGAATACACGTTCTTGGGACTGTTGTTTTGCCCAACGGCCATTGCCATCCATGATAATGGCGATATGGGCAGGAATTCTGGATTTGTCGAGTTTTGCTACAAAATCGTTCATAATACTATCTTTTGCGTCCCAGTTTATGGCGCACACTCACTTTTTGCTTGATATCACAGATTCTGTCTTCGTTACCGATTTTGAAAGTGATGGTTCCTCCACAGAAAGAATAAAAGTCGGTAGTGTTGAAATTACCCCGCTGTGAACCATGATCATGGAGTGTTTGGCCTATTTCGGGAGAACGGTCGGCGAGATCCGCAATTATATCCCCACGTTGAAGCCGGAGGTCATCATTATCGTAATATACCCCGCTCACATCATCCAGATAATCTGTGCAAGTGAAACGCACGCCCCACTCGGCACCGATAGAAACATAGCGTCCGATATTCACTTTCAACCCTATTCCAAAAGGAATGGCAAAACTGCACAAAGCATATTCTTTTTTCCCTGGCATAAGACCTTGACCTTCGGTGCCAAATGGTTGCAAATCGTATGTTTTCCCATCTTTATACACCGCTTGCGGATTGAAAGAAAACACTGCCACGCCGGCAAAAACGTATGGGGAAAAACGGTTATATCCCTTTTGGTTGTATATTTTCAAGAAATTCACCTCGGCTTGTACCGACAATTCCGTGATAGGGGATTTAAAACTGAGATTTCTCTCATACAACCCATTGCTTTTCGCATCACTGGCATGCACATTGGCAAACATAATGTTTGCTTTCAGTGCCCATCGGGGCGTAAAATTATAGCGGTAAACCACACCGCCGGCAATTCCGCATTCCGAAAAGATGGTGGAATGACTTAAATCACCAATATAAAAGGAAGTTCCGACAAAGGCCCCTATTTCGGACTTTTGGGCAAAAGTGGAGCCAATGGATAAAGCCAACAGGCTTATAAATAGGATTATCTTTTTCATTTTTTTCTATTCAAGATGAACAAGCTGCAAAGGTACGGAAATTTATTGAATATAACGTAAACAGATATATTTTTGTTGTATAGATGCACCGTGGCGCGTCTCCACAATAGGATTTTTATATTTGCGTCACTACCCCGCCCTTCGGGCACCCCTTCTTAGAAGGGGAATTTTAAACGGCGAGTCTCCACAATAAGGATGTTTGCCTTTCTACATGGAGATACAGAATCTCAATTTAAAGGCGAAATTATCCAATTGATTGTCCTGGGCGTATGCGCCATAGCGATAAAAAACACCTGCTCCAAAAGACAGGAATTTCAACAATACCAACAGATCTTCCACTACTATACCTGACTCAAAATACCCTTTTTCCATGGTTTTAAATTCAACTCCATGATGATTTTCAGGATGTTTCAGCCAACCGAAACCAATGTTTTGACAAAGGACAATTTTAGGATTATAAGTCTTGCCTTTCCGCAATTTTCCAAAACAATGTCTGAAAAACAGCGAGGTAAACGCACTTGAGAGAAATTCATTGGCCTCCATAGTAGCGAATTGGTCCTTGCCGTCGAAGCCGAAATTGATATGGCTATGACCCCAGTTTACATTACCTCCTGCCCGTGGCACATAGAGCAAAGAATAGGGCACATCCTCGAAGACCACGCCGGCCTCGAAGCAAATCTCCGAATAGCCCAAGCGTTTATACACTTGTTTGTGCGTTATTTTGAGGTTTAACTTGTTGTAGTTGAAATCACTGCCCAGAATATTACGAATGCCGCAGAAATAGTTGATGGTGATAACCGGGTAACGTGAATTCCCCACAAAAGTAAAACCTTCAGATTTCAGTTTTCTCTCCTTGAATGCCAATCGGGCGCTTACTTGCAACTCAAAATTGGTGTAGTGGTAACCAGCGGTTTCCGCATTGGCTTCAGCAGGTTGCGGAATGGGTTTCTTAAAACTATAATCAAAACAGGTTCTGTTCTGTGTATATTGTGCACCGATTTGAAGAGATAAAGGTTTTACCACTGTGATTTTAAACTCAGCGCCAGCCAACTTGGAACGGTCAAATTTGGCAATCAACCACCGCCGGTAAAACTGTCCGTCGAACAGCATGTATTCTTTGTTAAAATACTTGGTATGAGCACTTTCAAAAATATCATCAGCATAGATGACACGTAAGGTACTGCTCAACTTTTCCGAAATAAGAATTTCCATATTGCCGCCCCATTTCCAAGCTCTGTCTTTCAAACCATACGCAAAATAGCCGCCAAAACCGACTTCACGCGCGAATTTCCTATTGGTATTGAATCCCAATCCCAATCTGAAACCCTCATAATTGTTGAAATCTATCAATCTTGTTACATCAATATTGATAGGGCCCGCCGCTATATTGCCGGAAAGCAAGGTTTGCAAGAAAAAAAGCTTCCTGTCAATTTTCACTTTTTTCTGTATCTGTGCCCCTAACTCGTATGTTTGACGCTCCAAGTCCGATATAGCCGCATTCCGGTATTTTACAAGAATATTCTCTCCTTTTTCACTACCTTCTTTGACCGCTACCACATCTTCCTGGTTGAGGATTTTGTTTTCAATAGGTATGTTCACCAGAACCTCTTTAGTGGTGATTAACGACTGAACTATCAATGGATTATCGGAATAAATCTTTTTGTCATAAATAATCTGAGCCTGTAATTCCGAGGAAAACAAAGTATTGGAAGAGGCCTCCCTTTCATACTTTTGAATAATTTTGACAGGAAAAGCCTCAAAATCTTTGGCAGACTTGGCAAAAACCTCTGTCAACGAGTAATCATACTTGTTGACATACAACAAGCCCTGCAAAGCGTTGAAAACAATATTTTTTTTGGGTGCGAAGGCAATCACAAAAATGGTATCCTGGTCCTTGAAAAGAGTATCCTGAATCTGAAAATTATAGAAACGATGCGTTCCCTTCACTATGGGATTCACATATTTTGTGTCCATAATTTCCACATAATTGCTACGATACAGACTAAACGTCTGGCTCAATGTCAGCAATACCGACAAAATGGGATTACGTGCCACAGAAGTTTTGGATGCGATTATTTCCGTGTGTTCCCTATACGGTTTTTTATAATACAACTCATTCACACTTTCATTCAGCAGATAATATGGTTTTAGCTCCATACTATCCGGATGATAGCGTGTAACATAAAATTTGTGGTATTGTGTTACCTTAAAAGAGCTATTGCTGTAAGGACTATTCATATCCCTGCGGCTGATGACACTATCGATGAGCCTGCCGGCAGGATTGACTCCCGCTACAACCTCAACTTCTTGTAAGGCAACCATTAAACTATCTTCCTGTTCCTGACCCCAAGTTTTCAAGGTCAAAAACAGGAAGATAAGAATTAACCACTTGAATTTCATGCAATCTTATTTCTCAAGACGGCAAACCAAGTTTCTGTCACCGTAAGCATCGTCAATTTTGCTGACAGTGGGCCAGTATTTGTCATCGTGAGGAATCGGGAAGGCTGCCTGCTGACGGGTGTATGGTCTGTCCCAAGTGTCGGCGCAAACCACACTCATGGTGTGCGGCGCATTCTTGATGACATTGTTCACTCTGTCTGCTTTTCCGCTTTCAATATCAGCGATTTCCTGACGGATAGCAATCATGGCGTCGCAGAAACGGTCTAATTCGCTCAGCGGTTCGCTTTCGGTGGGTTCCACCATCAAAGTGCCATGCACAGGGAATGCCACTGTTGGAGCATGGAAACCATAGTCCATCAGACGTTTGGCGATGTCTCCTACTTGAACGCCTGCGTTTCTGTCGAACTCGTTGCAGTCGAGAATCATTTCATGGGCGCACATGCCGTTGGTTCCTGTATAAAGAATCTTGTAATGACCTTGCAGACGGGCTTTGATATAATTGGCATTCAGAATAGCATATTTTGTTGCCTCTGTCAAGCCCTTGCCGCCACACATTTTGAGGTATGCGTAAGTGATAGGCAGAAGGTATGCGCTGCCGTAAGGAGCGGAAGCCACCTGGCTGCCATTTTTGCCGCCAGTTTCAATGATGGCATGATTGGGCAGGAAGTCCACCAGTTTCTCGCAAACAGCGATAGGGCCTACGCCAGGACCGCCACCACCATGAGGCATAGCGAAGGTCTTGTGCAGGTTGAGGTGGCAAACATCAGCGCCCATATTACCTGGTGAGGTCAGACCTACCTGAGCATTCATGTTGGCACCATCCATATATACCAAACCGCCATTGTCGTGAACAATCTTGATAATGTCGAGGATAGCCTCTTCAAACACACCATGGGTGGAAGGATAAGTCACCATGAGGCAGGACAGTCTGTCTTTGTATTCTTCTGCCTTGGCACGCAGGTCTTCCACATCGATTTCACCGTGTTCGGTTGACTTCACCACCACAATCTGGTTACCTGCCTTAGCGGAAGAAGCCGGGTTGGTACCATGGGCAGAGGCAGGAATCAAGCATACATTACGATGGCCTTCGCCACGTGAGATATGATAATTTCTGATGACGGTCATACCGGCATATTCGCCAGCGGCACCAGAGTTAGGTTGCAGTGAAACAGCCTTGAAACCAGTAATTACGGCTAACCATTGGCTTACTTCGGCAATCATTTCCAAGAAACCCTCTGCCTGGTCGGCGGGAGCAAAAGGATGTATGTTGCAAACATTAGCCCAGCTCAGCGGCAACATCTCGGCAGCGGCGTTTAATTTCATGGTGCAAGATCCCAGTGGAATCATGGCTCTATTCAAAGACAAGTCTTTGATTTCCAACTTCTTCATATAACGCATCATTTCTGTTTCAGAATGATACTTGTTGAAGATTTCGTGTTCCATGAAAGCGGATTTACGCTGTAAGTTTTCAGGAATATTAAGTGCCGGATTAGCGCATTGCTGGCAAACATATTCGTGGAATTCCTTATGGGCGGCTTCTGCCAAAACCTTCAGGATCTCGTTCACATCCTCTAACAATACTGTTTCATCCAAAGCAACGGTGAAGCAACATTCGCACCAGTAGTTGAGGTTGATTTTGTGTTCCAGTGCCACTTTCTGCACATCGTCGGTAGTCATACCTTCAGGCACTTCCAGACAAACGGTATCGAAATAAACTTCATTGTACTGTTTGTAACCATATTTAGCGGCTTCTCTTGCCAAAACGCCAGCCAAAACATTGATTTTGGTAGCTTTTTTCTTCAAGCCTTCGGCACCATGCCACATGCCATAGAAACCGGCCATAATGGCGGTGAGGGCGCTGGCGGTACAAATGTTGGAAGTTGCTTTTTCACGTTTGATATGTTGCTCACGGGTTTGCAGAGCCATACGGACAGCGCGTTTGCCTTCAGCATCCACCGTGATACCGATGATACGGCCCGGCATCTGGCGTTTGAACACTTCCTGGCAAGCGAAGAAACCAGCGGCAGGGCTGCCGAATCCCATTGGCTGACCGAAACGCTGGGTTGAACCCATCACACAGTCGGCACCCCATTCACCAGGAGGAGTCAGCAGGGTAAGCGCCAGCAAGTCGGTAGCAACACCCACAAAGATATTGTGAGCCTTAGCTTTCTTTACAAATTCGCTATAATCGTGAATAGCACCATGCTGGTTCGGATATTGGATCATAGCTCCAAAATAAGTGTCGTCCAATTCAATCTTGTCGGCTTTGCCGATTACCAATTCGATACCGTGGGGTGCGGCGTTGGTTTTCATCACTCCCAAAGAGTGCATGAAAACGTCTTCGGATACGAAATATTTCTTCACTTCGTTCTTCACCTGCTCACGGGTACGGCTATGGTAGAACATCAGCATCATTTCACCGGCGGCAGTAGCCTCATCCAAGAGGGAAGCGTTAGCCAAAGGCATGGCGGTCAAGTCGGAAACCATGGTCTGGAAATTCAGCAGTGCCTCGATACGACCTTGAGAAATCTCTGCCTGATAAGGAGTGTAAGCTGTGTACCAGCCCGGATTTTCAAAGATATTACGCAAAATCACGGAGGGCACGCAGGTATTGTAATAACCCATACCGATGTATGATTTGTAAACTTTGTTCTTGGCCATCAAGGCGTTAACCTCTTGAAGATATTCATATTCTGTCAAACCATCGGGCAAGGCCAAGGGTTCTTTCAGGCGGATGGCGGCGGGGACCGTCTTCTCAATCAATTCGTCCATGGATTTCACGCCTATGGTCTCTAACATTTTTGCGGTCTCGGCTTCGCTCGGACCGTTGTGTCTTCTAATGAATTCGTCTTTTATCATGCTGATTTATATTTATTTGTGTTTAATAAATTCTTTTGGGAAACAACCTGCAAAGGTACAACATTTTTCTATAATACAGTGTGCTTTTTCATCTCTTTTCTCCGAAAAAATTTGCGTTTAACTATCTTCATTCATTTTGTTAATTTTCAAAAAATGACAAGTTTTAAAGGTGAAAATTACATTTTTTTAAGTAAAAACAACAAGTTTTATTTCATTAAAAATCAAGACTTTATATCTTGAAATATAAACAAATCCTTTTTATCTTTGTCCAAATTTAAATAGGACTTCATGTTTTTCCGCAACTACCCTATTCTTCGTCTGCTGATACCTTTTACCTTGGGCATTGGAGTGGCTTATGGGACACCTCTCAGTCTCTCTTTTCCGATGACTTTATGGCTGATAAGTATCTGTTGGTTCGTTTCCTTGATACTTCAACATAAAAAGACCCTCTCTACCACCCTTTTGGCTGGTATTTTCTTACAAATTTTTTTTCTTTTAGCCGGTTTTTACCTTACTTGTATCCATTTTAGGAATGAAAATTTCGAATTATATGAGAAAATCTTTGAAAACAATCAATCTTTTGTGGCCAAAATCATTGACCACCCTGTGCCCAAAGCCAAAAGTATCAAAGTCTTGGCAATCATAGAGCAAACCACTGATGGACAAGCTATTGGACAAAAAGCAGTATTCTATTTTGCCAAAGACAGTCTGCACCCACCCAACTATGGCGATGTGATACTTATTCATTCCAAAATATCAGCAATTGAAAACTCCAAAAATCCGTATGCTTTTGATTATAAGAAATATATGCAGAGAAAAGGAATTTTCTACACAGCATACGTACCCTCTTCTGGATGGCAGAAAATCGGACAATGCGGTGGAAATCCCATCAAAGAAAAAGCTTACCAGATACAGCAATACTTCTCGCAAATCTTTGCCGATGCCGGCATGAGCGGTGATGAATACAGCATCATCACCGCCATCTTGTTGGGCAACGACGAAACCATGGAACCGGAACTGAAAGCCAGCTACGCCTCCGCCGGAGTGAGCCACATTTTGTGTGTATCGGGCATGCACGTGGGAGTTATCTTCATGATTCTGAACTTTTTGCTGCAACCACTGGACTGTGCGAAATCCTCACGTCTGCTAAAAGCCCTTCTACTCATGCTGTTTATTTGGATATATGCTTGTATCACAGGACTTTCACCATCTGTCACTCGAGCTGCCACCATGTTTTCCTTTGTCACCATCGGAAGTTTACTGCGACGCAACACCAATATTTTCCACAGTTTATTCGCATCATTATTTATTTTATTGATTATAAATCCTTTATTGATATTTGAAATGGGATTTCAGCTCAGCTATGCAGCAGTTTTCGGCATCGTGATTTTCCAGCCAAAATTAGTGGCATTATGGGAACCTAAACACAAGATTATCAATTATTTCTGGAACCTTGTCACAGTTTCGGTGGCAGCACAGTTAGCCACTTTCCCTCTTTCAGTCTATACTTTCGGACAATTTCCCAACTACTTTCTCTTAGCCAATCTTTCGGTTATCTCACTCTCCTTTTTAGTGGTAGTCAGCGGTGTATGTCTGTTGGCAGTTTCTTTTATACCACTGGTTTCCACTTGGTTAGCCTGGCTGCTGACCCATGAGATCAAACTTATGAACCTCATCGTCCAATCCATTGAAAAAATACCAGGAGCGGTGACGGAGAACATTAGTATATCGTGGATCCAGATGTTGCTTATTTATCTGTGTATCATTGCTTTTTATCTTTTATTTCAACAAAAGAAAAAGAGATTTTATTGGATTGGTATCGGCTCTGTTTTTTGCCTTGTTTTATTATTTGATTTCGACAGGTATCTGACACAGCATATTGAAAATCAAACTGTTTATAAACTCTCCAAAGGGGTTGCCGTATGTTTCAATTATCATGGCAAAGCAGTGATTTTCAGTGATTCCATTGCTAACAAAAACCACAAAGACTATGTTTATTGCATACAGAATCATGAGCGGAAAGAGCGGATTGAAAGCGTTATCATTCCCATTGACAGTAATATGCGGAATGAATTTTTGCTAAAAGAAGGTAATTTTGTGTTTTTTTGCGGAAAATCCTTCCATTTGGCCCGCCGAAAACGGAGATATTATGAGACAAGCCATAAAATTTCCGTTGACGAAGTGCTTTTGTTGGAGGACCATGTCAAGACAGAATACATGAGAAAGGCTATTGAAAACCCCAATGTTCCCTTACCATAAAGGAAATTTTTCAAATTATGTGTTTTTCAAGATTTTTTTGTATCTTTGTCGATTATTTAAGATATTAACAAAAATAGACGCTTATGAAAAATATTGTTGTGGGAATTGACTTTTCCCAAAATTCGTATAACGCAATGAAGCACGCTGTTGCCATTTCATTGAAAAACAAAGCCAAACTGCATTTGGTATGGGTAAAAACCGCCGCCATGAAAACAGACTTTGCCCAAACGACTGCCGCCAAAGACTTTCTGGCAGCAGTAAAAAATAAATTGGCCCAATGGGTAGAGGAGTGCAAGGCAGAGGCTCCGGAGAGCTCCGTTACCTCCACTATTTTAGAAGGTAAACCTGCTGTGGAATTGTGCAATTATGCCGCTTATCTTCCAAAATCCATGATTGTCATGGGAACCCATGGTGTATCTGGTTTCGAGGAATTTTTCGTAGGAAACAATGCCTTCAAAACCATCAACCAGACAACAGTACCCGTGTTGATTTTGCGTGAGGACATCCAAATCAACCGTGACCTGACCGAGATTCTGGTACCCATCGACACCAGTTTTGAGACCTTGCAGAAAATGAAAATCGCCATTGAGTTCGCCAAGGATTTCGGTGCCAAGGTCTGTCTTTTGGGAGTTATCAACCCTGTCAATAACGACATCAAGCATGTGATTAACGTACAGTTGAACCATGCCGCCGCCATGTGCAAAAAAGCTAATGTGAGATTTGATGTGCAAACATTGGATGTTCCTGGAGACTCCATTCCCGCATTGCTGGATGCAGCCAAGAAAATGGATGTTAACCTGATGGTTATCATGCGTGAGGAGGAACACGACCTCTCGAGTGTGTGGATGGGCAGCAATACCCGCCAGATTGTCAACAACTCACCCATGCCTTTGGTAATTGTTCCTAACGTAAATCAGTTTTTACTCAACAAATAAGTCATACCAGTATGAAAAAAATCGTTGTGATTATTGCGGCCCTCTTGCTGACGGCCGGTTTTCAGGCCATGGCCTGCACCAACTTCATCATCACCAAAGGAGCCAGCAAAGACGGCTCTGTCATGGTTTCTTACGCAGCCGACTCCCACACGCTGTATGGAGAACTGTATTATCGTCCAGCCGCCGACTATCCCCTTGGCACCTTGATGGATGTGATAGAATGGGATTCGGGCAAATTATTGGGACAGATTCCCCAAGTGCCGCACACCTATTCTGTGGTTGGCAATATGAACGAACACCAGTTATGTATTGGTGAAACCACCTACGGAGGCCGTGAGGAACTTTGGCATACTCCTGGTTTAATTGACTATGGTTCACTGATTTATATTACCTTACAGCGTGCCAAGAATGCCCGTGAGGCCATTAAGGTGTTGAATTTCCTGATTGAGTCATACGGTTATTGCAGCGAAGGCGAGTCTTTTTCCATCATCGACCCCAACGAAGCCTGGATTTTTGAAATCATCGGCAAGGGTCCTGAAATGAGAGACGCCAAGGGCAAGCTGGTGAAAGGCTGGTCCAACGGTGCTGTATGGGTAGCCCGCCGTATTCCTGATGGCTATATCTGCGGTCATGCCAACCAATCCAGAATCACCACATTCCCCTTGAGAGATGGCAAAACATCCATCACCAACAAAGACATTGACAAGATGATTTTCAATCCTGATGTGGAAACAGTATATGCCGCCGATGTCATTTCTTTTGCCAAATTGAAAGGATACTATGACCCAAAAGCTCCCGATGCAGAGTTCAGTTTCTGCGACGCATACGCACCCCTTGATTTTGGTGCTGCCCGTGGATGCGAAGCCCGCGTATGGGCTGGTTTCTACCGCTGCAATCCCGGACTGATGGCACAGTATGAGGACTATGCCCGCGGTGACAACTTGAAACACCGCTTTCCTTTGTGGATCAAACCCTCACAAAAACTTGACGTTACCGATGTGATGCAACTGATGCGCGACCATTATGAAGGTACTTCCATGGATATGACTCAGGATATCGGTGCTGGTCCTTTCGCATGTCCTTATCGTTGGCGTCCGATGAACTGGGAATACAACGGCAAAAAATACATCCACGAGCGCGCTACTGCCACCCAGCAGACCGGTTTCTCTTTTGTGGCCCAAGCTCGCGGCTGGCTGCCCGACAAGTTCGGCGGTGTCTTCTGGTTCGGCGTTGACGATGCCGCCAGCAGCTGCTATATCCCCATGTTCTGCGGTATTACCGAAATTCCAGAGGCTGTACGCGAGGGCAACGGTTCTATGGTAGATTATTCTTCTACCGCCGCCTACTGGATTTTCACCAAGGTTAGCCAGCTGGTTTACACCCGCTACAGCGACATGATCAAGCATGTGAACGAACAACAGCATAAGTATGAGTTCGGTGCTGTCAAGAACATCCGTGAAATGGAAAATGACATGGTGAAACTGTTCAAAGACGACCCCGCCAAAGCCCAAAAACGAATCAACGACATCTCCAACCGATGCACCCAGGAAGTTTGCAACGCTTGGAACCATCTGTTCGAATATCTCTTGGTGAAATATAACGATGGCAACGTCAAAAAGGAAAAAAACGGAAAATTCGCCAAAACCGACACCAAAGTGCCTCAATGCGAATTTCCCGAACAACCAAGATATCCTGACAAATGGTACAAAATTATCGTTGACGATTGCGGAAAAAACATTCAAGAAAAATAAACTGCTACTGACTTAGAACCTATGGAAGAAAAAAAGGGCGACAAACCCAAAACACGTCAATTTGGAGCCAAAAGAGGCACCAAAAGCACCACTAAAGCGGAAAAACCGGCCAGCAGGAGCCGCCGCAAACCCGCAGAAAAATTCAACGAGGAAAAAGAGGAAAAACGCTCTTTCCGCAAAAAAACAACTACTACTGAAAGACCTGCCAGAACGACAAGAACCAGAAAAACACCTTTAACAGACAAAGAGGAAGATTCTGGACGCAAGTTCACTGGTGGCCGCAAATTTGCAGGCGCCAAACGTTCTGAAAAACCATCTTTCAGCAAAAAAACTTCTTTCGGGAAGAAAGAGACAGAGGCCACTCCCCGTAAAAAACGCAGGGATGTGACCGCTGAATCTGAAATTCTCAGCGAAATAGTGGCCCGCAGACAACGCGAAGGCCGCACCTCACCTCAAAAGCAAAAGGTGCTGTCGCTGACAGATAATGAAAACCAAGGACTTGTGCGTCTGAACAAATACATCGCCAATGCCGGCATCTGTTCACGACGTGAGGCCGATGTGCTTATCACTACTGGAACTGTCAGTGTAAACGGAGAAATCATCACCGAGCTGGGTTATAAGGTCAAACCTACCGATGTGGTTCGTTACGGTGATCGCATTCTCCAGAATGAAAAACCAGTTTATATTCTGCTGAACAAACCCAAAGATTACATTACCACCACGGATGACGAAAGAGGCCGCAAAAATGTAATGGATTTAGTACGCAACGCCTGCAAGGAAAGAATATATCCTGTTGGCAGATTGGACAAAAACACTACGGGACTGCTGCTTTTCACCAATGACGGCGACATGACCAAAAAGCTGACCCACCCCAAACATGGCATCGAGAAAACCTATTCCGCGGAACTGAACAAGAAATTCGCCAATATCGATATGTGCGCCCTGCGCAATGGTATCGAGCTGGAAGACGGTATCATCACCCCGGACGATGTGCAATATGTGGATGAAAGCAAAAAAATCATCGGTATCACCATCCACTCCGGTAAAAACAGAATTGTCAGACGAATCTTTGAATTTCTTGGATATGAGGTGGTTAAACTCGACCGTGTAGTCTTTGCCGGACTGACCAAGAAAGACCTGCCACGAGGCAAATGGAGATTCCTCACACAAGCAGAAATCAATATCTTGAAAATGACTGTAAAATAACTCGTTTTTTAGATTTTAACTCAACATGAATAAGACACTTAATGCTCGATTGTACGTCGAGAAAAAAGTCGGTTTCCAGGTGGAAGCCCAAGATCTGTTGGATGATCTTAACCATAACTTAGAATTGAATATCAACGCATTACGTCTTATCGTAGTGTATGATATTTTTGGCATTGAAGAAGGCTTGTTGGAGAAAGCCAAACATGCCGTTTTCTCTGAACCCGTTACCGATGAGGTATATACGGAATTCCCGTTGGATGGCTTGACTTATTTCGCCGTGGAATTCTTGCCTGGCCAATTCGACCAGCGGGCTGACAGTGCCATGCAATGCCTCCAACTCATTGATCCAAAAACAACTGCCACCATCAGAAGTGCCAAATTGATAATCATGGACGGGAAACTTTCCGAGCAGGACATGATAAAAATCAAAAAACACTGCATCAATGAAGTGGAAGCACGCGAAAAGGACATGTACATCCTGGATGACTCTGAAAACGTGACGGTGGCCGATGTAGAAGTATTCGACACCTTCAATACAATGAGTCCTGAAGAACTTGACGCTTTCAGAAAGAAACTGTCTTTAGCCATGTCTTTCGAGGATATCATGCTGATTCAGAATTATTTCCATACTGAAGAAAAGCGTAATCCAACGGAGACCGAAATCAAAATGCTGGACACCTACTGGAGCGACCACTGCCGTCATACCACTTTTGAGACGCAATTGGACAATATCACATTCACCCCAAGCAAATTCAATGACCAGCTGCAAGAGGCTTTTTATCAATACATTCAAATCCGAAACAATGTGCATGGCGGCAGAAAGCCCATCACCTTGATGGACATGGCCACTATCTGCGGCAAAAACGAGCGCAAACTCGGCAACCTCGACGACATGGAGGTTTCGGAGGAAAACAATGCTTGCAGTGTCTATGTTGATGTGGATGTTGATGGCAAAATCGAGAAATGGCTGCTGATGTTCAAGAACGAAACGCACAACCATCCCACAGAAATCGAGCCCTTTGGCGGGGCGGCCACCTGCGTGGGCGGTGCCATCCGCGACCCGCTGAGCGGCAGAAGCTATGTGTATCAGGCTATGCGTGTTACCGGTGCGGGCAATATCAACGAACCCGTCAGTCAGACTATGGAAGGCAAACTGCCCCAGCGAGTCATCTCCAAGAGCGCCGCTGCCGGCTATTCCTCCTACGGCAACCAAATTGGCTTGGCTACCACCCACGTGCGTGAAATCTACCACGAGGGCTACAAGGCCAAACGTCTGGAAATCGGTGCAGTGGTAGGTGCGGTTCCCGCTGATGGCGTAAGACGCGAGCAACCTCAGCCCGGTGATATCATCATCATGTTTGGTGGTCGTACCGGCCGCGACGGTATTGGTGGTGCCACTGGTTCTTCCAAAGAGCATACCGAAACCTCATTGGAGGTCTGCGCTGCCGAGGTGCAAAAAGGTAATGCCCCCGAGGAACGCAAAATCCAGCACCTGTTCCGTAAACCCGAAGTGACACGTTTAATCAAGAAATCCAACGACTTCGGCGCAGGCGGTGTGAGCGTGGCCATTGGCGAGCTGGCCGACGGGCTACTCATCAACTTGGACGCTGTTAAGACAAAATACAAAGGTCTTAATGGTACAGAATTGGCTATCAGCGAGTCACAAGAACGTATGAGCGTGGTGGTGGATCCCAAGGATGTTGACCAGTTCTTCGAATACTGCCGTCAAGAAAACATTGAGGCTACTATCATTGCCAAAGTAACTGACAATAACAGACTTACCATCCAGTGGAGAGGTAAAAACATTGTGGATTTGTCCCGCGACTTCATCAATACCAACGGTTATCGCCAAAGAACCGATGTGGTAATACCCAAGATTGAGGGCGATTTTCCCGCAAGAGTACCTGAAACTCCTGCCAATCAATCCATTACCACTGAAACTGTAGCCCAACATTTGGCTTCACCCAACGTAGCTTCCCAGAAGGGACTGATTGAGATGTTCGACTCTACCATCGGCGCCTCTACGGTATTGATGCCCTTCGGTGGCAAACATCAGCTGACTGAAAGCCAGGCCGGTGTGCAGAAACTTCCCGTTTTGCACGGCCACACCAACACCGCCAGCATTCTGGCCTTTGGTTACAACCCCTATATTGCCTCTTTTTCGCCCTTCCACGGGGCAATGTACGCCGTGCTGGAGTCTATGGCCAAGATTGTGGCTGTGGGCGGCGATTACCGCAAAATACGCTTTACTTTCCAGGAATATTTCGAGAAATTGGGCAAGGACACCACCAAATGGGGAAAACCTTTCTCCGCTTTGTTGGGTGCTATCTACATGCAAAACGCCTTCCACTTGCCTTCTATCGGCGGTAAGGACTCCATGAGCGGAACCTTCAAGAACCTGAATGTGCCCCCAACCTTGGTTTCTTTCGGCATCGTCACCGAAAAAGCCGACAAAGTCATCTCTCCGGAATTCAAACAAAAAGGAAATCATATCTACCTCATTAACAATGTTATAGATGACAACCATAGACCTTCTGTAGAGAGAGTAAAACAGATTTTCGACTATGTGCACGAGCAAATCCATGCCGGCAAGATTATTTCCTGCTACACCCTGCAATTCGGTGGTATCATCGAAGCCCTTTGCAAGATGAGTTTCGGCAACGATTTGGGCTTTGACATCCATACCAACCTGCCCGTATTCGATTATGGCTACGGCAGTTTTGTAGTGGAGACCAATGAAAAACTGGATTTCGAATACGCTATTGAATTGGGCTGTGTAAGCGATAAATTCATCATTAACGGCATAGAAATTGACAAGGCGAAATGCTTGGCAGCATGGCGCGGTACCTACGACGCCATTTATCCTGAAGTGAAAATCAACAGCGAGAGTATGCCCAAGGTGGAAGCTCAGAATGCCAAGGTGGTGCGCCGCGAGCTGCACCCGCCCAAAACCGACAAGGTGAAGGTTATCATTCCTGTATTTCCGGGCAGCAACTGCGACTACGACACCGCCAAGGCTTTCAAAGACGCTGGTGCGGAGCCTGAGATTTTTGTTTTCCGCAACCTCAACGAAAAAGAAATCAACGATTCCATCGATGAGTTGTCCCAAAAGATTGACAATGCTCATATCTTGGCTTTGTGTGGTGGCTTTAGCTCCGGTGACGAACCTGACGGCAGCGGCAAGTTCATTGCCAATGTGTTAAACAACGAAAAAGTCAAGGCAGCAATTGAGCGACTGCTCGACCGCGACTGCCTGATTTTGGGTATTTGCAACGGTTTCCAGGCTTTGGTGAAATCGGGACTGCTGCCTTACGGCAAAATCGGTCAGGTAACGGCTGAATCCCCCACCCTGTACCGAAACGACATCAACCGCCACCTGTCGCACATCACCAAGACCGTGGTCGCTTCAAACCATTCACCCTGGCTCAATTCCTTCAAAGAAGGAGAGGTTCACCGTGTGGCCATCAGCCATGGCGAAGGCAAGTTTGTGGTGTCGGAAAAGATGGCGCAGGACTTATTTGCCAACGGACAAGTGGCCTTCCAATACTGTGATTTTGAGGGACATGCCAGCATGAACAAGTACGACAACCCCAACGGCTCCAGTTATGCCATTGAGGGTATCGTGTCCGATTGCGGACGCATACTCGGCAAGATGGGCCACAGCGAGCGCAAGGGTGACAACCTCTACAAGAACATCCCAGGCAACAAGACGCAGGATATCTTCAGCAATGCGGTAAGATACTTTCAATGTGCCAATTAACAATGTGCTAATGTGCCAATTGAATGAGCAAATTAGTTAATTAGCAAATGGATTTAATGTCCCATTTTTAAAGGGGGAGTTTCGCTGCGCTCAAGGGGAGTGATGCTACGCATCAGGGGAGTCTCGGGCTGCGCCCTCAAGGGGAGATTTTTTGAATTTTGAACTTTGAATTCTGAATTCTATGACCTTCCTTTAAACACTGACCACTGACCACTGTAACCTGACCCCTATTACACTCCATCTAAAATGTTGAGTATCTGGTTGCTTTTGCCTACGTGGGCGCGGTTGCGGTAATTACTGAGGCAGATAAACAGCATATTGTCTGATGGACGATATACCATGATATGGTGAAAACCATGCCATAACCCGCCGTGATATACCAATTTGCCGTAATAGGGGTTTTCCTCCAAATGGAAGCCATAACCATACAACTCCGAAGGCTCTGCTCCTGTGATAAGCTTGTTTTGCGTTGATGAGGCCTTCTCCACCCATTCCTTCGGAATTACTGAACACTCGTTGAAAAATGCTATTTTCCATTTCATCAGCGATTCGGGACAAGAGTATAGCCCTTTGTCGCCAAAAGTGCCGTCGAGCGGCTCTATGGCCACTTCCTCGCCCGATTTCAAGTGTCCCCGCGGGAAAAAAATATCCTTGTGCTCGTTTTTCTGCGTCACATAAAAGGTGTTATCCATGCCTATGGGTTTGAAGATGCTGTCCTCCATGAATTTCTCGAACTTCACGCCCGACACCTTCGCCACAATGTCCGCCAATAGCAAATAGTTGGTATTGGTGTATTTATACCTCATACCTGGTTTGAAATAGATTTTCTCACGCCGTGAAAAGACTTTCTGTATGGCCTGTTCATTGGTAGTTAAACCTTCTGTTCCCCATATCTCCTCAGGAAAATCGAAATATTCCGGCAATCCAGAAGTGTGACAGAGCAAATGATGGATAGTGATGCCCGCATACGGATTGTTCGGGTAATATTTCGACAAATTATCCGTCAACTTCATTTTGCCGGCGGCCACCAGCTTCAGGATGGCCGCTGCCGTGAATTGCTTGGAAATAGAGGCCAATTCGTATGGAGTGGTATTGGTCAGCTTATTTTCCGTTTTGCCACGCGCCGCACTAAGTTGCGAAATGGTCATTCCGTTCAAGTCCTTGCCCTTTTGGTACAAACGGGCGTAACCGTATGTTTTTCTGACAATTACCTTGTCATCCAAAGCAATGAGAATGGTTCCGTTTAAAGTCTGACTCATTTGTTCGGCCATTTCTTGTATGGCCTTCACTTTAAGCTGAGGATTGGCACGGTCAAAAACGGCGTTTATTTCCGCCGTAGTGAGTTCTTTTATTTTTTTGGCACCTCTTTCCACTCTTACAGTCTGAGCCGCTAAAATCGCCGAAAAAAGGCAGAAAAACAAACACAAAGATATCCGCTTCATTCTTTAGAGTTTAAATGCTTTTTTTATGGCTTCCACATAATCCAAACGCTCCCAGCCGAAAAATAGTACTTTCTTGTACGTTTTTTCTTTGCCATCAACCACTCGGGTATATGTATCTTTGTCTTGATAACCAACTTCCACCTCTTCCTCATAACTGTCGCGGCCGAAATGTCCGTATGAGGCAGTTCTCTCATAAATAGGGTTTTTCAATTGGAAACGCCCGATGATGTCGTAGGGGCGCATAGGGATGATTTCCTTGATTTTTGTGGCAATCTCGCCATCGTTCATGGGCACTTTCGCAGTTCCGTAAGTGTTCACAAACAGTCCGACTGGTTCTGCCACTCCAATCGCGTAAGCCACCTGCACTAATACTTTGTCACACAAACCGGCAGCCACCATGTTTTTTGCGATATGACGAGCTGCGTATGCGGCTGAACGGTCCACCTTTGAGGGGTCTTTGCCGGAAAAAGCACCACCACCATGGGCTCCGTGACCACCGTATGTATCCACAATAATCTTACGGCCAGTTACGCCAGTATCGCCATGTGGACCACCAATAACAAATTTGCCCGTAGGATTTACATAGAGCTTGTAATCATCTTTGAATAAAGCTTTTACACTTTCTGGACATTCTTTGATTACACGAGGAAGCAGAATGTTTTCGATGTCTTTTTTGATTGTTTCCTGCATGGCTTTCTCCTCAGCGAAATCATCGTGCTGGGTGGAAACCACTATGGTATCGATGCGTTCCGGAGTGCCATCGTCAGCATATTGCAAGGTCACCTGCGATTTTGCATCGGGACGCAGATAAGTCATTTGTTTCCCTTCTTTTCTGATGGCGGCCAACTCCTGCAAAATCATGTGGGAAAGTTCTACGGTAATTGGCATGAAATTCTGCATTTCACGACAGGCATAACCGAACATCATGCCCTGGTCGCCAGCACCCTGTTCCTCCTTTTTTTGTCGCTCAACCCCTTGGTTGATGTCGGACGACTGGCTATGGATAGCGGAAATCACCGCACACGATTTGGCGTCGAACTGGTAATCGCTTTTCGTATAGCCGATTTTTGCAATAACTCTGCGTGCCACATCATCGATGGACACATAGCCATTTGTTTTAACCTCACCTGCGCAAACCACCAGACCGGTAGTTACTAAAGTTTCGCAAGCCACTTTCGATTCAGGGTCCTGAGCCAGGAACGAATCGAGCAAAGCGTCTGAAATTTGATCACTCACCTTATCGGGGTGTCCTTCAGATACTGATTCAGATGTGAATAGATAGCTCATAATAAAAATTTATGGGTTAATAATGATGTTAATGAAAAATGCGGGGATTTGGATGGTTTAGCATTTTTTTCCGTGGTTGCAATCATGACAAATCCGTCCACAATTTTTCGGATGCAAAAGTACAAAATTTTTCAATTAGCAGATTAGTGTATGTGGAAATTAGTTAACGGGGAGGTGTGAATAGTTTTCGTGGAGACGTGGAGACGTGGAGACATGCACTTCGTGCATTCGTTAAGACGATAAGAAATTACGCCTCCACGCCTATACGTGCGAGCAACTGCCCGAACGAGCAAAGCGAGCGTCTCCACGTCTCCACGTCAAAACGAACAAACTTACTCCCTCACAATCAACACATTACAAAAAATATTCGTTTTAAGCCACGATTTTGAATTTTTTAATCCGGGCATCATTTTTTCAAAGAAAATGTCTGAAATCAAAATTAGATATACAAATGGTTGATTTTCAAATATTTACAAAACACTCCTCTGTAACCTGATTTGGTTATCTTAAATAAATCATCAGGGCGGCTATGTCGGAGGGACTGACACCGCTGATACGAGAGGCTTGGCCTAAATTTTCCGGTTTTACTCTTGATAATTTCTCACGGGCTTCCAATGACAATGAAGGGAAATTTTTATAATCAAAATCAGCTGATATTTTTATATTATCCAAATTGGATAATTTATCCGCCATTTCTTTTTCTTTTTCTATATAATTGGCATACTTGATTCTGATTTCCGCATTTTCCTGTTCTCTTTCTGAAATATTATTTTCAGAAATGAATTCTTGAATATTGGAACAACACTCTTTCAAATGGCACAATTCCACTTGAGGTCTAAGCAACAAATTGGCATATTTGGTCCGTTGAGTCAATGGTGATGTCTCTGTGGAAGACAAATACTCATTTACTTCTACCGGTTTGGCATGATGCTCAGACAAGTATTCAATAAATTTTTGCTGTCTTACGTATTTATTACACATCCTTTCATATCGCTCTTCACTAATCAAACCTAAATCATGTCCAATAGGAGTCAGTCTTTCATCGGCATTATCCTGACGGAGCAAAATACGATATTCCGCCCTGGAGGTAAACATGCGGTAAGGATCTTCCACTCCTTTAGTGACCAAATCGTCAATCAGTACCCCGATATAAGCTTGCGAACGCGTCAATACCAGAGGTTCTTTATCGTTCAATGAGAGATGTGCATTAATGCCTGCCATCAGACCTTGGCAAGCAGCCTCTTCATAACCTGTGGTACCATTGACTTGACCTGCCAAAAATAAATTGTCTATTAGTTTCGATTCCAACGAAAATTTCAGTTCTGTAGGATCAAAAAAGTCATACTCGATAGCATAGCCTGGACGGAAAACTTTGGCTTGTTCCAAACCTGGAATCAGGTGCATGGCATTTATCTGCACTTCCTCAGGTAAGGAAGAGGAGAAACCGTTCAAATAATATTCGTTGGTATTCCGTCCTTCCGGCTCCAAAAACAACTGGTGTCTGTCGCGTTCGGAAAAGCGATTGATTTTATCCTCGATAGATGGACAGTAGCGTGGACCCACTCCTTGTATTCTACCCTGGAACATGGGTGAGTATTCAAAACCTGTTCTCAGCACCTCATGCACCTGCGGATTGGTGTAGGTAATCCAACAACTCATCTGGTCCTGTACTGCTGAGGTATCCGTAAAAGAAAATTTGTCGGGATTATCGTCCCCTTTTTGTTCTTCCATCTTGGAGAAGTCAATGGTGCGTTTATCGATTCTCACTGGGGTGCCTGTCTTCAGCTTTTTCACACTCAAGCCAAAATCTTTGAGCTTGTCCGAGAGGTAAAGCGAGTTGCTCTCCCCCATCCTACCGCCTGCAAAATTCACTTCACCGATATGGATTCTTCCGTTCAGAAAGGTTCCGTTTGTCAATATAAGCCGCTGTGCATAGATAGTATTTCCTTGTTGTGTTTTTACCCCCACTACCTTATTCTGGTCAAACAGAATATCTGTAACCGTATCTTGGCGTAATTCCAAATTTTTCTGTTCTTCGAGCACTTGTTTCCAGCAGGCGGAAAAAAGGTACTTGTCGTTTTGAGTTCTGGGACTCCACATGGCAGGTCCTTTTGAGCGATTCAGCATTCTGAACTGGATGGTGGAGCGGTCTGCCACTATTCCGGAGAAACCTCCCAATGCATCAATTTCCTTTACAATTTGTCCCTTGGCAATACCCCCCATAGCCGGATTGCATGACATCTGGGCCACCAATCCCAGGTGCATGGTGATAAGCAAGGTTCTACTTCCCAAGCGTGCCGCCGCCACCGCCGCCTCACAACCAGCGTGACCGGCACCCACCACAATAATATCGAATTTTTCTCCGTTTTCCACGTGGAACAATTTTATAAATATCTGTTTATCTGATTTTTAACTTCTTAAACAAGCTTATTGCAGCCTCTTCCTGACACCTCATTTCAGAGGCTTCTTTTGCTGTCTTATCTTTAAATCCACACAAGTGCAATACCCCATGTGCCACCACTCGCAAAAACTCCTCTAAGGGCAAATTTTGCATTTCGGTGGCATTGTCTCTAACTCGTTGTTCGCTAATATGTATCTCCCCCGCCACTATATTTCCATCACGATAGTCAAATGTTATGATGTCAGTATAAGTATCGTGCTGTAAAAATTGCAAATTTATCTTCAATAATTCATCGTCATTACAAAAGAAATAAGCTATATCACCAGGAGTGAAACCATGCTGGCGAATCAATTCTTTCAACCAAGGTTTTAGGAGTGGTTGTTCACTCTGTAATTCTGATGGTAAATTGTTGAATGTTATCATGTTATATTGATATTTTACTACCCCGCCCTTCGGGCACCCCTTCTAAAAGAAGGGGAATTATATGTTGGAGAACCTCTAAGGAAACCTTTGATGGCACCGCCTCCTTTCTCCTCGCTCGGCATAGCCAAAGCATGCTTTGTCTCTGCACTCACTTATTCGTCAACCCTAAAAGAAAGGGTATTATATGTTGGTTTTGTAAAAACATGTGACCGCACGCTTTACATAATTATTATCTTTTTTCTCGTTACAAAACCTTCATTATCAATTATTTGAATAAAATACAATCCTGCACTGAAGGCGGCAACGGATATTTTTTCTTTGTTAGCGTTTACACTCATTTTTGACCATACCAATCTTCCTTCCTCCGAAAAAATTCTTATTTCCGTCATAGTTCTTGCAGACTGTATATCAACATACTCTGAGGCAGGATTAGGATAAACAGCACAAGGTTTCTCTTCCAATGAAATTATCTCTGTTCCAGGTATTTCAGGTACATCAACAAACCATCTGGCCAAGGAATCAAACACTACCCTTGATGCTGCTGTTTTAATCAAATCGGCCATTTCTTCCTCTATACCCGGATTATAGGCTATATTTCTCGGATTTTTCTGGAATAATACCGAATAAAAAGAACAAGCGGCCGCATACGATCCTGCCAAAGAAGGGTGACTTTCATCAGATGCATACAGTTCAATTTCAGGATTATAATTACGTAGATAATGCCACAAAGCGCCCACAGGACTTACTTCAGCTCCAAAATCTTCTGCCATGGTCATATAGCGCAAATACAATAAACTGTCCATCCCCTCGTATGTACACAAAGGCGGAAAAGATGGACAGTTAAACTGGTCACCATTCTTTCTGCCCCAAGTCATATAAAACACTATTTTCACTTCCGGATTGTATTGGCGTATCATCTCGCACAATTGCTGGGCATACGGATAGGTTTCCGAATAAAACTGTCCGTCGGGAAATGAGGGTTCCTGACTTTGTCCCTGCAGCACCACATAATCCCACTCTCCCTGCTGAATCAAAGATACAGTAGTAGGATTATTCAAGTGATTATTGAAGGTGTGGCCTCCGGGCAAGTTTGCGGAAAACACCAAAGTATCACCTCCGGCTTCCGCCATGGATGCTATCAACTGAGGAAGGTTATTGACATCCGTATAGCTGTTGCCAATAAACAGAACCCTATACCCTTCACAATGTATAAAAGGAACTATGAGCGACAGTAAAAAAATCAGTATAAATCTTTTCATAGAGACAATTTTGTAAAGTGCTGATTTAAAATTTTTTCTGTCAATGTTTCACGTGGAATATCGAAATACTAATCGATATTGTAAAAATAGTTGTTGACTTTCTCCTTATAATAATAGTTCAAATTAACCGGAACAGTCCTCAACATTTCTTGCTGCGACTGTTTGGTTTTGTCCAAATTCCAGTCTTTCGGCGGATTGGCATTCAGAATGTCTCTGCCCTCCGTTGACTCACGTTTCTTTTCCTCATCCTGTTTACGGTCGGCCTTTTCACTTTCCAACATACGGGTTTCAATATCCTTTTGACGAATCAATGTCTGGTCTGACAAGGTTCTGTTCACCAATTCTTTTTCGGTTTTTTGCATCTCCTCTATAAGTTTGTCCAGCGATGCATCCCCTACTCCATTCTCCGATTTCAGCTGGTTTTGGTAATCCTGCATCATTTTGCGGATTGCTTCCTGCTGAGCCGCCATTTTGGCAAATTGTTCGCTCCATTGCTGCTGACCCGATTGTCCTTGCTGTTGTTTGCCTTGCTGTTCCATGGACCGTTTCATGGCCTCCATCTGGCGGTTCAACTGTTGTTGCAACTCTTTGGCACGGGTTTTTTTGCTCTTTCCTTTGCCTCCAGGCTTATTGCATGATCCATTTCCGGCTTTCTTGCATTTCGATTTGCATTCGCTCTGTTTCTGCTTCATTTCCTGCATGGATTCGGCCAACATCAGCGACAAATTATTCATGGAAGTAAGGGCAAATTGCTGGTCCTGGGCAGCCTTTTTGGGATTTCTCGCATCAAATCCAGCATAAACCGACTGGATATAATTGTTTATTTTTGAAACTTCTTTGGTGATGAAAGGTTTGACAGAAAGCTGGCGGCGAGCCAAGGCCAAAAGGGAGTCCTCTATCATCTTCATGTTGTTTTTCACAACGTTTTGCTTGGCTATATGGTTGGTATAGTTGGACGACCGTGGACTTAACCTTTGTGTCATTTTCATCACATCCTCCTGATCAAAGGAAATCTGCACCAAATTATCCAATATCTGACGCAAAACAGCAATGTCTTCTGTGACCTCTTCCAGCTCGCTCTCGTTCATATCCTGCTCCAGTTTGTCGGCCAACTCCTCCATTTTTTCAGAAGCGGATTTCTGACTTCCGCTGGCTTTGGAACGGTTATTCTTGTCCAACTGCTGTTGGGCATCATTCAAATCCTGTTCCAATGCTTGCTGCAACGAATCTGTATTGGACAACTTGTTAGGTTGCTCCAATTCCTTGTTAAGCTCTTTTATTTCTTTCAAATCTTTCTTCAGCTCGTCATAACGCTGTTGTATTTCCTGTTGCTGTTTCTGCAAATTCTCCTTACTGATATCCTTCTTTTGGGTTTGTATCGACAAATTCTTCTCATCCTGGGACAACTGACGGGTTTTATCCAAAAACTCGTTCACCTTCTTCTCCATCTCCAATTCTTTGTACAATTGCAGTTGCTGGTCAAGGGTCTGGTTAATATCCTTCGCATCCATTTTCATCTTGTCGATGGAATTCTGCATCTGGTCTTTGTTCATGTTTTCCATCATCTGCTGTATCTGCTGCAACATGTTCTTCATCTCGTCCGACAATAACTCATCCATACGTTGCTCCAGTTCCTGCTGCTTTTTCAGTATATCCTCAGAATAATTTTTATATTGGTTTTCCAGCTGGTTGTTCATACTCTGCTGCTTTTTCATCTCTTGCAGCTGATTTTTCAACTCGTTGAACTTGTTCAGCAATTCCTCCATCTTCTTCTTATCCTGCCAAGAAGGATTATTGGTTTCCTTCAGCTGGCGATTCATTTTCTCTATGTCTTTCATAATCTGAGATGACTCCTTCATCAGATTATCCATATCAGATTTGGCCTGGGTACTTGTCCTGTCAAGCTCTTTATCAATCTCTTCCTGGGTTTTTACCTTATAGTCAAACTGACCTGTCTTTGACATTTTGCTGCCATTAACCCCATCATTGTCATACACCTCGAAATGATAAGCCATGGAATAACCAGGGGACAACTCAAACATAGCAGCCTCAAAAGAATAGTAAAAATCTTGGATTACAGCGTTTTTTTCTATTTGTATGGGCACTTTCACGTTCGACTGGATTACTTGTCCCTTATCGTCAAATTTGGAGTAAACAAAGTATAAATTTGAAAAGCCATAATCATCTTTGATGTTTCCTTTGAAATAATACCTGTCTATAAAAAATGAATCTACCCTACTCTCCACATAAATTTCTGGATATAAATCTTTTATTACAGAAATAGAATGGTTCAATGTATCTTTGGAAGTATAAAATTTGTTTTTATTTACAATGGAATAGTCGAAAGAAGCGTGCACAGTAAGAGCCGCCGCAAAATTGTCATTTTCCGATGACAAATTCATCTCATGATCTTGGTATATAAACTCAATGCTGTCAGTATTTTTTGTATAAAATTGCCAGCTGATTTTTGTTCCTTCCGGTACGGATGCGGTGCCCACATTATCCAACACCTCTTCGTTCTTGTTCAAATAAGACGGGTATTTAAGGTGCATGGAAAAACCAATGGTCACAGGTTTAGGCAATACCTCAATAGTATATGTCTGGCTATTTACTTCATCAGTATATAATTGAAAATCAGTATTTTGTCTTAAATTAGTAAAAGTATAGGAAAATTCAGAATTGTTATCCTTCACACATTTGTAATTCTTCTTGTTATATACAATATACAGCTCATTCGGCAATTCCTCCCCTTCTATTTTCATTCTGATGGTAAAGTCATCATTTTGAAAAGTGGTCAATTTTTTGTTCAGCAGCTCTATGGAGTATGGTGCAGGTTTCTCATATTCCTGTGAATAATTTACAATACGCTTGGTAGGTTCTGTAATCACCTCGCTCTTAATGGAAAAAATCAGCACAAAAATAAGAATCGGAATCACAGCCCATTTCAGATAGCGGGTTGTATTTTCAAAACGGATGGCCTTCACAAAGGGGAAGGGTTTCAATTGGGCTGTTTTGGTTTGTATGGCGGTTTCCAACAACTCGTAGCTTTTATAGTCCCCTTGTTCCAATTGATCTTGTAATTGCAGCAGATTCAACAATTTATCGTCTATTTCAGGAAAATAGGAACCCACCATTTTGGCTATCTGTTCACGGCTGAGCTGTCGTCCCAAGCCAAAATACTTGAATAAGGGAATCAGCACAAAAAACACCAAAAGCAAGGCAAAGACCGCCAAATACGAGAAAAACAGTACTTTTCTGACTGTTGGTGTAAAATAGGAGAAATACTCCAAAAGCACATAGATAAGGAAGGCTAAAATAGATACAAAAATAAATATCAAAGCCCCTTTATAAAGGATATTCAACTGGTATTTCCTGCCAAAATCCTTTATTTTCTCGACAAGTTCGTTATTATAATTCCGCATTTTTATCTACTTTGGTATTTGTCAGGTTAAAGAAATCATCTTGTTGACTCATGAAATAGTTCAAAAGTTTCTTGTTGTTGTTAAAAAGTTTCCTGACAAAGAAATAACGTCTGATTTTTCCGTTTAGTTTATTTATTTTCAATCTTTTTGTCATATTTTTGCCCAAATCATGCCAGTTATCATCATGATCATTGGCATTTATCAATTCCATTTCCGAATTCAAAAGCTGAGTAAAAGGAATCAGCACCGGGCAAACTTTGTCGCAATTTCCACACAAGGTAGTATTTTCAAAAATATCTGAATTTTTCCTGTTGGTGGCGAAAGCATTTTTTTTCACCAAATCTATGGGAGCATATTTATGATTCACTTTATAAACGGGACATACATTTTTGCATTTTCCACAGTTAATGCAATACAAACTTTCCCTTAATTTGGCGTTATTCATTATTTCCGTTATGCCATTATCATACAGCACGACAGTAACATTCACTTTTTGTGTTGAATACGAATCTCCCTGTTCAAATTGGTAATTATTACTTATAATCTTGTTGAAAGGCCTGGATATTATTTCTATAGCCTGTTGATTACCATGAATAACATCCCTTTCATACAAAGACAAAATAATTCCTATATCCGAACTTTTCACAATCAAGTTGTTGATATCCAATATAAAAATAACATTTTCAACCTTGTTGAAACAATTTTTACACTTATGATTCAATACTACAACAGAACCAGTGTCAACCAAACCAAAATTGGCATAGGTTATAAGATAGTCAGCAGATTCTATATTATTTTCCACATCTTCTACAGAGATGGACTTTATAAGATTACTTGAATCAAAAAGTTCATCGGGCACTTGTGGCAAATCGAAACAAACCTTGTTGAAATGAGCCTTCGGAAAACTTTGCCTGATAAAACTTACAAGTTCCTCCTCATTGCTGATCCATTTCACATCAATGCCATTATTGGATATTTTATTCTCAAAAGCCAATAAATTATTATCCATATTCTCAATGTAAGAATAACGGATAAAATTCGCTCTTTTATTGATAGAACCATTCATGATAATAACACTAATGAATATTTATTTTTTCAACTCTTCTCTGGTGTCTTCCTCCTTCAAATTCAGTAGAAAAAAAAGTTTCAACCACTTTGAACGCATCTTCTTCAGTTATGAAACGTGCGGGAAGTACCAGTATATTGGCATCGTTGTGCTGGCGTGCCAATGCTGCAATATCCACATTCCAGCATAATGCGGCTCTGACGTTGGCATGTTTGTTGGCTGTCATGCCTATACCATTGCCTGTTCCACAAATCAAAATGCCATATTTGTTTTCACCATTGGATATTTTTTCTGCCAATGGATGCGCAAAATCAGGATAATCAACACTTTCGGAAGAATATGTGCCCATATTTTCCCATTCAAATTCATTGGCAAAATGCCTGATAATACTTTCTTTCAGCTCATAGCCAGCATGATCTGACGCTATAATAATTTTCATATTTTGCAGTTTTATTCTAAACTTGCAAAGTTACACAAATTTCTTGAATAATAAGATGACAAAAATACTTAATTATAGTATGGAAAAAAATCATGTATTTTTTCAAATTTAATACTCTATGACATAATAAATTAACACATAATGTTGAAAATATGTTCAAAACAATAAAAATAATGAACAATTTCACATTTTACATGGGAGAAAAACATAAAAAAGAAAAGTTATCATCATTTTTGAACCATTTATTATTCACTTTTGACCATAATTGTCAACAAAAAAGCACATAAAAATCCAATAAACTTATCAACTAATAACTTTCTTTGCATAATTTTAAACAAAATAGATGAAATTAAGAGACAACAACTTAGCAAAAAAAATAATGTTTATAACATGTTCATAAATCAAAATAAGTAAAAAAGCAAGTTTTGAGTCAGAAAAAAATCAACCTTTTCAACATCATTATATCTTTTTATAAATCTTCTTCTTTTTTAAATTTTGAAATGAAAGATATAATCAAAAAACGTTAATTTTGCAGCATGAAAAAAATAATGCTTTTTCTTCTGATAATGTGTGTCTTTTTTAATGTGAACGCGCAAAAAAAAGAGTTTTCAGGCAAAGTGTATGATGGTATAAACTTTTATCCGATAGAAGGTGCCAGCATTTACAATGTTACCAGAAAAAACTTTGTTTTTTCTAATGCCGATGGAAATTTCACCATCGCATGCCAGCTTCATGACACGCTTGTCATTTCCAAATCCATTTATCGCCAATTGATAGTGGTGCTCGATGATAAGTTAATGAGCAAAAAAACAGAAGATTTTCTTTTATATTACAAGGCGATTTTGTTGAAAGAAGTGAATGTAATATCCTTGAATCCCACATACGAAGGCTTTAAAAGAGATTTGGCGAAGATAGAAATACCAGAAATTTATAAAAAAATACCGGGAACGGAAATAACAGAACAGGACAAGGCCAATGCGGAATATGGACAACACCAACCCAATGTATTGAGAAATACGGCAATTGCCCATCCTATATCTTTTTTGTATGAAACTTTCAGCAAAAAGGCAAAAATGAAACGTTTGTATAATGAGATGGTGCAATATGAGGACAGGCTGGATGAACTTCCATTGAAATATAACAAAGAAGTAGTAAAAGACATCACAGGTTTACCAGATGATGAGATTCTTACTTTTATGATGTATTGTCATTTCAGTTATTATGATCTGGTGAGGTGGACGCCTATGCAGATTATAAATGCCATAAAAGACAAATATATCAACTATGAGTACGAAAAATTGAAAAAATAAAAAAAGGAAATGAAGGATTTTATACGCAAAAACTTTAATTTATATCATCTGATAGGGATAATTTTGTTTGTGGCACTATCTTTTTTTTATTGGTATCGGGCAGGAAAATACAGTGATAACATGTTGCAAAACAATTTGTTTCTGATGATAATATGGGGAATATTGGTAGGTTATCTGTTGGCTGATTTGGTGAGTAACGCCATGAAAAGAAAGAATAATGAGGAATAAAAATAAAAAGTTGTGGAAGAATAAAAAAAAATGAGTATCTTTGCAATCCTTTAATGTAGAGCATATAATATTAATAATCAAAATAATAAGAAATGAAAAATATCGATTGGAAAAATCTGGGTTTCGGTTATGTAAAGACCGATTACAATGTTCGTTGCTATTTCAGAAACGGTGAATGGGGAAAGTTGGAAATTTCATCCGACGAATATATTCCCATGCACATGGCTGCCTCATGCCTCCATTATGGCCAGGAAGCTTTTGAAGGAATGAAGGCATTCAGAGGAAAAGACGGTAAAGTGCGTTTGTTCCGTTGGGAAGAAAACTGGAAGAGACTGAACAGCTCAGCAGACACTATCATGTTGGCACCCATTCCAAAGGAATTATTTTTCCAAGCCATGGAATTGGTTATCAAATTAAATGTTGACTACATTCCTCCTTACGGAACAGAAGGTTCTTTATATCTTCGTCCGCTTTTGATAGGTACAGGTGCCACTGTTGGTGTAAAACCAGCAAATGAATACCTGTTCTTGGTATTTGTTACCCCAGTAGGACCTTATTTCAAAGAAGGCTTCAAACCTACCAACATGCAGATTGCTTTGGATTATGACCGTGCCGCTCCACTGGGAACAGGTCATGTTAAAGTGGGTGGTAACTATGCCGCTTCTTTGCGTGCCGGTGAAAGAGCTCACGCCGAAGGTTTCAGTGCTTCTATTTTTGCTGATGCCAAAACCAAAACTTATATCGATGAGGCTGGTCCCGCCAACTTCTTCGGTATTAAAGACGGTAAATATGTAACTCCTGATTCAGGTTCTATTTTGCCTTCAATCACCAATAAGAGTTTGACAACTATTGCCGCTGATTTGGGCTTGGTTGTTGAAAGAAGACACATCAAATTAGACGAAATAGGTACCTTTGAAGAAGCAGGTGCTTGCGGTACAGCAGCAGTTATTTCTCCCATCCACATGATCCAAGACCGTGCCACCGGTAAGGAATATGTGATTTCAAAAGACGGTAAACCAGGACCTTGGAGCACCAAAATGCGCGAAATCCTGATGGGTATCCAATACGGAGAAATTGAAGACAAATATGGTTGGTGTACTGTAGTTGACTGCTAATCAAATACTTAACATTATTTAACAAAAATACACAATTAAAAACATTCTGTTATTTGTAATTGAAGTATTTTTGCACATCCTAATAATGAAACAAACAACCAATTAAAAAAAGAAAGAAAATGAAAAAATTATTTGCTATCCTCGCAGTATCTGCATTCGTATTTGCAGCATGTGGTCAAAAAGCTGAAACTGAAGAACCCGCAGTAGTGGAAGAACCAGTTGTAGAAGAAGCTGTTATCGAAGAACCCGTTGCTGAAGAAGAAGTAGCAGAAGTTGCTGAAGAATGTGCAGAAGCTGCTGCAGAAGAAGTAGTTGCTGAGTAATTATTTCAGTAAGAAAAAGAAAAAGGCACTCACAAGAGTGTCTTTTTTTTTGCAAAAAATTCCCCTTCTTTTAGGGTTGACGAATAAGTGAGTGCAGAGTCAAAGTTCACTTTGGCTTTGCTGAGCGAGGAGGAGAAGGAGGCACAGCCTCCAACGAGTGCCCGAAGGGCGGGGTAGTAAAAAAATATCATAAAATATAGAGATACGCCTTGGCGTGTTTATACAGAAAAAAAACAGAATTATGGAAATACGATTAATGACTCCGGAAGATTACGATGAAGTATATGCCTTATGGTATGTAACCCAGGGTATGCGTTTGCGCAGCGGTGATGACACAAGAGAAGGTATTACCAAATTTCTCGAGAAAAACCCCACATCCAATTTTGTGGCCGTGGATAACAACGAGATAGTAGGGGTAATTATGTGCGGAATGGACGGCAGAAGAGCCTATATCTATCATACCACTGTAAAAGAGCCGCTTCGCGGCAAAGGAATTGGCAAAGCCCTGCTGAACAAAGTATATGAGGCTATTCGTGCCGCAGGCATCCGGAAAAACGGCTTGTTGGTCATCAAAGACAACGAGATTGGCAAGGGATTCTGGCGTTCCCAAGGCTGGGAAGAAAGGCATGATGTGTTGTATTACAGCATTAATATGTAATAATGTTAGTAGGGCTGTCACATTGTGGTAGCCGTAATGAATCAATTTGTGGCTGTCGTATAACGACAGCCCTACTAATTTTTTGGACTAATATAAATATTCTGAATTATTTCATCAACTTTTTATAATGAATCCGCTTGGGTCCTTCGTTGCCTAAGCGCTTCTTTTTATTCTCCTCGTACTCGGTGTAGCTGCCTTCGAAGAAATAGACTTGTGATTCGCCCTCGAAGGCCAAAATGTGGGTGCAGATGCGGTCGAGAAACCAGCGGTCGTGCGAGATGACCACGGCACAGCCGGCAAAGTCGTCCAAGGCTTCTTCCAGAGCGCGCAGGGTGTTCACGTCAATATCGTTGGTGGGCTCGTCCAACAGCAACACGTTGGCTTCCGATTTCAAGGTTAACGCCAAGTGCAGACGGTTGCGCTCGCCACCAGACAACACACCCGTTTTTTTGCTCTGGTCGGTGCCGCTGAAATTAAAACGCGAAATATAGGCTCTGGAGTTGATTAAACGTCCGCCTAAGGTAATTTGTTCATTTCCTTCCGAAACCACCTCCCAGACCGTTTTTTCAGGGTCTATGGAGCTGTGTTGCTGGTCAACATATCCCAGTTTGACGGTATCGCCCACACGGAAGTCGCCACTATCAGGTTTTTCCAAGCCCATAATGAGGCGGAAGAGGGTGGTTTTGCCCGCGCCATTGGGACCGATGACGCCCACAATGCCATTGGGTGGCAGGTTGAAGTTGAGGTTTTCAAACAGCAACTTGTCGCCGTATGCTTTCGAAACATTTTGTGCTTCAATTACTTGGTCGCCCAAGCGAGGACCGTTGGGGATGAAAATCTGCAGTTTCTCCTCTTTTTCCTTCACATCTTCGTTGAGCAGTTTGTCGTAGGCGTTCAAACGGGCTTTACCTTTGGCCTGACGGGCTTTCGGGGCCATGCGCACCCATTCCAGCTCGCGCTCCAGTGTTCTCCTGCGCTTGGATTCCTGCTTTTCCTCCATGGCGAGACGGTTGGTCTTCTGCTCTAACCATGAGGAATAGTTGCCTTGCCAGGGAATACCTTCGCCGCGGTCCAGTTCGAGGATCCATCCGGCCACGTTGTCCAAGAAATAACGGTCGTGGGTGACGGCAATGACGGTACCTTTGTATTGCTGCAGATGCATTTCGAGCCATTGCACAGACTCGGCGTCCAGGTGGTTAGTCGGCTCGTCCAGAAGCAGGATGTCGGGTTCTGACAGCAGTAGGCGACACAGGGCCACACGGCGGCGTTCGCCTCCTGATAGATTTTGGATGGGGGTGTCACCCTCTGGGCAACGCAGGGCGTCCATGGCACGCTCCAGCTTAGAGTCCAGCTCCCAGGCGTCGTGCTGGTCAATGAGTTCGGTCAGTTCTCCTTGGCGCTCAATGAGTTTGTTCATCTCGTCGTCACTCATGGGCTCCATGAATTTCATGTTCACTTCCTCGTATTCTTTCAGGATATCCACCACTTCCTGCACGCCTTTCATCACTTCTTCTTTCACGGTGAGCTGGTCGTCGAGTTGGGGTTCCTGAGGCAGATAGCCCACGGAATAGCCAGGGGAGAAAACCACTTCGCCCTGGTATGACTTGTCGAGGCCGGCGATGATTTTCAGCAGGGTGGACTTTCCTGCGCCGTTCAAGCCCAATACGCCGATTTTCGCACCGTAGAAGAACGAAAGGTATATGTTTTTCAATATTTGTTTCTGGGGCGGGATAACCTTGCTCACGCCCACCATGGAGAAAATGATTTTTTTGTCGTCGATAGCCATGATTTTTAATGTGCTAATTAGTTAATGTGCTAATGTGCTAATTAATTTTAAAGGGGAGTTTCGCACTACGTGCTCAAGGGGAGTGATGCTTCGCATCAGGGGAGTCTCGTGCCATGCACTCGAGGGGAGATTTTTTGAATTTTGAACTTTGAATTCTGAATTCTATGACCTGCCTTTTAATCACTGACCCCTGACCCCTGATTCCTAACCCCTATTTTAAAGTGTCCACCACGTAGGGATTCGGAATATGCTTATACAAGTCAAAGTAGTTGTTTTTGTTTTTTTCAGGAATTTTAAAAGTATATTTTTTTCCGGAAACGGAAATTTTGGAGTTGCGCAACCACGGATTAAGGAATTTTAACTCTTTATAGCTTACTCCTTGTGTTTTGGCGAAGTCGTATAAGCTGGGTAGAGGAGAGGTTACCGTTACTTCTTTGCATGGTATAGGGTGGTACAGGTTAGCCTGGCAGTAGCCGTAACCATATTCCACAGGATTTTCCATAATCAGCTTATAAGAAAGAATACGGTAAATATAACGTGAAGTTTCCTGATTCAGATACAAATCCCAATATTTTTTAATATTTTGATTTTCAATATTTTTCTTTAAATTAGCCTCACCCATATTGTAGGCGGCGGCGGCCAGCGACCAGCTGCCGAGACTGGCTTTGGCATTTTTCAGATATTTGCAGGCAGCATGAGTGGCTTTTTCCAGATTGTAGCGCTCATCCACATCTTCAGAAACCTCAAGTCCGTAAATTTTGGCGGTGGAGGCCAGAAACTGCCAGAAACCGGCAGCCTTGGCGGGCGACACCACATCTTCCAGACCGCTTTCGGCCACACAAAGGTATTTGAAATCATCGGGAACACCTTCTTCTTTCAATATCGGCTCAATTACGGGAAAAAATCTGGCGGAACGTTTGATGATCTGGATGGTTTTGGAATGTTGATAACAATTGATAATCAGTTCTTTATCCAAAGCCTCGCGGACATAATACACATCCAGCGGTACCTGCTCACCGGCCAGCTCCAAAGTGTTGGGCAGCATAGGAGAGCCAGCATGGTTTTGATAGAGGTTGGGAATATTATCGTTAGGGGTATTGTGCTGGGCACAATGCTGCTTGCCGACGGCATAGCCAAGACCTGCAGTCAGCAGAATGGCCAGTGGAGCGATGATGAGAAAAGTGTGTTTTTTGGTAAAGGACATTTTAAATGTGCTAATTAGTTAATGTGCTAATGTGCCAATGAATTATGTTGAAAACTGAAAACTGAAAGTTGAAAGTTATTCTTTGAATTCTGAATTTAAAAAAACGGACTAAAACGCAAGAAAGTATGTTTTAGTCCGTTTTTGAGACTAATAAAATATGTTATTATTCCGCAACAATATTAGGTTGTTCCAGGCCGAGACCTTTCTTTTTGTCAACGGCTTTCAGCACGATACCCAAAATGAGAGCTGCGATACCGAGGCAAGCCAGCATGACGAGAGGCCAAGTGTAGTCGTAAGAAACAGCAGCAGTTTCAGCATCGATAATGCCTTTTTTCATCTGGGCTATAATTTCAGGATTGGTCTTGTCCAAAATCTTACCAATGAGCAGCGGGAAGAGCCACAAACCGATATTCTGGATCCAGAAAATCAGCGCGTAGGCTGAACCGATGATTTTTTCGTCCACCAATTTCGGAACGCTGGGCCACAAAGCGGCGGGAACCAAAGAGAAGGAAGCGCCCAAAACCAGAATCAGGATGTAAGCTACGACAACACCGCCCACTTGACTGCCCTTGAATTGAGGCAGAATGAAAGCGAAGGACAAGTGGCAGATAATCAGCAACAAAGAACCAATCATCAGCATGGAAGCTGCTTTACCTTTGTGGTCAACGTAATTACCGAGAATAGGAGTGATAGCCACTGCCAACAGCGGGAATACAGCGAAAATGGTTTCGGCGGTACCACGCATGTAACCCATGTAACAATATACTACCAAAGCCACAACAGCCAAAGCCATCAAGATGATTTTGTTGGTTTTATTCTTGGAGAAATTGCTGGTGAATGAGCACACAGCCACGGCTAACATTACGATATACTGAATAATAGTCACACTATTGCTGGCCCAGAAACCATCGCCAGGAGTCAGTGTCAGGTTGCATTGCAGCATGTTCACAGCGTATTTTTGGAAGGGGAAAATGGCTGAATAATACAGTACGCAAAGCAGAGCTACCAACCAAAAACCGAAAGATGACAAAATTTTGCCAATGTCGGAAACTTTGAAAGGATCGTCTTTTTCCTCAGCTTCACCTGTTTGGGCATCCAATTTCTTATCCATGAAGAAGTAAACGATGAACATAATCAAGGCAATGCACAACAAAAGAACACCAAAAGCCACGGAGCGGGAAACATCAACAGTACCGCCCAATTTGGCGAAGAAGGGTGAGAAAATCATACAGGTAGCTACACCCAAACGGGCAAGTGCCATCTCTGAACCCATGGCCAAAGCGGTTTCACGGCCTTTGAACCATTTCACAATACCACGGGAAACAGTAATACCGGCCATTTCCACACCGCAGCCGAAAATCATGAAACCGACAGCGGCAACCTTGGCGGAGGCGGGCATACCTTCGTAGAATGGAGCAACACCGAGTTCCTGGAAACCGGGAATGTAATTCAGGTGATTGGTAAACCAAACTTCCACACCACTGCCATAAAAGGCTTCGGTGACAGCATAATATTTGATTAAACCACCGACTAACATGACTGCACCAGACAAAATAGCTGTAAAACGAACACCCATTTTATCCAGAATAATACCGGCGAAAATCAAGAAGAAAATGAAAACATTCAGGAAAGTTTCAGCACCTTGCATGGTACCGAAAGCTGTTGAATCCCAGCCTCTGGTGGATTGCATCAAGTCCTTGATAGGGGAGAGGATGTCCATAAAGATATATGAACAGAACATGGCCAAGGCCAAAAGTAACAAAGCAATCCATCTTACGGCCGCTTTGTCGCGCAAGGTTTCTAATTTTTCAGTCATAATAAAAAATTTTAGTTTATAATTATTTGTTAAGAAAATTCTTGACATTCAGTTCGATACGGTTCAGCAAGTCTGCATTTTCGCATTTTTGGAATTTGTCACCGGTGATGTGTTCATACAGCTCGATGTATCGGTTGGTGATGTTGTTCACGATTTCATCGGTCATTTCGGGCACTTTTTGTCCCTCTTTGCCTTGGAAACCATTTTCCATCAGCCATTCGCGCACAAATTCTTTGGACAGCTGGCGCTGGGGTTCGCCTTTGGCGAATTTTTCCTCGTAGCCGTCAGCATAGAAATAACGGGAAGAGTCGGGGGTGTGAATCTCGTCGATGAGGTAAATTTTGCCATTGGCTTTGCCGAACTCGTACTTGGTATCCACCAGAATCAGGCCTTTTTGGGCAGCGATTTCACTGCCGCGTTGGAACAAAGCCATGGTATATTTTTCCAAAACGGCGTAATCTTCGGGTGATACCAGTCCTCGGGCCAAGATTTCCTCTTTGGAAATATCCTCATCGTGCAGACCCTGCTCTGCCTTGGTGGTAGGAGTGATGATGGGCTGCGGGAATTTCTGGTTCTCGCGCATGCCTTCGGGCAGTTTCACTCCGCAAATCTCTCGGGCACCGTTCTTGTAGCTGCGCCAGGCGCTGCCGCACAAGTAGCCGCGTACAATCATTTCAACGGGAAAACCTTCGCAGCAAATGCCTACTGTTACCATTGGGTCGGGGCTGGCTAATTTCCAGTTAGGACAGATGTCGGCGGTGGCATCCAAAAATTTTGAAGCTATCTGATTCAGTATCTGTCCTTTGTAAGGAATACCCTTGGGCAGGATGACATCAAAGGCGGAAATACGGTCGGTGGCCACCATCACCAGTTTGTCATCAATGGTATATACATCTCTTACTTTTCCGTGATAGACTTTCTGTTGTCCCGGAAAATGAAAATCGGTTTTAGTTAAAGCAGTCATGAATTTAATTTTTTTAACGTGCAAAAATAAGAAAATAATTCGGAGTGAGGAAGCTGCCTGCAGAAATATTTAGTATTTTTGCAGTTTAAAATAGCTGTATTATGCAAAGTGAGCAAAAAACAAAGAAAAATAGTCCCATAAAATCTATCATTCAGCTGGTTATATTTGTGGGTATAGGTGTTTTTTTCATCTGGCTGTCCATGCGTGGCATGACCGCTGAGGACTATGGAAAAATCAAAGAAGTATTGATAAGTATCAACAATCCGCAAAGCTGGATGTTCATCATTTTATGCATGATTTGCGGAGCTTGTGCCCACTATGTGAGGGCGTTGCGTAACATTCTGCTGATAGAGCCCTTGGGCTATAAAGTGCGGAAAAGCATGGGTTTCTTCTCAGTGATGGTGTGTTATTTGGCCAATTTGGGCTTGCCCCGCGCAGGCGAGGTGCTGCGTTGTGTATTCCTGCAAAAGTACGAGAAAGTGCCTTTCCAGAAAACGGTGGGAACGGTGTTGGCTGAACGAGCATACGACATAGCCTGCTGGCTGTTTCTGCTGATTATTGTCGTTGTGATGAATACCGCCTTGCTGTCGCAAATTGTCATGGATGAACAAACGGGAATCACTTTGGGAGAAGCTTTCCAACAAAAAATGAGTTCAATGCTTACCAATTATAAAATGTATATCGGCCTTTTTTTGTTGGTGTTGGCAGGCATAGTGATTTACATGACCAGAAAAAAATGGGGCAAAATCGGCTTTTTTGTCAAAATCAAAAATTTCATGGTAGGTATATGGCAGGGCCTGATTTCCATCAAAGATGTGAAAAAACCTTGGCTTTTTGTTTTTTATACCGTACTGATGTGGTTTTTGTATTTTTTAGGCACTTACGTCTGTTTCTTCGCCTTTGATTTTCTTAGACATTTGGGTCCTTCACCAGCATTTACCGTGTTGATATTGAGCACAGTGGCATTCATGGTGGCCCAAGGAGGCTTAGGTGCGTACCCTTGGATGGTGGCCCAGGTGCTGTTGCTGTATGGGGTGGCCAAAGAGGCTGGACTGGCAGCAGGATGGGTAGGCTGGTTGTCACAAACCGTCATGATTATTATTGTGGGCATAATCTCCCTTATTATAGCTTCTTTTATGAAAGACAATGAGGCGAATATTGCCACCAAAGAAGAGGAAGAGATTAAACCATCCGAAAATTAGAGCTTAGTAGATAAGGTGAAAAAAAAACTTTTTAAGCAGACAAAATGAAAAGAATATGGGCAACCGGTGCATTATGGGTTTCATTAGTATTCGCACAAGCGCAGGTGGTGGATATTTCCAGGCAAAGTCAGAACAATGCATGGCAAGATACTACCGTGGTTTCTGTCGTGCATGATTATGATGATATTATATTGACAGAAAGGGAGATGATACAGGAAACCTATCAGATACCGGCTTATAGTTTATATGATCAATATTGGGATACGGAAAATATATGCAGTAGGCATTTAGCCCTGCCATTCGCCGGCAATCCTTTGCGTATCATTCTGGTACAAAGCAACAACAATCCTTTCTTTTTTCCTTGTGGCGGTGCCACCTCTGTTAACGCACTCTATGGAGCAGGCAAGAACAATGAGTTCCACCCAGGTGTGGATATCGCGGTAAAAAGCGGTTCTCCGGTAAAATGCTGTTTTGACGGAGTGGTGCGTATGGCAAAGATTTATGGCGACTATGGTAGGGTAGTGGTGGTACGGCATTATAATGGTTTGGAAACAGTATATGCCAATTTGAGCAAGATTATGGTCAAACCGGGACAGATTTTGCAGTCGGGCGATATTATCGGCGCATCGGGCAAATCCTCAAAAACAGGAGCGGAGCAGTTGCATTTCGAGAGCCGTTTCATGAACGAGTGTTTCAATCCCGCCATGTTCATCGATTTCGACTATATGGAAATCAAGGAGAACACCTTGGTGTTGAGCGAGTCAGACATGATGCTTCAACAAAGTGGAAATGTTGAGGTAAAGCAAGAACCGGAGAAAAAGATAAAAGAGGAAGAAGCTAAACCGGCAGAATCCGCAAGTATAGAGAAAGTGAAGGAGGAAGGGATGAAAAAAACACAGGAAAGCGGTCCAGCGGAGTATTACACGGTCAAGGCCGGAGATACCATGTACAGAATTTCCGTACAACATCATATATCCCTGACGAAACTATTGCAGATGAATAACATGCAGGAGACGGATAAAATCGACATTGGTCAGAAAATCCGGGTAAAATAAAAAAAGGGTTGTTCGTGAGAACAACCCTTTTTTATTATTGTCGTAAAAGAAAAATTATCTTCTGCGAACAGTTTGCTGAGGAGTTTCAGGTTCAGCATTGTCGATAGCTTTAACAGCTTCTTCTTCGCCTTTCTTGATAGCTTCTTTAGCAATGTTTTTGCCAGCTTTTTTAGCTTCTTCTTTAATAGTAGTTTCTTCTTCAACCACTGCAGTTTCTTCAACTACGGGTTCTTCAACCACAACTTCTTCAACTACGGGTTCTTCAACTACTGTTTCTTCAGTAGCTTCTTCAGCTTTGTTACCACAAGCAACGAACAAAGCGCCAGCCAATAAAACTAAAAATAATTTTTTCATTGTTTTGTTTTTTAAGATTTATGTGTTATGAATTATTTTACAGCCTGATAAGTTAAAGTCCAAGTGTGGTCAGTACCTTTTGCGAAATCCATGTTGGCTTTGTAAATCAGAACCATTTCGGTTTCAGTCAGAGAGCTGATTTCGGGTTCTTCAAACTGAGTGTTGAAAGTACGAGCGGGATCTTCGCTGAGATCCATGAAAAATGGAATCTGCATTTTAACTTTGGTTTCGTCTGAGTTGAAAGCCCAAGTAGAAGCTTTTTCTTCAGCATAACCATCTTTATCAGCTTCGGGAAGTTTGGAACCGGGTTTAATTACGAAACTACCATTGGCATTGAAAACAATGATATCGTCGCGATCCCATTCATACAAATAATTTTCATACCAGTTTGTACCATAGTCGCCAGCAGCAGGAGTAACGGTAGCAGCTTTCAAAACCCAACCCTTAGCGGTTGTGATTTTTTCAGTGTTTGTTTTTTCTTTCTTTCCGCAAGATGACAAGCTTAATGCGAAAATTGCAACCAATGCTAATACTAATACTTTTTTCATAATAAAAAAATTTAGGTTAATAATACGTTGTTTTTCAAGTTTTTAAAATTTTTTTTTCCCTTTTTGCTTTTGTACAAAAAGTAATGCAAAAGTACGCCAATAATTTATACAAAAATCAAAAAAGAAAAATTTTTTTCTAAAAAAAGTTAACAATAATAAAGGATACAAGTTAAACAACTGATAATCAAACAATTAAAATAAAGAAGTAAAAAATAGGAAAAAAACTATTGCAAAGATGTTTGGATATGAAGTTTTTTTTGTAATTTTACACGCTCAAAATAAAAATGGAGAGATGGCCGAGTGGTCGAAGGCGCACGCCTGGAAAGTGTGTAAACGCCGAAAGCGTTTCAAGGGTTCGAATCCCTTTCTCTCCGCTCTTTTTAGGATGTTTATAATCAATAAGATAAGAAAAGAAAAATAATCAAAAATCATTAATTAAACAAGTAGTATCAATATGAAAAAACTGATCGCTTTATTGACCGTTGCAGGTTTTTTGACCTTCGGTATGGCAAACATGGCGTTTGCACAAAATGAACAGAAAACTGACAATTCTGCTCAAACAGAGGAAGCAGTAACTGAAGAAGCTCCCGCAGAACAGGCAGTTTTGATGGAAGATGCTGACGAGACTCCTCAGCAAGGTTTACATTATGTTTTGAAAGAAAAATACATCCAGGGTGGTGCATTGTGGATGACCCCTGTGTTGATCTGTTTGATTTTAGGTTTGGCATTGGTTATCGAAAGAGTATTCTACTTGAACCTGGCCTCTGTCAATTCCGATAAGTTATTGAAGAAAGTGGAAGACGCTATCCAAACCGGTGGCATTGAAAAGGCAAAAGAACTTTGCCGCAACACCAAAGGCCCCTTGGCTTCAGTGTTCTATCAGGGTTTGGACCGCTACGATGAAGGTCTGGAATCAGTGGAAAAATCAGTTGAATCATACGGCGCCGTTCAGATGGGCCGTCTGGAAACCAACCTCAGCTGGATTGGCTTGTTCCTCGCCCTGGCTCCGTCACTCGGATTTATGGGTACTGTTGTCGGTATGGTGAACGCATTCGATGATATCGAACGTGCAGGTGATATCTCTCCGACCATTGTTGCTGGTGGTATGAAAGTGGCTTTGTTGACTACCGTGTTCGGTTTGATCACCGCTATCATCCTTCAGATTTTCTACAACTACATCCTGTCAAAAATCGACTCCATCGTTAACGACATGGAAAACGCCACCATCTCCTTCATGGATATTCTGGTGAAAAACAAAGTTAAATAATTGAGTTTTCTATTTCAAAACAACTCTTTATTATGAAGAATATTGTAAAAATAATAATATTTGTAGTGGCCATCGTGGCTTGCCTCTTTGCAGTTTGGTTCGCTGCGTCCTTTAACCAGGACAAGTTGGACAAATACAGTGAGGTACAGCGCGTGAATGAAGTCAATCCGGAAATGATTGCGGCATTTGAAGCCACCACCCCTGAAAGTCTCCCCGCCTTTGTGGACCAGTACCGCACCGAAGGCATGACTCTTTCTGATAACCTGAAAGCTCATCAACTCCAAAAAGATATTCTTTATACTTATATCGTGGAATTGCAAGAGCTGACAGAAGAAACTTTCCCCGAATACCAAGCCAATTTCGCCAATCATTCCAAATCCTTGTTCGCTAAGGCCGAAAATCCCCAGGCTTATATCGATGGATTCAACAATGTGGCTGATTTCAAAGGACTGGACAAGTATATTTCTCAACTTGAAAGCGAATATAATGTTATCAAACAGGATTTTATCAAAGAGAAATCATACAACAAAGCTTATAATTCCATCGTAAACCAGGCAGCAGCCGTTAACGATATCGTTTCAGAAAACAAAAAGGCAGAAGACCTGTCAACCCTGCAAGATGAGGTGAAACAGTATAAATCCAACGGAAAACTGCTGAACGTGATCTTGGTGCTGGCATACGTGCTGTTCTTCATCAATATCGCGCTCTTGCTGATTTTCGCACTTAAAGCTATCGTTACCAATATCAAATCTTCCTATAAGATTATTTTGGTTATCGCTTTATTCGCTGTTGTCATCATCTTGGGATATGTTTTCGCCTCTTCAGAAATGACACCGTCGGCTATCAAGATGCAATTGACTCCGCAAACAGTTAAACGCATCGGCATGGGAATGTTCGTTTTGTATGTGACATTCTTCGGTGCTATCTGTGCTGTGATTTACTCGGCAATTTCCAATGCAATAAAAAACAGAAAATAAAATGGCAAGAAAAGCTCCAGGAATTAATACAGGATCGTCGGCAGACATCTCTTTCTTGCTGCTGACATTCTTCTTGTTGACCTCATCAATCAATACAGAACAGGGTATCCCCCGTCGTCTGCCGCCCCCAAAAGAGAAAGACGCCAAAGAACAAAAAATCGATATCAACCAGCGTAATGTGATGACGGTGGTGGTGAACTTCCAAGACTTGGTTTCCGTCAACGGAGAACAAATCGACATCTCCCAGCTGAAACAAACCGCTATGGAGTTTCTGGAAAATGCCAGCAATGACCCGCATAAACCAGAAAAAAAATATGTCGAAATCGACAACATGGGCGAATATGCCGTTTCTCAAGGCGTTATCTCTTTGACCAATGACCAAGGAACCACTTACAATATGTACGTTCAGGTGCAGAATGAATTGCAGAGAGCTGTAAATGAACTCCGTGACAAGGTTGCCACCAACTATTTCGGTAAGAAATACGATGTTCTGGATACCGCTCTCCAAAAATCTATTCAAAAGGCAGTCCCGATGAATATCTCTGAAGCACCGCCAATCGATTACGGTAAAACAGAATAAGTTATGGCAAGATTTAGAAAAGAAGAAAAAAAGGAGACTCCGGAACTGAATATGGGTTCCATGTCTGATATTATCTTTATGTTCTTGTTCTTCTTCATGGTGATTACCACTATGCGTGAGGCAACGCTGAAGGTGAAATTCCAGCCGCCAAAAGCTACAGAAATCCAAAAACTGGAAAAGAAGTCCCTGGTGGCCAACATCTATATCGGTGCACCTATCAGCAAAAACGAGAATACCCTTCCTCCTGGAAAGGTTTCCGTACAGCTGAACGACCAGACTATCAAAGCTGAAGATCTGGCCGCCGATGTCCGTGACTTTATCGGTACCGAAAAGGAATCAAGAAGCGAGGAAGACAAGAATAAGCTGACCTTCTCCCTGAAAGTTGACAAGGATGTGCAGATGCGTTATGTGAATACCATCAAAAACGAGCTGCGTCAGAACAACGCCTTGAAAATCAACTATGCTACAGGAAAAAAATCCGAAATGAATAAATAAAACTCAGTATAAAGATTTGCATAAAAGGGTGGCCTTTCAGTCGCCCTTTTTTTATAAAAATACAGTGCTATGATACAATCCATGACGGGTTTCGGCAAAACTACCTTCCAAACAGAAGGCAAGTCTGTCAATATCGAAATCAGAACCTTGAACAGCAAACAATTGGACCTGACTGTCCGCCTGTCTCCCTTGTTCCGTGAACTGGAAAATGAAGTAAGAAATTGTATCGCCACCAATCTGCAAAGGGGGAAAATAGAGGTTTCTATTTACTTGGAAAAAGCGGAAAAACCACAAGTGGCTGTTGATATCGAACTGGCAAAAACTTATTATGAACAACTGGTCAATTTGTCCAAGGAGCTTGAAAATCCCATTGAAAGCGATATTTTTTGCCAGGTGCTGCGCCTTCCGGATGTGATTACCTCATCAAAAGAAGAGTTGTCAGAGCTTGTAAAAAATGATGTGATGACCGCACTGGAAGAAACATGTCAAAAGGTTGTCAGTTTCCGACAGGAGGAAGGAAGCCATTTAGCAAGCGATTTTGCCAAGCGTATCAAATTGATAGACAGTATGGTGGATGAAATAACACCCTTTGAGGAAAACCGTATCGTCACCATCCGAAACAAATTTGTCTCTTCCTTGTCAGAACTTCCAGTGCAGTATGATAACAATCGTCTGGAACAGGAAATTATCTTCTATCTTGAAAAACTGGATATTACAGAAGAAAAAGTGCGTCTGCGTAAACATTGCTCCTATTTTATGGACACAATGAACGAGGCTCAGTCGCAAGGGAAAAAATTAGGTTTTATCGTCCAGGAAATTGGACGCGAAGTGAATACAACCGGCTCCAAATGTAACGATTTCAATATACAGCAGATTGTGGTACGCATGAAAGACGAAGTGGAAAAGCTGAAAGAGCAACTGGCGAACGTGCTGTGAAACGTGGAGACATGCACTTCGTGCATTCGTGCATTCGTGGAGGCGTGAAGATGGTATTGTATAACCGAGTGAACGTAGTGAACGACTTAACGAGCGAGCGCAGCGAGTGTCTCCCCGAGTGAACGCAGTGAACGACTCCCCGAGCGAGCGCAGCGAGTGACTTAACGCCTCACCATATAAACGATAAAATAAAAAACAAACAACCATGAGCAACATCTTATCCCTTGTAGGCCGCCCGAATGTGGGCAAATCAACCTTGTTCAACCGCTTGACGCAAACCAAAGAGGCTATCGTTGATTCTGTGTCCGGTGTTACCCGTGACCGCAATTACGGCAAGGCCGACTGGTGCGGTTATGAGTTTTCCGTTATCGACACTGGCGGCTATGTGGTGGGTTCCGATGATATTTTCGAGAGTGAAATCCGAAAACAGGCAGCTTTGGCTATCGATGAGTCGGATGTGATAGTGTTGTTGGTCGATGGTCGTGAAGGTCTTACCCCATTGGACGAAGAAGTGGCCCAAATGCTCCGAAAATCAAAAAAACCGTTTTATTTGGCGGTGAATAAAATAGACAGTCCTTCCAATTATTTGGACTACACGGAGTTTTATGCTTTGGGAATGGAAAATATCTTCCCCATTTCAGCGGTTTCGGGAAGTGGAACTGGCGACTTGCTGGATGAAGTGGTGAAGCATTTCTCCAAAGAGGAGAATGTACAATTGGAAGACTTGCCGAAAATAACAATCGTGGGTAAACCGAATGTGGGTAAATCATCCATTATCAACACTTTCTTAGGATATGAACGACATATCGTCACTCCTATCGCAGGAACCACCCGCGATTCCATCTTTACCAGATATACCGGTTTCGGTTTCGACTTTTATCTGATTGACACCGCCGGTTTGCGTAAGAAAAAAAAGGTGGAAGAGGATCTTGAGTTTTATTCGGTAATGCGTACCATCAGGGCTATCGAGAACAGCGATGTGTGCATTTTGATGTGCGACGCTTCGCAAGGTTTTGACGCTCAGGATCTTAATATATTCAGTTTGGCGGCCCGCAACCGAAAAGGTATTGTGGTGGTGATGAACAAGTGGGATTTGGTGGAGAAAGACAACAAAACCCATAAACAGTATGAGGATTTGGTGCGCCAGCGCATCGCCCCTTTTACTGATGTGCCCATCATTTTCACTTCGGTCATCAACAAACAGCGTATTTACAAGGTACTGGAAACAGCTATTGAAGTGCATAAGAATCGCAGCCGTAAAATCAGCACCTCAGAGTTGAACGATGTCATGTTGCCTATCATCAACCAAACCCCTCCGCCCATGAATAAAGACAAGGTTATCAGAATCAAATATGTGACCCAGCTGAAAACCTCATTTCCGGCATTCGCCTTCTTCTGTAATCTTCCACAGTATGTGAAAGACAGTTATAAAAGATTCTTGGAGAATCAGATACGCGAAAGATGGAATTATTCGGGGGTGCCTATGGAGATTTATTTCAGAAGAAAATAATTTTGCAAAGGCGCCCCATGACGCATCTTTGCAAACGATAGACAAACATCAAATAATCAAAAAATTGCACATAAAAAATTCCTCAAATATGAAAAAGATATTCATAATTTTCTTAATGTTTTCCTGCAGTATCACCATGCTTATGGCTCAGGGTCAAGGAACTTTCAGGGCAGGATTAAGGATAGGACCTAATTTTTCCACTTTGTATGGTATAGAGAGTGATGGACAGAAAATCCCCACGTTGTTTTCATACTCTGAAAGATACAAGATGAAACCTGGCGTGAGAGCGGGTTTTGTCTTCGATATAGGCCTCACGGATGTGATTTCCATCCAACCCGCCATATATTATTCTTTGCAGCGATGGGGCTCAAAGGGACAATTTGAATTGACAGACTCCATTGTATTGAAGACAGATGAGACACTGAGTATGCAGCTGATACAAATTCCGGTGTTGGTGAATTTTAGAATAGCCTTCAAAAACGATTTCCGAAAGGCTTTTGTATTTGGAGTAGGACCATACTTCAGTGTAGCCATGGTGGGACAGGATGTTCTGGATGGACTTTTTATCAATCAATATACGGGAGAGTCTTTGGATATTCGTGGAAAGGCCAATTTTTACAAGAACGAGGAAATATGCTATTATGTAACTCAGAAGAATGGTCAAGTGGAGAAATACAAGACCGATTTTGACTCGCACCCATTCCACCGCTGTGACTTTGGCTTTACCGTAGCCGCCGGTTTTGAACTGAATAGGTTTTATATTGGTGTCGCCGCTGATTTTGGTGTGATCAACTCCGCCAATACCAAAGAGTGGGAAGAAGCTGGTGTAAGAGGCTACAGCCAGCGCAACCTTAATCTTCAGGCCACTGTAGGGTATTACTTTTAACGGTTATACGTAGAGACGTGGAGACACTCGCTTCACTCGTTCGGGGAGGCGGAATTTCTTATCGTCTTAACGAATGCACGAAGTGCATGTCTCCACGTCTTAACGCCTTAACGAATGAGCGTAGCGAATGACTTAACGTCTTCTAATTCGCGACTAAATCAATCTCCTCCCTCAGATTATCCATCACAAACTGGGTTCTCTCGCTGGTGTTTTTGCCCATGAAATAATCCAGCAGGTGCCGTATGTCCACGTCTTTTGAAAGCACCACCGGTTCCAAACGGATGTTTTTACCGATGAAATTTTTGAACTCCTGGGGAGAAATCTCGCCTAAACCTTTAAAACGGGTTATTTCTGCCTTTGCGCCGCATTTCTTGATAGCCTCGGCCTTTTCCTCATCCGAATAGCAATAGTGCGTCTGCTGCTTGTTTCTGACCCTGAAAAGAGGGGTTTCGAGGATATATACATGTCCGGCCTTGACCAAGTCGGGGAAATATTGCAAAAAGAAGGTTAGCATCAAAATACGGATGTGCATACCGTCGGCATCGGCATCGGTGGCAATAACGATGTTGTTGTAACGTAATCCGTCCAAACCATCTTCAATGTTCAAAGCGGCTTGTAGCAGACTTAATTCTTCGTTGCGGTATAGGGCGCTTTTGTTGGTGTTGTAAGTGTTTAACGGTTTTCCTCGGAGGCTGAAAACCGCTTGGGTGTTGGCATCGCGTGACATGGTGATGGAGCCGGAGGCGGAGTCACCCTCAGTAATGAAGATGGTGGTCTCCACTCCACGTGCATCATTGGTATTGAAGTGATAGCGGCAATCTCGAAGTTTGCGGTTGTGCAAACTTACTTTTTTCTGTGTCTCTTTCGATTGTTTCTTGATACCGGCAATCTCTTTTCTTTCCTTTTCCGATTCCTGGATTTTCTTCAGAATGATATCCGCCACATCCAAATGCATGTGGAGGTATTTGTCTAACAACTTGGAAACGATGTCATTGACATAGTTTCTGATGGTGGTGCCGCCGGGACGCATATAGGTGGAACCCAACTTGGTCTTGGTCTGGGACTCGAAAATAGGCTCTTTCACTTTGATGGAGAGGGCAGCCACAACGGAATTCCGAATGTCGTTGGGGTCAAAGTCCTTCTTATAAAAATCCCTGAAAGTCTTGACGATAGCTTCACGGAAAGCCTGTTGATGCGTACCGCCCTGGGTGGTGTTCTGGCTGTTGACAAAGGAGTAGTATTCCTCACCGTATTTGCGGTCGGTATGCACTAAGGCAAATTCAAAATCCCCATCTTCCAAGTGAATGGGTTCATAGAGGGCATCGTTGCCTATATTGTTGTTAATCAGGTCTAAAAGTCCATTTTTGGAGATAAAACGTTTGCCATTGAGCACGATGGACAATCCGCGGTTGAGGTAGGCGTAGTTCCAAATCATCTTTTCCACATAGTCGATGTACCAGTGATAGTTTTCGAAAATACTGCCATCGGGGATGAAAGAGACGAGGGTGCCGTTGCGCTCTTCGCAAAGTTGCAGGGGGGATTCTTCCACCAATTTGCCGCAGGAGAACTCGGCGGTTTTCTTTTGCCCGTCGCGGATACTCTGTACGAAAAAGTAGGTGGATAAGGCATTGACGGCTTTCACGCCTACACCGTTCATACCGATGGAGTTGTCGAAAGCGGTACCTTCTTTGAATTTACCACCCGTGTTCATTTTGGAAACGCAGTCCACCACCTTGGTCAACGGGATGCCTCGGCCATAGTCGCGGATGGAGACTTTATTCTCCTTGATAGATATTTCAATAGTCTTTCCGAAACCTTGCATAAATTCATCTATCGCATTGTCTATCACTTCTTTAAACAATACATAGATGCCATCGTCATGGGCAGAGCCGTCGCCTAATTTGCCGATGTACATACCTGGCCGGGTTCGTATATGTTCGTCCCATTCCAGTGTGGTGATATTGTCGTCGTTATATTCTGCCATGGTTTATTTTATGGTATTAATTTTTCTTTTCGTTTATACGTAGAGGCGTTAAGTCACTCGCTGCGCTCGTTCGTGGAGACGGAATTTCTTATCGTCTTAACGAATGCACGAAGTGCATGTCTCCCCGTCTCCCCGAAAATATCAAACTTCAAAAATACGAAAAAAGAATGAGATAGAGGCTGGAATGTCTAGATAATTTCAACAGGGGGAAGTTGATTTTAATTAGCAAATTAGTTAATTAGTAAATTAGCAAATTGAATTTTTAATTTTGAACTTTGAATTAAATTTTTTCCGTAACTTTGTCTTTTCAAAATTATTGATTATGAAAATCCAGTTTACCCCCGAAGACATTCAGTTTATGCAAGCCCGCGGCAGTAACCCCGAAGAAGTGCAGCGCCAGTTTTCTTTCTTCGAGAAGGGCTTTGATTTTGTGAATCTTGACCGCCCCGCCACTATCGACGACGGCATTGTCCGTTTGGAAGAGGAACAAATTGAGGAGTTGGTTGAAGATTATAATCAACTTGTTGCCGGAAAGACAGTTACAAAATTTGTTCCGGCCTCGGGTGCGGCTTCCCGTATGTTCAAGGAGTTATATTCTTACCTTGAAAGCGAGAGTGAGGAAGTGGTTGTCAAGGCTAAAGCTTTTTTGACAAAACTTCCAAAATTCGCCTTTTATGAGGATTTGCGAAATGCGATGGCCAAAGACGGCTATGCGCTGGAGCATGAGATTGAATATCAGAATTATAAGCTGATAGTCCGTTATATTTTGGAAAAAGAAGGACTGAATTACGGCAATTTGCCCAAGGGTTTGCTGAAATTCCACCGTTATGGCGAGGTCAACAGGACCGCGGTGGAAGAACACTTGGTGGAGGCTGCCCAGTATGCCAGGGATGAGAAGGGTCTTTGCCGCCTGCACTTTACGGTTTCTCCGCAACATCAGCAGGGTTTCGAACAGCTTTTGGCAAAGGTTCTGCCAACTTACGAAGAGCGTTTCGGGGTGAAATATGATATATCCTATTCCATTCAGAAACCATCTACCGATACCTTGGCGGCTGAACTGGACAATACTCCTTTCCGGAACGAGAAAGGCGAGTTGTTGTTCCGTCCGGGTGGCCATGGGGCTCTGATTGGCAATCTGAATGAGATTCATTCGGATATAGTTTTCGTTAAAAACATTGATAATGTGATAACTGAAGACAAAGCAGAATCCACTTTCACCTACAAGAAAGCCTTGGCAGCTTATTTGATAGAGTTGCAGAACAAGACTTTCCACTATATGAAGAAGATTGAAGCAGGTGAAGTGGATGATATGGATTTGTGCGAGATGTTGGATTTTGCATCCACCGAGCTGATGATCAATGTGGACGACGATCCGACACCAGAAGCATTGTTCGAGAAAATGAACCGTCCTATCCGTGTATGTGGTATGGTTAAGAATGAGGGTGAGCCTGGAGGCGGTCCGTTCTGGGTGATTGATGACGAGGTGGAAAGCCTGCAGATTGTGGAATCGTCACAGATGAACAGCAAAGATGCGGCCCAGATGGAAATTGCCCGCAAAGCTACGCATTTCAATCCGGTGGATATGGTGTGCGCTTTCAGGAATTATAAAGGTGAATACTTCAATTTGAAGGATTATGTGGATGAAACCAAAGGCTTTATCTCATCGAAATCGTATGGTGACAGAAGCCTGAAAGCGATGGAATTGCCAGGCTTATGGAATGGAGCCATGGCCCGCTGGATTACGGTGTTTGTGGAAGTTCCCTTGGCCACCTTCAATCCCGTGAAGACGGTGTTTGATTTGTTGAAACGGTGATACATGTAGGCAACTGCGTCTCGCAGTTGCAGGGACAAATACGTAGGTCCGATATACGAAATGTATGGCCGCATCGAATGCGTCCATTCGGAATTAACGGAACCACACCGTATGTGCCAACAATCTGTAGGGCTGTCACATTGTGGCAGCCGGGATGTAGTGACGCAAGCATCACGGCGAAGCCGTACCTTATAGGATGAAATGATTACAGGATGATGGATTTAAAATGGAAACCCAATAAAATCGCCATTATTGCAGACCAAAACGTTCTGCAATTATTTCCGTATTATATTGATTCATTGGGTTTTGATGCACCAATACATGTTTTTTCCGTATTGCCGGGCGAGCGAAACAAGTCTATAGAAGAGGCGGTTTATTTATGGAAAAATCTGTTGGAAAACCATTTTGATAAGCAAAGTCTTGTTATAAATTTTGGAGGTGGAATGGTAAGTGATTTGGGTGGTTTTGTGGCATCAACTTATCAAAGAGGAATTCCTTTCATCAATATACCTACAACCTTATTAGGTATGATAGATGCGGCGGTTGGAGGAAAAAATGCAATCAATCTCAATGGGGTGAAAAATATGGTGGGAACCATAAATCTTCCCGAAAAGGTGATTATTGACACTTTGTTTCTTAAAACCTTGTCGCCACTGCAAATTCTTGATGGTTTCGGAGAAATGATCAAATATGCTCTTATTGGAAATGAAAATCTATGGCATGAAATAAAAAGTCTGGAAAATATTAAGAGTCAAGATATTAAGAAAGAATGGATTGATTATTGTGTGAGTTTCAAAGAGAAGATTGTTCAAGAGGATTTATATGATCAAGGACCACGACACATTCTTAATTTTGGGCATACTATCGGTCATGCTATTGAAGCCTATTTTATGCAAAAAGACAGAGATGAAAAGAAATTCATACCCACAGTTTCACATGGTCATGCTGTAGCTTTGGGAATGGTGATGGAATCCTATCTTTCATACCGACATGGCATGCTGTCGCAAGTGGCATTTGAGGAAATTCGAGCTATCATTTTACGGTTCTACAAAAACGTAATCAAAGATTTATCTTCTGACCAAATAAAGACAATGGTTGATCTTTGCGTCCTGGATAAAAAGAACTGCAATGGCAGAATAAATATTACGATGTTGGAATCTATAGGTCATGCTACGCCTAACCATTTTGTCTCGGAAAAAGAATGCGAAGAGGCAATAATGCAAATGAACGCGTAACCCATCATCCTGTAATCCCACTATCAATACACTTCCCTTCGAGCACGAAGTGCGAGACTCCCCTAAAAACAAAAGGCGTGAAAACGAAAATCGCCTTCACGCCTTAACATTTTCATGTCTCCCCGTCTTCCCGAACGAGCGAAGCGAGTGTCTTTACGCCTCCCCGTTACTTCACGAGATTATACGTATCCGTGGCGATCACCAATTCCTCATTGGTGGTGACGGAAACGAGTTTCACGCGTGAGTCGGGTGTGGAGATGATACCGTCTTGGCCAGCCAGTCTTTCGTTTTCGGCTTTGTCGAGGGTGCAGCCCAAGAATTCGAGGCCGTCGCAGATAGCTTCACGCTGGAACCAGGCGTTCTCGCCGATACCGCCAGTGAAGAGGATGACATCCACACCACCCATAGCGGCAGCGTAGGCACCGATATATTTTTTCACTCTGTATGCGAACATATTGAAAGCGTAGGTGGAGCGCTCGTCACCACTGTCCTTGCCGGCACGGATGTCGCGCATATCTACGCTCTTGCCAGAAATGCCCAGCAAACCAGACTTCTTGTTGATGAGGTTATTCATGCCTTTGAAGTCAAGATTCTCTTTTTCAGCGATATAAATCAAAGCTCCGAGGTCGAGGTCACCGCAGCGGGTACCCATCACCAAACCTTCAACAGGGGTGAAGCCCATGGAGGTATCAACAGATTTGCCGTTCTTGATGGCGCAGATGGATGCACCGTTACCCAGGTGGCAGCTGATGATTTTGGAGTTGTTGTAATCTACTCCGGCGATTTCAGCGGCTTTCGGACCTACATATTTGTGGCTGGTGCCGTGGAAACCATAGCGTCTCACCTTGTTGTTGGCATAATATTCGTAAGGAATGGCATAGAGATAGGCTTCTGCTGGCATGGTCTGGTGGAAAGAAGTGTCGAACACACCCACATGTTTCACATTGGGCAGCAGTTTCTGCATTACTTTGATACCCAACAAACTGGCGGGATTGTGCAGGGGTGCTAATTCGCACAGCTTGTTGATTTCCTCGATTTCCTTCTCGCCCAAAATCATGCTGTTCTTGAAATATTCACCGCCGTGAGCCACACGATGGCCAACCGCGCCGATTTCGTTGAGGTCGCTGATGACGCCGTGAACCGGGTCGGTCAAGGCTTTCAACACCAAGTTGACACCCACTTCGTGGTCCTTGATGGGAGTTTGTACGTAATATTTGTCTTTGCCAACGGGTTTGTGGGTGAACTCGCCCATTTCCAAGCCGATACGTTCCACCAAACCCTTGGCTTTCAGCTCGGCGTTGTTAGCCATGTCAATCAGTTGGTATTTGATTGACGAACTTCCGCAGTTGAGTACTAATACTTTCATGTTGAATGGTTTATTTGTTTATTAGTTGAATTGTTGATTCGTTTATGCGTTAAGACATTCGCTTCGCTCATTCGTTAAGGCGTGTAGTCGCTCGCTACGCTCACTCGTGGAGACGCTCGCTGCGCTCACTCGTGGAGACGCTCGCTGCGTTCGCTCGTGGAGACGCTCATTTCATTCGCTCGGGAAGTCGCTCGCTTTGCTCGCTCGAGGAGTCGTTCGTTACGCTCACTCGGTTATACGATATCGTCTATCCGTCTTCCCGTCTTCCCGAATGCACGCAGTGCATGTCTCCCCGAGTACACGCAGTGTACGTCTCCTCGTCTCCCCGTTATTTCCCGATAATCTCCTCCAGTTCCTTCGGGGTCTTCGGGATGGCGGGGCCAAGAACTTTGTGGCCATCAGCGGTAATCAGCAGGTCGTCCTCGATACGGATGCCGCCGAAGTCGCGGTATTGCTCCACCTTGTCGTAGTTGATGAACTGCTCGAATTTGCGCTCGTTCTTCCAGATGTCAATCAGTTGCGGAATGAAATAGATGCCCGGTTCGATGGTCACGATGAAGCCGGGTTTCAGCTCACGGGCCATACGCAGGGCGCTCCAGCCGAAGATGTCGCTGCGGCTTACGGTATCGTCATATCCGACGAAGTTCTCGCCGAGGTCTTCCATGTCGTGCACATCCAAGCCCAATTGGTGACCTAAGCCATGAGGCATGAACAGCGCGTGGGCACCTTGGCGGACAGCCTCGTCCACATCGCCTTTCATCAGACCCAATTGTGACAGGCCTTCGGCAATGACCTTGCACGACAGGGTGTGCAATTCTTTATTATAAACGCCAGGGTGTGCGGCGTTGATGGCATCCACATTGGCTTTCAGCACAATCTCATAGATTTCCTGCTGTTTTTGGGTGAAGCGGCCGCCAACAGGCAAGGTACGGGTATTGTCGGAGCAGTAATTCATCAGGTTTTCGGCACCGGCGTCCATCAGTAGCATATTGCCTTCCTGCAGGATGGCTTCATGGCCGTGGTTGTGCAGGGTCTCACCGTGCTGTGACAGGATGATGGGGAATGAAACGCCATTGCCGTAAGATAAAGTGATACCTTCAGCGAGGCCTGCCAATTCCAGTTCGGGCACACCGGCCACGCAGCGGCGCATCACGGCAGTATGCATCTTGTAACCAATCTCGCAAGCAATTTCCATCTGTTCGATTTCACAATCCTCTTTGGCGGAGCGCAGGTTCACAATCCCCTTGATTAGCTCTGCTGAAGCGTGGTTGCGGATGTCGTTCACGTTGATGCCGGTGAGGTTGGACAGCCAGATTTTGTTGTCGCCGCGGTAGGGTGGGGTGAAGTGTACTTTACGGCCTGCGGCTTGGGCGGCATGGACATACTCGCTCAGCTTGGCCATGGGCATTACCTCTTTCACGCCCACTTTCTCGGCCAAGGAGGCTAAGGTGGGTTGGTTGCCCATCCAGATGATGTCGTCAATCTCGAAGTCGTTGCCGAAGATGATGTCGCGACCTTCGTCGAAGTCGATGACAGCGGCGATGTCGGCGATGGAGAGACCGAAGAAATACAGGAAATTGCTGTCCTGACGATATTTATAGGTATTAGAAGGGTAGTTCATAGGGGCTTCGCTGTTACCCAAAAAGATGGCGATGCCGCTTTTTACGGCTTTTTTCAACTGGGCGCGGCGGTTCTGATAGACCTCCGCTTTAAATAGTGGATTCATAAGTATATATTATTTAGAGATGCAAAGATACACATTTTTAATGAAATAGCAAAACTATTTGGCGATTCGGCGATTTTTTGTTTGGCGATTCGGCGATTTTTTGTTTGGCGATTCGGCGATTTTTCATTTGGCGATTTTTTCCCGTTAGTAATGTTGTACCAGCTTCATGCTGAAGGCACAATTTTCTATACCCTTTAAAAATCAGCCGATAACAATTTATGAAGAAAAAAAATAAAAAAATTAGCACTGTGTAAAAAATTTTGTGTATCTTTGCTTCGCAATTATTGTGGATTATTATGATATTGCGAAAAAGAGAGAAAAACAACAAGAACTGTTCACCCGAACGGGTGTATGTATTTGGTATTTAGTAAAGTATAATTCAATAGAGAAAAACAAAATAATCAAAAAAACAATAAACTATAGTATTAATTAAAAACAATCAAAATGAAAAAAATTGACACTTTTCAAACTTTCGCCCGAGGGGCAAAGAGTTTGGTGGCCATTTTGCTAGTAATGCTAATGGCAGTGGGAAATTTGTTCGCTGAGGAGGTGACAGTCACTTTCAGTGAACAAGGTTATGAGAATGCAGAGGCAGTTACAGCTCTCTCGGTAAACAATCTCTCCCTAACGTTTGATCAGGGTACGAACACTAGCAATGGTCCTAAATATTACAACAGTGGCCAGGCTATTCGTTTGTATGCTGGTAATACTATGACGGTGACTATAGACAATGCCACCATTTCTGAAATTTATTTAACCTTTGGAACAGGTGATAATGCTAATGTAATAACCACCAATGTAGGAACGTATGAAAATGGCACATGGACAGGAAATGAAAATTCGGTTGTTTTCACTGTAGGTGGAACTAGCAGTCATCGTAGAATTGCTACCCTCACTGTTACTTACACCACTTCCACTCCCGAACCTCCCACACCCGTTATCGAACCCACTTGGGTAAACTGCGATCAGGTTGGTATTTTCAATACCCAAGTTGATGGTTTGGTTCCTACTTGCGCCACTGTTGGCGACAGCACTGTTTATCATTTCTCCTATACCGATGCTTTCAATGGTTTCCCCGAACAGACTCCTAACCAGGAAATGGGTGGCAACCCCGCTAAAGTATATGTCGATGTTAGAATCTCTCGTCCTAACGACGCAATTACTGGTGTGAAGGTTTCATACGGCCCTGGCCACGAACAGATAATCAACTTCACCAATGTGACCGATCCTAATAACGGAACTCTTGGAGATCCCTACAATGCAATATTGAAATATTTCCCTGTTGCTACAGTGAATACCGATGGTTCTGTAACGGGCAATGCCGTTGACAGAAACTGGACAGTTGAAGTGGAATGGTGCACTGGCGAAGAGGTTGTGGCTATCCAAAAACTGAATGTTTTGATTGATGCCGCTCCGGTTGCCCCCACTCCCGACATTGACGTTGACTCTATCGCAACCCTGCCCTACGCTTACAACTTTGACGAAGGCAATGATCCTTATTTCATGATCAACAATGGCGAAGCCGTTAACAAATGGTATGTTGGCCAAGCCCAAGGTTTCGATAATAATAAGTTGTATATATCTTCTAACAACGGTACTACCAACAAGTACGATGTGACCAAAGCCAGCAACGTGATGGCCTACCGTACCGTGATGGTTCCCGAAACTGGTGCCATCTTGAGCTTCGACTACCGTGTGAATGGTCAAGCTAATAACGACTATTTGAAGGTTAACTTGGTAAAAGGTGAAACCACTACCGAAATCGCTACTCTGCAAGGCGAGAATGACTGGGCTTCTTTCAGCTATGACATCTCTGGTGAAATGGCTGGCGAAGTTTGCATCCAGTTCAATTGGGTGAACAACGCTACCGCTGGTGAGCAGTTCCCCGCCGCTATCGACAATATCTCTGTTATCGAGACTCCTTGTTCACAGCCTACCGCGCTGACAGCTACCGTTGACAGCACCACCGCTGTGATTACATGGACAGCTGTTGAAGGCCAGACCGCTTGGAACCTCGAATACAAATTGGCTGACCATAGCGAATGGTACACCGTTCCCGCTACTGATACGACAATTACTTTAACCGACCTGCAAGGCAACAGCAACTACGAAATGAGAGTTCAGGCTGTTTGCGGTGAGAACACCAGTGCATGGACTACAGGTGCTTTCGCAGTGGATTGCCAGAATGGAAACATTTCAGTAGTTGTAGAGGATGTGGAAATAGGTACAAATGGTACAACAAATAATTACTTGCCGTTCTATGGTTTGTATAATTACGCTTATTCACAGCAGATTATTGATGCTGCTGAAATTAATACAACCGCAGGTAATATTTATTCTGTGAGCTTCAACTGTTCTTCAGCACCTGCTTCTACATCTACCGGTAACATCAAAATCTGGATGGCCAATACTACCAAGTCAGTATTTGATAGCAATACCGATTATATTGATCCTTCAACCTTGACCTTGGTATATGAGGGACCCTCTTCATACGCATATCAAACGGGTTGGAATACCTTCACTTTCAATACACCATTTGAATATACAGGTGGTAATGTGGTTGTTGCATACTATGAGGGTAATGGTTCTTATAGCTCTGGTAGTTTCTACGTGCATACAACTACAGATAACAAATCTATCAGTCACTATAATGATACTCCATCGGCAGTATCATATACAACTCCTGCCACCGCAACAGGAACGAAATATTTCAATAAGTACAGAAATCACATGAAACTGAACATGGATGTGACTATTGGTTCTTGTGATGATGTTGTGGCTTGTCCCGATCCTTCTAATCTGGAAGTTTCTGACATCACTCCTAACAGTGCTGTGCTGACTTGGGTTGCTGGTGCTGAAGACCAGACCGCTTTCATTCTGGAATATCAGGCAGAAGGTGCTACCGAATGGACTTCAGTGGATGTAAACGACACCACTTACACTTTGACTGAACTGGCTCAATTGACCAATTACAGTGTGAAAGTAAAGGCTAATTGTGGTGAAAATAACTGGAGTGAAGTGATAACCGCTTCTTTCAGAACAATTGGCATTTGTCTCCCTGTAACCAATTTGGAGACCTCCAATGTTTCTAACACTACAACTTTGACCTGGACTGCCGGTGGTGAAGAAACCGCATGGTTGGTAGAGTTCAAACCCGCTACCGCTGGTGAAGACGCTTGGACTTCTATCGATGTCAGTCTGATCCCGATGACTACTTTCGGTGGTTTGCAGGGTAATGTGGACTATGATGTTCGTGTGAAAGCATTGTGTGATCCCGAAGATGCAGAAAACCAGAGCGAATGGGCAACCACCTCTTTCCATTCAGGTTGCGCCGCATTTGAAGTTCCTTTCACCGAAAGCTTCGCCGCTTCTACTATGCCCACTTGCTGGGAAAACACAGAGTTCCATTTCTCAACAAGTGGTGATGGTTATGCCTATTCATATACTAATGGTGCAGAGCTGATTTCACCGGCTATCAATATTCCCGCCGACAACCCAACTTACCTGTCATTTGAGGTAAGAGGTAGTGGTAGTTATACTGTTTTGGCTTCTTATAGAGGTACCAGAGCCGACCGCTTTGCTGAAATTTACAGCGGTACCGCTCCTAACCAGAATACAACTGTTACAATTGCTCTTGATGACTTGTACAAGGGTAGAGCCGTTAACTTCAAAGTTGTGAACAATAGCACCAGCTATCAGTATTTCTATCATCTTACTGTTAACCAGTGTCCTTTCGAAGCCACTGCTTTGAATACTTCTAATGTAACGGGTACTACTGTAGATTTGGCATGGGAAGCTGACGAGGCCGCTGCTAATTTCCAGGTTCAGTATGGTGAACAAGGTTTCACAGTAGGTGAAGGTACCACAGTTGACGTTACCGATACTACAGCAGTTACTATCAGCGAGTTGAGCTATGAGACCGCATACGATTTCTACGTAAGAGTTGTTTGCGAAGGCGACAATGGCGCATGGGCTGGTCCTGTTAGCGCAACTACCGCTCCTGCTTGCTCTGATCCTATGAATTTGAGTTTTGATTTCACTGCTGCCCAATTACATTGGAACAATGGCGAATGGGGAACTCCTGTACAATATAACGTAAGATACAAAGTTGAAGGTGCTGAAGAATATACAACAGACGTTGTTACTCCTGTTGCAATGCCAGGTTATACTCCTTTCTATACTATCAGTGGTTTGCAGTCCAACACTACATACGAAATGGGTGTTCAGTCAGTTTGCGGCGAGAACATGGAGAGCAATTGGGTTACCCTCATGGTAACTACTCCTTGTATGCCAATAGCGGTAACCGCAGAAAATCCGTATATTGAAGGATTTGATGGCGAGGATTTTGTTCCCGAATGCTGGAGCAAAGAGGACAATGGAACATACGCTTGGTCAAGATCCACTTCATACGCTCATACAGGATTGGCAAGTGCAAATAGTGGTTATTATGGTGATATTTACTTGAATATGCCAGCCCTTTCCTTGCCTGCAAATCCCGCACAATTGACATTCTGGTCATATAATACTTGGCCGGATGATTATGATAAAAACAGTGTGATGATTTCCACAGATGGAATAAATTATACAGAAATATGGTCTCCCACATCAGTATCACAAACATGGGAAAAGACAACTATCAGTTTGAGTGCATACACCAATCAAACGGTTTACATCGCTTTCAAATACGAAGGCGACAATGCACATGGCTGGTTTGTTGATGATGTGACTGTAGAGGCTCCTTCTTGTTCTGCTCCAGATCTTAGTATAGCAGGACTAACAGCCACCATCACCCCTGGTAATTTTGGAACTCCTGTTTCATACGATTTGATGATTGGCGAGCAAACTGCTACCGTTACTGAAACCACTGTTGATTTGTCAACTGTTTTCACTTTGGACGGAAACACCACTTATCAGGTAAGTGTACGTGCCAATTGCGGTGATGAAGATTATTCTGATTGGTCAGCAGCTGTAAGCTTTACTACTCCTTGTATGCCAATAAGTAGCTTACCATGGAACGAAAACTTTGAGGGTTTTGATGCTAGTACAGTACCCAATTGCTGGGACAATAGTGCTTCTACTTCTTCAACATTAAGCAATTATCCTGAACGTATTTGGGGTGTATATAGCTATAGCGGTAATAAAATGATGCGTATGTACAATTATTATGTACAAAGTGGTACTGCACTTATCAATTCGCCAGAAATCACTTTGCCAAATACAGGTGTATATGTACTGAAGTTTGACTATTCCCACAGAGCAAGTTGTGGTGCATTCAAGGTGAAAGTAATGGAAGTTGGCCAAACAGAAGCTGTTGAGCTGGGCTCATACACAAGTACTGGTTCTAACGACTATACAAATCCAGGTACATTCACCGAGGCTGATCCTATTTCATTGGCAGCATACGCTGGTAGGTCTATCGTATTGCAGTTCTTCTCTAATGCCAACTATGGTAGTGGTGCAATCTTTGTGGATAATGTTGCAATTGAGGAAGCTCCCTCTTGCATGAAACCTTCTGCTATTACCGTTGGTACTGTTACTGAAACCACAGCTCAAGTTTCTTGGACTGCCGGTGGCAGTGAAACAGAATGGGAAGTTTCTTATACCATTGGTGATCAAACCATCACAGAAACTACTACCGAAAATCCATACACTATTACGGGTTTGTCAGCTTCTACCCACTATGTACTGCCATTCAGCGTAAAAGCTATTTGCTCAGCCACTGACGAGTCAGAAGTAGCAAGCACAGAATTAATTATCAACACTGTTTGTGGTTTGGCCGCAGTTCCTTTCGCAGAGAATTTTGATGCATACACCTCAACTACTTATCAATCAACCATGGTGATGCCGCTTTGCTGGAACAGAAAATATACGGGTACTTCAACCACATACGGAGCAGGTATTTACAATAGCTCATCATACGCTGTGAGCGGTACCAACTCATTGAGATTATATAGCTATTGCACTACTTCAACTTCAACTTCATATGGTGAAGTGTATGCTGTGTTGCCTCAGATGGACGCCGCAATTAATACCTTGATGATTTCTTTTGATGCAAAAGCACATAATTCAACTTCTGCATACTATGGTTCAAGATTGGATGTGGGTGTTGTTACTGACGCTGCTAATCCTGAAACAAGTTTCACCCTTATTCAAACTATTTCTGCTCCTGTTGCAGGTGAAAGATTTACAATTCCATTGAGTGATTATAGTGGAAATGGTTATATCGCATTCCGTGAAACTAAAGAAAAACCAGAAGGTTATACCAATAGCTATTGGTACAATTATACATATGTTGATAATATTTTGGTGGAAGCTATTCCCACTTGCTTCGTTCCTTCATCATTAACTGTTTCAGAAGTTACTGACCATACAGCTGCTGTCAATTGGGCTGACAATTATGACCAGGCTGCTTATGCAGTTGAATACATGGCAGAGGGTGATGCTACCTGGACCAGTGTTTCTGTTGACACCACATACGCTCTCCTGAACAACCTCCAGGCTTCAACCAACTATACAGTACGTGTAAAGGCTGTTTGTGGTACTGAAGACGAAAGTGAATATACCGAAGAGGCAACATTCACTACTGTTTGTGAACATGGTGTTCAAGTTGAATTTACAGGTACTAGCACATCATATTATATTCCTGTATATGGAAATTACAATTATAGCTATTCACAACAGATTTTCAAGAGTTCTGAAATTAATGCTGCTACTACAATTTCTGGTTTTGAAATTGAGGTTAGCAATACGGGCACAGGAGCAAGAAACATTAGTATTTATATGATGCATACTTCAGAAAATACTATCTCTTCATGGTTGCCTATGGACAATGCTCAGTTGGTTTATTCAGGTGTTGTTGCTTTCACAGAAGGATGGCAGCAAATTAATTTCGATACTCCATTTAACTATAATGGAACAGACAACTTGGTGTTGATTATGGATGATAATACAGGTACTTATGGTAATTATCCTACTTTCCGTACACATAGTGCAGGTTCAGGTATTTCAAGATATTATTATAATGATAATAATAATCCTGATCCATTCAATCCGGGTGCAACAGCAGCAGGTACCTCTTATACATACAGAAACAACATCAGAATAACTAACTGTCCTGAAGCTACCGATTTGTCTATTACAAGCATCAATACTTTTGCTGACGCATGTGATGTTGATGGTGCTGTTACTATTGGTGTAAAGAATATGGGTTATGAAGGTACAGTAAGTACATTCGAAGCTTACTATCAGGTAAATGAAGAAACCCCAGTTCATGAAAGCGTTACTTTGGCAACTCCGATTGCTTTCAATGAAGCTGCTACTTATACGTTCAGCCAGCTTCCTGCTTTTGCCGCTGGTGAAAACGTCATTACCGCTTGGGTTGAAATGACTGGTGACCTTGTAGCTAGTAACAATACAAAAGTTTCTGCTCCTATCGTTGTTCTGGATCCTATCGCTGTTCCTTACGAAGAAGCATTCACAGGTCTGACTATCAACCACGGTTGGAATCCTATCGATGCCAACAACGATGGTATTACTATGAACCTGAACAACAACATCAACTATACTTTCAACGACGAAGCTGCCGCTGACGACTGGATGATGTCACCATGTATCGAAATGGCCGCTGGTACTTATACCATTATCTATGACTATAAGGCTAACAGCTCACTGACCGAATCCTTCGAAGTATTCTATGGCAATGGCGCACATATCGCTGATATGACCAACGCTGTGGCTGCCCATACTTTCAACAATACAACTGTTGAAACAGCTACCACTACTATTACTATTCCTGCCGATGGTATCTATAACTTCGGTTTCCACGCTACTTCACTGGCTGGTAACCTCGGTTTCACTATTGACAACTTCAAAGTATATCCTGTTAACGATGTTATCGTAACTTACAATGAGTTGGGTGGTACGGTTACTCCTAATGGCACTATCGCTGTCAACTACGGTGAAAACCTCACTTTGAACCTTGTGCCGGCTCCTATGTACCACGTGGCTGGTGTATGGGTTGACGATGTACAGGTTGTTCCCGAAGACGGTACAGGCGCTAACTTCATGCTCTATACCTTGGAGAATGTTACAGAGCCTCATACCGTATTCGTAGATTTCAAACTTGAATTCCATATCTTCAAGACTGTTGAAAACTACAGAGCAGACCTCTATAGCGATCTCGGTGGCGCATTTGTTCCCGCAGCTACTGACACTACTATCAATCCTGATCCTTTCACTGTGAACATGGTGGCTGATCCTCACTATCATTTGGCTGGCTTGACCCTCAGCCCGATGGTTCCTGATAACCCAGAAGATGTATTCGCCGATGTTGTGAACAATGGTGACGGTACTTACAGCTATACTATCGACACTTTGGTTGTTGCCAACTACTATGTGAACGCTATCTTCAGAAGAGATACCGTGGCTATCAACTACACCGCTTTGACTGGTAAGGGTTATGCTAATGACAGCCCAGTATTGAACACTGGTGACACTTATACCACTTGGGTTGACTACTCAGTAAACAATGATGTTGACACTACTATCACCTTCGCAGGTGCTGACAACTACCATGTTGCTGATGTTATTGTCAATGGTGTTTCACAAGGTCATATCGACGCTTATACTTTCGAGAATGTTACCGAAACCCAGACCGTTGGTATCAAGTATGGTTACAAGATCGATGCTATCGTAAGCAACTATAACACCTACGGTGATATTGCTATGGATGATCCTCAGGGTACCATTGTTCCTACTGTACAATATATTCCTGAATTCGATTCTATGACCGTTACCGGTACTGTTGCTGAACACTTCCATCTGTATCAGTTGTTAGTGAACGGTGAAAACAGAATCGACGAAGTTGTATTCGATGCTGATCCTCATAGCTACAGCTTCACTATGGATTCTGTTGATAACAACTACACTATCGTTGCTGTGGTTAAGGTTGATACCTTCGCTATCACATACGACGTGATTGCCGGTCAAGGTTTTGCTGACGCCAGCGACTTGTTGGTAGCTCCCGCTACTTACAGCACTGTTGTAAACTATGGTGACAACTGGATGAGCACTATCACTCCTGATAGAGGCTTTGCTATCGCTAATGTTGGCCTCGATGGTGAAAACATGTACACTATCAGCAACAACCAGTTCAACTTTGTTGAAACAGATCATTTGTTCACCATCATCTTCGCAGCTAATACTTACACCGTTAACACCAATGCATACGGTGAAGGTACTGTAAGCGATGACACTACTTTCGTTTACGATCCCGCAAATCCTGTCAACTACGAATTTGTTGCAACTCCTGCTGAAGGTTACTATGTAAGCGCAGTTGTTATCAATAACGAAGAACAAGATTTAACTGACGTAGAAGGTGCATACACCACTACTATCGAAGATGTTGCTGACAACTATGTTATCAACGCTCACTTCTCCATCTACACTTACACCATGACCGCTGAAGCAACTGAGGGTGGTACTATCACTCCTGCCGATGCTCAGACCGTAAACTATGGTACTGACTTTACATACGAAATCAACGCTAACGAAGGCTGGTACATTGCTTCTACAGTTATCGACGGTGTAACTACTACTTACACTCAGGATGACGCTTTGGTTACTTTGACTGTTCCTTACACCGCTATCAATGCAGATCACAGTGTAAGCGTAACCTTCGCTCAGTTCATGTACACCATCACCGCTACCGCTGGTGAACATGGTACAGTAAATGATGCTACTTCAGTTAATGCTGAGGTTGCTTACGGTACTAACTACACTTTGAACTTCACTCCTGCTGATAACTATCAGGTTGCTGACGTGATTGTTGACGGTCAGAGTGTTGGTGCTGTTGATTCATATCAATTCATCAATATTACAGCTAATCACACTGTTGAAGTAAGCTTCGAAGCTGTTATGTACACTTTGACTGCTACTTCCAACACTGAAGGTTGTACTATCACTCCTGCCACTACTACAGTTCAGGCTGGTAGCAACGTATCTTACACAGTGAGCGCAGCTTCTGGATATCATTTGTTGAACGTAACCGCTAACGGTGAGGAAGTTACTGTAACCAACAACGCATTTACAATCAATAATGTTCAGAGCGATTACACTATCTTTGCTAACTTCGCTCCCAACTATGTGACTGTAACTGTTAATCAGCCTGCTCATGCTACCATCACTCCTGGTACCATGACATACGCTTACGGTGCTACTCCCGCATACATGATTGTTCCTGAAGTTGGTTATGAGGTTGTTAGCGTAACCGCTGGCAACGCTGTTGTTCCTGTTACTTACAACAATGGTATCGGTACCTTCACTTTGGATCCTGTACACGCTGACATCACATTGACAGCTACTACAAGCATCAAGAAGTTCACCATCACTGTAACTCAAGGTGCAAACGGTACTATCGCTCCTGGCACTCAAACCAATGTTGAATATGGTACAAGCAAGACCTTCCAGATTACAGCTAACCAATACTATGTAGTTGCTGACGTTATTGTTGACGGTTCAAGCAGAGGTGCTCTCACTTCATACACCTTCAACAATATAACCGGTAACCATACTATTACCGCTGTATTCGAAGCTAACTGCCAGGCTCCAACCAACTTGACAGCTATGAATATCGATACTACCTCTGCATTAATCAGCTGGGTGGGTACAGCTCCAAGCTACGAAGTACGTTACAAAGCCGCTGATGCTGCAAGTTATACTACTCAGACTGTCACCACTAATTCATTGCAGTTGACCGGTTTGACTCCTAACACTTTGTATGAATACGGTGTAAGAAGTGTTTGTGGTGCTAACTTGACTTCTGACTGGGTAACCAATGCATTCACAACCAAGGCTCTGCCTCTCGGACCTGTTGATGGTATTGCCAACGCTGAATTGTCAAGCATCAAGGTTTACAGCTACCAGAACAACGTTTATGTAGTGAACGAAGAAGGTATCGCTATTTCTAACATTGACATCTACGACATCTATGGTAAGCAAGTTTATACCGGAAAGGTTCTCAGCAGTCCTGAAGTAATCTCTCTGAGCGTGGCTAATGGCAACTATGTTGTGAGATTGGCTACCGAAAACGGTGTTGGTGTTTACAAAGTGGCTATCGTCAGATAATAACTGATTCCTGTAGAGACGCGATTAATCGCGTCTCTACAAAATATTACACGGGGCATTGGAAACGGTGCCCCGTTTTTTATGAACCATAATTTATGCAATAGACCAAATTATGAATTCAAAATCCAAAGTTCAAAATTCAATAAGAATTTAGCTCCATAATAATAATTTGCTAATTTGCTTATTAACTTATTTGCTTATTTAATTAGCACATTGGCACATTAGCACATTGACTAATTATTTTTTGTATTTTTGCAGCCGCAAAAAAAAACGTTCTTAGAAAATGCAAAACATTAGAAATATAGCCATTATCGCCCATGTTGACCATGGTAAAACCACCTTGGTTGACCGTATTTTATACCAAGCCCATCTTTTCCGTGCCAACCAGCAGGTGCAGGAATTGGTACTGGACAATAACGATTTGGAACGTGAAAGAGGTATTACCATCCTTTCCAAAAACGTGTCGGTAAGATATAAGGATTGCAAAATCAATGTGATTGACACCCCTGGGCACAGTGACTTCGGTGGGGAAGTGGAGCGTGTGCTGAATATGGCCGACGGAGTGCTCTTGGTTGTCGATGCGTTTGAAGGCCCCATGCCCCAGACCCGTTTTGTGACCCAGAAAGCCATAGAATTGGGCCTTAAACCGATTGTTGTCATCAACAAGGTAGATAAGCCCAACTGCAACCCCGAACTCACTCAGGAGGCCGTTTTTGAGCTTATGTTTAATCTGGGGGCTACCGACGAACAGTTGGACTTCCCCACAGTGTATGGTTCAGCCAAACAGGGCTGGATGGGCCCTGACTGGAAAACCCCGACCAACGATATCTCTTATTTGTTAGATCAGATTATAGAGCATATTCCTGCTCCGAAAGTAGAGGAAGGCTCATTGCAAATGATGATTTCCTCCTTGGATTATTCATCATACGTGGGTCGAATCGCTGTGGGAAGAATCAGAAGAGGCACTTTGGAATGGGGACAGAATGTGTCATTAGTGAAGCGTGACGGCAGCGTGGTGCCTTCCAAAATCAAGGAATTGTATGTGTTTGAAGGGCTGGGCAAAGAAAAAATTAAAACCCCGGTGGAGGCAGGCGAACTGTGTGCCATTTTGGGCTTGGACAATTTCGAGATTGGTGATACCGTAGCCGATGCGCTTGAACCGGAAGGACTGCCGCCTATCAAGGTGGATGAGCCGACTATGAGCATGTTGTTCACCATCAATAACTCACCTTTCTTTGGCAAAGAGGGTAAATATGTGACTTCAAGACATTTACGCGACAGACTTTTCCTCGAATTGGAAAAAAATCTGGCTTTGCGTGTGGAAGAAACCGGTTCACCCGATATGCTGAATGTGTATGGTCGTGGGGTGCTGCACCTGTCAGTGCTGATTGAGACCATGCGCCGTGAGGGTTACGAGTTGCAAGTGGGTCAGCCTCAGGTGATTATCAAGGAGATTGACGGACAGAAATGTGAACCGGTGGAACAGCTGACGGTACTTGTTCCCGAGGATTTCTCCAGCCGTGTCATCGATTTGGTAACCCGCCGCAAGGGCGATTTGCTGAACATAGAAACCGTGAACGACCGTGTGCACTTGGATTTCCAGATTCCTTCAAGAGGCATCATAGGCCTGCGTAACCAAGTATTGACGGCAACAGAGGGCGAGGCTATCATGTCGCACCGTTTCATCGAATTTCAGCCATGGAAGGGCGATATCCAAGGCCGCCATGCGGGTGTGCTCATCGCTATGGAAACAGGCCAGAGCTATCCGTATGCCATCGACAAATTGCAGGACCGTGGCCGCTTCTTCATCGACCCGAACGACCAGGTGTATGCAGGTCAGGTGATAGGCGAGCACATTCGTCCCGATGATTTGGTGGTGAATGTGTGCAAATCGAAGAAATTGTCCAACATGCGTGCCGCAGGAAGTGATGAAAAGATGCATATTGCACCGGCTATCAAGATGTCGTTGGAGGAATACATGGAGTACATTGGCCCAGATGAATATTTGGAGATAACCCCGCGTTCGTTGCGTCTTCGCAAGATAATTTTGGATGAAACGGAGCGCAAGCGCCATAATATCAAGATACAGCAACAGGCGCAATAATAGGGGTTAGGTGTTAGTGATAAGGTGTTAGTGATTAGGTGTCAGTGATTAGTGGTTAGGTGTTAGTGGTTAGGTGTTAGTGATTAGTGGTTAGGTGTTAGTGGTTAGGTGTTAGTGGTTGGGTGTTAGTGATTAGGTGTTAGTGATTAGTGATTAGGTGTCAGGGGCAAGGATCATAGCCCGTTAGGGCTTAAATATCAATAGAATCGCAAGAAACAGATACCACCATACCCTCGCAGAGGGTTTAATATCAATAGGTTGATGGTAGAGAAAATCATCGCAAAAAAAAAATTTTGATATAAATTACGCCAATTCAAAAAAAAGTTGTATTTTTGCAGTCCCAAAAAGGTCTCTTGGCCGAGTGGCTAGGCGCTGGTCTGCAAAACCATTTACTCCAGTTCGAGTCTGGAAGAGACCTCAGAAAAAAGGCTGCCGTATGGCAGCCTTTTTTGTTGAAAATCCAAAAATAATATGTACCTTTGTAATTTATATTGTAAATTTATCAAGATATTAATAATCAATAAAATAGAAAAATAAATATGAAACAGTTAATCGAATGTGTTCCCAATTTCAGCGAAGGAAGGAACTTGGATGTTATCAAGCAGATTACCGATGTGATAGAAAAGTCAGAGGGTGTGAAGTTGTTGGATGTGGATCCAGGCTTCACCACCAACCGTACCGTGGTGACTTTTGTCGGCACTCCCGAAGAAGTCATTGCCACCGCCTACAAGGCTATTGCCAAGGCTAAGGAATTGATTGATATGCGTGGTCATCATGGCGATCATCCGCGTTTTGGAGCCACTGACGTATGTCCTTTGGTGCCTGTTTCCAACATTACCATGGAAGAGACTGCCGAATATGCCCGGGAATTAGCCAAAAAAGTGGGTGAGGAACTCAATATTCCGGTTTACTGTTATGAAAATGCCGCTTTCGAGCCCAAGCGCCGCAATCTGGCCAACTGCCGTAATGGCGAATACGAGGCTTTGAAAGAGCGTATTGCTTCCACCGAGTGGAAACCCGATTTCGGTCCTTGTGAGTTTACCGAAGAGGTGGCCAAAAGCGGTGCTTCAGCCATCGGTGCCCGTGATTTTCTGATTGCTGTGAACTACAACCTGAACACCACTTCCACCCGCCGGGCCAACGCCATTGCTTTCGATGTGCGTGAGAAAGGCCGTCCGAAACGCGAAGGCAACCCCATTACTGGTAAAATCGTGAAAGACGAGAACGGCAATCCCGTGAATATTCCCGGCACGCTGAAAGGCACTAAAGCCATTGGCTGGTTCATCAAGGAATACGGTGTGGCCCAGGTGTCCATGAACATCACCGATACCAATGCGACACCCCTGCATGTAGCTTTTGAGGAGGTGCGCAAAAAAGCCGATGCCCGCGGTATCCGGGTAACAGGTACGGAAATCGTAGGTTTGGTGCCCAAGAAAACCCTGATTGATGCGGGAAAATATTTCTTGGCCAAACAGCAGCGCTCTTTGGGTATCGATGAGCCCGAAATCATCAAAATTGCTATCAAATCCATGGGTTTGGATGACCTGAAACCTTTCATTCCGGAAGAAAAAGTAATCGAATATCTGATAGAAAAAGATAATAAGACTGAAAAGTTGGTGGACATGACCTGTACAGGTTTCGCCAACGAGACCGCTTCTGAAAGTCCCGCTCCTGGTGGTGGTTCCATTTCCGCTTACATGGGTAGTTTGGGAGCCGCTTTGGGTACCATGGTGGCCAACTTGTCTTCTCATAAACCCGGTTGGGATGAGCGTTGGGAAGAATTCTCCCAATGGGCAGAAAAAGGCCAGAAACTCAAAGATGAATTACTGTGGTTGGTGGATGAGGATACCCATTCCTTCAATCTGATTATGGATGCTTTCGGTATGCCCAAGAGCAATGAGGCAGAAAAGGCTGCCCGCAAGCAGGCTATCCAGAATGCTACCAAATACGCCATCGAAGTGCCGTTCAAGACCATCCAGCGCAGTTTTGATGTGTTCGAAATTTGTGCTGCCATGATTGAAAAAGGCAATCCCAATTCCGTTACCGATGCTGGTGTTGGCGTTTTGTGCGCACGCGCTGCCGTGATGGGTGCCTACCTGAATGTGAAAATCAACGCATCCAGCTTGGAAGACAAGGTCTTTGCTGATGAAATGGTGAGCAAAGCCCACGCATACGTGGTGAAAGCCCAGCAACTGGAAAGCGAGTTGATGAAGAAAGTGGAGGAAGTGATAGGTTAATTTGTAAATTAGCAAATGTGCAAATTAGCAAATTAATTTGCTAATTGACCAATTAACTAATTTGCTAATTAAAATTTCGTATTTTTGCACCTCAAAACAAAAACATGATAAGCAGACGTTATTTGAGAATCAAGGTGATGCAGGCCATCTTCGCTCATCAGATGAATGACCAGGAGAATGTGGCTGAGGGTGAGAAAAAATTAAATTCCGCCATCCAGTCCTGCTATACTTTGTTTATCTATTTTTTCTCGTTATTTTCAGCGGTATATCGTTACAGAGTCAACAAATTGGAGGATTTGAAAAACAAAATCAACCCTACAGAGGCTGATTTGAATCCCAACACCAAGTTTGTGGATAACAAGGTGATATTGCAGATTGATGAGAATGTGAGCTTGAACAAGCTGTACAAGGAGCTGAAAATCAATTGGGGCAATGATGCTGATTTCATTGTACAAGTCAATCACGAGATAGTAAATCTTCCTGAATATCAAAAGTATATGAGCAATCCACAGCGGAGTTATAAGGAAGATAAAGATTTGGTGCTGGCCATAGTGGAAAAGGTTTTTGTGGAGAGTGAGCTTATTCATTGGTTTTTCGAGGAAAAGAATATCCATTGGTTTGATGACTACAACGAGGCCTTGCTGATGCTGTATAAGAATATCCAGCAGTTCAAAGAAACACAAGGAGACCATTGTACCATAAGTTCTTTGTTCAAAGAAACTTCAGCAGGAGAAGAAAGCGACACGGAGTTTTATAAACGTTTATACACCCTGACATTGGCGCATAATCGTGAATATGAGGAAAGGATAGAACAGAAACTGCAGAACTGGGAATTGGAGCGCATGATGGGCTTGGATATCATTCTGCTGAAAATGGCTCTCTGCGAATTCACGGAATTTCCGAGTATCCCTGTCAAAGTGACGATCAATGAATACATTGAGTTAGCAAAGACATACAGTTCGAATAAAAGCAAGCAATTTATTAATGGCATGTTGGATAAGATGGCGGTGGATTTGAAGGAAGAAGGAAAGTTGAATAAAATGGGGAGAGGGTTGGTGTGAGCAATGCACAATTTACAATTCACAATTCACAATTAATAATTAACAGTTAATAGTTATAGAGTAGGTTTAAATTCCCCTTCTTGAAGAATCGACGAAGGAGTGAGAGCAGAGACAAAGCTTGCTTTGGCTATGCCGAGCGAGGAGGAGAAGGAGGCGCAGCCTCCAACGGGTGCCCGAAGGGCGGGGTAGTGATAACAAATTCAGAATTCAAAATTCAAAATGAAAAAAGTACTGATTATCATTGGTTTATGTGTGGCAATTGTACTGATGGTGGCCTGTGGTGGAAAGAAAACCACCGAGGGTTTCTCCACATCGGATGTGCATAATCCGATGACGGCAGAGGGACTTTCCAAAAAGGATGCGGAGAAAATGCCTGTGCTGACTTTTGAGACCTTGGAATACGACTTTGGCCGTGTCATCAAAGGAGAGAGATTGAGCTATGCTTTCAAATTCAAAAATACCGGCAAGTCGAACCTTATCATTTCCAGTGCCCGCTCCTCTTGTGGATGTACGACCTCAACACCGCCCCAGGCTCCTATCAGACCTGGCGAATCAGGCGAAATCAGTGTGGTTTTCGATTCCAAAAGCCAACAGGGTGAGGTGAACAAAATGGTGGTGGTGTCGGCCAATACTTATCCTGTGCAAACTACATTACGCTTGAAAGCAACGGTTGTAGAACCTTAAATTAGGGTGTGACTTTAATTCTTTTACTAATATAAACAATTGAAAATGAACAATTTATTATTTTTATTAATGGCTCCGGCACAAGATGGACAGGGAGCTGCAGGTGGTGGCTCTATGACTTTGATTTTTATTCTTTTGCTTATTTTGATTTTTTACTTTTTCATGATCAGACCTCAGCAGAAAAAGCAAAAACAAATCGAAGAATACAGAAACAAATTGGCCAAGGGCGACAAAATCGTCACCATTGGGGGTCTTCATGGCAAGATTACCGATGTTCAGGAAAAAGTGTTTGTCATCGAAATTGCTGACGGTGTGAAAATTACCATCGAAAAAGCCGCTGTAGCCATCGACGAAAACGCTGCTAAGAACCCAGAAAAATAAACTCAGATGTACGTGGAAAATCAGCAAGAGCAAAAAAATAAGATAAAATTACCACCCTTGGCTTTCCTGGTGTGTCTTCTCCTGTCTGCTATCGCTTGGTTTTTTATCAACTTTTCCAGAGACCAGGAGCATACTTTGGAGTACAAGGTGGTATGTTCCTCGCTTCCGGAAGGGAAAAAGACATGTACACTGTCTGATACCACGTTTTTGCTGACTTTTACCACAAGAGGTTTGAACTATCTTACACCAAGATTCGCCGAGGAGAACAGAATTGTCGATATCAAAGTGAGCGAATTGATCAAAAACAAGTCGAAACGCAGCGCATATACCTTCTCTGGCAAAGAAATATGTGATTTTATACGTGAACAAGGCTACCCCGAACTGAAATCCGTTGACAAACCCGAAGTCGTCACCCTTTATATACGATAAAAAGGATGAGAAAGGTAGCAATCACTGGTGGCATAGGCACAGGTAAGACTTTTATTTCCCAGATTTTTGTAAAGATGGGAATACCAGTGTTTTATGCTGACGAGGAGGCAAAAAAATGTTATGAGAGTTCGGATATCATAGAAGCTATCCATTCTTTATTTGGAGATCAAGTGTTTACCAACAACAGACTGGATTTCAAGAAGATGGCCGAGTATGTTTTCCAGGATTCGGGCAAAAGAGAGCTCATCAACCAGCTGATACACCCTAAAGTGATGGAAAGATTTGAGGCATGGGCTGCGGAACAGCAGGCTCCTTCGGTCATGATGGAAACGGCCATTTTGTTCGAGAATGGTTTGGACAAGTTCTTCGATATGGTGATAGTGGTGGATGCACCGATGGATGTCAGAATAGAGCGCATAAAGAAAAGAAATCCGAACCTTACCGAAGCCGAAATCATGAACCGTATTCAAGCCCAAATGCCTCAGGAGGAAAAATGCCGTCGGGCAGATATGGTGATAGATAATAGGGGTTAGTGGTCAGTGGTCAGGTGGGAGGTTGTAGTATGCGGTGGAACCGAAATCGCCGCATAGCCCGAAGGGCGGGATAGTGACAAAAAAATTCAGAATTCAAAATTCAAAAGATGAAAAAAATTTTAATAGGCATTTTTGTGTTCGCAGTTTTCTGGGCACAGGGACAAAATTGGTACAGTACAGACGAATTTACCGAGGGTATGGAGTGTACCAGCGTGACCGTAGGCAAAAAGGCCTCGGCTGACGGTTCGGTGATGACTTCGCACACCGATGATAGCAGACGTTCACGTACCAATATCACAGTGGAAAAGGCCGCAGACCATCCCGCTGGTGCTACCGAAACCTTGTACAAGCGTGTATGGGCCAAGGATGAGCCTGGCAAGATGCATCGCTATGCCAATATCCCTGTGGGTGAGATTCCGCAGGTGGCTCATACCTACCAATTCCTGAACACGGCATATCCTTGTGTCAATGAGAAACAGCTGGCCATTGGTGAATCAACTTTCGGCGGACGCGGTGAGCTGAAATCCGACAGTGGCATGATTGATTGCCAGCGCCTTTGTCAGTTGATGCTGGAACGCTGCACTACAGCGCGCGATGCCATCAAAACCGCTGGTGAGTTGCTAAAGAAATATGGATGGATTGATGCGGGCGAATGCTTGACTATTGCCGACAAAAACGAAGTTTGGCATTTGGAGATTGTAGGTCCTGGCAAGGGCAAGTTGGGAGCGGTTTGGGCTGCCCAACGCGTGCCCGACGACCATATAGCCGTTAACGCCAATGCTTCCACTATTCGTGAAATAGACTTGAAAAACAAGGACTATTTCATGGCATCTGACAATGTATATGCGGTGGCAGAGGAAAACGGCTGGTGGAGCAAAAAAAGCGGCGAACCGTTCAGATTCGCATACGCCTACGCTCCTGATTCCCGTATGATGCTGGCCTGCCGTCGCCGCGAGTGGCGTGTATTCGACCTATTGGCACCCTCGTTGAAACTGGATCCCAATGCCGAGAACTATCCTTTCTCGGTAAAACCGGACTCTTTGGTGACCTTAGAGGATATGGTTCGTGTTTTCCAGGATTATTATGAAGGAACAGAGTATGATATGCGGAAAAATATCACAGTAACCGATAAGGAAGGCAAAACTGTGATTTCCCCCTTGGCCAATCCTTTTATGAAATCTGATGAGCTGAAACTGCACAAAGTAAATGGCGGTTGGCATGACCATGGCGAGCGTAATATCGCGGTGTGGTTTACGGTTTATGCCACTATTATCCAGTGCCGTAGCGACATGCCCGACGAGGTGGGTGCATTGTGCTGGTTTGCCCTCGATAATGTGGCCTCTTCGGTGTATGTGCCCATTTATGCCAATGTCACCGACCTGCCTTCAGAATACAAAACCTGTGGTCGCGAGACGGGCTTCAGCCGCAAAGCCGCATGGTGGGCTTTCAACCGCCTGGGCACCTTGGCTTCGCAACGATGGGGCGATATGCGACAGGTCATTGATAGGACATGGAAACCGCTCCAGAAGGAGTTTTTCGATAATCAGAAAAATATAGAAGACAAAGCACTGCTTTTGCTAAAAAACGGCCGTCGTGACGAAGCTTTGAAAATGTTGACCGATTATACGGATCGCTGCGGCCATAATGCTATTGAAACCGCTTGGGACACAGGTGACTATATTTGGACGGTGTTTGATGGAGCGTGGTAATCAGGGGTTAGGTTACAGGTTACAGGGAATAGTGGTTAGGAGATAGTGGATAGATGTGGTGGAACCGCAGCAGTCGCATAGCCCGAAGGGCGAGTTAGTGACGTAAATATAATTCAAAATTCAATGACAGAAGAAGCATACATTCATGAAACCGCAGTGGTGGATGCTCCGTGCAAGATAGGCAAGGGCACGAAGATTTGGCATTTCTGCCACCTGATGACGAATTGTGTGATAGGGGAGGAGTGCATTTTGGGACAGAATGTGTTTGTGGCTTCCGGGGTGACCATCGGCAATAGGGTGAAGATTCAGAATAATGTGTCTATCTACAAGGGGGTTACTTGCGAGGATGAGGTTTTTATCGGGCCATCGGCGGTATTTACCAATGTGGTGAATCCCAGAAGTGCTGTGGAGCGGAAAAACGAGTTTGCACCAACGCTTATCGGCAAAGGCGCCACCATTGGAGCCAATGCCACCATTGTCTGTGGTCATAAGATTGGCCGCTATGCCTTTGTGGGTGCCGGTACTGTTGTTACTCGCAATGTGCTCGATTATGAGTTGGTGGTCGGAAATCCTGCCCAACATGCCGGCTGGATGAGCGAAAACGGCCAGAAGTTGCAGTTTGATGCCGAAGGTTTCGCCCTTTGTTCCGCCACAGGTGAAAAATATCAATTGGTTGATAATAAAGTAGTTAAATTATAAATGAAAACCCCGGCACTTCCAAAAATCCATGCAGTGTATGATTTCTTTCTGAAAGAAGGATTCCAGCATACGGTGCAAGAAATTGCCTTGGCAGTCAAGGTCACCCCTAAAACCTTGTTTAACCGCTATAACACCAAGGACAATATGGTATTGGAAGCCCGCAAATATTGGCATCAACAGATTCGTGAAAGACTATTTGAGAAAATTGAATATTGCAATAATGTGGTGGAGAAACTGGTCATACTCATTTGTGAATGTCATTATTGTTTGCAGCAAGAATCCAATTATTTTATGAAAGAGCTTGAGGATGCATTCACGTGTGAGGAAAATGCTTTCTGTACAAGCCTGAAAAAACTCCTGAAAGAGGGATTGGACCAACACCTGCTGAATTCCGCTGTTAATCCGCAAGAATATGCAAAATTCTTCATGCATAATGTGTACTCTTATTTACCTCAACATTTGAATGCTGACACTTTTTTTAATTTGTTGTCACCGCTTATGCTTCCTGAAGCACAAGAAATTTATAATCAAATAGATATAAATAAAATTATTCATCAATAATTCATACTGCAATGAAAAAACTGTTACTGTCTCTTATTCTTTTCTTTTCTGTTTTTTCTCTTTTCGCCCAAATCAATTATATCGATTTGGAAGGCATTTTCAAAGGGAAATACAGCTATGACAACATCAAAAATTTGTGCTGGCGACCGGAAACCAATCAATATGCGCAGATTGAAGACAATGCGTTGCTGTTGACCGACGCCAAGACAGGCAAAGAACAGACATTGCTTGCTAAATATCAGTTGGCCAAGCTGTTGGATGAGGATTTGTCCCGTTTCCCCTCTTTCACTTGGATAGGAAAGGACAAACTCTATTTTCCAGCCTATGGCAAGGTGTTGGATTTGACAACCAATACAGTTAGTAAAATTGATATGGAGGATGTTTTCGATTATCAGTTGGAAAACTTCCTTTTCGTGGCGAAAAAAGATGGCTATGTGTATGTTCAAAGTATTTTGAATGATTATAAGCCGATTTTGCTTTGTCCTGACACAGGCAAGAATATTGTGTTTGGCGAGAGTGTACACCGCAGCGAATGGGGCATTAACGAGGGACAGTATTTTTCGCCGAAGGGCAATTATATCTGCTTCTATCGTATGGATGAGAGCATGGTGGAAGATTATCCTTTGGTGAATACCTCTACTCCAATAGCCACGGTAGAAACGATGAAATACCCCATGGCAGGACGCACCAGCCATGACGTGAAAGCCGGTATTTTCGATGTGAGAGCATCAGTGGCCAAAGGAAATGCTGTTTATCATTACATCAAAACTGACAAAGCTGATGGCGAATTTCTGACCAATATCACCTTCTCTCCCGATGAGAAATATCTGTATATCACACATTTGAACCGTGCGCAGAATCATGCGAAACTAATAGAGTATGATTTGCTTACAGGTAATAAAAAGCGTGTGCTGATAGAAGAGAAAGACGAGCGTTATGTAGAGCCTCAGACTCGCCCTGTTTTCTTGAAAAACAACCGTTTTTTGTGGCAGACCCGCCGAGACGGTTGGAATCATATTTACTTATATGATTTGAATGCGGGTACCAACACCCTGCTTACCCAGGGCAATTGGGAGGTAAGCGAATTGATAGGTTTGGATCCGAAAGAGGAGAATATTTATTTCCTCGCTTCTTTGGATAAGCCTGTGGATCAGTATGTTTGCAAGGTGAATATCAAGAGTAAAAAGGTGGAAAACCTCACTCCCGAATCGGGAACCCATACCCCGCGTTTTTCTTCGGACATGAGTTATTTTATCGATTATTTCACCAATTTGGAAACCCCGCGTAATATTTATCTGAAGAGCAATAATGGCAAGATTTCCAAACTGTTGAAAGCCTCGAAAGATCCCTTTGCCGATTGCACCATGGGCAAGGCCTCTATTTTCAGCATCAAGAACAAAGCCGGCGATGACTTGTATTGCCGCATGATTCTGCCGCCCAATATGGACAGAACAAAAAAATATCCATGTCTGATTTATGTCTATGGAGGTCCTCATTCCCAATTGGTTACGAACACATTTATGTCGGGCGGAACCTTTTTGTACTACATGGCACAGCAGGGCTATGTGATTTTCACGCTGGACAACCGCGGCACAGCCAACCGCGGTGCCGAATTTGAGAAATGCATCCATCGCCATTTGGGTGATTTGGAGGTGGAAGACCAGATGTGTGGTGTGGAATACCTGAAATCGTTGCCTTATATTGATGCCAAACGTATTGGCTTGGACGGCTGGAGTTATGGCGGTTTCATGACTTTGTCGCTGGTAACCCGCCATCCTGAGGCCTTCAAGGCGGCTTCTTGCGGTGGTCCTGTGGTGGATTGGAAATGGTATGAGGTGATGTATGGCGAACGCTATATGGACACCCCAGAGGAAAACCCTGATGGTTATGCCAATGCTAGCTTGCTCAACAAAATCAAGAATGTGAAATGCGATTTGTTGGTGATGCATGGCTGTCAGGATCATACTGTCGTTTGGCAGCAGTCTTTGGAGTTGATGAAAGAAGCTGTCAAAGCTGGTGTTGAGGTGGATTATTTTCCCTACACCATCCACGACCATAATGTGACGGGCATCGAAAGAGTACATTTGTGGAACAAAATTGCCAAATTCCACGAGGAACACTTGAAATAATCAATGTATGCATCTGCGTCCTCGCAGATGCAAGTAACCAATGGTAACCTTGCAGAAGCAAGTAACCAATATCGTCCTCGCAGATGCAAGTAACCAATGGTAACCTTGCAGAAGCAAGTAACCAATATCGTCCTCGCAGATGCAAGTAACCAATGGTAACCTTGCAGAAGCAAGTAACCAATATCGTCCTCGCAGATGCAAGTAACCAATGGTAACCTTGCAGAAGCAAGTAACCAATATCGTCCTCGCAGATGCAAGTAACCAATGGTAACCTTGCAGAAGCAAGTAACAGAAAGTGTGTCGTCGGAGTAATTGACCGACTGCGGGACGCAGTCGGCTACGATGATTATTGGGCGCTTTTATTTTTTCTTCTTGGTGAGCAGATTTTTGATATCGTTGAGCTTCATGAGGGCTTCGACGGGAGTGAGGCTGTTGATGTCAAGGTCGATAATCTGGTCTTTGATGTCCAGCAAAAGAGGGTCATCAAGGGCGATAAAGCTTAGCTGGTAGCCAGGTTCCTTCTTTTCCACCTTGATGGTTTCGTTGCCGCTACGGCTGGCCTCTAACTGTTTCAGCACTTCTTCGGCACGTTTCAGCACCGACTGGGGCATACCGGCCATGCGGGCCACATGAATACCGAAACTATGCTCACTGCCACCTTTTTCTAACTTTCTGAGGAACAATATTTTATTGTTAATTTCCTTGACGGAAACATGGAAATTCTTGATGCGGGGGAACTGCTCGGCCATGTCGTTGAGCTCGTGATAGTGGGTAGCAAAGAGCACCTTGGCACGATGGCGCGGGTTTTCGTGCAGAAATTCGGCAATGGACCAGGCAATAGATACACCGTCGTAAGTGCTGGTGCCACGGCCAATTTCATCCAGCAATATCAGACTACGGTTGGACACATTGTTCAGAATGCTGGCGGTCTCGTTCATTTCCACCATAAAAGTGGATTCGCCAGTGGAAATGTTATCGGAGGCACCCACCCTGGTGAAAACTTTATCCACAATGCCGATTTCTGCCTTTTCTGCGGGCACAAAGCAACCCATCTGGGTCATCAGCACAATCAAGGCCGTTTGACGCAGCAGCGCCGATTTTCCGGACATGTTCGGACCGGTAATGATAATGATTTGCTGATGCTCATTGTCTAAATACACATCGTTGGCAATGTATTTCTCGCCTGGGGGCAGTTGTTTTTCGATGACAGGATGGCGGCCATTTTTTATGTTGATGGCCGTGGATTCGTTAACTATCGGGCGGGTGTAGTTGTTTTCCACCGACACAGCGGCAAAGCACAGCAAAACATCCAAGCGGGCGGTCAGACGGGCATCCAACTGTATCATGGGAATATAATCCATCAGTCCCAAAACAAAATCATTGAACAGGCGTGTTTCAATTTCAAGAATTTTGTCTTCCGCCCCTAAAATTTTGTCCTCCAGTTCTTTAAGTTCCGGAGTGATATATCTTTCCCCATTGGTCAGGGTCTGTTTACGAATCCATTCTTCCGGTACTTTTGACTTATGGGCATTGGTCACCTCCAAATAATAGCCAAAGACATTGTTGAAGCCTATTTTCAAGGAGGGGATGCCTGTTCTTTCCGATTCACGCCGTTGAATGTCGGCCAGAATCTGTTTGCTGTTGGTAGCCAATGAAGAGAGAGTGTCCAATTCAGCATCCACACCTTTGGCAAAGACTCTTCCCTTGTTAACGGCAACTGGCGGGTCTTCGACAATTTCTTTCTCGATGCGTTCGCACACACTGAGGCAGGGGTTCAGCTGCTCACCGATTTTTTTCAGCGAGGCCAAATCGGTTTGGCTGCAGTAGTTCTTGACTTTCTCTATGGCCCGTAAGGAACGTGCCAATTGCACCACTTCACGGGGAGAAATTTTGCTGGTGGCGATTTTGGAAACTAAGCGTTCCACATCTCCCATCTCGCGCAAACAATGCTTGATGTTTTCGCCAAGTTCTTCATTATCAATAAAATACTTAACAGCCGAAAGGCGTTCTTCAATCATTACTTTCTCCTTGAGCGGCAGCACCATCCATTTTTTCAGCATACGCGCCCCCATAGGAGTGAGGGTTTTGTCGATAATCTGCAGCAAGGTCACCGCGTTGTCGTTGGGGGAGTGTATCAGCTCTAAATTACGTACCGTAAAACGGTCTAACCACACATACAGCTCTTCTTCAATCCGGTTTAATTTATTGATATGCTGAATTTTGTGGTTTTGAGTTTCGTACAGGTAATGCAAGGCGGCTCCAGCAGCGATAATGCCGTATTCCAGTGTGTCAACGCCAAAGCCCTTCAGCGAAGTGGTTTGGAAATGCTTGGTCAGCAAATCCATGGCGTAATCGGTGGTGAACACCCAATCGTCGAAACCTGTCAGCAGAACTTTGTCGCCAAACTTTTCTTTAAAGGCTGTGGTTCTGTTTTTCTGGATGACAATCTCAGAAGGTTTGAAATTCTGCAGGAGTTTGTCGATATAACTTTCGTTTCCTTCGGCCAAATAAAACTCACCGGTGGAAATATCCACGAAAGAAATTCCTATTTTATTGTCGGTAAGATGGATACCTGCCAAAAAATTGTTTTCTTTTTGCTCCAGCACCTTGTCGTTGGTGGAGACACCGGGAGTGACCAATTCGGTGATACCGCGTTTGACGATGGTTTTGGCAAGTTTAGGGTCTTCCAATTGTTCGCATATAGCCACGCGCAAGCCAGCGCGCACCAGTTTGGGCAGGTAGGTGTCGATGGCATGATGGGGAAAGCCAGCCATATCTATGGCGGGCGATGCCCCGTTGGACTTCTTGGTCAACACAATGCCGAGAATCTGCGATGCCCTCAGTGCGTCATCGCCGTAAGCCTCATAGAAGTCACCCACACGCATCAGGAGCAGGGCATCGGGATGCTGCGCCTTGAATTGGTTATATTGCTTGATTAGAGGGGTTTCCGCCGTCTTTGCCATGTCCAACAATTTTTGGGCAAAAATACAAAAAATGTGCTAATGTGCCAATGTGCCAATGTGCCAAAGAAAAATTTTTGTGAGACGGGCTAATTACAGAATGGTTATAGTTTTTAAATAGCAAATGTGCAGATTGGTCAGTTGAATCTATCGTTTAATGTGTGAATTCAATAGCAAATACGTTAATTCAAGAAATTTGTGTAAATTTGCCGTATGAAAAACGTGGAAAAACGATTCTATATATTCCTGCTGATATGGCTGTGTGTGGATTTTGTCCAGGCCATATTCACCAATATCCATGCGGACGAGGCGTACTATGCCTTGTATGGGCAGTTTTTGGCTTGGGGCTATTATGACCATCCGCCTATGGTGGCTTTGCTGACCTATCTCAGTCATTTCTTTGATATAGGCAATTTGTCCGTACGTTTCTGCACGGTGTTGCTTCATGCCGTTACCTTGCTGTTAGTGTGGAAAACCATCCATGATGAAAAGGCTTCCATACGGGATGTCAACGAGTTTTTCCTCTTGGCCTCTTCGCTGTTCATGTTCGTGCTGTATGGTTTTGTCACAACTCCCGATGCACCTTTGCTGTTTTTTGTGGCTTTGTTTTTCTTCCTGTATAAGAGATATTTATCGAATCCGTCTCTACCGTTGGCCTTGTTGATAGGTGTCTGCATGGCGGGTATGATGTACAGCAAATACATGGCTGTGCTGGTGATAGCTTTTGTGCTGTTGTCGAACTTGAAATTACTGAAAGACTGGCGTTTATGGCTTGCTGTTGTATGTGCGGTGGCACTTTTTGTTCCACATATTTTATGGCAGTTCAACAATGATTTTCCAAGCCTGAAATATCATTTACTTCTCCGGAAAGACACGTTTTCGTGGGCTTATCCCTTGGAATACCTGCCGAATCAACTGTTGGTTTTCAATCCAGTTTGTTTTTGCTTGGCCCTGTATTTTTGTTGGAAGAGCATACGCAATGCATTTAAGGGAAGAGACGCACAGCCGTCCATCTCAACAATACCTACAAAGGCGTGTATCTCTGCAAGATTTACACGGGCGTGTGTTTTTACCTGTATCGGTTTTGTCTTTTTTTTCTGGCTGATGACCATCAATGGTCATGCCGAACCGCATTGGACGATAGCCATTTCTATCCCTATGTTGTATCTCTTGTATTATCAAACTCGTGAGGAAAAATGGCGTAAACGACTGATGTACTTTGTTTTACCTTTTTCTGTATTGGTGCTGGTGGTCAGAGTGGCGCTTTGTACGCCTTTTGTGCCTGAAGTTACTGGTTTCGGCGATAGGAAGCAACAAATGAAAGATATTCATGAACTTTGTGGACAAACGCCAGTAGTCTTTTACACTTCGTTCCAAAATCCTTCGCTTTATCGTTATTTCACGCATGAAAATGCGGTGGCACTCAGTTCTTTGTATAATCGCCCCACACAGTATGATATTTTGCAGCTTGACAAGGAATGGCAGGGAAAGGAAGTTTTTGTTGTTTCCTCCAATGATTTTCTGAATTGCCAAAAAATGGAGAATTATGAATTGTATTACAACAAGATACATCATTTTCAAGGAACCAATAGAATAGAAGTTGAAATAGCAAAACAGGCAATAGAAAGGGATTCCGTAGTTTTGGATGTCATTTTCCGAAACAATTATGCCGAGCCTTTTGTTTTTGCGCATCCGGAGTGTCCTGTGCTGGTGTTTGCGGCCCATGTCCAGGAAGAGGGTTATATGTTTGAACGTTGTGACAATATAGGCATACAGAAAATTCCGGCCAACGGCAGCGCTTCCGCCTGTTTGCGTTTTCCCTGGCATCCCGGCATGCCCATAGCCATTTGTTTGTCCAATCATTTGAATTTGTCGGTGAACAGTGGCGTTGTTGAGGTCAAGTAATATTGTTTAGTAACTTTCCTTTTTTTTTCAGATGCACGCATCGCGTACCTACAAAAAATTCATACGTCAGTGTGTAATTCGAGGATTTTATGTAACTTTGCCAAAAATTATGGAAGAATGAAAAAAAGTGTATTCTTTTTGTTGATAATGTCACTATTTGTGACGAATAATGCTTTTTCTTCAGGTTTTAATGAAGAAATCAATATTGACCAATTGGAGCAACTGGCAAAAAAGGAGAAGGTGAAAAAAGAGAAACAGCCGAAAGACAGCATCCGGAGAGGCTGGACTTTTGGTGTTCTGCCAAGTATAGCGTACGATGCCGATAAGGGTTTTCAGGGTGGTTTATTGGGCCAAGTTTTCTTTTTTGGTGATGGCAGCACATATCCCGAGTACCTTCACACTTTCAGTGCTGAGGTGTCCTATACTACCAAGCATTGCGGCATTTTCCGTTTTAATTATGACTCTAAACATCTGATTCCCAACCACCGCTTGACGGTTGACATCTCTTATTTGCCGGATGCCATTTGTGATTTTTATGGTTTCAACGGTTATCAGACCGTGTTGAACAGGGAGTGGATAAACAAGAAAAAATTTCCGGACAGTTATGTGAGCAGGGCTTTTTACCGCAGCAGAAGGGATATTTTGCGTATTGCCGCCGATTTTTCCGGCAATATATCAGGAAACTGGTACTGGAATGCCGGTTTGGGTGTTTATTGGTTCAATATCGGCAGCGTTAATTTAGCCATGATTAATAAAGGGAAAAAAGAGGAAAACAAGTTGCCGGAAGGAGTGGAAGGCATGTACGAAAAATACATCAGATGGGGCATTTTGGATGCCAATGAGGCCAAGGGTGGCTGGCATCCCTATCTCCGAGCTGGCGTCACTTACGACACCCGCGACCGCCAGCAGAACCCCAACAGGGGAATTTATGCCGACGCTTTTCTTACTTATACTGCTGCTTTTGGAGCATTGAAAGCTTATAATAATCTGAAATTCAATTTTGATTTCAGACATTATGTTCCTGTGTATAAGGATCGTGTGCTTTTCGCCTATCGTCTTTCCTTGCAGCTGACAACAGCCGGAAAAAGTCCTTTCTACCAGAACAATATCTGGAACACCCTGTTCATCCAGCGTGTGACTTACGAGGTGATGGGTGGCGGTAATACCACCCGCGGCATAGCCCGTCATCGGGGCACAACCAATGGCTTTGCCTTCGCCAATGTGGAATTCCGTTTTAAGTTGTGCAAATTTGCCATCAAAAAAGAGCAGTTTTATATCGGTTTGAATCCATTCTTCGACGGTGCCATCCTATTGCAACCTTACAAGTTGAACGAAGAAGAGATAATCAGGAATATAGAAATGAATGACCCCAACTTTAACATAGCGGATTTGGATCAATACCTGATTTTTGACAAACCCCAGATTTACCGCCCGCATTTGTCGGCTGGTTTGGGACTGAAGATTGCCATGAACGACAATTTTGTGCTGTCGGTGGACTGGGCTGTTCCTTTCGACAAGAGGGATAATTCCAATCAGTTCTCAAACTTCTATGTGAAAATGAATTACATGTTCTAATTCGCTGAAAAAGACATTCCATGGACGAAGAAAATAATGTTCTGCTCAAGAGGTACGACCGCTTTTTGGCGGATTCTATGCACACCTTGAAAAATTTGATTTCGCCTATCAGTGCATACGTGGAAATGTTGCAGTCGGGTCTTGTCGGGGAACAAAAAGCGGGTGAGATTAACGAGAAAATAGGGTTGTGTGCCAATACCGCGACACAGCTTTGCACGAGTTTGATGAATATTTTCCGTGTCAGGGGCGAATTGATTGATTTTCGGGCAGAAAAGGTCAATCCTTATCAAATTTTGCAGGAATATATTTTCATGATGGAAAGTAATCTGCAACTCAAGCATATTACAGTGGAAAATCTGCTTGACCCATCGGTTTTTCTCTGGTGTAATGCCAATATGTTATCTTCAGTTTTCACGAATTTGATAACCAATGCCGTCAAATTCTCGCACGAGAACGGCACAATTACGGTGTTTGGAGAGCAGGTGGAACAAGAGCGTTTCGTTATCCGTGTGAAAGACGAGGGTGTGGGTATTGATGAAGCGAAAATTGAGGAAAAATTACGCAACAAAACGGATTATTTCACCAAGGGGACCATGAATGAGTCGGGAACAGGACTGGGTTTGTTGCTGGTGCAGGCTATCCTGGAGAAAAATGACGGCAGCTTGAGAGCTTATAACAATAAAGACAAAGGGGCCACGTTTGAATTCACGTTACCTTTGTATAAAGAAAAATAGCGATATGAAATTGTTGGTTGTATTGCCCCGTTTCCCTTATCCCCTCGAAAAAGGAGACAAGCTGCGTGCCTATCACCAGCTTCGGGTATTGTCGCAACAACATGAAATATACTTGTTCGCCTTGAGCGACAAGGAAATTCCGGCAGCGTCTATGGAGGCGTTGAAGCCGTTTTGCAAAGATATCAGGGTGGGAAAACTCAACATCTTCACAAAACTGTGGAACAGTATGCTGGCTTTATTCAAGGGTTGGCCGATACAATGCGGGTATTTTTTCAGAAAAAAGGCAAAGAAAGACCTGTGGCGCTTTGCTGATGAGCTTAACCCTGATGCCGTTTATGTCCAAATGGTGAGGACTGTTCCATACGTTCAGGATTTGAAAGGAGAGAAAATAATTGATTATCAAGATGTTTTGTCTCAAGGTATGTTGCGGAGAGCTCAACGGGCACCATTTTGGCAAAAGCCTTTTTTTATGTTTGAGTCCCGACGTCTGCAACGCTATGAGGCGGAGGTTTTTCCTTTTTTTCAACATCATACTATTATCACTGAAGTGGATCGGGATTTGATGCCGGTAAAGGAGAAGGACAAGATACAGGTGGTGGGCAATGGTGTTGATTTCGAGCTTTTCAAGTATGCAGGTCAAGCCAAAAAGTATGACTTGATTTTTGTCGGCAATATGGCATACGCACCTAATGTGGATGCGGCGGAATATATTGTGCGACAGGTACTTCCGAAGTTGTTGCCCCAGTTTCCACATATACGGTTAGTCTTGTGCGGAGCCAATCCCACTAAACGGGTACAAGTATTGCGGGGACCGCATGTGGAGGTGACTGGCTGGGTTGAATCGATGGCGGAATATTACGCTCAATCACGGGTTTTTATTGCCCCGATGCGTCTGGGTACGGGTTTGCAGAACAAGCTGCTGGAGGCTATGGCCACAGAGTTGCCGTGTGTCACCTCTCCCTTGGCGGCAAAACCGTTAAAAAATGCTGAATATCAAAAAGATATATTGGTATGTGAGACTCCTGATGAGTATGCCGCGGCCATTTCCCGACTTCTCACCGACCAGGAGTTTTATGATGTTCTTTCACAAAATGCTTACCGTTTTGTGAAAGAACAATACAGTTGGGAATCCATGCTGCCGCTTATTTGATGTTTTTTTTTTTCTTTTCAAGTCGAAATTTTAATTTCAATAAAAAGAAGTGAATGTATGAATTTCGAAACTTGTTTCAGAAAATCATACATTTGCTTCTTTACTTGAAAAATGTTTTTAATGTTTTCGTAAAAAATAAAGAGGAGAATTAAAGAAATTCCTGTATTTTTGCAAGATAAAACATCTTCGAAGATACCGAAAATAATGACCACTGCACGAGAAACCTTCAACGACCGCCCAGTATATAGCCTGTCGGAAATCACCGGCAGCATCAAATCTGTCATTAACAAAACCTATACCCGTGCATATTATGTCAAGGCTGAAATGATCAGGCTGAACAAGTATCCCCACTCGGGTCATTGTTATCCTGAACTTGTTGAAAAAGAAGGAGATAAGATAGTTACCCAAATGCGGGCGGTAATATGGAAAACGCAGGTGGACGCCATTAACGAGAAATTCCGGAAAATAACCGGAGAAGAACTCAAAGACAATATCAGTATTTTATGTTTAGCTACCATTGAATTCAGTCCACAATACGGCTTAGCCCTTTATATTCAGGATGTTGAGCCAAGTTATACCCTGGGCGAACTGATGAGGAACAAGCTGGCTGTCATTGCCCGACTGAAAAAGGAGGGTGTTTTTGAAGCCAACAAGAGCCTGCAATTACCACTACTGCCCAAGCGCATTGCGGTTATTTCGGTGGAGACCAGCAAGGGATATAGCGATTTTATGGTTACTCTGCAAGAGAACAACTGGAATTACTGTTTTGAGTGCGAACTGTTTCCTTCCATCTTGCAAGGAGACAAGGCTATCAGCACCATTACTGCGCAGTTAGAGGTTATAGCTAAAAGACAGCAGGATTTCGACTGTGTGGTCATCATCCGTGGTGGTGGAGGTGATGTGGGACTTAGCTGCTACGACGACTATGGTTTGGCACACAAAGTGGCCACTTTCCCTCTGCCGGTGATTTCGGGCATAGGCCATTCCACCAACGAAAGTGTTACCGACATGGTGTCGTACGCCAACAAAATAACCCCTACCGAGGTGGCCTATTTCCTAATCCAGCAATTTCATAATTTTGCTATTCAGGTAGAGGAAGCCCAAGACAAGTTGGTAAGATATGTGGAAGGAGTTTTTGTGCAAGAAAATCATAAGATTGAACAAATAGAGCATACTTATCGTTTGGTGGCCACCAAATTACTCACTAAGGAAAAAAGCCGTCTTGAGCAAATAGAGCATGGCTACAAATTGATGTCCACTCATGTGCTCACCCAAGAAAAAAATAGCTTGGAGAACCTGTGTAAAATGATGCAATTATCCATAAATCAATTGATTATAATAAAGAACAAAGAATTGGATAGTTTGGAAGAGAAAATAAAACTGCTACATCCTGAACAGGTGCTGAAGCGAGGTTATAGTATTACCCGACTAAATGGTAAGGCATTGACCGATGCTTCTGTTGTACAAGCTGGTGATACATTAACTACCATTTTGTATCATGGGGAAATAAAATCGAGAATAGAATAAGTTTGTTGTCAATATTTATAAGTGGCGAAAGATGTTATCCTTCATAAAATGACTGAAAAAATAAAAATTATGCCTAAAATACTGATTGTTGACCGTGTCTTGCCCATGCTATCGGAGCAGTTGGCTGTCCATGGTTTTGAATGTGTGACCAACAGGGAACTGACTCATGACGATTTTGTGGCTTTGTCTGATGAATACGTTGGACTGATTATCCGTAACCGCTTCACGATGGATGAAAAAGCCATTGATTCCAAGCCGCATTTGCGTTTTGTGGTACGCATTGGTTCAGGTATGGAAAATATTGATACTCAGTATGCTGAAAGCAAAGGTGTGGAATGTATCAGCACCCCGGAGGGCAATGCCAATGCGGTGGCGGAGCTGTGCCTGACCTTCCTCTTGACAGCCTTGCGGCATGTAGCCAATGCCGACCGGGAAGTGCGGCAGGGAGCATGGTTGCGCGAAAAAAACAAAGGTACCGAGTTAGCCTCACAAACCGTGGGCATTATCGGTTATGGCCATACGGGACCGGCCTTTGCCAAGTTGCTTAAAGCCTTGGGTTGCAGGGTTTTGTGCTATGATCGTTACCGCCACAATTATGGGGATGAAAATGCGGAAGAGGTAAGTTTGGAGGAGCTTTTCAAGCAGTGTAATGTCATCTCCTTGCATGTTAATTATCTTCCTGAAAATCATTATTTTATCAACAAGAAATTCATCGACCAGATTAAACATCCCTTTATTTTTATCAACACCTCAAGGGGTTGGGCGGTGAACACGCAGGATGTGCTGACTGCTATCAAAGAAGGCAAGATTCAATATGCCTGTTTTGATGTTTTGGAATATGAGTCGTCGCGTCTCCAGATACCTCCGAAGGAAGAATGGGATATGACGTTGCGAGAATTGGCGGAAACCGATTGCGTGCTTCTCACCCCCCACGTGGGCGGCCAGACTTACGAGTCCGAGCGGAGACATGCGGAAATTGCCGTAGAAAAAATACTCCGTTTTAAGAATTGACAATTGACAGTTGACAATTGACAATTTATTTTTCTTTTAGGGTTTTAATTATAGCTGTCAACAATTTTATAAGTTCCACACAGTCTGTATTGATAGAATCATACATTTTTTTATCAAGGTAATCTGTAGCATACAGAAGTTCAAGCCAATATTCTGTCTCATCGGCTTCTTTCAATGCTATATTAAGCTTATTAAGGAAATCCATTCTTGACTGAGCATTCTTACTTTCGCGAGTATTTGCTCCAATACTCGTACCACAACGAAGAAGCTGCTTTGACATGACAAACTCTTTCTGCTCTTCCGTTAGGAACTTGTAGCAATTAATTATTCTAATTGCAAATTCACGACTTTTACTTTGTATCGTAGATTTATTCTTCATAATTGTCAACTGTCAATTGTCAACTGTCAATTAAACTGCGACTTCCGCCTTGATGTGCGGGTCGGGATTGTAGTTTTCCAAAGTAAAATCTTCGTATTGGAAATCGAAAATTGATTTCACCTCCGGGTTAATCCGCATGGTGGGTAGTGGTTTCGGAGTACGGGTGAGCTGCAACTTGGCCTGTTCCACATGGTTGGAATAGATATGGGCATCGCCGAAGGTATGAACAAACTCCTTGGCCTTGAGGCCGCAAACTTGTGCCACCATCATCAGGAGCAGCGAGTAGGAGGCAATGTTGAAAGGCACACCCAGAAAGACATCCGCGCTGCGCTGATACAGCTGGCATGAAATCTCACCATTGTTGACGTAGAACTGGAAGAGCACATGGCAGGGAGGCAGGGCCATTTTAGGCACCTCGCCCACATTCCAGGCACAGACCATCAGCCGGCGCGAGTCGGGATTAGTTTTGATTTGCTCGATGAGCTCTGAAATCTGATCCACGGCATGGCCATCGGCGGTAGCCCAGGAGCGCCATTGTTTGCCATATACGGGGCCCAGGTCACCATTTTCATCGGCCCACTCGTCCCAGATGGAGACGCCATGGTCTTTTAGGTATTTGATGTTGGTGTCGCCTTTCAGAAACCACAGCAGTTCGTAAATGATGGAGCGCAGGTGCAGTTTTTTGGTGGTCAGCACGGGGAAGCCGTCGGCCAGGTTGAAGCGCATTTGGTGTCCGAAAACACTATAAGTGCCAGTGCCGGTGCGGTCGCTCTTGTAGCTCCCTTCTGTCAGAATTCGTTGTAAAAGGTCAAGGTATTGTTGCATAGAAAATGAAATAATGGAATGCAAAAATACAATTTAATTAGCAAATGTGCAAATTAGTTAATGTGTAAATGTGTATAATTCGGGAAATTTGTGTAAATTTGCATCAGTAATTAAGTGAAAAAAATGAGAGTTATTATCAAAGCTGATTATAATGGTATGTCCGCTTGGGCAGCACAACACATTGTGGAGCGTATCAATGCCTTTCAACCCACAGAGAATAAACCTTTTATTTTGGGTTTACCTACTGGTTCAACACCCATTGGAACCTATAAGGAACTCATTCATTTGAACAAGGAAGGAATGGTTTCTTTTCGTCATGTGGTGACTTTCAACATGGATGAGTATGTGAAAATTCCCGAAAATCATCCAGAGAGTTATCATTCCTTTATGTGGAATAATTTCTTTAATCATATTGATATTCAGAAAGATAATGTCAATATCTTGAATGGAAACGCAGAAGATTTGGAAACGGAGTGCAAGCGTTATGAGGACAAAATCAAATCATACGGCGGTATAGACCTTTTTATGGGCGGCATTGGTCCTGATGGCCATATTGCCTTCAACGAGCCAGGTTCTTCGCTGACATCCCGTACCAGGGTCAAGACCTTGACCATGGATACGGTAATCGCCAATTCACGATTCTTCGACAACGACATCAACAAAGTGCCCAAGACAGCTTTGACGGTAGGTGTGGGCACTGTGATGGATAGTCGCGAAGTGATGATTTTGGCCAATGGTCATGGCAAAGCCCGTGCTTTGGCGCAGGCTATCGAAGGTGGAATAAGTCAGATGTGCACGGTATCCGTCTTGCAGTTGCACCCTAAGGGTATTATCGTCTGCGATGATGCTGCCTGTGATGAGCTGACATACGGCACGGTGAAGTACTTCAAGGATATAGAAAGACTATAAGTTTGTGGTTTACAGTAAACAGAAAAAACAGACATGCAAACAACCAAAATCTGTGTAATCGGCCTTGGCTATGTGGGGCTTCCTTTGGCAAGGCTTTTTTCAACCAAATATCCTACGCTTGGTTTCGATATGAATCAGACCCGTGTAGATGCTTTGATGAACGGTCATGATGCCACACTAGAAGTGGATGATGCTCTTTTGCAGGATGCCATTCATAACCACGGCTTCAAGTGCACCACTAAGTTGGAAGACATCAAAGAATGCAATTTTTACATTGTAGCGGTACCCACCCCTGTCGATGAAAATAATCGTCCGAATTTGATTCCTCTCAAAAGGGCTTCTGAAACAGTAGGTTCGGTTATTTCCAAAGGAGATATTGTAGTGTATGAGTCAACTGTATATCCAGGTGTGACAGAAGAGGAGTGTATTCCTGTGGTAGAAAAAGTGAGTGGATTAAAGTTAAATAAAGATTTTTATGCAGGTTATAGTCCTGAGCGTATTAATCCTGGCGACAAGTTGCATACGGTAGAAAAAATCAAAAAGGTAACCAGCGGTTCCACTCCAGAAATTGCAGATTTGGTGGATCGAATTTATAATTCGGTTTTGGTCAATGGAACCCACAAAGCACCGAGCATTAAGGTGGCGGAAGCCTCCAAGATTATTGAAAACTCACAGCGAGATGTGAATATAGCTTTTATGAATGAGTTGGCTAAAATTTTCAATGCCATGGGTATAGACACTCAGGATGTGATAGAAGCAGCTTCCAGCAAGTGGAATTTTATCCGCATGAGTCCTGGGCTTGTGGGAGGTCACTGTATAGGTGTTGATCCTTATTACTTGATTCAGAAAGCACAGGTTTATGGAGTTTTACCGCGCATTATGCATGCTGCCCGTCGATTGAATGACGGTATGGGGGCATACGTGGCAAACCAAACTATAAAGTGTATGAACAAGAAGGGAATTTTGGTGAAAGACGCTAAAATTCTGATATTGGGCATCACTTTCAAGGAAAATTGTCCTGACATCCGTAATACGAAAGTGGTGGACATATATCATACGTTGACAGAATATACATCTAACATCACCATCTATGATCCGTGGGCAAATCCGGAACAGGTGAAGAGAGAGTATGGTATTCAAGTGGAGAATTCTGAATTAATAATTAAGGATTCAAAGTTTGATGTGTGTATTGCGGCAGTTTCTCACAAGCAGTTTGAAGAATTGGATATTCTTAGTTTGTTAAATGAAAAGCATGTAATTTATGATGTGAAGTGTATGTTGGATAGAAACATTGTTGACGGAAGATTGTAAGTTACTGAATAGTAGTTTTTACAATAAAAAAAGAGGTCGGATTCCAGTGGTTTCCGACCTCTTTCCCGTTTAAGGAGTGAGCGGTAAACGGGGTTCGAACCCGCGACCTGCGGCTTGGGAAGCCGCCGCTCTGCCAACTGAGCTACTACCGCGTTACAATTTACAATTAACAATGCACAATGCACAATTATGATTATTCATTGTGCATTGTGCATTATACATTAAAGCGAATGTGTAAGATGTCTCCGTCCTGCACTTCGTAATTCTTGCCTTCTACGGCCAATTTGCCGGCTTCTTTGCACTTTAATTCCGAGCCCAACTGCACCAAGTCGGCATATTTGATGACTTCGGCACGGATAAAGCCCCTCTCCAAGTCGCTGTGGATGACACCTGCGGCCTGGGGTGCCAACATGCCCTTGCGGATGGTCCAGGCGCGGTTTTCCTTGCCGCCCACGGTGAAGAAAGAGATGAGGTTCAGCATCTTGTAAGCCGCCTGTATCACCTTGTTTACGCCAGGTTCGTTCAAGCCGGCGTCACGCAAAAATTCCGCACGGTCTTCCGCGCTTTCCAGTTCGGCGATTTCCGCCTCTATCTTGGCGGCAATCACTAACATCTCGGCGTCTTTGTCTTTTAGATATTCTCTTACGCTGTCCACGTAGGCGTTCCCGTTTACTGCATCAGTATCGTTGACGTTGCACACGAACATCATCGGCTTCTCGGTCAGGAGCATCATGTCACTCACCACGGCTTTTTCCTCTGGGGTGGCCTCCATGGTTCTCACATTCTGGAAATTCTCCAGATGGGCTTTGTATTTCTGCAGCACTTCATAATCGTGCTTGGCGGTTTTTTCGCCTGCTTTCACGGCTTTCTCCACCTTGAGCATTTTCTTGTTAATCTGCTCCAAATCCTTCACTTGCAACTCAAAATCCACAATTTCGATGTCTCTTACGGGGTCAACGGAGCCTTCCACATGGGGCAGATTCTCGTTGTCGAAGCAGCGCAACACATGGATGAGGGCGTCGCACAAACGCACATCGGCCAAGAAGCTGTTGCCGATACCTTCGCCCTGACTGGCACCCTTGGCCAAACCGGGAATATCCACCACATCCAAGGTGGCGTAAATAAGTTTGTCGGCCTTGATGAACGTGTCGATATTGGCTAAACGTTCATCGGGCACGGGGCAAACTCCAATATTGGACTTGTTGGTGCTGTATGCAAAATCAGTTACCGCCGCTTTCGTATTGGAGATGCAGTTGAACATCGTTGTTTTTCCTGAGTTGGTCAAGCCAACAATTCCGCATTTTAAGCCCATGTTTTTTTATTTACAATTGATAATTGATAATTGAATAGTTAGTGTTTGTTGGTTAGGAAGGTTAGGAGGGTTAGGAGTAAAGCAAGGAATAACTATTAATTATTAATTATTGACTATTAACTGATTAGAATCCCAACACAATGTCTTCCACGTGGTCGATTTCGGGCAGGTAGTGTTTCAGGGTTTGCTCCACACCGTTTTTCAAGGTCATTTTGGCGTGAGGACAGGAACCGCAGGCGCCCTGCAATTTTACTTTCACCACATTGTCCGCTGTCAGCTCAATAAACTCAATATCACCGCCATCCTGTTGCAAATAGGGGCGGATCTGGGATATTATCGACTTGACTTTCTGTTCTAAAGTTGGGTTTTCCATCTCATTTCAATTTGATTTGCAAAGATACGAAAAAAATTTAGCAAATGAGTTAATTAGCAAATTAGCAAATTTTTTTTGTGGGGAGTTTCGCTTCGTTCAGGGGGAGTGGATTTCGTCCAAAGGGAGTCTCGCATTTCGTGCTCAAAGGGAGATTTAGATTCCCCTTCTTCTAGAAGGGGTGCCCGAAGGGCGGGGTAGTCATTGGGGGAGTCTCGCACTTCGTGCTCGAGGGGAGGGGAGAAGAGTACAGGTTTATTTCTTGTCTTTTTTCGGTTTTTTCTCCACCGAGAAACCGAATTTTCCGAGGATTTTGCCTAAGCCATAATATTGTCCGTGTGAGTAGGCCACCAGATTGGCGCGTTTGAGGTCCAAGGCTCCGGTTTTCTTGTCTAAATAACGCGGGTCGACATGCACTGCCACCACCTTGGCCATAAACATGTCGTGCGTGCCTAAAGGCACTATTTCTGTCACCTCGCACTCGATGTTGACGGGCGACTCGTAAATCATAGGAGCTTTCACCACACTTGCTTTTACAGGAGTGAGGCCGGTCTCCAAAAATTTGTTGTATTTCTTGCCGGAACGTACACCGCACCAGTCAGTTACCGCTGTCAAGGGTTCATTCACCAAGTTGATGACAAATTGCTTCCGCTCTTTGAGGATAGTGTAGGAGTAACGTTCGGGGCGCACTGAGATGTAGCACATTGGCGGATCGGAGCAAAGGGTGCCGGTCCAGGCCACCGTGATGATGTTGTATTCATCGGGAGTCTCGCCACAACTGACCATCACCACTGGGGTGGGGTTGAGCATGTTGCCAGGCTTCATTTGTATTTTGGGGGTAGTGTTCATGCTTATAAAAACTGAAAACTGAAAACTGAAAGTTGAGTTTTATTAATTGTCAACTGTCAACTATGAGAATATTCCCGTCAGCAGAATAATGATCAGGGCTAATGGCGCTATATATTTGACAATAAAGTAGTAGATTTTGAAATAGCGGGCTTTGAGCTGGCCGCTGTTGGACAGTTCATCATAGACGTCCACTTTAGGCAGGTACCAGCCGATAAACAGCGTGAATAGCAAGGCTCCTATCGGCATCATGTAGGTAGCGGTCAGTTTGTCGCATAAGTCAAAAATGGTGAGTCCGAATATTGTCACATGACTTAATGGTCCGAAAGAGAGGGTGCAGAAAACACCAATGGTGAAGACGACAAGCGAGAGTATGATAGCGGCTTTGCGGCGGCTCCAATGCAATTCTTCAACGGCCCACAAGACCAGGACTTCCAGCAGGGAGATGGTGGAGGTGAGGGCGGCAATACTGAGGAGCATAAAGAATCCGACGGCGAAGACCATGCCTCCAGGCATGCTGTTGAACACGTTGGGCAATACCTCATATACAAGGCTTGGACCAGCGGCGGGACTTAGTCCGAAAGCGAAAACGGCAGGGAAAATGGCCACTCCGGCCAGGATGGCGATAAAAGTGTCGGCACCGGCAATCCATAAACTGGTGGTGAACAGGTTATCCTGCTTGCGGATATAGGAACCGTAGGTGCATACAGCACCCATGCCTATACTGAGGGAAAACAGTGCTTGTCCCAAAGCATCAAGTACGGAATTACCATTGATTTTGCTGAAGTCTGGCTTGAAAAGGAAGTCAATGCCTTGGCGGGCACCGTCAAGTGTAAGCGAACGGATGCACATCAGTATCATCAGGAGCAGCAAAATGGGCATCAGTATTTTGGTGTATTTTTCAATGCCTTTTTGTACTCCTAAGATGACAATTCCTGCGGTGAGTACTAAGAAAACAAACTGACAAACCAGCGGCCAGAGAGAGCCGTGGGTGAAGTCGGCGAACAGTTGGCTGATTTCGGCAGGGCTTTTGCCGCTGAGTTGTCCGCTGCCAGACAGGACGATATAATTGAGTGTCCATCCGGCTACCACGCTGTAAAAGGCATAGATGACGAGTGCGGCAACAATGCTGAGGATTCCTACCCCAAGCCAGGCTTTATGTTTGGGTGCCAGCACCTTGAAAGCTCCCATCACATTCTGCTGTGACCGCCGCCCGATGACAATCTCACTCATCAAAATGGGCACACCCAGCAAAAAAACGAAAATGATGTACATGATGATAAAGGCTCCTCCTCCATTTACCCCTACAGTATAAGGGAAACGCCAAATATTGCCCAATCCAATGGCTCCTCCTGTCGCAGCCAGAATGGCTCCCAAATTAGAGGAAAATCCGCGGTTGTTGTTGTTGAGTGGTTCCATATTTTTGTTTTTTATCGTTTATGCGGTTATACGAGAAGACGCTCGCTTTGCTCGCTCGGAGATTCACTCGCTACACTCGTTCGTTAAGATGAAGAAATCCTTCCCGTCTTCCCGTCTTCCCGAGTGCACGCAGTGCACGTTTCCTCGTCTTAACGTTATATTATTTTGCGACAACCATATCCATCAGCTTCGCTATCTCTGCCCGTCGCTTGATCAGCAAGTCATATTTGGCCAGAATCTGGTCGATGATTTTGTCGGAATGGTCTTGGTGCATTTCTTCTTTCAGCAAATGCAAATATTGCTCAATAAGCTGGAATTTGAACATCAGCACCGTTTTATAAACCTCCTCGTTGAGCTTGTATATGCTGTTGTTCACATTGTCGGTGCTTACTTCAAAGCGGCGTAGCCATTCGGGACTGATCTCTATTTCTTCAGATAGTAGGTTTTCAATAGAAAATTGCTGAATATCAGTGTTTTCGTGGTTAACGAATGCTTTTTTTATCTCGTCCTGATTTTCGGCTTTGCTGGCAATCACCGCGTAGTTTTCATAAATATTCTGGAAAAGGGGATTTTTAAAGCTTATTTCTTCTTCAGAAAATTCATTGAAAATGCACTGGTCCAGTCTGATTTTCTGACTATGGTTTTGTCCTTCCTCACCAGCAAGCTCAACATCAATTTCGTATGCCCCGTATTTGAGAATCAGCAAGATGATTTTTTTCTCAATTTGGTATAGTGCCTCGTTTTCGTCAAAAATGTTTTCATTGCCGGATACTTTTTCTTCAGCATGAGTGTGAATTTCAACCTCTTGCCCGCTCTCCTTCTTGGCGCTTTCCTTTAGCGTTTTGACGATGTTTTTCCGCAGTTCCACCGTCAACATCTTTTCCTCAATGCCAAAAAGTTTGGCAAGTTCTTTAATGTAAAGTTGGCGGGTGATGTCGTCCTGAATCAGGGCGATAGACTGGATGATGTCTTTCACCATGGCGGCGCGCTTGGCGGGGTCGTTGCCGGCCTCCGCGGCCATCACCCTGGCCTTGAACAGGATAAAGCTGTCGGCGTTGTCTTTCAGATACTCGGTAATCTCTGAGTCCCTGTGACTCTGGGCGAAAGAGTCGGGGTCTTCGCCGTCGGGCAGCATCACCACACTCACGTTGAAACCGTTGCCCAGCAGAATATTGATGTCTTTGAGGGCGGCGTTGATACCGGCACGGTCACCGTCACGCAATACGGTGACATTGTTGGTTTTCGATTTCAGCAGGCGGATTTGGCCGTCGGGGAAGGCGGTACCCGAGGTAGCCACCACATTCTCGATGCCGGCCTGCACCATCGACAGCACATCGGTATAGCCTTCCACCAGATACACATTATCCTGAGATTTGATAGCTCGCTGGGCGTTGTAAAAGCCGTACAGCACATTGCTCTTGTGGTAGATAGGGCTTTCGGGCGAATTGAAATATTTGGAAGTCTTTTCGTCCTTTTTCAAGATACGTCCGCCAAAACCCACAGGCTTGCCCAACTTGTCGTAAATGGGAAAGATGACACGGCCGCGGTAAAAGTCGAAAACCTTGCCGCTCTCCGATTTTTTGGTCAAGCCAGTCATTATCAGATGTTCCAGCTGATAGCCGTTTTTCAGGGCTTCCTGAGTGAATTTGTCCCAGCCGTCGGGACAGTAGCCGAGCTTGAATTTCTCAATGGTCTGTTGGGTGAATCCTCTTTCCTTGAAATACGAAAGTCCTACGGTCTGTCCTTCTTCCGTGTTAAGTAGCTGATCGATAAAGTATTGCTCGGCAAATTTGTTGACCGACAACAAACTTTCTTTCAGTTTTTCCTCGTCCGTCAGGTCTTCCGAGCGGGCATCCTCCACAATGTTGATGCCGTATTTTTTTGCTAAATAGCGTAAGGCTTCCGGGTAGGAGATCTGCTCGTGTTTCATCACGAAATTCACGGCATTGCCGCCGGTGTGGCAGACAAAGCAGTTGAAGATGCCCAGTCGTGGGCTCACATACATCGAAGGATTTTTGTCATTATGAAATGGACACACGCCCACCCAGTTCTGTCCGCGGCGTTTCAGCGGGACAAAGTCGGCCACAACCTCTTCAATTTGGGCGGCGGAGTATATTTCATCAATGGTTTCCTTCGAAATCATTGTTCGTTAACTTTGAATTTCTTGAAGATTTTTTTATCGTTCATGATGTTGACTGCCTTCAGGAAAGTGTCATCGCTGGTCAGAAAAACCTGATATGCCTCGCCATAGCTGAACAAGGTGCGGGCAATCTCAAATTTCAGGTATTCCTTGATGTATTCGGGAGCTTTGCTGAGGTTTTTCAGTCGCAGCGATTCTGCCTGCTGTTTCTGGATGTATTCGGCCAGCATTTTGTCGAATTCGGCTTTGTTGTCGAAATTCTTGCTGTACATGGAGTCGAGTTTGCCCTTGTTTTCCTTGACAAAGCCTTGCAGATATGCGGAGAACACAAATTTCACACTGTCGGTAACCCCTTCTTTTTTGGCATATTGAATGAAGTCATTGTACAATTTGTCGTCGATGACGAAATTCTGCTTATAATCCTCGAAAGTGGGATATTTGGCCTTCATTGCCTCGCGGTTTGTTTCCATGTAATCCATGGTGAAACTGCCGAAGATGCCTTTCCGGGCCAGTTCGTTGTAGAAGGTGGAGTATTTGGAGGTGTCCAAGGGGATGAAAATGTCGGGCATGATGCCGCCACCACCATAGACCACACGGCCTCTTGGGGTTGTATATTTCAGTGAATCAGGGAATTTGATGCTGTCTGCGGTCAGAAATTCACCATGTTTGCTGCGGTTGTTGATGTCGTTGAGGTAGCTTTCCACACCGTCATCGTAGGGTTTTTGGATACAACGGCCAGTGGGTGTATAGTAATGAGAGATGGTCAGTCGCACCATGGACTGGTCGTTCAAGTATAAGGGTTTCTGTACCAATCCTTTGCCAAAAGTACGGCGGCCTACCACCAGACCGCGGTCCCAGTCTTGGATGCAGCCGGATACAATTTCGGAGGCGGAGGCGGACCCCTCGTCCACCAGCACTATCAACTTGCCTTTTTGGAATTCGCCTTTTCCGTTGGATTTGAATTGCTGTCCGGTTTTTCTGAAATTGTCGGTATAGACTATCATCTGGTCGGCACCGAGGAAGATATTGGAGATTTGGAAGGCCACATCCAGGTAGCCACCGCCATTGCCGCGCAGGTCGAGGATGAGGTTTTTCATGCCACGGGCGGTGAGTTTGGTCAAGGCGGTGTGTACCTCATTCGGTGAGGTCATGGCGAAGCGGTCGAGTTTAATGTAACCGGTTTTGTCGTCCACCATGAAGGAGACATTGACGCTGTTCATTGGGATTTTGTCGCGGGTGATGGTGAATTCGAGTATTTCGGGGTTGCGGCCACGTTTCACGCCGACCACCACCTTGGTGCCCTTGACACCGCGCAAGTGGCTCTGCACCCACTTGTTGTTCACATGCTTGCCGCAGGCGATAGCGGTATCGACCTTCACGATTTTGTCACCGGCGCGCAGCCCAACCTTGTCAGATGGACCGTCGGGAATCACTTCCATCACGTTGATGGTATCTTTGATCAACTGAAAGGTCACGCCGATGCCGTCGAATTTGCCTTCCAGGGGCTCATTGGTTTGTTGCACATCTTTTTTGGGGATATAGACAGAGTGCGGGTCAAGTTCTTTAAGCATTTCCACGATGCCTTTCTCCACCAGGGGGTCGAAGTTGACGGTGTCAACATACATGTCGTTGATGGCCCTCAACATTTGTGCCATCTTATTGCTGTTTTGCTGGTAGGAGGGATTTTGTGAGAAAAGAGAATAGTTGCAAAATACTGATAAAGAAATGATTAGTAAGCAAACAAATATTTTTTTCATGATACTATTTTTGAGTTCTTTAGATTTTAAATGCAAACTGCAAAGATACGAAAAAATAATTAGCAAATGAGAAAATTAGTTAATGTGCTAATGTGCCAATGAAATGAGCAAATTAGTCAATTAGTTAATTAGCAAATGAAGAAATGGGGAGTTTCGCACTGCGTGCTTGAGGGGGGATTGTAGGGCTGTCGTATCTCAGCAGCCGCAGCGGATTCAGTCCCCTGGCTGCCACTTTCCACTCCTTTAAACTCTCAGTAGGGAATCAATGATAACGGGCTAAAACTTGAAAAAAAATGCAATTTTAGCCCATTATTTAAAAATTTATACTATCTTTGCAGGTTGAAAAACAAATAGTTATGGATGCACTGATAGGAAGAATTTCGGAGCAGAAAGAGTTGACAACATATATCAACTCTGGCAAAGCAGAGTTTGTGGCTCTTTACGGCCGGCGACGTGTCGGGAAAACATTTTTAATCAATTCTTTTTTCAAGCAAAAATTCGCTTTCGATACGACAGGTATCATCGAAGGAACGAAGACAGAGGAGCTTATGGCATTCTATACTTCTTTGATTGCGTATGGTTACGCTGGAAATATACCGACAAACTGGATGCAAGCTTTTTCCGCCTTGAAGGATGTGCTGGAAAAACGTAAACAACACAGCAAGCGAAGAATTGTGTTTATTGATGAACTCCCTTGCTTCGACACTCCTAAATCGGGATTTGTCAAGGCATTGGATTTTTTCTGGAACAGCTGGGCCTCGCGACAAAAGGATATTTTTATCGTGGTTTGTGGTTCTGCCACCTCCTGGATTATCAAGAATATCATTGACAATCACGGCGGGCTGCACAACCGCATTACCCATGAAATGTACCTGAAACCGTTTACATTGAAGGAAGTGGAACTTTATTTGAAATCCAGAGGTGCAAGGTGGAACAGACTCTTGATATTGCAAACTTATATGATTTTAGGAGGTGTTCCCTATTACTTGAGTCTTTTGAACACAAGTCAAAGCCTGGCAGAGAATATCGACCGTCTTTTTTTCTCTGAACAAGCGGAGTTGAAACGGGAGTATGACAGATTATACAAATCTTTGTATCGGAATCCTAATCAATATATGGACATTGTCAAAATATTGGCGGGGCACAAACAGGGCCTGACCAGAAAAGAAATCGCCACAAAGATGCATCTCAACCAGAATGGGCATCTTTCCAAAATTCTGGATGATTTGACAAAATGTGGTTTTATCCGCTACTATAATGTTTCCAATAAGACATCTGGCGGCATTTACCAACTGGTTGATTTCTACTCACTTTTTTATCATGCTTTCGGAAAGAAAAAGACCACAGATGTCCACTACTGGTCGCACAGCATCAATACGCCTGTCCAGAATACATGGTTCGGCTTGTCCTTCGAGCGTGTATGCATGAGTCATATTCCGCAAATCCTTTATGCTCTTCATCTTGACAACATCAGAACAGAGTATTATGCATGGAGAAGTAAAGAGCAAGATCCCGCCGCTCAAATTGATTTAATCATTGACCGGGCGGACGGAATCCAGAATATCTGTGAGGTAAAATACAGCCAAACTGCCTATTCACTCACTAAAAACGAGTATGACAAGATTTTGAACAGATGCGACGGTTTCGTCAAAGAAACCCAATCCCGAAAAGGAGTTCACATAACAATGATCACCACCTTTGGTCTGAAAGAGAATGCCTATTCTTCCATAGCCCAAAACAGCGTTGTTCTTGATGATTTATTTTCAAAATAATCAGCATGTTTTTGAAATTGATATTATATTGAAAATTAGTTTGTTGTATAAAATTGCTTGGGTGTTTGTATTTCATATAACGGGCTAAAACTTGAAAAAAAATGCAATTTTAGCCCATTATCCATTATTCAATGTGCCAATGAAATTAGCAAATTAGTCAATTAGTTAATTAGCAAATTTCTAGACTCTCAGTAGGAAATTAATGATAATGAGAAGATTAACTATTGATCAAAAACTCCCTTGTCAGCCGTCGGTACCCCTCCGACATGCTGCCATCGGCATTGCGGATACATAATGTCTCGATAACGCAAGCTGGTGCCGTTGGGCATATTTCCGAGGATGTTGCAGGGGAGAGTCGGTAGCCGGTGATGATGCGGTTCACGGTTTTTGACGGGGTGGGCTGAATCAGCAATTGGTAGAATTTAAATAATTGATTTTGATAAACTTGCTCAAATCTTTCGCTTTCGTTGGCGGGAAGTATCAAGAAGAAGGATCCTTCAGGCTCAAGCAATTGGCAGACCGCATCCCTCAGGTCTTCAAAAGGTAGTGTGTCGTTGTGTTTGCTGATATTTTTCTGCGTGGTGTTGGGCTTGAGGGCATCCACAAAAAATGGCGGATTGGAAACAATCAGGTCAAAATTTCTGTCATTTTTTTGGGCAAAATCTTGAATGCGCTGTTGATGAAAAAGAATATTTTGAAAATCTCTTTGCGGAAAAATCTCTTTGCTTTTCAGGGCGTCTCCGATTGAAGGAGCGTCAATGTCGATGCCAATAATTTCTTGAAGGTCTTTTCCTCTATTGGTATTTTCTTGCTGCATTTTCCATGCCAGACAGTAGGTAATCACTCCGCAGCCGCAGCCGATATCGAGCAGGGTTCGCACACCGCTCACTGGCGTGACGGCCGCCAGCAGAACCGCGTCTGTTGAGATTTTCAGGGCGCTATTTTCGTGATAAAGGGAGAAGTGCTTGAAGTGGAACATGCAAAAAGTATTGTTTTTAAGAAAATGCTTTATAATTCCCCGTAAGTGGTATAAATTTATTAGTTACGGGGTTTTATACGGTAAAAATAACGCTGTAAAGCCCTATAATATTGTTTTTGTAATTGTAAAAACTTTTCTTTCAAAATAGAGTTGATAATCTCAAAAACTTTGCGTAAATTTGCACCCCCTAAAATAGACAATCAATATAAAATATAAAAAAACAAAACTATCATGAAAGAAAACTTGGTAATGAGCATGAATCCTTTAGTGAACTACTTGAAAAAGGATCCGAAAGAATTTACGAAAGCAGACATCATTAAGTACATCGAAGAGAAGGAAATCCCGATGGTGAACTTCCATTATGTGGCTGGTGACGGTCGTCTGAAAACCCTGAATTTCGTGCTGAACAACCGCGAATACCTCGAACAGATCCTGTCCGCAGGCGAGCGTGTTGACGGCTCCAACATCTTCCCATCATTCATCCACGCTGGTTCCAGCGACTTGTATGTGATTCCACGTTTCAGCACCGCTTTCTTGGACCCGTTTGCTGAAATTCCAACCATCTCCATGCTGTGCTCCTATTTCAACAAGGATGGTCAGCCGATGGAAAACTCTCCCGAATACGTGTTGCGCAAGGCCGCCGATGCTTTCACCAAAGTGACAGGCATGAAGTTCCAGGCCATGGGCGAGTTGGAATATTACGTGATTGGCGACAAGGATGATCTGTATCTGACTCCCGACCAGCGCGGTTACCATGAGTCCACTCCGTTCACCAAATTCGAAGAGTTCCGCAAAGAATGTATGCTGAACATCTCCAAGGTGGGTGGACAAATCAAATACGGTCATTCCGAAGTGGGTAATTTCACCATGGATGACAGGATTTTCGAGCAGAATGAGATCGAATTCCTGGTGACCGACGTGCAGGATGCCGCCGACCAGCTGGTACTGGCCAAGTGGGTTATCAGAAATTTAGCTTATCAGTATGGTTTGGATGTCACTTTCGCTCCGAAAATCACCGCAGGCAAGGCTGGTAGTGGTTTGCACATCCATACCCGTATCGTCAAAGACGGCAAGAATCAGTATGTTACCAAAGGCAAGCTGAATACTATCGCTCATTCAGCTATCGCTGGTCTCATGACTTGTGCTTCCTCGCTGACCGCTTTCGGCAACACCAACCCCACTTCTTACTTCCGCTTGGTGCCTCATCAGGAAGCTCCTACCTCCATTTGCTGGGGTGACCGCAACCGTTCGGTGTTGGTGAGAGTTCCACTGGGATGGACCCACAAGAACGACATGGTAGCCATGGTCAATCCGATGGAAAAACCCGCCCGTATGGACTTGTCACAGAAACAGACTGTAGAGTTCCGTTGTCCAGACGGTTCCGCCGACATATACTTGCTTTTGGCTGGTTTGTGCGTGGCTGCCCGCCATGGTTTTGAAATGGAAGGTGCTCTCGATTTCGCCAAGAAAACATACGTGGATGTCAATATTCATAAAGCAGAAAACAAAGCCAAGATGGAAAGTCTGGCCCAACTGCCGGCTTCCTGCTGGGAATCTGCCGACGAGCTTAGCGCCCACAGAGATATTTTCGAGCAACATGGTGTATTCAATGCCGAAATGATTGACGATATCATCAAGATGCTGAAATCATATAAAGACAAGAATATCCGTGAGGAAATCGCCAAACATCCTGAAAAGATGCTCGAGCTGGTACATAACTATTTCCATTGCGGATAAAATATACGTTAAGACGTTAAGACGTGGAGGCGTTATTTCATCACACCGTCTTCACGAGCGAGCGTAGCGAGTGTCTCCACGTCTCACCGCCTTGACGAAAATAATTGGCACATTTGCACATTATCTCATTAGCACATTATCAATGGAATTTGCCCTGTATATTATCGGAACATTCCTTGTGGCGGTGATTGTGTTTCTGACAGCATTCTTCTCAATGCGGATGTTTATCAGAAACGATGAACGTAAGCGTTTGCTGGAATTGAAAGAGCATAACAAGTCAGTAATAGCTCCTGTGCGTTTGCAGGCATACGAGCGTATGGCCATGTTTTTGGAACGTATCGAACCCAATCAGTTGATTTTACGCCTGAATGACGGCAGCACCCCTAACGCGAACTTGCGGATGCTGCTGATTTCCACTATTCGCGCGGAGTTTGAACACAACCTGTCACAGCAGATTTATATTTCTTCCGATGTTTGGAATCAGATTTGCAACGCCAAGGAGGAAACTATCCGTATCATCAATGTCAGTTCCGGCAAGATTGCCCAGGATGCACCTGGCATTGAGTTGGTGACTTCAATTTTGGAGCAGACTGCTGGCCAGTCTCCCACAGCAGCGGCTATGGAGGCACTGAAAGAAGAAGTCAGACTGATATTTTAAAACTGAAAACTGAAAGTTGAAAACGGAAAGTTTTTTAATGTGCTAATGTGCCAATTGAATTAGCAAATTAGTTAATTAGCAAATGTGCAAATGAAACTGAAAAAACAATAACTATTAATTATTAACTATACTGCCCCTAATCACTGACCCCTAAAACCTGAAACCTAAAAACTATTAATTATTAATTGTTAATTATTAATTCTGACCCCTGACCCCTAAAACCTGAAACCTGAATTCCATGACCAAGAAATTTATAGCGTTTTTTATCTTACTGACCAGCGTGCTGTTTGGAATGGCACAAACCACTGTGAAAGGCTTTGTCTATGATGCCTCCAGTGGTGAGCCTGTGGGTTATTGTCCTGTCTTGCTGCAAGGCACAAGTTATGGTGCCATGACGGAAGCCAATGGCAACTTCATTATCGACAAGGTGCCCAAAGGACATTATGTGCTGACTATCAATTTTTTCGGCTATGATACTTTTACGGATACCATAGAGGCTACAGGGAAAATGATTATCAAGCGATACATGATCAATCCGTCGAAGGTTTCGTTGGATGAGATTCAGGTGACGGGTGAAACAGATCGTAAGGTGCAGGAGACGCGCACAGCGGTGATCAGCATTTCGCCCAAGGAAATCTCCAAAATGCCGGCCATTGGCGGCCAACCTGATTTTGCCCAGTATTTGCAGGTGCTGCCAGGTATTATCTCAACGGGTGACCAGGGTGGCCAGCTCTATGTGCGTGGCGGTACCCCTATCCAGAATATGTTGCTCCTGGATGGTATGATTGTCTTCAATCCTTTCCATTCCATCGGTCTGTTTTCGGTTTTTGACATGGATATCATGAGTGGTGCCGATATTTACACGGGTGGTTTTGGCGCTGAGTTCGGCGGTAGAATATCATCAGTCATGAACATCAAAACCAAAGATGGCAACAAAAAACGCTTGTCGGGCAAGATAGATTTGAGTAATATCGGAGCACAGGTGTTGTTGGAAGGTCCATTGGTGAAGCTGAAAGAAGGACGCAAGACTTCCATGAGCTTTATTCTTTCGGGCAAAGGCTCTTTTTTGGAACAATCTGCCAAAGTTTTTTATCCATACGTGAAGAATGAGAATGGTCTGCCATACAATTTCTTGGATATTTATGGCAAGGTGACATTGGCCGCACAAGGAGGCTCCAAATTCAACATCTTCGGTTTCAATTTCATGGATAGGGTCAATTACAATACCTCTGTCCAGTATAACTGGAACAACTGGGGTGTGGGCGCCAACTTCCTATTGGTGCCCGGTCAGGCAAATACGACCATAGAGGGTGCTTTCTCTTATTCTGATTATGTTTCCAAAATCAATGACCCCGCATACCAGAACGAGGGTTCATACAGCAAATATACTCATACTGGCGGTTTCAACTTCAGCATGGTATTCAATTATTATGTGGGCCGCAGTGTGTTCAATGTGGGTTTGAATGCGGTGGGTTTCAATACAGAATACAAATATTGGACAAAGTATGGCGAGAAGGAGTATCCCAAGGACCATACGACAGACTTTTCCGTGTTTGTCAAGTATAAATACAATTACAAGAACAAACTGCTGATTGAACCGAGTTTCCGTCTGCAATACTACACCTCGTTGAGCCGTGTGTCACCGGAACCTCGTTTGGCTTTAAAATACAATATTACCAAAAACATCCGTCTGAAAATGTCCGGTGGTATGTATTCCCAGAATTATGTGGCTGTCACCTCCGACCGTGATGTGGTGAATTTGTTCTATGGCTATATTTCCAGTCCATCCTCGTTGAGTATTACGCCCACATTGCCCAATGGTAAGAAGCCGAAGCACAGATTGCAAACCTCACAACATGCGGTTTTAGGCCTTGAGTTGGATGTGTTGAAATATACCAGCATCAATATTGAAGGCTATTACAAGCATTTCTCCCAGCTGATTTCCGTGAACCGTTATCTGATGGATGAGTCTGCCGATGAAATATTCATGTGGGAGAAAGGACATGCGTTTGGTGGCGATATTTCTATCAAGTTTGAATACAAAGGCTTGTATCTCTGGGGTGTATATTCCTTGGGTTGGGTGAAACGTACCGATACAGAGGTGACCTATTCGCCAAACTTTGACCGTCGCCATAATATTAATATTCTGGCTTCATACGCTTTCGGAAAACGTCGTTCCTGGCAAATTGACGTGCGCTGGAACTTCGGTTCGGGTTTCCCATTCACGCAGACCATGGCTTTCTATCCCAGCTTTGTTCCGAGTGGCGGCATTGGCGACGACATCATTCATGCCAACGAGGATCTCGATTTCGTGTTGGATGAGTTGAATGGTGGACGCTTACCGGCTTACCATCGTCTGGACATTGGCTTCAAGAAGAAATTCTTCATTGGTGAGCGCCACTCTATTGAACTGAGCGCCTCACTGACCAATGTGTATAATTACAGTAACGTATTCTATGTGAACCGTATCACCAACGAGGTGGTATATCAGCTGCCCTTCCTGTATTATTTCGGGATGAACTGGAGATTCTAAATAGGGATTTATTTACAGGTCAGGTTGAGGTCTGACTCCTGTTTTTGTCACTTTCCCTTGGCTTTAAGATAATCGGTGGGACTTTGTCCATCAATTCTTAGGCCTTTCCAAGCGAAAGATATGTGGTTTCGCTTTCTTCGCTTTCGGATTTTTTTACCTGGTGCAAGTTGCTTTTTACGGGATGCAAGATTTGTTTGGGCGAAAGTGCTTATTTTTGTATTCTTATTTTACATTACATAGATTGTGAAATCATTCAATAAACCCCCAAATTTTCAAATTCAAAAAAATGAAAAAATTTACTCAAATCGCCTTTTCTGTGCTCTTCCTATTGTTATCTTTTAACCCTATTAACCTAATGTCGGCACAGTATGTATTCAAAATAGATGCGCTGCACAGTGATTCAGTGGCTTTGTATTCATTTGCTACCAAACCGGATAAATACGGCACTTTGGTTTTTAACAAGGTGGAAGGCTATCTGCCTAACGGAACTCTTGTGACTATCAACGGGGGAGAGGATTCCATCGCCAAAACAGTGATGAACAAAACTGGTGCCAAAGGGTATTTGGAAGATATGCTGACGATTACCTACGAGGGCAAAAAATATTATGTGTCTCCCGAGAATCTGGTGTTGAGTGTTGAGGATAATCCGACGGAAACAAAGGATTTCATCAATAAAAAGAAAAATCAGCACACTTATCTGGGTCATTGGTACAATACTTCAGCCCCTTATTTGGCAATACTCATCTTGTTGATAGTGGCTACTCTGTTTGCTTTATTCGTTAGCGGTCCCGATGGATTAAGGATGATTTGCGTGGCAGGGGTTCCCGCTTTGCTGCTGTTGGTGGTCATTCTTGAGGTGATGGGCATATTATCGGTGGGCACCAACATGCTATGGTGGCTCGATTCCAAACGCTACGGAGGGGTGACGACAGTTTTCCGCTTTCTTTCATTCCTTGCAGCGGTGGTCATGCAGATTAGCTGTATGAATATCTATGTGAGGGGGCTGGCGAAAAGCGTCAAGAGAGAAGAAGGGGACGAAAAAGAGCCGCTTCGGTTGAACTTCATGCGACCCGTTTATTGTGCTTTTATCGGGGCAGTGGTTTTTGTCGCCACGATACTGACTTTTGCTTTCACAGGTTGGAATGATAATCTTGGCTCATGGTTAGCCTTGATTCTTTTTATCCTGATAACCTCTTTTGGAATATACAGCAGCTCAAAACAGAATATCAAAGTGCTTGGTGTCAAACCTGGCATCCTGTTTTCTGTATTTGCGGTGATTTATGCCGTAGGACTCGTTGTGACACTCATTATGTTGATTATCGGGTTCTTCACCGCCATCTTTGAGATGCTAATCACTTTAGTATGTTGTGTCATTCTTTTCTTCTTCCTGAGCAAAACCATACCTATCACTTCCTATATAAGCGGTGATACTATTGTGGAAGTGTTTGAAAGGTAAAAAAGCATTCTTTAAGAACGCAGTACATTATCAAATAAAAACCCCAAAAACACAAATTTATGGCTAACACAATCAACCAAAAAGCCCTTGATTTGCTGCAAGAAGCAGCGCTCACCTCATCATTGGTGAAAAAAGATGAACGCGCCAGCGGTGTCGTTGACGAAGAACACATGTATCCCACCACCAAGGCGGAGACTGACCGTATGGATGACCTGTTGAATCAGGCACAGGCCGCCGCTGAAGATCCCAATGCGGAAACATTCCGCGAGAAATATGAACAGTTAGACGCAATTGTGGATTGGTCATACGGCCGTTATCGCACTTGGACATGGGGACTCGTTATCGCTGTGCTGCTCTTTGCCGCGATATTGTTTTACATTCGCCATCAGCAGATAAAGAAAGCCGACGAGTATAAGGCTGTTGCGGCCCAGATTGAGGCTTGGACTCCTTGTGATACTACCATCACTTGGGAAAAGTGCGCTACGGAGGGTCGTAACTATGACAAAAGATATACTACGGCTAATCAATGGAAAGCTTACGAACTTTCCATTAAGAAGTATGAATATGAGCGTTACGAAAAAAATATCAAGGATTATGCCCATAGTGCTGATACTGCCTCAACAGCGGAAGCTAAAGAGAAGTACCTCAAATCAAAACAGTATAGTATAGAACAGGCGGAGAAATACAAACATGATTTTGATAGTCTTGCCTCTCTTGACTTTGAGGGTGTTCAGCAAATGGCGTTAAATAATGCTCTCAAATCAGCTTCCGGAGCCAAGTCAGATTCCCATTTCTTCCTGTTTAACATGATTCTTCTGCTCATTCTGATAGCTTTGTACATTTGGACTGGTTATGTCTATGGTTATGACCTTACCCGTCATACTACTCGTGACAAAATCTTCGGTTGGTTGCGCAAAGCGACTTTCTGGTTGGCAGGAGTGTTCTTTGGCACTGGTTTCTTGATGCAACTCTTTGCCCCCGACTATATTGTCAAGAATCTTGCCACTGGCCAGACTCGCCGCGAAACCGATCTTGGTGGCACTTTCTGGAATATTGTTTTCAAACTCGGTCTTATGGCCATCGGTGCTGCCATCTTCATTTTTATCTCCACATTCTTAATGTTCATTGAGACGGTGTTTGGTCTTGCCACCAAGATTCGTAATCTCATCAGAAACAAAAAAACAGCTCCAACCGCACCCGTTGCTGCGGAGTAAAAAGAATAGGATATTCTCGTATTCCTGTACATGAACTATTATGATTCATGAAGCAGGGAAGGGGATTATAAGTATCCGATAGTGTTTCGGTTATTCTGTAAAATGAAGCAGGATAACCGAAACATTGTCTTTACCGCCTGCGTCTTTGGCGGCATTGACCAAGTTTGCTGCTGAACCTCCACGGTCCAGAATGGCCGCGATGCTTTCGTCTGAAAGCATGTCCGACAGTCCGTCTGAGCAAATGAGGTATAAATCATCGGCTACTATTTTGTCTGTAATTTCCTCTACATCTGCGAAAACGCTTCCTCCTGCCCCTAAACAATTGTATATCAGATTGGATCTTTGTGACATGTCATGGGTAAGATTGCGCATGGTGTGGTCTTCCGTGAGTTGCTTTAGAAAATGGTCCCGGTAACGGTACAGACGGCTGTCTCCGATATTGACTTTGAATATTTTATCCTCATAGAAAAACATACCCACAAAAGTGGTTCCCATGCCACTATAGGCAGGGAGCTCCTGTCCTTTGCGTGTAATGAAGGCATGCGCCTGTAAGGCCCAGTCTTTCACCGCAGCAATAATATATTCTCCTTGCTGAGTAGGAGGGAGTTTTGTGAGAAATTCGTCGAAAGACCGCAGGGCCAGTTCGCTGGCAAACTCGCCGCCAGCATGACCACCCATGCCATCCGCCACCATGGCTGCCACACGAGCCAGTTCACCCATGCTAAACTCGTATGCAGAATGCTCGTCACGGTAAAACTCGCCGTTGAGGAGGATCATATCCTCGTTATTCTCACGGACACATCCTTTGTCTGAAATGAATTCACAACTGATTTTTAGCATAGGCTTCATTTTAAATTTCCACTTTGAAATCAAGGGTGGAGAAACGAAGAATATCTCCTACTTTGATAGGGTAGGGCTGGTTTGGCGTGAGCGATTCTCCATTGAGGAAGGTGCCATTGGTGGAGCCTAAGTCGGTCACTTGCCATTGCTGGCCGTTGAGTTCTATTTTGGCGTGATTACCAGAAATATCCCCAAAAGCCGCAAATACTGTCGGATAATGTCCTCGTCTGCCGATAATCACCCCACTTTCGAGACCGAGTCGAATGGGTGGGTTGGTGCAGACCAAATGTCCTGGTTGCTGAGGTGCAGAGGTGGCGGGTCGGATAGTGGCTGAAGGGGTTGTAACTATATGGGAAGAAGCCATACTGGACGCTTTGACCAGTTCTGTGCCGCACTGGGTGCAACGCTTGCCTTTGCCAAAGATTTTGCATTCAGGACAGATGAACAGCTCACTTCCACATTGGTCGCAAAACCAGCTGTCGCTTTCTATATTGGCTTTACATTTGGGACATTTTGTGAGATTTGCCATATTTTTCTTGCTAAATTATTCACATTAAACAAATTATATAATCATATCTTCAGGCAATAAATAGGTCAGCGTTTCCTTGTCCACCTCACCATGGTTCAACAATGCCATCAGACGACTGCTTTGTTGCTGTTTTACCTTGACGAAATAGTTGCCCACTTCGCGTGCATTGCCGAAATGACGGTCACGATGCGCATATAGTTGATGGAAATACGCCATCATTTTCTGTTCCGCTCCCGGAGTCATCACAAAGCTGTTTTTCCGCACTATCTGTCTGAAAATATCCGCTAATTGGTCGGCATTATAGTCTTCAAAATAAATTTTCTTGTTGAAACGGGAGGTCAAACCCGAATTGGTTGCGATCCACTGTTGCATTTCATGGGAGTAGCCTGCCGCAATACACACCATTTTGCCTTTGTAGTCGAGCAACAAAGGTAGCAAGGTGTTGATGGCTTCTTGTCCGAATTCATCGTGGGCACCCTCGTTGAGTGCGTATGCTTCGTCGATAAACAGTACCCCGCCGATCGCGCTTTTCACGACTTTCGCGGTTTGCAGGGAGGTTTGTCCCATATAGCCTGCTACCAGGTCTTGCCGCTTGACTTCTATCAGCTTGTTGGTGGGTAACAAACCGAGAGTAAAGAATATGTCGGCCATGATGCGGGCCACTGTGGTTTTGCCTGTGCCGGGATTTCCCAAAAACAGGTAATGGTCCATGTTCATTTTGTAGTCTGTTCCCATCATTTGGGCTCGTTTTTGCTCAATCATGATGGTTTCGGCCAGTTCGCGCACTTCTTTCTTTACAGAGTCCAGACCTATCAGCTCATCAAGCTGTTTCATACAGTCGTTCAAATTCACCTTTTTAGGACTTTCGTAAGGAATGTCAGCCTCCTCGATGGTTTCCACCAGCTGTTTGTTCCATTCGTCAGCATTCAGCTGGGCCAGGCGTGAGGATTGACGCATGATGACTTTTTCCGTCAGACGGATAATGTCGCGCACATTGCCGAAATGCTCATCTTTTTGGTTTACCATCAAGTTGATTTGCTTCTCCAAGGCATCTTCCGCAGCGGGGTTGAGTTTGCGTTTTTTCTTGCTGATTTCAGACAGGAAAATCTGTTTCAGCTGTGCGGGAGAGTAATCGTCTATATGAATGAAATTAGTGAAACGGCTACGGAAACCAGGATTGGCGTTGTCCAAAAAATCTGTCATTTCTTTGGCGTAACCAGCGCAAATAACAACGAATTTACCACTGTCGTCAGACATTCTTTTCATCAAGGTTTCCACTGCTTCCACGCCTTCGAGGTCTTTGCCTGCGCCTATGTTGGCAGGTAACAGGGAATAAGCCTCATCAATGAAAAGGATACCGCCCATGGCCTCGTCGCAGGCTTTGTCAACCAATTGTGCCGTTTCATTTTTATAAACACTGAGCAAATCTTTCCGTGTTTTCTCCACTACCTTGTCGGTGGGCAGCAAGCCGATGGCCTTGAATATTTTACCTAACATTTTGGCGACAGTGGTCTTACCAGTGCCAGGGTTGCCTGTCAGCACGATATGTAGCGGTGTGGTTTCCGCGTCACCCAACCCCATGTCAAGCATACGCTTGTCTAATTGGAGTTTTTGTGCGATAGTTCTGATTTCCTTTTTGACCATATCCATGCCTACAAAAGCATCCAAATCGGCCAAAAGCCCATCCAGGTTTTTCTCGGCCATTGCTTCCTTTCCTTCGATGTCTTCTCGGGTTAAAACTGACAATATATCGGTGGAATAAGTACCGTTCAATTTGGCTTCTTGCAGGCGGTTACCTTGGTTTTTCAAGGCTTTCTCGAGGTTGTTCCTGACTTCGCGGGCATTGCCGAAAGTGCGTTGCCGTGACAGGTACATTTTACGGAAGAAAGAACCAATATGCTGTTCTGCCTCCGCATCGAGTTTCATTTTCTTGGCTTTTACCATACTGCGGAAGATTTCTGTCAATTCTTCCGCAGTGTAGTCACGGAAAAATATATGCTGGTTGAACCGCGAGGCGAGTCCTGAGTTGGAAGCCAGAAATTCTCCCATTTCCTTGGAGTAGCCAGCCGCAATAGCCACAAACTGTCCTCGTCGGTCCTCCATCAGTTTCAGCAAGGTATCAATCGCTTCCTGTCCGAATTGGTCGTTGTCGCCTTGTTTCAATGTATAAGCCTCGTCAATGAAAAGTACTCCACCCATGGCTTTGTCCACCCATTGGGTCACCAGCGGGGCGGTCTGGCCCACATATTGTGCGACTAAGTCTTTGCGGCTGACTTCCACGAGTTGTCCCACGGGCAGGACATCCATAGCGTTCAGCATGTCGGCGAACAAGCGGGCTATGGTGGTTTTGCCCGTGCCAGGGTTGCCGACAAACACAAAGTGGTCGTTGATTTGCCGTTTTGCGTTAGTTCCTTCCCGTTCCGCATCCACCTCTATTTTGTTGGCTATTTTTCTGACTTCCTCCTTGATATTTTCCACACCGACATATTGGTCAAATTCGGCCAGCACTTCCTCCGTGGTCTTGCGTACAAACTCCTTGCCGGGAATATCTTCTGCGAGAACTTTGTCAGTGCGTGCGTCACGACGGAAAACCGTGTCCTTGATTTCCCGGGCTTTTTGCATGGCTATATTGGCGGATAGGACGATTCCTGTATTGTCACGGAAGTACTGTTTGAACACCCTTTCCAGTTTGGCTTGGGCATCATCGGTAAGTTCCAGCAGATATTTTTTCCGCAGTTGCATAGCGGTGAGGGCGAGAATCTCCTCAACTGTGTAGGGGGCTAATCTGAACTGGTATTGGAATTTCCGGGCGATACCTGGATTGTTGGCTACAAATTCTCCTAATCCGCTTTCTGTACCCGTCAGGATGACGATAGGATTGCCTTCCCATTGTTCCATCGCATTGAGCAGGTTGTCGAGTTCGGTTTTTGAGCGCACTTCCCCGTCTGGCAGCAGTTTCTGTACATTCTCTATGCATAAAATGCCGCCACGGGCAGCCATGATGTTATTGTCAAAATCCGCTTGGAATTTGTCGTAATCTGAAGCGTCGATGATTTTGGCCTTCTCTTTTTTCACGATGCCGTTATCATGGAATAATTGCTGTATTATCTGAACAAGAGTGGTTTTACCCATGCCTGAATCTCCCAGAATGAGCATGTTGAGTTCCAGCGGAACCATTATACCGTTGGTTTTTGCCCTGTGCTGCAACGCCTCATGGGTCAGAAGGATGTCACGGAGTTGTTGCTTCACCTTTGACATTCCCACCAGCTCCTGAAGCAATTTCTGAGCCTTGTCTGCCAGTTGTTCGCCGCACCATTTGCAGTAAATGGCCTCTTCGCGGTTTTCCTTGTTACATTTGTCGCATCTCATGGTCAGGCTGTTTTTTTATGATGAAATTTATCTTTGATGATATCCATCCAAATCTGAAGAACATTTTTACTTGTCGTCGTTTTCTCGGCGGAAATTTCCGCTTCGCTTAAAGGCCTTTCATACTGGAAATGGAGTTGTTTTCTGTTTTTGGGATTATAATAGGTTCCTGTGATTTTTGAGTAGGAATCATCACTGAATTGGCAAGTGTAGTTTCCGTCAAGCACACCGTTTTTCTCCAAATCCTTCAGCCGCATGATATTTTTTTTCGTATCAATAGTGCCCGAAACTTTTTCGTTGGTCATGGTTTTAAATTGCACATGCACAACGCCTTCCACTTGGTTGACAGTGGCTTTTGTGATATCAATAGTAGAAGTTTTTCCATCGAAAGTACCAGTCCAAGTGCTTTCGATGACTTGTATGCGTTCGTTTACAGTGGTGCGTTGTAGGAGCATTTTCGGAGTCAGCACTACCAGCAGGAAGAACAGTACTCCTGTCAGCACCATGGTAGGAATGGCATACCAAAGCAATCGTTTCAGGGATAGGCCTAAGTAATCGACATAGTCTTCCATTTTGTCTCCGATAGAGGAGTCGAAAGTTTGCGATCCATCGGTACGGAATGCATAATAGAGAGGTTCCAGTTCCATTTCCTCAAATTGTCTCCTGTTAGTCAGGGTCATCATGGTGCCTTTGCCAAGAGGAAGTTTCACATAGCATTTGATCAAAATAAGGATGCCAAAGAGCAGTAGCAAGGCGGCGATGAGGTAAGAGGCCACTGGGACAACAAAAGTCAGCAGAAAGTTCAATACCCAAAAGAGCACTGCTCCTATCACCAAAGAGATAATGGCTTCTCCTATCAAACGGCCTTCCAAGCCGGTGAGTATGCAGATAGGTATGTACAGGATGGCCGCTGAAATACATAGGAAACCGGAAAAATGTCCTGTTAAAGGATTATCATGGAAAGGCAGTCCTACTAAGCAAAACAGGAGAATCAACGCAAGCAGGGGTACAAAGCACAGAAAAACCAGCAACCAGTGCACGGTGAGCACCCCTTTGTATCTGCGTTTGATTTTGAACATGTTTTTTCTCACCTCTCCCGATGCGCTGTTATAACGCTTCACCTCCTCGATTTTATAATTCAATTGTTGCAGAAACCTGACATATTCCACCGTTTTTTTCTCAAAAGTATATTTTGGAGATAAATCCAAGGCGGGGTCTTCCTGGAAGAAGATGGTCAGCCAGGCCGTCAGTCCGCGATCGGGACTGGTTTCCTGCACTTTTTCCTGAGGTGACAGGTTCTTGACATCTTGCAAGCTAAGCAACGACTTCTCTTCCGCAGTGATATATACAGGGTCAACACCCATGCCTTTGATGCATTTGTAACTGGCAATCAATTTGTTATAAGGACCAGCCTTTTCTTTGTTGTCTTTGGAGTTTAACTCATAACAGGCGTCAATCCAGTCAATCCATTGGTCGTAGCTTCCTTTCGATTTAAGGTAAAAATACAGTCTTTTTCCTGTAATACTGTTCAGATCCAGATACAGGCTGTTGTAGTAGTTGACAAGGTCGTCGCTGTATTTCTGGGGATTGAGAATGGAATCCACCATGTCATTCAGATGATAGGCGATATGCTGATAGGTGAACATGGATTCTTGGTTCCATTCCAGAAAATAATTCACTCTGCGGTCCAATCCATATAAAACCCCATACGGCATATTGGTGGTATTATAGAGGGTGAAATCTTTCAGGATGGCTTGGATACGGGCCACTGCCCCTTTGTCACGATGTCCCACCCACAAAAGGAAGGAAGGACAGGTCAAATCTGCCCATGATTCAGTCGTGACATTGTGCTCCCGGAAAGTGTCAATTATAGCTTTAATATCGTAACACTCAATCTGCTCAAGGGTATTATTATCCTGACACTCCACAATAAACGCTTGGGAGGGGTCAAGAGTATAAATCAGCTCAAAAATGGCGTCTCGCCGGAGATTTGTGGAGGCATGGGGCTTTGTCAGTTTTTCACACACACTGTCTGCCAGAGAGACCAACCCTTGTGAACGGAGAAAAATGTATAGTCTATCGCTGTTGTTGCACAAATTCTGCTGGTATTCTGCCTGATTATGGAGCACCGAGGAAGCGATTTCTGTCGCTGTGGAGCAGGCTTTGCCCTTCACATCATAATAGGGCATGGAAGGATTCAGCGCGTAACAGGCGGCATACAAGCCTGCGTAATGATTTGATTTGTAGCGTTTTTCTACAATATCTTCCATCTCCACCTGTAATTCCGGATGCAGATTGTCTTGTAGCCAATGGCTTATTTTGCCGCTATACAGGTATTTGATGCCCAAATCTTGCTCCTTGAACATCAAATCCGCCAATTCTTCAGGGGAATGTGCCATTTCGTTCTTTCCAGCATTGAAAACAATGTTGAAATTGGATTTCATTTCCTTTTTGGGCAGGAAATTTGCAAAAGGATTCTGACCTTTGCCCCATTCGGTAATTTCTTTGAAGCCGCAACGACTGGAGGGCTCCACTGTTGTTAGAGCTTTCAAAAGACACAGGGTATGGTCGCTCATTTCCGACGGATATTGCAGCTTTCCAGAGATTTTCAGGCGCATCAGTTCCGATTCCTTCTGCTTGAATGCGTTTTCGCCCATCCACAAGCATAACAAGGACATTCCCATGGAGTAGTAATCGCTGCTTGTATAGACCTCCCTACCATCTTCTCCGGGTACAGAATAGTAAAATTCGGGAGCAACATAGATGCCTGTGCGGGCACCCGACTTGTTCTTGGCCATTCCATTATTGTCGCAGCGAAGGGAGATGCCGAAGTCGCACAACACCAGTTGGGTTTGTGCTTTGTCCACAAACATGAAATTGGCCGGTTTGATGTCGCCATGGATAAATCCGTGCTCATGGCAGGCATGGATGCATTGGGACATCAACACTGCTAATTTTTTGAATTGCGCTTCATCGCCATTCAGTTGATATTCAGCGAGACTGCCTCCTTCGCAGTATTGCATAAGCTCATAAAAACGCTCTTCCGAAGTGACGGGATTTTTCCAAGTGCCATAGCTATATAAATCCACTAGTCCGATTTTGCTGCCTGTCAGTTGGACTTCTTTCAAAATTTGAGGATCAGGAGTTTCGGAACCGGGGTAATATAATTTCAAGGTATATTTAATCCCTTTCTTTTCCACCAAAAACACATCGCCTTCTCCCGTTCCTTCTGAAATCACTTGCATGAACTTATAGGTTTTGCCGTCAAGGATGTATTCCTGCTCATGTGTGCTGTTCAGTCGGGAAATTTCTTGCGCTTCGGCTTTCCGGGTTTTCTCATTAGAGCCTCCTGCAGCGATTTGTGGGTGTATGGTATGAGATTGATTGTCAGTAATTTGCTGAGGTTTGATAGTTCTATTCACCCCACTCTCGTCCAAGTTTTGCGGCCGTGTGGTTTTGTCAGGAGCGCTTTGACCTGGATTCTGTGGCCGTATGGTCTTGTCCGGAATGTCTTGCATCGGATTTTGCGGCCGTATGGTCTTGTCAAAACCTTGTCCGTCATCAGGATTTTGTGGTCGTATCGTTTTATCAGCCATGATTAATCAAAAAGTTATTTTTTGTTTGTGTCGGGGGTGATAACTTCGATTTCCTTGTACAGCCATGTGCCGCCGAGTTGAGGTTCGCAGCATTCGCTGGGACATTTATGGGTGTATCCGCAATAATTACAAACCCAGCCTATTTTTTTCCGAATGATGTTTTTGGAAGTAGTTGTTCCAATGAAGGGAAGTTTTCGGGCACTGTAATAGTTGCGCTGGATTTGCGGACTTGTTCCGGGGTCGGGCATCATGCTCGATAGCATCTTATTCATTTCCTGAACTTTGGCATCATATTCTTCCGATAATTGATTCAAGGTATCGGGGGTTGAGTTTGGCTGGGTTGACTGTTCGGATTGTTCAAATTGTTCGGGATGCTGATCATTCGTTGTTTGTTGTTCAGGCAACTGATAATCAGCATTTAACTGCTCTTCTAATTCTACTATTTGTTTTTGTACTTCGCATATTTGCTGGAAAGTAGGGTCTTTCGCCGCTTTTTCCATTTCATCCTGTGCCATTGGGTTGAGGGGATGGTTGCAGTTGCGGCAGAAACTGCGGAAATTCAGTGTACCGCATTCGGGGCAGACAATTCCTTTGCGAGGATTACCGCATTCGCCACAAAACAGGTCATCCATTTCCATGGGGTTTCCGCAGAAAGTGCAGATATTGGGGTTGACGGGCCTTCCGCAAGAAGGGCAGATTTCTGCAGTAAGGGATATGTTCGCTCCACAGTGGAAGCACTTCTTTCCCCCAGATGCCTCTTGGTGGAAATTTTGAGGTTGTCTCCGCTCTTGTTTTTGACGGATATCTTGGCTTGCGATATTGTGATCCATTATTGATAAAAATCTTTCTGTTATGTTTTTTTATGCCCTGTTTTTCAAATAATCGGTGGGGCTTTGCCCGTATTTCTTCTTGAAAGAACGCAAAAAAGTGGCGTAGGAGTTGAAGCCTGATAAACTGCCGATTTCTTCTATCGAATAGGAATGGTCGCTATTGTCGCCTTCCAACAATTTTTTGGCTTCTTCCAAACGAAAATCGTTGATGTATTCGTAAAAAGTCTTGTGTTTTTCCTGATTGATATAGTTGCTCAAATATTGACGGTTGGTGCCCAAATACCTTGCTAACTTTTGCAGCGTAAGATCTGTCTCCATGTAATATTGTTTATCTCTTATTATATTCTCAATATTCATGTCCAGAAGGATTTCATGATAGGGAGAGGAGTGAGAAGTATCCGTCAACAGGTTTTCAATATTCGGGTTATCTTTTTTTATTGCATTGTTCTCCGTAAAGTTGTTTTCTTCAGGAGTCAGGATGTAAACCTGCTGACGGACGATTTTTACCGTAAAAAATATCACAAAGACGAGGGAAAGAAAACAATAGCAAGTGTCAAACAGGAGATTTCTGTCGGCTGAAGATACCGAAAACCAAGTTTGCTGCGAAAAACTCTCGAAAGCCCACAACAATTGGACAGCAAATAAAGTCACCAGCAGAATAGAACTCCAGCGCAGATCAAAATAATCCATATTTCCCACATTGTTTTCCAGCATTTTGGTGTATTTTTTGATGGAGATTAACAAGCAAACCAATAAGACAGAAGAGGCAGCGAGGGTATAAATCTGGATGACTGGATAAATGATGGGGTTGCCCGAGAAAGCGAAAAACAGCGTGGCGATGATGAAAGGAATTTCCAAAAGCAAAAGCTGGCGGATGTTGTAACGATTGGGAAAAACAAGGGAAACCGCAAACATCATGTATCCACCCACAGTCATATAGTCGTACAGAATAAGTAGCGTGTTGATATATTCGTAGTTGGAGAGATTTTGGCAAGCCAACATCACAAAATTGTTGAAGAAGCCGAAGGAATGCATCACTAATACGGCAGCAAATATCCGTTGAAACAAATAATTACGATGATGCCGAAACATGTATATGCTAAGGCAAAGCAATATGGCTTGAGTAAATCCCGAGGCAAGGCAAAGCAATAATTCGTAAAAAAAGTTCGTGTTCATGTTGGTAACAGTGCAGAGATTTTAATGGTATTTTGGATAAAATTATTATTGCAGGGACGCAATTTATAGCGTCTGCATAAAATATAGAGGCAAAGATACGATTTTTTAGGGTTATTATTTCAGAAAATGGCAGAAAATACTGATAATTTCTGTTTTTTTACGTTTTGCAAATTGTTTTTTTACGGAATGAAACAACCACCCTGCATGTTTTTTTGTATTTTTGCAATTTATGCTTGAACGAATCCATCCCTGAATTAAGGGAGTGTGAACATTAAAAATACAAGAAAAAATTTAAGAAACGAAATACAAGGCAGATGAAAAAATTTACCTTTTTGATGATTCTCATGCTTTTAGCGGTGTGCAGTATGATGGCGCAGGCTCCAGAAAAATTCACCTATCAGGCGGTGGTGCGGAACACTAATAACCAGCTGATGCCCAACACACAGGTAGGGGTGCAGGTGCTTATTCTGCAAGGCGGTCCTCAAGGTACCGTCACTTATGCGGAAAGACACGTGACAAGCACCAATGCTAATGGCTTGGTGACATTGAATATCGGCGAAGGCAATGCTTTTTATAGCAATTTCAGTAATATTGATTGGGAAAACGGAGTGTTTTTTATCGATGTGGGAATTGACCTTAACGGAGGCACCGACTACACGATATGGTCTACACAGCAACTATTGAGTGTACCGTATGCCCTTTATGCGAACAAGGCGGGGAATGTGCCGGCGTTTTCGGTGGTACCTACCGCCACTGGCTATGAAATTACCATCAGTCAGAATGGCAGCACTCCCCAAACCTTTGTGCTTAATCAAGGGACTCCTGGTCCACAGGGTCCTGCTGGTCCACAGGGACCACAAGGTGAAACTGGTCCTCAAGGTCCTCAGGGTCCCCAGGGACCGCAAGGTATTCAAGGTGAGACAGGTGCTACTGGAGCACAAGGTCCGCAAGGAGATTCGGGAGCCACAGGTGCTACTGGAGCACAGGGTATTCAGGGTGAACAAGGTCCTGCGGGTTTTTCACCGATGGTGAGTACAATTTCCGCTGGAGATAGTACGGTAGTAGTAATTACTGATACAGAAGGTCAGCATCGTTTTGTAATATATAATGGTGAACAAGGTCCTCAAGGTATTCAGGGTCCACAGGGAGAACAGGGTATTCAAGGTCCACAGGGTGAGCCAGGAGCTGCTGGTGCTCAGGGAGAACAAGGTATCCAGGGCGAGCCGGGTATTCAGGGACCTCCAGGTGAGCCGGGTATTCAAGGACCGCAAGGAGAGCCAGGTATTCAAGGTCCTCCAGGTGTGGGAATCCCTCAAACACTTTCTTTGGAGGGGAACAACCTGTCGATTTCTGATGGCAATAGCGTAACCCTTCCGAGTATTCCGACTAATGTGAGCGCCTTTACCAATGATGCGGGCTACCTCACCAGCGACTCCATTCCCACCAATGTCAGTGCCTTTGCCAACGATGCCAGCTACCTCACCTCCTTCACTGAAACCCAAACTCTCGCCGATGTGACCGCTCAGGGCAACTCCGCCGGCAACCGCCAGCTGAAGGATGTGGCCGATCCGACCGACAACTACGATGCCGTGAACCTGCGCTCGCTCACCCAAATGATGGATTCTGCCAGTGCCACGATACAGCAAATGCAACAACAGTTGTCCCAATCACAGCAACAATGGCAAGAAACCCAACAGCAGTGGCAATTACAACAGCAACAGATGCAACAGCAATGGCAACAACAGCAAGCGCAACTTCAGCAGCAGATTGACAGCTTGACGTTGATTCTAAATGCTATGGCTGCGGACACCGCCTTCTCGCTTTGGAACACCTCTGTGGTGAACGAGACAGCCTGCAACGCTTACGAGTGGCACGGACAAACATATACCCAAAGCGGAATCCATCTTTATGGCTACACCAACACGGACGGCTCCCACAACATAGAGGCCTTGAATCTGACCGTTTTCAACTCCGATACCATTCATATACAGAAGGATGCGTGTGACAGTTATACATGGAATGGCACAACCTACACAGAATCAGGAGACTATTATTTAAGACTGACCAACCAATATGGTTGTGACAGTCTCCAGGTTCTGCACCTGACTCTTCATCATGGAACACACAATGTGGAGATTGATACCGCTTGCGATAACTATACTTGGCATGGTGTCAACTACCATGAAAGCGGTGTTTATACCTACGCATACTCAAATGAATATGGCTGTGAGAGTGTAGATACCTTGAAGCTGACCATTTATTACACTCATAAGATGGAGACAGAGACGGCTTGCGAGAGCTATACTTGGCACAATACAACTTATACTACCAGTGGCACTTATACTTACGCCTACAACAACGAGTACGGTTGTGCCAGTACGGATACATTGAAATTGACGGTCTATCCAGTTACTCACCATACAGAAACAGATATTGCCTGCGAATCTTATATTTGGCATGATTCCACTTACACTACCAGTGGCACCTACACATACACTTATAATGACGAAAATGGCTGTGAGACGGTGGATACCCTGAAGCTGACCGTGTTACATGGCTGTACTATTGATGAAAAGTCTTGTCCAGGTACACCAATTCTCGTGGATTTTGACAACAATGGCTATAGCACCGTACAGATTGGCAACCAGTGCTGGATGAGGAACAACCTGCGCACCACGCATTTTGCCGATGGCACATCCATACCTTTCAGTAACGGGATGTCTGTAGCAGTACCCTATTATTACGACTACAACGACATTAACTATCCTGAGTTTACCTTGGCGGAACGAGGCCTGCTCTACAACTGGTCTGCCGCCATGCATAGCACATCCTCAGTGCCGTCTAATTCTGTCGGTGTGCAAGGTGCCTGCCCCACGGGCTGGCACATTCCTTCCGACGGGGAGTGGGCACAACTCATTAACTATGTGAACAGCCAGGAGCAGAACAGATGTGGTGGCATTGATGGACAGATAGCGAAAACCTTGGCATCCACCACAGGTTGGGATAGGGGCTATTCCGGCTATGAATGTCTCGTGGGCAACTACCAAAATACAAATAACACTACCGGTTTCAGCATTGTTCCGGCAGGCAGCCTGACACGTGCAGGTAATTATGACGGTCAACGATATAACGCTCTTTTCTGGACTTCTACGGAAAAAGAAGAAGATGCCTCACAGGCATATCGTTGGAGTATAGGTAACAACAGCTTGGGTATGAGTAGTGGTGCAGATTATAAGGATTGTGGTCTATCTGTCCGATGCCTGCGCAATGAAAACGGTGGAAGTGGCGGCGATACCCCGGCACAAATATCTGCTGTGATTACCGATAATCCCACCAATGTCTCCCCAACCTCTGCCACCTTCAACGGAATTATTACCAATAGCGGCAATGCAGGGGTAACGGAGCGGGGTTTTGTGTATGGCGTGGGAACTGTCATAACCGATACGGTTCAAGTGACAGGGTTAGATTTTGTCTTTACAGCCGGGAACCTTACCCCTAACACGGAATACAGCGTAAAGGCTTATATTATAAACAGTTCGGGTACGAGTTACGGCCGCATGGTGAACTTTACCACTGCGTGGGAACCTCAGCCGTGGGACGGTACAGGCCGCAATCCCAACGATGCGCGTCCTTGCAATGGCACGCCAACAGTAACCGACCACGAAGGCAACGTCTATAATACCGTGCAAATCGGCACACAGTGCTGGACCAAGGAGAATATGCGTTGCAAAACATCTCCAAGTACAGGTACTCTAATTTTGGAAACATCCTATTCCGCTTTCTGTCCATATACTGCCAAGAAGGCTTATTATTTGTATGGTGATTCCACCCTGAATACAAGTGTCTATGGCCTGCTATATAATTGGAATGCGGTGGTGGATACATTCAACACTAATTATGGTGAGACCGATTGGCATCCTTGGTGGGAAAATTCCACTTTGGCAGTGTCTGTCACCTTCAATGGCCACCGCAGGGGCATTTGTCCCCAAGGCTGGCATGTGCCTTCCGACTCGGAGTGGACGCTGCTTGCCAACTATGTGAACGGCCAGGAACAATACTTATGTGATGGCACTATAGGCAGGGCATTGGCCGCACCCACAGGTTGGAGCAACAATAGTAGTAGTAGCGGTTATGGTTGCTGGTTGGCCAACAGCCCTGCAAACAACCAAACGGGATTTACGGCTGTTAACACAGGAGGTATTTACAGTAATGGGGTAAAATTTTGGTCTTCCACCCAAGTGGACCAAGGCCGTGCGTGGAGTTGTGTAATGCCTACCGGAAATAACTATCCAGTGCTGAATCTCGAGTGGATTTATGAGAATGATAGAAGATCTGTCCGCTGTCTGCGTGATACAGAAACGGTGAACGGAGGAGGAAATGTTGAACCTCAGCCAGACTGTAGTTCCTACACTATCAGTATCAGCGGTAATACAGTCCTTTGCAGCGGAGAAAGCACCACCCTCACGGCCTCAGAAGCTACCAGTTACAGCTGGAGCAACGGAAGCAGCAATGCCAGCATTAATGTCAGCTCGACTGCCACTACCACTTATTCTGTTACGGGCACCAACAGCCAAGGCTGTACTGCCACCGCTTCTGTAACCGTAACGGTCAACTTTGTCACTAATAATTCCATTAAAGAAGCCGCTTGCAACTCCTATACCTGGCACGATTCAAGCTATACCCAAAGCGGAACTTACACCTACGCTTATACCAATAACAATGGTTGTGCCAGTGTGGACACGCTGAAATTGACCATCTATCAGCCAGTGGCCACAACAAGCTCGGCTACCGCGTGCGAGAGCTACATTTGGAACGGACAGTCTTACACCCAAAGCGGCGATTACACGCAGACCTTCACCGCCGCCAACGGCTGCGATAGTGTTGTAACCTTGCACCTAACCATCCATCAGCCGGTGACCACGACAAATTCAGCCACCGCGTGTGAGTCCTACATTTGGAACGGACAGACCTACACCCTGAGTGGTGACTACACGCAGACCTTCACCGCTGCCAACGGCTGCGATAGTATGGTAACCTTGCATCTGACCATTTATCAGCCAGTAGCCATGACAAGTTCGGCCACCGCGTGCGAGTCCTACACTTGGCATGAGCAGACTTATACCCAGAGTGGCGATTACACATACAATTACACCAACGAGCAGGGCTGCCCTTGCACGGAAACGTTGAATTTGACCATTAATCACGGTTCGCACAACGTCTTTACCGAAACGGCAGAAGGCTCCTACACTTGGCACGAACAAACTTACACTGAAAGTGGCACTTATACGTATGCCTACACCAACGAGCAGGGTTGCGCCAGCATGGACACCCTCCACCTGACCGTCACTTCAAATCCTCCCACGCCACCCACACCTCCTACTCCTTCTTCTGACACCATCGCCGACGGCTATCCCTGTCCCAATGCGCACACGGCAACTGACCATGAAGGCAATGTGTATAACACGGTGCTCATCGGCAACCAGTGCTGGACAAAAGAGAATATGCGCTGCACCACTTCGCCCAGCACAGGTACCACCATTTTAGAAGTCTATCCCAATGGCACCTCCTACACAGGCAAGAAAGCCTACTATGTGAATGGAAACTCCTACAACACCACCTCATACGGACTGCTGTACAACTGGAACGCTGCCGTCGATACATTCAACACGGCATACGGGGAGACTTCCACCAACTCAAACTCCAGCAATGCGGTGTCCGTCGCATTCACCAGCCATCGCAGAGGCATCTGTCCCGAAGGGTGGCACGTGCCTTCCGATGCGGAATGGACACAGCTCACCGACTACGTGAACAGTCAGGAGCAATACCGGTGCAATGGCACAAACGGGAATATAGCGAAAGCGTTGGCCTCTCCCACGGGATGGAGTGTGAACAGCAGTTCATGCGGCGTGGGCAACAGCTCAACCAACAATCTTACAGGTTTTACGGCCGTGCCGGCAGGTTTTTATGATGGCTCCTTTAACCATTTCGGCATAGGTTTGAACCTCTGTTCTGCCACTCAACACGAAAACACAAGTACTACCGCTTGGCGACGGTATATGTTCACCCAAAACAACTCTGCCGGAGTGACCCGGGCAAGCGATCTTAGAAAGAATCATGGTTTGTCCGTCCGCTGCCTGAAAGACACCGCTTCCTCCGGAGGTGGCGGCACCCCGTGCATCGGCACGCACAATGTGGAGACGGAAAGCTCCTGCGGAAACTACACCTGGCACGGGCAGACCTACACCCAAAGCGGCATTTATACGTATGCCTACACCAACAATGATGGTTGCGCCAGTGTGGACACGCTGCAACTGACCATCTATCAACCGGTGGCTTCGACAAGCTCTGCCACTGCGTGCGAAAGCTACACTTGGAACGGACAGACCTACACTGAAAGCGGAGATTACACGCAGACCTTCACCGCCGCCAATGGCTGCGACAGCGTGGTGACCTTGCACCTCACCATTTATCAGCCAGTAGCCATGACAGGCTCCGCCACCGCGTGCGAGTCATACACTTGGCATGGGCAGATTTATACCCAAAATGGCGATTACACATACAATTACACCAACGAGCAGGGCTGCCCTTGCACGGAAACGTTGCATCTGACCATTAATCATGGTTTGCACAACGTCTTTACTGAAACGGCAGAAGGCTCCTACACCTGGCACGAACAAACTTACACGGAAAGTGGCACTTATACCTATGCCTACACCAACGCCAGTGGTTGCGCAAGTGTTGATACCCTCCACCTGACCGTCACTTCAAATTCTCCCACGCCACCCACACCTCCTACTCCTTCCTCTGACACTATCGCCGACGGCTATCCCTGTCCCAATGCGCACACAGTGACCGACCATGAGGGCAATGTGTATAACACCGTGCAAATCGGCACCCAGTGTTGGACCAAGGAGAACATGCGCTGCACCACCTCTCCCAGCACAGGTACCACCATTTTAGAGGTCTATCCCAATGGCACCTCCTACACAGGCAAGAAAGCCTACTATGTGAACGGAAATTCCTACAACACTATCTCATACGGACTGCTGTACAACTGGAACGCGGCGGTCGATACATTCAACACGGCATACGGGGAGACTTCCACCAACTCAAACTCCAGCAATGCGGTGTCCGTCGCGTTCACCAGCCATCGCAGAGGCATCTGTCCGCAAGGCTGGCATGTGCCTTCCGATGCAGAATGGACACAGTTGATAAACTACGTTTCTTCTAAGAGCCGGTACCAATGCGGCTCCACCGGCGGCTCTATCGCTAAGGCATTGGCCGACACCACGGGCTGGAATATATATTCCATTCCATGCACTATGGGCAACGATCTTTCTGCAAACAACGCCACGGGCTTTAGTGCGTTGCCCGCTGGTGCCTACTTCGGTAGTTTTTACTACTTCGGAGATGCCGCTGACTTTTGGAGTACCACTTCAATCTACAGCAACTCCGCCTACTACAAATACCTCTACTATGACTATGCCGGCGTATACCAAGATCTCGGCAATATATACTGCGGAATATCCGTCCGCTGCCTGATGGACGCCGCTATCGGTGTAGATACCCCATGCATCAGCACATACAATGTAGAGACGGAAAATGCCTGTGAATCTTTCACTTGGCATGGGCAGACCTATTCCCAAAGTGGCACTTACACGTATGCCTACACCAACGACAATGGCTGCGCCAGTATGGATACACTATTCTTGACCATTTATAATGGCACACACAACACTTACACCGAATCGGCAGAAGGCTCTTACATCTGGCATGAGCAGACGTACAGCGAGAGCGGTACCTACACATACGCCTACACCAACGACGGCGGTTGCGCCAGTGTGGATACATTATTCTTGAACATCTCTTCCAATACACCTGTTCTCCCCATTATACTTGTTGAAGACAGTATCTCCTGTCCGGGTGTACCCAGAGTGGCCGACCACGAAGGCAACATCTACAACACTGTGAAAATCGGCAACCAATGCTGGACCAAGGAGAACATGCGCTGCACCACCTCTCCCAGCACAGGAAGCAGTTTGCTGTCGGAATATAGCACGGCCGCCAGCAAGTCGGCGAGCTGGCATTCCAGCAACACATCACACGACCCAGCCTACGGTTTGCTTTACAACTGGTGCGCCGCCGTGGACACTTTTTTAGTCACGGGGGGTGCTCCTGAAGTTGCGGACGCGGCATCCAGTTTGAAGTTGTACAGCACATTCAATGGCTATCGCAGAGGCATCTGCCCCATTGGATGGCACGTGCCTTCCGAACAAGAGTGGCTACAACTGTTGACGTATGTTTATAACCAAGGTTTTCTGTGTGATGATTGTGACGATCCGTATCTTGAAGACTATAATGTGTCATGCATAGCCAAGGCTCTTTCCTCCACCACGGGGTGGAACACGGATAATGACGAGTGCGCTGTAGGCTACAATATGTTGTCCAACAATACTACAGGCTTCAACGCCTTGCCAGCCGGCCGCTATGCAAGCGGAAATTATAGTTCCTTTGGCAATTACACTTATTTCTGGTCCTCCACCGAGGATTACGACCGCTACAGTACTTGGGCATACTACACCAATTGGGGATATTATTATTCTAATGTGGAACGAGGTGAAACCTTGAAAGCCAGTAAATTCTCGGTACGTTGTGTAAAGGACACCATTTCCACTCATGGTGGTGGTGGCGGGTGCATCGGCTCACACAATGAGGAAAGTGGAAGTGATTGTGAATCATATAATTGGCATGGAAGAACTTACACCGAAAGCGGCAAATACGTTTACGCATACGTCAACGCACAAGGCTGCCCCAGCGCAGACACCCTGCACCTGATTATCCACAAACCGACAATCTCAACAAGCTCCGCCACCGCTTGCGAATCGTATGACTGGCACGGACAAACCATTACCGCAAGCGGAACTTACACATACGACTACACGAACGAGTTTGGCTGCACCAGCACGGAAACACTGAATCTGACTATCTATCATGGCACTCATGATATCTTTACAGCTGAAGATTGCGAATCCTATACCTGGCATGGCACCTCTTACAGCGCAAGCGGAACATACACGTATGCCTATACCAATGAACATGGCTGCCCCAGCATGGATACCCTGTACTTGGCCATCCAGGAGCATGTGAATTTGACAAGCGCGGCCGGGGCCTGTGACGAATACAATTGGCGTGGGCAAACCCTTACGGCAAGCGGCTCCTATACCGCCGATTTCACCAACGATCATGGTTGTTCCTGCACGGAAACGCTGAATCTGACCATCTATCATGGCACGGGCACCACCTATACGGAAACCGCTTGTACCCGCTATTTATGGCACGACGAAATATATACTCAAAATGGGGAGTACACGTATGCCTATTCCGATGAACACGGCTGCCCCTGTGTCGATACACTCCGGCTGACCATTGGCAATCCCTGCGCTGGCATGCCCACGGTAACTGACCATCAAGGAAATGTTTATAACACCGTGCAAATCGGCAGCCAATGCTGGACAAAGGAGAACATGCGTTGCTCCACGTCGCCGAGTACAGGAACAAATCTGTTGAATGCGGATCATCCTGATACTTTGACTTATTCGGGGAAGATGGCCTATTATGTGAACCATGATCCCTCCACGGCTGCGACATATGGGCTGCTCTACAATTGGAATGCGGCAGTGGATGTGTGGAATCGAGATTATTCGGAGACACATATCAGTTTCTGGCCCGATTCCGCTGTCAACATCACGTTCAGCGGCCATCGCCGGGGCATCTGCCCCTTAGGCTGGCATGTACCGAGCGATGCCGAATGGACACAGATGATCAACTATGTGAAAAGTCAGAGTGAATATGTATGCGGCAACAGCAGTGACAATATTGCCAAAGCACTGGCTATTGACACGGGTTGGGTCACAAGTACAGTCTATGAAGATTTGGGATCGGGATACTACGAACTTCTTGAAACGTTTGGCATTCAGGTAGGGGGCGAATGTGCCGTATGCAACAATCAAAATTCGAACAATGCCACCTGCTTTTCAGCCCTCCCCGCAGGCTATTACTACGGCACCGACAATATTTGGAATGCCTACGGTTTTGATCCAAATAGTAGTGCCAACTTCTTCAGTTCCACCCAGATGTACCAAAATGATCCCAATTTGGATTCCAGTTTTCCAAATATGTACATTGCTAACGCATACGGTTACGGCATCTTCTATTTTGGAAAAAATGTGGTTCGGAGTGCCACCACCAAGCGCTATGGTAATTCGGTGCGGTGCGTGAAGGATGAATAAGAAAAGTCTTTTCTTTGCGTTAAAAACACAAGAAAACGACTTTGTTTTAATACGAAGAGGAACTTTCCCAGTATTCCCAAACTTCGGTGATGTTTCGGTAGGTGAGTCTGAAATGTTCTTTATCTATGTACTCTGCCTTTACAGGGATATTTTCATAATTGGTTTTTTGCGCCTCAAACTCTACGGCACCTTCATGGAAATAAAATTCAGAAACCCATTTGCGACTAATAGTCTCTGTGATGTCGAACTTCAGTTTAATGAGACCGTTTTGGTTGTATATGTACATTCCGTTGCCAGAAAGGGTGTAGTAATTTTCAGAGAATAAGAGGACACCCTCATTGGACAAAGATTTGATATACAAGTTGCAATAGCATCCCTGGTTTTCGGTGCTATCCATTTGGATGAGCCATTGGTCATTGCTCTTGCTGATATGCAATTTTTCTCCTTCACTGTAGCTATTGAGGAAAATAGGCAGGTCACCACGGTTTTCAACATACGTATTGTACTTAGTGACAAGCCAGTTGGAACCATTTGTCTTGAGTGATTTTCCGTAAGTGTTGATGGTGAATATTTTGTTGGCTCCATTATAAATAGTGAATACGTTGTCCCCATCCTCGCGTATCCGATAATACGGAAAATACCGGTCTTCAATAAGCCGCCGCAAATCCTCGTTGTCGGTATTAATCCATACATCGAGATGAAACATGGGAATGACATCATTTTCTATCATCTGTCTGCTGGCGTTGTACCATGAATCATGGATTTCCTTGCCCTTTTGGGTCAGTTTGCCTCGTTCTTCACGTCCGCAGCTTATGCAAATCAGTGCGATAAGCGTTATAATCAATATATTCCTTTTCATGATAGTTTTTAAGCTGATATTTACTGATTACTTTTTGTCTTGCTGTTGAAATTATAGCCGAAACCAGCTTGTATAATGCCTTTGTTTCCAAAACCAAGTTCGGCGAAACCATACCATTTTTTGCCTACATGGATGCCCACCGCTGTTAGATGAAAGGCGAGACCGCAAAATGTCTCATCATAGTTGCGGGGTTTGGTGGTGTAAAATTTGTCGGAATAGTATGTGTCATCAGTATAGATAGCCATGCCTAATCCAATGCTGGAATACATCGTTACAATTTTTTTGTTAAGCCATGAGAAACGGGCTTCTGGCAAAATGGTTATCAAATGACTGTTATAAGATGAACATTTGAGATTGCTGATGCGTTCGAATTTGGCTTCATAAAATCCTGTGTAAGAAAATGTTCCACCCAACCAGAACCATTTGGCCAAGCGATACTGATAGCCAATGCTGATGGTAGGTGTGGCAAAGAGACCCTTGCTATAGCTGTCCACCGCAAACCAATCGGGAATGTATTCTTCACTGCATTTGGTAAATAAACCACCACATTTGCTAAAAAAAACAACTCTATCGGTTAGTACTCCCGCAACCAAGGGGTCGCCGATGCCCAAATAAACGTCGTGACGTGGCAATTCCTGCTTCCATGATGGTGCATCCTGAGCTGCCAATCCCAAAGCCATGCAGACTATGACGAAGCTAATAAGAAATTTTTTCATTGAGTAATTTTTATATATTAAAGTATTGAAATACAATACTTTTTGATTTATCTAATCTTATAACTGCAAAAATACACATTTTCCGGTAAAAAAACTTGCAAAATTCCCGAATCCCAAAATTTATTTTGCAAAAAATGTATGGAATCCCCAAATTTTTTGGTGCAATTCCGTATAGAATCCCCAAATTTTAAAAACATTTTGATAAAAAAAGAGGATGCCGTATGACATCCTCTTTTTTGTAGTACCGAAGGCCGGGATCGAACCGGCACGAGTGTTACCTCATCGGTTTTTCCTGACTTCGTCATTGCGTACCCCAGAAGTTATCGTCAAAGAGTTTTTCAATGGGTTTGTGACGTTTCATGACCATTGTTCTGGAGAGTATTTGTCCGTTGAGAGGCAGTCGAACTTGTATAGTTGT